>Ga0208390_1000004_pt1 | contig 80703 bp, 86 predicted proteins | sample Knorr_S7_td_Surf_FD_185594 | JGI IMG/M metagenome (GOLD analysis project Ga0208390, IMG submission 185594) | Marine microbial communities from Southern Atlantic Ocean transect - Knorr_S7_td_SurfaceA_ad_6m_LV_A (SPAdes) (version 2) | ecosystem: Environmental > Aquatic > Marine > Oceanic | place...
TCCTGTGATGATTAACATTAAGACCGCACTAATTAGTGTTTATGACAAAACAGGCATACTAGAGCTCTCACAAAGACTCATCAAACATGGTGTCTTAATTCTTTCATCAGGGGGGACAGCAGCGTATCTAAAAGACAATAAAATTGATGTAACTGAGGTATCTGAATACACTGGATTTAATGAAGTTTTTGACGGTCGAGTAAAAACTCTTCACCCAAAGATACATGCTGGAATTCTAGCTAGAGGGGAATCTGATAAGCAAGAGCTGAAAAAGCTAGAAGCAAAAAAAATTGACCTTGTAGTTGTAAATTTATATCCATTTGCTGATGAAGTGGCAGATAAAAATTCTTCAGAAATGTCAATAATTGAGAAAATTGATATAGGTGGACCTGCTATGGTAAGAGCGGCTGCAAAAAACTTCAAACACACAATTGTATTGACTGATCCAAAGCAATATGACCAATTAAGTTTTACCAATTTCACTGTTGAGCAATCAAAAGAGCTTGCTGCCGAAGCTTTTAGCACTACAACTGATTATGATTTAGATGTATCGAACTGGTTTCTAGATAATCCCATTAAAGAAGAATCAAAAAAATTACGATATGGGGAGAATCCGCATCAAGAGGGTTTTTTGCATACAGGTCAAGATTCGCCAATCGATTTTTTTAACCCTCTGCAAGGAAAGGAGATATCTTTTAATAATGTCTCTGATGCACTAGCAGCTTGGGCATGTGTGCAGGAATTTAATGAACCAAGTGTTTGTATCGTTAAACACACAAATCCATGTGGTGTAGCATCTTCTCATAACATTCTCTCTTCATATAAAAAAGCTTTTCAAACAGATCCAACTTCTGCATTTGGTGGGGTAATTGCGTCTAATGATGAAATTGATGAAAAATGTGCAAGATACATGATTGATAACCAATTCATTGAAGTTGTAATTGCACCAAGTTTCACATCTAAAGCACAAGAGATTTTTAAAGCAAAACCTAACATTAGAGTGCTAAGAAGCAATGAAGTGGCAACTGATATATATGAAAATAAGATGATTCATGGTGTCGGCTTAGTTCAGTCTACTGATATTGCAAATTTTGCAGAAATGGAGCTAAAACATGTTACAAACAAGCATCCATCACAAAAAGAGGTAGAAGATTTAATCTTTGCTATGAAAGTGGCGAAACATGCTAAATCTAATGCAATTGTTTTAGCAAAAAATAAGATGACTCTGGGTATCGGTGCTGGACAGATGAGTAGGGTGATTAGTACAAAAATAGCTTTCATGAAAGCAGAGGAAGAAGGTTTAAATGTTGCTGATTGTGTATTAGCTTCTGATGCCTTTTTCCCTTTTAGGGATAATATTGATTTAGCTGCAAGCAAAGGGGCGCTTCATATTATCCAACCAGGTGGTTCAGTTAAAGATGCTGAAGTCATTAAGGCTGCTGAAGAAAAAAATCTTACCATGACTTTTACTGGGGTAAGACACTTTAAGCATTAATGAAAATTTTAGTAATTGGGCAAGGTGGAAGAGAACATGCATTAGCATGGAAATTATCTCAATCAAAAAAAAGTAAAATTATTTTTGTGGCACCTGGAAATGGTGGTACAAGCACTGAAGAAAAATGCGTCAATGTCAACATTAAGGCTGATGATTTCCCTGGCATAAGAAAATTTATAATTGAAAAACAAATAGATCTTGTTGTAATAGGACCAGAAGACCCACTGGTAAACGGACTTGTTGATTATCTTGAAGATTTAAACATTTTAGTATTTGGTCCATGTTCAAATGGTGCAAGACTTGAAGGTTCTAAAATATTCTCAAAAAAGTTTCTCTTTGAAAACGACATTCCTACAGGTAAAGCTAGTTTTTTTTCTGATCCTGCAAGTGCATATTCTTTTTTAGACAGCTGTGTTTACCCAATTGTTCTTAAGGCAGATGGTCTCGCAGCTGGAAAAGGAGTTTTGGTCTCTAAAAACATTCAAGAAGCAAAAGAATGGGTTGATTTAGTGATGAATAATTCTTTATTTGGTGCTGCTGGGGAGAATATCTTAATTGAAGAGTGCTTGTATGGAACTGAACTTAGTTTTATGGGCATCATGACTCCGAATGAGTTTATTCCCTTTGAAACAAGCGTCGACTATAAGCCACTTTTAGATGGCAATAAGGGTCCAAATACTGGTGGAATGGGCTGTATATCACCCTCTCCTTTTATGAATGATACTTTAAGAGGAAAAGTAATGAAAAAAGTGGTGTACCCAACAATAAATGGTCTTAATGAGATGGGTGTTTCCTATTATGGTTTTATGTACTTTGGGCTTATGGTCAAAGATGATGAACCGCAAGTTTTAGAATTTAATTGTCGCCTAGGTGATCCAGAAACCCAATGTTTAATGATGCAGATGGAATCAGATCTTGTTGATTGCCTTGAAGATGCCCTTGATAACAAGCAAGTTGCCATATCATGGAAAAAAGGTTCATCTATGGGTGTAGTTATTGCATCAAACGGCTATCCTGAAAAATATAAAACTAAAATACCAATAGAAATAGGAAATTTAGAAGATTTAAAGCTTTTTCATGCAGGAACAAATATTGTCAATAACGAACTATTAACTTCTGGTGGGAGAGTCTTTTCTGTAAACTATAGCGGATCAAGCTTGGAAGAATGTGTCTCTTGTATTTACAACAGGATTGATGAAATAAAATTTGATGGCACTATATACAGAAAAGATATAGGAAAAATTTATGAGTCTTAACGATAAATTAGCTACAGAATTTAGCCATTTTTTAAAAACAATAACATATAAGAATTCTGGTGAACTCGATAATTCTTTAACTGACGAAGAAAGACAGAAATCCATATCACTTATGCGAGTAAATGCTTCTGGCGAAGTGTCAGCACAAGCACTCTATAGAGGACAAGCTTTCTTTACAAAAACACCAGAGGTTCGAAAACATTTAATCAAGGCGGGAGATGAAGAATTTGCACATCTAGAATGGTGTAGCAAAAGGCTTGATGAGCTTGGAGGTAAGAAATCGATTCTCGATCCACTTTATTATGCCGGATCATTCACACTTGGGTCTGTTGCTGCTTTGATTAGCGATGCCACTAGTTTAGGGTTTGTAGAAGAAACAGAAAAACAAGTAGTAGAACATCTTAAAAGACATTTGAAAGAAATGTCTCCAAAGGATGAAAAAAGCAGAAAAATTCTTGAGAAGATGTTGGAAGAGGAGGAAATTCATGGTCAAGAAGCAAAAGATCATGGTAGTGAGGAACTCCCGCCACCTGTAAGAGGTATGATGACTGCAACTTCAAAAATAATGACAACTTTAAGTCGATATTTCTAGGGCAATAAAACCTTTACGCCGAGCTCGATATTATTTTCCTTAAACCAACCTTTATTCATTTCTATCGCAGCTATGATATTTCCTCTAGATGAACAAATTGACTCTAGGCTTTCAGACTGAAGGTCTTTAATTTCCGTAATTTTTTTATCTCTATCAATAAAAGCCACAGATAAATCTATGGTTGTATTTTTCATCCACATGCATTTTCTTGAAGCATTTGGCCAAATAAAAAACATACCTTGATTATATTCAAGAGCTTCTATACCCATTAAGCCATCTGCGCGCAATGCTTTGGTATTTGCAACTTTAAGCAAAATCTCATTTTCACCAATTTTCACTGGTATTAAATTTTCATTAGAACTAAGAAATGCTGTTACGAAGCTTATTAATAGTATTCGAATAATCATCTGTATTAAAAATTGCTGAGCCTAAAACAAATGTGTCTGCGCCAGCATCACAAACTGTTTTTATATTCTCAGTATTTAAACCACCATCAACTTCCAATCTAACCTCTTTAGAAGAACTATCAATAATTTCCCTCATCTCAGAAATTTTTGGCAATACATTATCAATAAATTTTTGACCTCCAAATCCAGGATTTACTGACATTAATAAGGCTAAATCTAATTCTTCAATGTAATTTTTAACAAAATGTAAATCTTCTGCAGGGTTTACTGCAAATCCTGCAGCACAACCAGAATCTTTAATCAAAGATAATGTTTTATCAACGTTAGTCGTTGCCTCAGGATGAAATGAAATTAGATCTGCTCCAGCATCTGCGAACATTTGTACTAAGGTGTCTACTGGTTCAACCATTAAATGAACGTCAATATAATTATTTATGCCGTAATTCCTTAATGATTTGCAAACCATTGGTCCAATGGTTAAGTTTGGGACGTAATGATTGTCCATAACATCAAAGTGCACCCAATCTGCTCCTGCATTAATGACATTTTCAACCTCTTCACCTAATCTTGAAAAATCAGCTGAAAGAATTGAAGGAGCAATAATTTTTTTCACTTTAATTATTAAGTTTTTTTAATGTCTCAACGTTACCGACATCATACCAATTTATATCCAAAATTTCTGCGTTAAGTTTTTTGTTATCAGCAAGTATTTTTAGGCAGTCGTGCCAATAATGAAAGCTTGAAGCTTCATTTTGATTTAAGGTTTCCTTCGTAATAATACTAAAACCAGTCCAAGTGTAATTTTTTTCACCCTCAAGGGATACAAGATTCTCTTTTATAGAAAAATCTCCAGAATCTGGCTGTTTTGTAGGAACTACAAATAAAGTATTAGGTGAAAAATTTGAAAAATGTCTATAGTCTAAATCAGAATATATATCCGAATTAATTATAACTACTTCTTCATCCTCAAAACTTGATATCGCTTTTTTTATTCCTCCTCCAGTGCCAAGAAGTTCATTTTCATGGCTGATAATAATTTCAACATCTTGTCCAAAAATATTTATTACATGATCAGAAATTTGATTGCCGAGATAATGGGTATTAATAGCTATAGTTTTAAAACCTGCAGAAATCAACTTCTCAATATGGTAATCAATTAGTGGCTTTCCTTTAACTTTTAATAACGGCTTTGGTTTATTTTTTGTTAATTCTCCAAGCCTTTTACCAAAGCCTGCTGCCAATATCATTGCTTTCATAATAATTTTTTTACTATTGCTGCTTCGTCTTTTTTCAATAAAGAAAGAGCTAAATATATTCTTTTTAGAAATTTATCTAAATCTGATTTTCTATTTAAAAGTTTACCTTCTTTAAAATATTTGTTGAAAGTGCCAACTATTCGCATTGATCGATGTGCTAGAGCATGCATGATCATATCTTTTAATTCTGCTACAGACGCTTTTAGGCCGTTATCTTTAAGATGTTTCTCAAGCATGTCATTAATTAAACCCTCGGAATAATCATAAGTATGCTCATACAATATTGAAGCAAGATCTATACCTATAGGCCCCATATTTAAATCTTGGAAATCAATTACAAATAATTTCCCATCAAACATCATTAAATTCCTTCTTTCAAAGTCATTATGAGAAGGCATAAACTGTTGATTCAATAAATTATGGACTAGATCTTTTCTAAGAATTTCAAGAGCATTTATTTCATCATTAGAGCGCTTATTTTCTCTACAAAATTCTATAAAACTGCTGGTTTGAGCAAGTAAAGATTTTTTTGTAACACTTTTTAAAACATCTTGGTCTGAAAAATATATTCTTGAAAGTTGCTCTAAAGCCATTTCTAAAATTTTTGTGTCTTTATATTTATCGATGATGTCGAGGCTTTCATCTCCAAGATCTTGCAATAGAACGAATCTCAAATCTTCTGAAAAAGCTAGAACTTCTGGCACATTCACTGCACTATTCCTTAAAATTTTTGAAGCATATAGAAAATTTGCTGATTGATCTGATTTATCAAAATTATCAGTCAATATATATGAAGCATTATTAGCTTTTATTCTGTAGTACTTCCTGTCGCTTGCTTCTTGACGTAATTTTTCGATATTGAACGAACTATCACCAATGGTTTTACTTAACCAGTTAGTAATTTCTTTTTGGTCTAATCTCAACTCTCTTTGACTACTTTGGGGACAGGGTAGCCGTCTGCAGGCACAAAGAAGTCGGGCATTAATTGATCAAAAGGATAGTCTGCATATTTACTAAAATCAGTTTCCCCATGCTCAGCAAGTAATGAATCATCAATTAAAAAGTTCCCACTAAATATTTTGTGGTCCTTATTTAGAATGATATATGCAGCATCAGACATTATTTCTGGTTTCCTAGATTTGTCGTACATTTCCTGACCACCTAATACATTTGCCACAGCAGCAGTTCTAATGGCAGTTCTTGGCCAAAGTGCATTTACCCCGATTTTACCTGAATACTCTGCAGCCATCCCTAATACACACATACTCATATTGAATTTAGCCATTGTGTAAGCAAGTGAGCCCTGGAACCAAAGAGGATCCATATCAAGTGGTGGAGATAAATTTAAAATATGTGGATTTTCGGATTTCAATAAATGAGGAATACAAAGCTTACTAGTTAAAAATGTGCCTCTTCCATTAATATTATGCATAAGATCATATCTTTTCATATCTGTTTGGAGTGTGGGTGTTAGGCTAATTGCTGAAGCATTATTAACGCATATATCTATACCACCAAATTCCTTGATGGCTTGATCTACTGCGTTTTGAATGCTTTCTTCAAACCGTATATCACATTGAACTGGCAATGCCTGACCACCAGCTTTTTTTATTTCTTCTGCTGCAGTAAATATCGTGCCTTCAAGTTTTGGATGAGGATCCACAGTCTTGGCTGCAATAACAACTTTGGCTCCATCCTGAGCAGCTCGAAGAGCGATAGAAAGCCCTATACCTCTGCTTCCACCTGACATGAAAATTACTTTATCTTTAAGACTCATAAAACTTTTTCTAATAGTATAAGTCTTATAATACAGGCATATGAAAAAAGTTAATAATCTTGGAGTTCTCTTAATTTGGTTCACTGTATCCCTAAGTGCAGAAAATTGTGATGAATCAGACAAAGCAAACATTATTATTGAAGATGGAAATATTGAACTTTCGGAAAAAATAAATCTTTCATTTGATTCAGCGGAAAGTAATGGCGAAGATTTAGAACTAAAAAATATTAAAGTTACTTCCTGTAAAAAAAGCTCTCTTTGGAGCCTAACTGCAGAAAATGCAGAAATAGAAGATGAGAATTTAACAATCCAGAATACAAGACTTAGAATTTTTAATGTGCCTATTTTTTGGTTAGGTGAAGTTAGTCTAAATGAGGATGATAGCTTCAACATTCCAAACCTTGGTGTTACTGATTCCAATCTAGATATAAGTTATAAATTCAAAACAAAAGGTGAAAATTCTGAATTTGTATTAGAGCCTATCTATTCGAACTCCTCATTTGGGCTTTCCGTTGACTACGGCTTTGATAATGGAGTAAATAATTTTCGTTTTAATAGCTTAGCTTTGGACGATCAAAATAGTTCTTGGGTGTATGACATCGATTCAGTGATAAATTTAAATAATTTTATTTCGTTAACTTTAGATTATTCAGATTTTAGTGGAAATTCACTCATACAAGATTACGGTTTTAAGTATTTAGATATAAATAGAAGAAGTTTAGATTTGAAGCAGTCACTTGGCATTTCGTTTTTAAATAAAAATAGAAATATTTCTTTTTTTTCAGATAACTTCATAAATATTGGAGCATTAAGGCCTGTATCGCATTCTAAGGATTACTTTACATATGAGAGATTCTTCATCATTAATGAATGGTTTATAGATATAGATTCTGAATACGCAAAATTTTCTAATAACACACCAAATAACTTAGAAGTACCGTATATTCTTTATGATGAGGTCGAAAGAATTTCTAGAGAAATAGAGATAAAGAAAGACTTTTCATTTGCTGCCTTAAATTATGAATCAAAATTTTTACTATCCAGTCAAGATTATGAGATAAAAGATACAACTGAAAATTTAACAAACAATAATTTTGCTACATCACAAATATTTTCATTACTTGAAGACAGAAGCCTGAAATTTGGCTTTATATGGTCAACTTTTAAGAAGGAATCAACTTTGCCAATTTTAGATTCCTACCCTTCATTGCCTTCGCCTGAATCTAATATTTCTTTGAGTTCTTGGGTGGGGAAAGATAGATCGAGCAACTCAAGAAAGTTTTTTATATATAAAAATTGGAGCAACAATGCTTTCGATTTTTCAATATCCTCTAATCTTTACGAAAAATATAATTTTCAACAAGAAAGTAGTATCTTTAAAAAATTTTATGATAAAAGACCAATCTTTTTTTCAGCAAAAACTAAAAATAAAAACTTAAATTTTTTTGCTAAGGGTAACTATAGCTATGAAAAAAGTGATTTTATGGGGCTAATGGCAGGTTTAGAATATATGGACGATAAAACATTCTTGTCATTACAAAAAAATAATATCGTACCATCAAGTTATCCTCTTCAACCGCTGGATAATTACGTACTAAAGTTTAAAAGAGATTTCAGTAATTTTCAGATTTTTACTAGGGCCCAATATTCTGATGAAGAGGAGATTATCAATGAAAATATTTTGGGTCTTCAATGGGAATATGATTGCTTTAAATTAAGATTGAGCATGGAAAGAGCAAGATTTTTTCCATTTGTTGATCCAGATTTCAGTGAAACTTCTTATTTTGACTTAATATATTTGACTAATCCCAAAGTAAAAAATAACCTAAGTTTTGAATTTGAGTTGGTAGGACTTACAAATATACTTACTCCAATAGATAATATTATTAATGATGGATTATTTAATTAGAATTTTAGCTCTTTTGCTTTGTGCAAATACTTTAATATCGCAAGAATTAGATAGAGTTGCTGTAATAGTAAATGACGGTGTTGTATTGGAGTCAGATATCCAGCAGAGAATTGCTGACTTTAAAAAAAATGCCACTCTTAATGGTGAAAAAATTCCTTCGGATGATGTGCTTAGAGAAGAAATACAAGAACAACTTATTACTGCTGAAATTCAACTTCAAATAGCTGACCGGGTAGGTATCAAAATTAGTGATGAAGAATTAAATCTTACTCTTAAAAGGCTTGCTCAACAAAATAATTTGGGAATTGAGGATTTCATAAAAGTAGTAGAAGAAAGAGGTGATTCTTATTCAGATTTAAGAGAGGAGGTCCGAAAAAATCTAAAAATAAATAGGGTCCAACAAGGTCGAATTCAAAATAAAATACAAATAAGTAAAGATGAATTGGATAATTTCCTAGAAACTGAAGAAGCACAAAATCAGCTTGGGCCTGAATTAAGAGTCAGACAAATACTAATAAGAAATAACTCCTCACAAAACGTTTCTGAAATATATAAAGAAGCGTTGTCTAGTTTAGAAAATGGGATAAATATTGAGAACCTAATTAATAGCTTTTCAGAGGATGATGATTCAGGAGATTTAGGTTGGAGGAAGCTTCCAGCGTTCCCAGAACTTTTTTCTAATTATCTTAAAGACATGGAGATTGGTGAGCTATCGGAACCGATAAAGAGTGGTGCTGGGAATCATATGCTTTATTTAGAAGATAAACGTGGTCCAACTGTTAAGTTTGAGAAGCAATGGGATGTAAGACATATTCTGCTAATTCCGAATAGAATAAGACCTGACGAAGCTAGTGAAAAACTTATAAAAGAAATTAAAAATAGAATTGAGTTAGGGGAAAGTTTTAGTGAGCTTGCATCAGAATATTCTGACGATCCTGGCTCAAAACAGGAAGGTGGTAATCTGGGCTGGGCTGGCGAAGGAGTCTATGATGACGAATTTGAGCGGCAAATGATTAAGGCAAATCTTAATGAAATTACTGATCCATTTTTAAGTCAATTTGGTTGGCATATTTTAGAAGTTCTTGGAAATAGAGTAGAAGACAAGACTAATCAAAATGTTGAGGATAGAGCTTTTTCTTATTTGTTTAATAGAAAGTTTGAAGAAGAATTAGAAACAGACCTTCAAGAATTGAGAGCAGATGCTTTCGTTGAGATCAAGGAGCTTGATTAACAAACCTACCATTGTTACTTTAGGCGACCCTTCTGGCATCGGTCCTGAAGTTTTTCTTAAAGCTATAGAAGATCCCAAACTTAAACAATACCTATCTAAAATTATCTTAGTTTCTTCACCAAAGGTCATTGAAAGTTCTTTGTTAGCTTTAAATGTTAAGCAAAAGATTAACCTTATTTCTGACATAAAAAATGCACAACCCGATTCAATAAATCTCATTAATGTGGATGGTTGCAAAGATTTTATTTTAGGAACCCCAACGGCAAATAATTCAGAATTTATCATAAAGTGTTTATCTACAGCTGCTGATCTGGCATTTAAAAATTCTTCATGTTTAGTAACTGGTCCATTAAACAAAAGTATTATTCAAAGCCACATCCAAAATTTTACGGGGCATACGGAATTTCTAAAAGACAGATTTAATTCTAATGAAGTTTTAATGTTCATGACTAATGGAAATTTGCATCTTGGTATTACAACAACACATATTCCATTAAAAGATGTTTCTAATAGAATTTCAAAAGATCTTATTAAAAATAAATATAAGCTTTTACATAATGGGCTTCTTGATATCTTTAAATTAGAAAGCCCCAAAATTGCTGTTCTTGGGATTAACCCACATGCTGGCGAATTTGGCACAATTGGAGATGAGGAACAAAATATTATTGTGCCTGCCATAGAAGAATTACAACATGAAGGATACGATGCAAATGGGCCTACCTCAGCTGATACAGTATTTACGAACACTAAATATGATGCGGTATTATCGATGTATCATGATCAAGCATTGCCTGTTCTTAAAACAATTGATTTTCATAAAACTGTAAACATAACATTGGGCTTGCCCTTTTTACGAATATCTGTTGATCATGGCACTGCTGAAGACATTGCAAAAAATTATTCAGCTAATTATGAGAGCATGATGGAAGCATTATTAATTTCAGTTGCTAGAAATGAAGCTTAAAAAATCATTAGGACAAAATTTTTTAACAGACAGTTTTTTTCTTGAAAAAATAATCCAAAGCTCTCAAATTCAAAAATTTGACGACGTAATAGAGATAGGTCCAGGTGATGGTGCACTTACTGAACTAATAATCAAAAATTCAAAAAGTCTCATAGCAATTGAAATTGATCAAAGGTTTAGCAAAAAATTAGAAAAAAAGTATGCGAATGCTGATTTTAAAATTCATAACACAGACTTTTTAAAGATGAATCTAAGTGAAATTAAGCTTGAAAATAAAATCATTTTGGGTAACTTGCCTTACAATATTTCATCTCAAATAATTTTTAGAGTACTTGAATCGGGCTTTAAGTTTAAACATTGTATCTTTTTGATTCAAAAAGAATTAGCAAATAAATTTCTTACAAATCAAAAGGCGTCAAAAATATCAATTCAGTGCCAGCTGTTTTGTGATATTGAACCATTATTTGATATACCACCAGATTCTTTTGAGCCAAAACCTAAAGTTAATTCAACTCTTATTAAAATAACTCCACATGATAAGTACAAGAAATTCCATAAAAAATATGAAGTATTTCAGGAAGTCTTATCTATTTGTTTTGCAAGTCCAAGAAAGAAAATTTTAAGTGCTTTAAAAAAGGCTGATCTTGCAGGTGAAAAGTTTGGCTTTGATGTAAATAAAAGAGCTGAGGAGCTTGAGATAACTAATTTTTTTGAAATACTAAATCTTTATGAAAGCAAACTCTAAATTTGTCATAGGCGATATCCAAGGTTGTTTTAAGGAATTCAAAAACCTTATAAGCCTAATTGATCCAAAAAAAGAAAATAAATTTTTATGTGTAGGTGATTTGGTAAACAGAGGCCCTGAATCAGAAAAAGTAGTTGATTATGTAATCAATAATAATGTGAAAAGTGTTTTTGGTAACCATGATTTACACTTAATGGCGATACTTATTGGGGCAAGGAAACATAATAAAAAGAAAGATACTATGCAAAAACTGATAACCAAAAATAGGGCTATTGAAATAATTGATTATTTTTCACAATTTTCGTTTGCAAAAGTCGTTACAAGCAATAAGAAGAAATCTTTAATTGTTCATGCAGGAGTTTTGCCAACCTGGTCTCTAGATAATGTTTTAAGTGCTAATGATGAATTACAAGAAGACTTGAAAAAGGATCCTGAGGAATTTTTTTCGACAATGTATAGTGATCGGAGCAGGACAATATCAAAATCTACTAACAAAAAAAATAGAAGAAGGTATCTAATAAATGTTTTTACGAGAATGAGATTTATCTCTGAAAAAAATAAACTCGACCTTCAAACAAAATTAAAAAAATCTGGATCAAATAAATTTAATCCATGGTTTTCATACAAGCATAAATGTCTAAAAGATGTAGATAATATAATCTTTGGACATTGGGCAGCCTTAAATGGAGTTACAAATCATAACAATATAAAAGGTATCGATTTAGGCTGTGTTTGGGGGGGCTCTTTGGCTGCAATAAATATTGAAGATAAATCTATAATAACCGTGGATTCTGTTAAATGAAGATTTATAAAGTTGGTGGCGCAGTTAGAGATAAGCAAATGGGCATAGAGCCTAAAGATACTGATTGGGTTGTAGTTGGCTCTTCACCTGAAGAAATGATAAAAAAAGGATTTAAACAAGTTGGAAAAGGTTTTCCGGTCTTTCTGCACCCAAACACAAATGAAGAATATGCATTAGCGAGAAAAGACAGAAAAACTGGTGTTGGACACAAAAATTTTAAATTTAATTTTTCACCAAAGGTTACACTGGAAGAAGACCTTGAAAGAAGGGATTTGACTATTAATTCCATGGCAATTGATGAGAATGATAATCTCATTGATCCGTTCAATGGCGCTGGAGACATAAAAAATAAATGCTTAAGACCAGTATCAAATGCATTTTTTGAAGATCCTTTGAGAGCGTTAAGAGTTGCTAGGTTTAAGTCACAACTTCCTGAATTTTATCTACATAAAACCATGGAGCAGGCACTTAATAAAATATCTTCATCTAATGAACTTTCATACTTGTCTTCTGAAAGAGTCTGGGGTGAGGTTTCAAAAAGTTTAAAGTATGACTTTCAAGAATTTTTACAAATTATACAGACTTATAATCTTGATAAGCCGTGGTTCAACAAATTATCAAGAATACCTCACATAGATTCTGAAATTTGTGAAATAAAATGGTGTGAAGTTTCACAAGCTAATAAATTTGAATTTGCTAAGCGCTTGAAGGTTCCAAAGAACTTCTCAAAACAACTTTCACTATGGAAAAAGTTTTATGATTACAATGAAAATGGAGATAGCAATTATAAGGTTAAGTTTTTTAGTGATTTTACAAAAAACAATTTGTCTGAAGCCATCTTTACACTTCAATTTTTTAAAAATATTAATCTAGAATGCATTCCTATTATAAAAGAGTATGCTAACTTAAACTTTGGCGTTTTATCTTCACATAAAAAGGAGGAGATTATGAGCATCAAAGAAAAAGAATTAAAGAAAATTATCAATAAATATGACAAATAAAGTACTTATAACAGGTGGCGCTCAAAGAATTGGCAAAGCTTTAGTTAAGCACTTTCACCAAATTGGCTGGAAAATTATTTTTCAATATAGGTCTTCAAAGTCTGAGGCAGAATCAATAAAAGAAGAGTTAAATTCTGTTAGAGCAGAATCCTGTGAGATTATTCAGTGTGATTTCGATGACAACGTTTCATGCAAACTTTTTTATAAAGAATTGGAGAGTAAATTGGAGGGGCTAACATCATTAATAAATAATGCTTCAACATTCTACCCAAAAAAACTAAGCGAAACGTCACATGAAGATTGGATAAAACTTACCTCATCAAATTTATATTTGCCAATTTTTCTTTCAAAATTTTGTGCTACTGAGCTAATAAAAAATAAAGGTAATATTGTAAATATTGCTGATATTCATGCTGAGCAAGGTTTGAAAAATTATACTGTTTACACCGCAGCAAAAGCTGGCCTAATGAATTTTACAAAATCTTTAGCAAAAGAATTAGCGCCAAACGTACTTGTAAACTCTGTTAGTCCGGGAGCAATTCTTTGGGATGTTAATGAACCAAGTCAAGATAAAAAAAATGAAATATTAGCAAGCATTCCAATGAAAAGAATTGGTAATGAAAATGACATTGTTGCAATAATCAATTATTTACTAACTGAAAACACATACATGACTGGAAGGAATATAAATATTGATGGAGGGAAATCCCTAGGATGAATGAGCAGAGAGTTGAACTTTTTATTAAAGATAGAAAATTTTCTTTTATGATCCCTTTTAATGATTATGTCCCATTTAAAAAAGCTGAAAAAAAGATTATTAATCTGATTGAAAATATCGAACATACCGAAGAGCAGCTAGACAACGCAATCGTTTACTCCGCATTACAGCTAGCTATAGAAAATGAAAAGTTGATTACTAAAGAATCTGATGATAAAGCTGAATCAGACGATGAAATATCACAATTAATCAATAAAATTGAAATATTTCTTAATCAATAACTCCAAAAAATGCAAAAATAGTTATATATTTAACTTGTCTGAATCATTAGGTTTTCAGAATTTATTCTAGAACCGATAATGTAAATTAAGGGAAACAGATTTTATCTAGCTGTGCGTTACTTTTTTGTAGGGAGGCCTTACTAGGTAAAAGAGTTACCCACCTGTCCTTAGGGTTCAGGGTGACTGGAAACAATGATTCAGATGTCTAAATTAAAAATCAGAAAGTACTTTTTAAAACAAAGAGATAAAATCTCTCTAAAAGAACGGTTACTTTTATCTTCAAGAATTAACAGAAATCTCTCACAACAGGAAGAATTTATAATTGCTAGAAACATTGGCAGCTTTAAAACTTTTAGAAATGAACCTCAACTAACTCAGGCAAAGAACAAATTTTATTTTTATCCGAAAATAACTGATTCTGAATTATCTTTTCATTCAGATAAAAAAGGGTTTAAACCGAATAGATATGGAATAGAAGAACCAATTGCAAAACAAAGCATATCACTTAATAAGATAGATATATTTCTTGTACCTCTAATATCATTTAATAAAAATCTTCATAGAATTGGTTTTGGCGGTGGCTATTATGACAGGACCCTAAAACATTTACTGGAATATGATAATAAACCCAAATTTTGGGGTATTGGTTATGATTTTCAATTATCTGAGTCTAATTTTGAATCCAAGTTTGATGTAAGATTAGATAAGGTAATCTCTGATAAAAAAGTTTATGTCTCAGAAATATAATGCTGCTCTAGGTGCTTACGAATTAATATCAAAAAATAATGGCCCCATCGTTTTGGGTATTGGGACTGGAAGTACAACAGATTTTTTTACAAAAGAATTTCTTCCAAAGTTAAGAGAAAAATTAAATGGGATTTATTCAAGCTCTGATAAAACAACAAATTTATTAAAGAATTTAGGCTTTCGTGTACACGATTATAGTCCTGAAGCTGTTATAGATATTTATGTTGATGGAGCTGATGAAGTTGATAAAAATTTTAATTTAATTAAAGGTGGGGGTGGCGCTCATACTAATGAAAAGAGGCTTGCTAAAATTGCTGATCACTTCATATGTATTGTAGATGAATCAAAAATTGTTCAGACTCTTGGAAATTTCCCCCTTCCTATAGAAATAGATGTACATCAAAGTGACCAAGCATTATCTGAGTTAAAAAAATACGCAAAAAATATAACTAAAAGAGAATCCCTTAGTGATAACAAAAACTTCCTCTATGATCTTCATAACTTAAAAATTTTGGAACCACTAAAAATTGAAAATCAAATTTTAATGATAAATGGTGTAGTAGATGTTGGTATATTTGCGATAGATAAGCCTCAAACCGTAATAATTGGAGGGGATTCGAGTTACAAATTGATGGAGTCTTGAATAGCTGAAATGATTAAGTCATCTTCAGGATCTATTCTATGTGAGAAGCTTTTGACCTCCCCTTGTGGAGTGATCAAGTATTTATGAAAATTCCAAGAAGGTCTTTCACGAGTCAATTTAAAAAGTTTTTTATAAAAAGGGTGATTTGTTGAATTTTTCACATTTGCTATCGAGAATAGCGGGAAAGTAACATCGAAGGTAGATTTACAAAATTCACTTACTTTTTCTTCATCACTAAATTCTTGTCCCAAAAAATTCCTTGATGGGAAGCCAAGTACTGTAAATTTTTTATCTTTAAATCTACGTTGTAAAGATTCAAGTTGTTCATATTGATAGGTGAAACCACACTTACTTGCTGTGTTAACAACTAATATTGTGTGATCGTTATATTCACATAGGTTTCTAAATTGTTTTTCATTTAGAACTTTTACATCCGTATCAAGCAAATCACTGCATGGAAATGCATAAAAACCTAAAAACATAATAACTGAAATCAAATTTTTCATATTTTTACCAGATTGATATTTTAGACTGAAGATATGCCAAGTAAAAGCACTGCAAATATAGTGAAAAGTATAACTAGTTCTATGTTGTCTGCAAATTTTTCCATATATCTCTCAAAAATTGCTTGGGGCCGAAGCCCCTAGCAGGTCAGTCATGGGGGAGAGGAGAGACTGACTAATATAATTATAATAAATATTTATTTTATAATATCAATAGTTTTTATAAATAAACACTAGTTATTTATGATAATAACTAATATTTATTAATATAGACAGTTTCGCCACCTATTAGGAGATCAAAAAGCTCAATTACATCAGAATTTGCCATCCTTATACATCCTTTTGAAGCTTTTTTTCCTAGCAACCATTCTTCAGGAGTACCATGTATGTAGATATATCTTTCATATGAATCTACACCAAGACCTTTGTTTATTCCCTCTTCCATTCCTGATAGCCAAATGATTCTTGATTGAACAACATCATCAGACACATAAATCTCCTCAGAATCATATATTGGATATATCTCAGTAGGCACTCGACCAATAAATCTCGTTCCTATCTCTTCTTTTCCACCAATAAGCTTTTTTATTTCATGTTTTCCCAAAGGAGTTTTAAAAGAATTTACTTTGGAACCCTCCCCATATTTAGAAGATGAAATTTTATAAGTTTTTGTAATCTCTCCAGATTCAAACAAGTAGAGTTCTTGTTTTGAAATAGAAATTTGTATTTCTTTCGATGATAAATGCATCATTATTAATATTATAAGGAATAATTTATTTTTCATTTTTTCTAGAATAAAAGCCAAATATTAAGGAAAGAATAGAAATAATTAATAAAGGCACATCTCCATGTTTTAAGTAAAATGTGTCAATATCATTTAGAGAAATCTCATGAGTAATACTCCCTTTTTCTCCTCTGTCCAGAGATTTTGATGACTCGTTTGATCTTGGGCTTATAATTTGTGAAATTCCATCAAGCGTTGCTCTTACAACCCATTTATTCGATTCTACTGCTCGAGCTTTTGCATGTTGTAAATGTTGAGCAGGCATAGATTCACCATACCATTTATCATTACTCATATGAATAATGTACTTTGTTCCTTTAACTCTATCAGTGAAAGTTTTATTAAAAGCTAATTCCCAACAAATTAATGCTGACCAATCAGCTTTTTCTTGATTTGCATCTCCACGACTTAAACTAGAATTTGGTATATTAAAAAATTCATTGAAACTTTTTAGTAGAGTCCCGAAAGGTTGAAACTCTCCAAATGGCACGAGATTTCTTTTGTCATAGAAATGCCCAGTCTTCATATTTATTGCAGACGTATAAAAATTTGTATTCTCTTCTCGAAAAAATCCACCAACTACTTCTTTTTCAGGAATCAACATAGAAATATTCTCATCGTAAACAGTGACAGCTTCTGGCCATACAACTAAATCACTATTAGCATCATTTGTCATTTTTATAATTTCAGCAATATTAGTATCTAGTGGCTGAAGCACTGTTATTTTTAGCTTTTCTTCTCCACCTTCTTGATAATGTCCTGGCCCAAAAAATAACAGTAATAGTATTAAACTTGCAGTGATACGGCTAATAATCTTTTTGTTTCTTTCTAACAATAGAGCTATTACTAAAATGATTAAAAAAGAGGTGCCAGCTACGCCTATGACTGGCAGTACTCCCCATAAGCTCTCTGATAAAACACCCAAGTTTAACCAAGGAAAGCCAGATATTACCCAAGATCTTAGCCACTCTAGTAAAAAAAAGGCACTCGGAATCATTAAAAATTTATATTGGTGATCTTTAAAATAATTAATAGCAACCAAGAAGATTCCAAAATAAACTGAAAGATAAGCTATCAATAAAAAGGTAATAGTGCTGCTTAAGACAGTTCCAGCACCATAAAAATTTATAGCATCATAAATCCATGAAATAGAATAAGCCCAGAAAGCAAAACCAAGAAGCCAGCCTATAAGAAAGTGACTATTCAACAGTTCGAACCGTAATTTTTTTTATTTTTCTTTGGTCGGCTGAAGTAATAATCATTTCTAGCGGTCCAGCTTGAATTTTTTCACCAACCTTTGGTAAATGTCCAATCTCCTTAAGCATAAAACCTCCAAGTGTTTCAACATCAGGGCAATTAAGTTGGCAAGAGAAGAATTCTTCAAATTTTTCTTTTTCGATAGTTGATGAAACAATAAATTCTTTATCATTAATTTTTATAATTTCATTATTTTTTTCTTCATAAAATTCATCTTCAATTTCTCCAACTATTTCTTCAAGAATATCTTCAATAGTTATTAATCCAGATATAACACCATACTCATCTAAAACGATTGCTAAATGTGCTTTATCTTTTTTAAAATCTTCTAGGAGCGATGTTACAGACTGAGATTCTGGTATGTGTTTAGCTTCTCTTAAAATTGAGCCCAAACTAAAATCATCTTTTTTAAGTGCTCCGAGTATATCTTTTACATGTAAAATCCCAATTACTTTATCTTTCTCTGAATTAAATACGGGGTAGCGCGAATGTTTTGTATCATTAACAACTGAATATACGTGCTCTAAGCTATCTGATTCAGTTATATAAGAAATACTTACTTTAGGAATCATAATTTCTTTAACAACAGAGTCTTTTATGCTTAAAACATTTTCAATTAATTCCTCAATTCTCTCATCTTCAGGCTCAAGATGTTTAGCAGTTTCTTCAGTATTTTTGGTTAAACTAAATAAATTTTTTAAATTTGAAAAAAACGATTGCGATGGTTCGTCTGGCATTATTTATAAGGGTCTTTTACTCCAATCTTTGATAAAAATTCAACTTCTTTTGTTTCCATTAATATAGCATCATTTTCATTTTCATGCCCATATCCAACAATGTGTAGCATGGAATGAATTATAAGATGAATAAAATGGTCAAAGGTTCTTTTTTCCTGCTCTAATGCTTCTCTCTCAAGAATATTTTGGCAAATTAGCAACTCTCCAATACATTTCTTTGACATTATTTTTAACTCTTGATCTGGAAAGGACAATACATTAGTTGCAGAATCCTTACCTCTAAATTTTTTATTGAGTTCTCTTATTTGGTCTTCGCTGCAAAAACTAATTTCTAAATCTAATTTCATAATGTCAAAAAAATCTAGGAACTTATTTAAGATATTTTTAATTTGGTCTGATTGATTGGCCACATATTCAGGCTGATCAAAAAACTCAACTTTGTATTTTTCACTCGAAATTATCATAAGCCTCAACAATTTCCTGAACTAGGGAATGTCTAACTACATCTCGCGCCGTGAATTTTGTAAATTTTATAGAGTCTACATCTTTAAGAACTTCGATGGCATGTTTAAGACCTGAAACTGAGCTTTTTGGCAGATCTATCTGACTTAAGTCTCCATTTACAACTGCTTTTGATCCAAAACCTAATCGTGTAAGGAACATTTTCATTTGTTCTATGGTTGTATTTTGTCCTTCATCCATAATGATAAAGGCTTCTCTTAAAGTTCTTCCTCGCATATAAGCTAAAGGTGCAATCTCTATTATATCTCTCTCTACTAATCTATTTACCCTTTCAGCTCCAAGCATGTCATGCAGTGCATCGTAAAGAGGTCTTAAATAAGGGTCAATTTTCGAACTTAGATCACCTGGAAGAAAACCAAGTTTTTCACCCGCTTCAACTGCCGGTCTTACAAGTACAATTTTTCTTATTTTTTCTTTAATCAAATCATCTACAGCTCTTGCTACAGCAAGAAAAGTTTTACCTGTACCCGATGGTCCGACGCCAAATGTTAAATCAGCGCTTGCAATATTGGTTAGATACTCTTTTTGATTTTTTCCTCGAGCTGTTACAGAGGCTCTTGGTGTTTTTATATGAACTTCATTAGGATCTGCTTTTTCACCATCTGAAAATTTAGCGGTGTGCAAGCTGAGATGAATAAGGTCTGGAGTAATTACAGAATTTGTCTCTAATTTTTGTTTCAAATCAAATAAAGCTGATACGCCCATTTCAACATCATCTTGATTGCCTGAGATGTTAAATTCAGTCCCATTCTGAATTACCTTAATCTTTAATGCTTTTTCTATTTGTTTAAGATTTTTATTGAGCTCTCCACATAGCAACATAAGTTGCTCTGGGGGAAGATTAGAAAAATTTAATTGGTGACTATACAAGATTTTTAATTTTGAATTGATCCTCTAAGACAATTTGGTAGTGCATCGTTAATTCGAATATTAATCAATTGTCCAACTAAATCAATACTATCTGATCTAAAATTTACCACTCTGTCACATATTGTTCGACCTTGAAGTTGGCCTGGATCTTTTTTTGAGATTCCTGTCACCAAACATTTTTGGAGTGACCCAACCATTTTTCTGCTATAACCATATGACAATTGGTTTAGTCTAGCTTGCAAAATATTGAGACGTTCCTTTTTTTCTTCTTGTGATACATCGTCTTCCATAGTAGCTGCAGGAGTATCAGGCCTAGCACTATAGATAAAACTATAAGATTCATCAAATTTCACTTCATTTATAATGTTCATAGTATCAGTGAAGTCTTGTTTTGTTTCCCCTGGAAAACCGACTATAAAATCAGAGGAAAATCTCATATCAGGTCTTACTTTCTTCAGTTTATCTATAAGAATTAAATATTTTTCAGCTGTATATCTTCGTCGCATCAATTTAAGAATTCTGTCTGATCCGCTTTGGACTGGCAAATGAACATGACTCACTAGTTCTGGAACTTTTGCATAAGTCTCTACAAGATCATCTTTAAATTCATGTGGGTGGCTAGTTGTAAATCTTATCCTTTCAATATTTTCAATTTCTGCTGTCAGTTCTATTAGCTTTGCTAAGGAAGATTTTTCTCCTTTGTATAAACCTTTAAAATTATTTACATTTTGACCTAAAAAGTGAATTTCTTTTGTCCCTTTTTCAGCAAGAATTGTTACTTCTTTCAAAATATCCTCAACATTTCTAGAAACCTCATGTCCTCTTGTTTTTGGCACCACACAAAATGAACAATATTTATTACATCCTTCAACGATTGATACGAACGCTGATGCTTCTCCTCTATCTGGCATCGGTATATGATCAAATTTTTCAAGTTTAGGAAATGAGATGTCTACTTGCGGTTTATTTGTTAAATTTTTATCTTTATATAGCTTAGGCAAATTATGCAAAGACTGTGGGCCAAATACTATGTCAACAGATGGTGCTCTTTTTATAATTTTTTCGCCCTCTTGAGATGCAACACAACCTCCAATAGCAATTTTTAAGTCCGGTTTTACTTCCTTAATTTTTCTCCAACGGCCAATTTGATGAAATACTCTTTCTTGCGCTTTTTCGCGTATTGAACAAGTATTTAAAATTAATAAATCAGCCTGATCTTCTGAATCTACTAACTCAAAATCTTCTTCGGCCTTAAGTAAGTCAATCATTTTTGCAGAGTCATATTCATTCATCTGGCAACCATGTGTTTTTACAAATAATTTTTTAGTCATTTTTAATAAATAGTTTTTCTCTATAGAATTTGAGCTCATTTACTGATTCTTTGATGTCGTCCATTGCTCTATGAGATGACGCTTTTTTAAATTCATCGGCTTCTGGATACCATCTCTTTATGACTTCTTTAAATGAACTTACATCAACATGCCTATAATGAAAATGATTAGCTAATTTGGGCATGTACTTTATTAAAAATCTTCTATCGTGTGAAACACTACTACCGCAAAGCGGAGATTTATGTTGCTTTATATGTGATTGAAAAAATTTTAAACACTGTTCTTCAGCCTCTTTTATTGATATGTCGCTAGATTTTATTTTTTCTACAAGACCAGATGAGGTATGTTGCTTAACATTCCATTCATTCATCAGTGAAAGAATATCTTCATCTTGAAAAATCGCTATTTCCGGTCCTTCGGCAACTATATTTAAATTTGGGTCTGTGACTAGACAAGCAATTTCAATAATATGATGCTTTTCAGGGTCAAGTCCCGTCATTTCAAGGTCTATCCATGCTAGTAAATTTGAATTAGTCATTTATACTTTTTGTTCTCAACACAATAATACTATATGAGCGAAAAAGATAATCAAAAAGTCTATTTCGGAGATAAAAAAGTTTCGAAAGACATAAAAAAAGATGGCGTAGAAAAGATCTTTACAAAAGTGTCTGATAACTATGACTTGATGAATGACATGATGTCTGTCGGAATGCACAGGTTGTGGAAAAGATCATTTATCGATACAGCTAATATTCAAAAGGATCATGTTTGTCTTGATCTAGCAGCAGGGACTGGGGACATAGCTAAACTAATAGCACAAAAAGTTTCGAAAAAAAGTGTCTTTTTGTGTGATCAAAATGAAGAAATGATTGAAAAAGCAAAAGAAAGGTCCCTTAATGAAGGTTTTTTTAATAAGTGTCATTTTGAAGTTTCTAGTGCTGAAAAATTACCTTTCAAAGATGAACAATTTGATCACGTATTCATATCTTTCGGTTTTCGAAACTTTTCGGATAAGAGCCAAAGCTTATTAGAAATAAAAAGGGTGCTAAAAAAGGCCGGAGTATTGCATGTTTTAGAATTTTCAAAAGTTGAAAATAAAACTTTTTCAAAAATTTATGATTTTTATAGCTACAACTTTATCCCTTTGATGGGCCAAGCAATCTCAGGAGATAAAAAAAGTTACGACTACTTAGTTAAATCAATAAGAACTCATGAAAATCAAGAGGATATGTTGAAACTGTTTAACAAAGCTGGCTTTAAAGACAACAGTTATGAAAATATGTTTAATGGTATTGTGTCCCTTCATAGAGGAAGAAAATGACCATAATACGGCTAATAAAAATTTTTGCTGTCTTAAGAAATACCGGCATTTTTAATACATTCATAAAAGGCTTTAATCCAATTTTAAAAACCTTGAGCTCAAAAAATAATGTTGAGCAAAATTTTAGGGAAACACTAGAAAGTCTTGGGCCTGTATTTATCAAATTGGGGCAGCTCCTTTCAACAAGAACAGATATTATTTCCAAAGAATTGGCTGCAGAACTAAACAACTTAACTGATAATTGTAAACCCATTGAATACAATTACATTAAAGACCAATTAATTTCGAATCTTGGCGATAATGCCAAAGACATACTTGAAGATATAGACCCTAAACCGTTGGCATCAGCTTCACTTGCTCAAGTACATAGATTCACTAAAGATGGTGAGAATTTCGTAGTAAAAGTACAGAAACCTAATTTAGATGAGCAGATAGAGGTGGATATTAAAGCAATAAGGTTGGGTACAAAAATTCTGAGAACATTCTATAAGGGATACCCAAGAGTAGATTTAAATTCAGTTGTTGATGATTATGAAAAAATTATTATGAATGAATTAGATTTTCGGATAGAAGCAGCTAACGCAAAAAAAACATATCAAAACTTCACCGATAACAACTACTTATATGTACCTAAAATTCTTGATAAATATACGACGAAAAAAGTACTTGTGATGGAATATATTGACGGTATTCCCATCACTAATATTGCAAATCTCAAGAAACATAATTTAAATCTCAAAGTACTATCAGAAAACGGAGTAAAGATATTTCTAAAACAAGTTTTTCAAGATAATTTTTTTCATGCTGATATGCATCCAGGAAATATTTTTGCATCGAAAGAGTCCCCAGAAAAACCTTTTTATTATGCTGTAGATTATGCAATATGTGGATCTCTGACCGAGTCAAATCAAATATTGCTAGCGCAAATGATTTCTTGTTTGTTAGAGAGAGACTTTTTCTCTCTTGCGCAGCTTTTTATTTTCGCCGATTGGGTAAAAGAAGATACAAAAACCGAAGAGCTAGAATCAGTTTTAAGAGCAAACTGTGAGAGCCTTCTCGATAAACCACTTTCTGAAATACTATTTGGAGAATTGCTTTTAAATCTGTTTGATGGGATGAAACAATTTGATCTATATTTAGATAATGATTTAGTGTTATTAGTTAAGACACTTATTCATATAGAAGGAATGGGTAGACAAATTTATCCAGACCTTGATTTCTGGTCAGTTGCACAACCGTTTATAAAAAAATGGATTGAAGAAAAGTACAGTGTAAAGGGTTTAGTGAAGTATCTTGTATCAAAAAAACATATACTTACATATATGATTCTTAAAAAATTTGAAGAAGCAAAATATGAATATACAGATAGTGAAGTAGAAGGATTATGAGCATTGGATTTTGGCAAATATTAGTTGTTCTATTAATTATTCTTATAGTTTTCGGATCTTCTAGAATTAAATCTATAGGTTCAGACCTAGGCAAAGCTCTAAAAGGTTTTAAAAAAGAAATAAAAGACGAAGATGATCCAAATAGGGATTCTTGAACTCCTAATAGTTTTATTGGTAATTTTATTTTCTGTAAAACCAGAAAAATTAATGCATTACATGAAGAGCATTTTTAGTTTTTTTCTTCAAATTCAAAATTTTTTTACAAGCACAAAAGAAGATATTGAAAAAGAACTTAATATTCAAGAGCTTAAGCAGGATATACATAATGAAAACAGAATGAAGGAGTTGGAAAAAGATGAGTGAAAATCTTGGTGCTCATTTTTTAGAACTAAGAAATCGAATTCTTTATAGTTTTGGCTTTTTTGTTATAGCTTTTGTATGCATATACCCTTTTAACAATTATTTTTTTAATAATATTGTTGGCTACCTACAAAGCTTCACAACAATAGATTTAATAGCTGTTGAGGTAGCATCACCATTTATAGTGCCACTGAAACTTTCAGCATATATAGCAGCTTTGATTTCTATTCCTTTTTTTCTTTACCAAGCTCTAACTTTTATGTCACCAGGCTTATATCCAAAAGAAAGGTCGGTCATTTTTTCAAGAACAATAATTGGTTCTTTTCTCTTCTTGCTTGGAGTTAGCTTTTGCTTTTTTGTTGTTTTGCCCAATGTGATTAACTTTTTCCAAACCGTTGGTCCTGAATCAATTAAGGTTAGTACTGATATTTCAAACTTTCTAAATTTTGTGCTTGCCTTATCATTTGGTTTTGGCGTTGCCTTTCAAATTCCATTAATTGTAAATGCTCTCATACAGTTAGAGATTACAACTAAAATAAAATTAAAGTCCTACAGAGGCCTTGTGCTGATTCTTTGTTTTATATTTGGAATGATATTTACACCGCCAGATATTATTTCTCAGTTTTTAATGGCAGTTCCTATGTATTTGCTTTTTGAAATTGGATTATTATTTAGTAATGACAAAAAAGCGTAATCTAATTGCTAAAGACCTAAGAACACCGAAATATCGCCTTAAAATTGAGAAAAATAAAAAGAAATACTCTCGAAAAAATCAACCTAAATTGGATCCTGTCCAATCTGAGAAGAATTGACTTAATAAACTGAAACATTTATATTACATTTATGTGACAATTATGTGACATAAAGAATTTCAGAGATATGACAATGAAAAAAATATTATTTACAGCTTCTTTTATAATTATGAGCTCAGTTTGTAATGCAGATAATCATATAAATAAAGATGATATTGATATGGTTTTATTTACTAATTCAAATAAGATAATTATTAAGCTTGTTGATGGAACTTCATTTCAAGGCAATATCTTAACTAAAAAAACTTGCCCTCTAAAACAAAATTATTACAAAATTTTCTTTAAGAACGAACTTATTACAAACTCACTTGTAGTTATGCGCAATAATGGTTTTGCTACTTGCAAGTGGGAGAACCTTACAAAAATTTAATACCTCTCAATCGATGCGGATAACCCCGTATCGATTGGAATTTTTGTTATCTCGACTTAATTAATTCTTCAACAATACTTGGATCAGCTAAGGTTGTCACATCACCTAAATTAGCTGTATCTTTGTTTGCTATTTTTCTAAGAATCCTTCTCATAATTTTTCCAGAACGTGTTTTAGGCAGGTCTCTTGTTATCTGGATAGCTTCTGGTTTAGCAATTTTTCCAATTGATTTTACGACAGCATCAACAATTTCGTTTTCCAGCAAGTCATTACTTCTTTCAGTGCCTTTTAATATCACAAATGCGTAGATGGCTTGGCCCTTAATATCATGCTCTATTCCAACTACTGCTGCTTCAGCTACATCAGGATGCGTTACAATTGCACTTTCAACTTCTGCTGTTCCAATCCTATGGCCTGAAACATTCAATACATCATCAACTCTTCCCGTGACCCAGTAATATGCATCAGCGTCTCTTTTCGCTCCATCTCCCGTAAAATATTTTCCTTTGTATTGAGAAAAATAAGTTTGTACCATTCTTTCATGATCTCCATATACTGTTCTAATCTGGCTCGGCCAACTTTGGTCAATACATAAATTTCCTTTACCTTTTCCTATAATTTCATTGCCATCGTTGTCTACCAGTGAAGGTTTAACTCCAAAAAATGGCAAAGTTGCTGATCCAGGTTTTTTTGTGGTGATGCCGGCTATTGGACTGATTAATACTGAACCAGTCTCTGTTTGCCACCATGTATCGACGACCTCGCAATTTGATTTTCCAACTTTTGCAAAATACCACTCCCAAACCTCAGGATTAATTGGCTCACCAACTGTGCCAAGGACTTTAAGAGATGATCTATCTGAGTTTTCGAGATATTTCTCTCCTTTAGCAATCAAAGCTCTTATTGCAGTTGGAGCAGTGTAGAAAATATTAACCTGATGTTGGTCGCATATTTCCCAAAATCTTGACGGATCTGGATATGTCGGAACTCCTTCAAACATTAGTGTAGTGGCACCATTTGAAAGTGGTCCATATACAATATAAGTGTGGCCTGTTACCCAACCAACATCTGCTGTGCACCAATAGATGTCTTCCGAAGAGAATCCAAAAATATATTTAAATGACATTGTTGCACCCAAGAGGTAGCCGCCTGTTGTATGCATTACACCTTTAGGTTTGCCTGTTGAGCCTGATGTATACAAAATAAACGACGGATCTTCTGCAAGCATTTTTTCAGGCTGACAGGTATCTGACATTTGATCAATGAGCCCCTTATAACAAATATCTCTTGAATCAACCCAATCTATATTTGCATTGGTATATTTAAAAACGATTGTTTTTTGGACGTTTGGGCAATTCTTCAAAGCGAGATCAACATTTTCTTTAAGTTTTACCCTCTTTCCACCTCTAATCCCCTCGTCCGTTGTAATTACATATTGGCAGTCTGAATCTAAAATTCTTGAACTAATTGCTTCTGGAGAAAATCCACCAAATACTACAGAGTGTATCGCACCTATTCGCATACAAGCTAACATTGAATAAGCTGCCTCAGGAATCATTGGCATGTAAATGCATACTCTGTCGCCTTTTTTGACACCAATTGATTTTAGTCCGTTAGCTAACTTGCTTACCTCAATTAGTAGTTGGCCATAAGATATATGCTTTGTATCTTCTTTTCCGTCACCCTGCCAAATTATTGCTGTTTTATCAGGATTTTTTGCTGCGTGACGATCGACACAGTTATAGGAAATATTAAGCACCCCATTACTAAACCAAGTTGGTTCAGTAATTTTTCCAAAGTAACCTATGCTAGGTTTTTCAAACCAGTCTAATTCTTTTAGTGCGTGCTCAAGAAAAAATGAACTTGGATCAGTAACAGATTTCTCATACATTTTTTTGTATTCATCAAGATCTTTAATATTTGGATTTTTGAATTTTTTTATATCAAAGCTCATTTAATTTAATAGTTTTAATCAGCTCCTCGATGGAGTCTGCAATAAATAGTTTTTCTGAAATTGACGGTAACATGCCAAGCTCAACGTTCTTTTCCAACCACTTTATAATATCTGTCCAACAATCATTTTTATTAAAAATAAAGATGTTTTTTTCAATTAATTTTAGAGAAAGATGATTAAATACATCAAAGAATTCATCTGCTGTGCCAACTCCACCTGGCATGACAACAAAAAAGTCTGATTGATCGATTAAGCTCTTTTTTCGAAGGTAAAAGTTTGATTGAACTTCTTCTTCATCTAAATAGCTGGGCTTAATCATCTCATTATCAAACATGGGAAGGGTGATGCCTTTGATAATGCCGTTCTTTTTTGAAACCTTTTCAGATAATTTGCCCATCAAGCCTCTTTTGCCACCACCATAGACAAGTTTGAATTTAGATTCAGATATAAAAGAAGCAAATATTTCTAGATCATTTTCTAAATTTAACTTTGGTGTCAATGATGATAAAAAGACACCAACAGATTTCACTTATTCCTCTAAGCTTTCACTCCACTTTCCAAGTGAAGCAAGTTTATTCATTTTAGCTCTATGAGAAAAAGCACTCTGAGCTGCGGAAATATTCTCTTTTTTGCCCAGCCATGCTGAAAGAGCAGATGCTTGAAGTGCTCGACCATAGGAAAAACTTAATTTCCATGAAAAGCCTCCAATCTTATTCATCATATCTAAATGTTGAGTAGATTCTATTTCAGTCTGACCACCTGATAAGAATGTAATTCCTGGCAATTCAGCTGGTACATTCTCTTTAAGGCACTTTATGGTTGCTTGAGCAACCTCCTCTACAGTTGCTTTATTTGTATGATCAGTGCCTGGTGTCACCATATTTGGTTTCAAAATTGTGCCTGAGATGTCGACATTGTTTGTGCTAAGGTAGTTAAAAAGTGATTTAATTGACCTGCTTGTAGCATCGTAACAATCTTCAATAGAATGATCACCATTTATTAACACCTCTGGCTCTACTATAGGAACCATGCCATATTTTTGTGCAATTTTAGCGTAGTTAGCAAGTGACTCCATGTTTGCGTCAATACATTCTTGTGTTGGTAGATTTTCATTGATGTTTATAACAGCTCTCCACTTAGTAAACTTTGCACCTAAACCTGAATATTCACTACATCTTCCATCGAGATCGTCTAAACCTTGTGTTAATGTTTCAAGATCTGAACCATTAAAGGGTTGCAAACCTTTATCAACTTTAATCCCTGGAAGAGCACCTTTATCGAGAATTAATTCCAAAAGTGATTTCCCTGATTCAGAATGTTGACGAATAGTCTCATCAAATAAGATAACTCCTCCAATGTTTTCTTTCATGCCTTCAGAAGTAAAAAGGAGTTCTCTATAGTTTCTTCTGTTCTCTTCTGTGCATTCCACAGATATAGTATCGAATCTTTTTTTACATGTTGGGTTGCTCTCATCTGCAGCAAGAATGCCTTTGCCTTCAGAAACTATGTATTGCGCTATTTCAGATAAATTCGAGAAATTCATTGAAATGCTATTTTAACCTTAATGCCTCAATAGATGGAAGTTTATTCCCTGACAAATATTCCAAAAATGCTCCCCCTGCTGTTGATACATAATGAAATTTTGACGTATCTGAAAACTTGTTGATTGCAAAGAGAGTTTCACCTCCACCTGCAATTACTTTGGACTTTGAATTTTCTAAAAAAGCTATTAATTGTTTTGTTCCATTGGAGAATTTATCAATCTCAAAAATACCAAGAGGACCATTCCAAATAATATATTCTTCATTTTGAGATATTTTGTTCTCATTGAGCTCAATATCTAGAATCATTTGATTTTCAGGAACATCTTCAATAGGAATTAAATCCACTTTATTTGATTGTGGTGTTTCTGCAACATAAACATGTTTGGGAAGAACTATTTTATTCGTCGATAATAATTCTTTTGCTTTATCCAACATATCATCTTCAACGATTGATTTTCCTATTGGGTTGCCTGCAGCTTTCAAAAAAGTATTAGCTATTCCTCCACCGACAACAATTGCAGAAGAGTTGGGGAGTAAATTATGAATTACTTTCAACTTAGTTGATATTTTAGAGCCTCCAACTATGCTCAAAATTTGTTTATTTTCTTTAAGTGCTGACTCTAAATTTTTTATTTCCTCAGAAAAGAGAAGTCCTGAACATGCATTTTTTGAAAATTTAATTGCACCAAGCGTAGAAGCTGCTGCTCTGTGAGCGGTTGCAAAGGCATCCATGACATAAACGTCAAAAGCTTTTGCGATTTGTTCAGATAGGTTTTTATCATTGTCATTCTCTCCGTTGAAAAATCTTATATTCTCCATAAAACAAACATTATCTGGAATATTTTCAAAATTATTTATGAGGTCTATTTCCTCATTTAATCTTTTTTCAAACCATTTCTTAATAGGTAATACCGATAGATCAATATCAAACTCTCCCTCTTTTGGTCTGCCAAGATGCGTAATAACGCACAACTTTTTTGTATGTTTTAAAATATAAAGTATTGATGGAAGTGCAGCAGAAAGCCTTTCATGACTTAGAATCTCCCCATTTTCAATAGGCACATTCAAATCGACTCTTAGACCTACTTTCTTGTCTTTGAGATCTGTGCGCTCAAGATGATTCATATCATCTGTTTGATTTTGTTTGTTATTTTTTCTGGTGTAAATCCAAAATGATCCATTAAATCTTTTCCTTTACCAGATTCACCAAAACAATCTATGCCAATGACATTTTGAGTATGCTTATACCAAGAGTTAGGGTGGCCACATTCAATAACAATATTTGTTGTTTTGGAAGAGAAAATTTCATTGTATCTATTTTTGTTGCTGAGAAGGGTTTCAAGACATGGCACACTTACTACGTTGCAGTTGATGCCATCTGTAGTTAAAAGTTTTTCTGCTTCAAGTGCTAAACCAACCTCTGAACCAGTAGCAATTAAATTGACAGTAGCATCATTCTTCTTTGAAACGAAATACCCTCCCATCTTTAGTTGGTCTAATTCTTTTACAACAAAAGAGTCTAAATTCTGTCTGGACAAAATAATTGAAGTCGGTCCGTCAGTCCTAGAGAGTGCTTCTTTCCATGCAACTGCTGTTTCAACTAAATTTGCTGGTCTCCATGTAGACATGTTTGGAGTAGACCGCAAAGTTGTTAAATGCTCAATTGGTTGGTGTGTAGGACCATCTTCGCCTAGTGCTATTGAATCATGTGAAAATACAAATATTACTCTTATGCCCATTAAGGCTGCCATCCTAACTGCATTTCTTCCGTAGTCCATAAAAACTAAAAATGTACCAGAGTAAGGAATTAGCCCTCCATGTAAAGCGATTCCATTCATAACTGCATTCATTCCAAATTCTCTGACTCCATAAAAAATATAGTTGCCATCATTGTTTGAATTAATATCAATAGAATTTTTGGTATGGGTATTATTTGATCCGCTTAAATCAGCTGATCCACCTATCAGTTCAGGTAAATTTGCTTGTAAAAATTCAAGAACCATCTGAGAACTTTTCCTAGTTGCTAGAGGGTCAGAGTTTGAAGACAAATTATTCAAAAATTCATTAAAACTAGCATCAAAGTAATCAGGCATTTCTCCTTTTATTAATCTTTGCAATAAATTAAATTTATCTGGCTCTGCTTCTAAAAATTGCTGACACAAATCGTCCCATTCTTTCTCAAGTCCAATTCCTTTTTCAACAGCATTCCATGAGTCATATATCTCCTTATCTAGCTCAAATGGTGCGTAAGGCCAATTTAAGTTTTCTCGAAGAGTTGTCATTGCCTCTTCACCTAAAGCTGCTCCATGCGATTTTTCACTATCTTGTTTTTCTCCTGCCCCATAACCAATTGATGTTTTACAAACAATCATGGTTGGCTTATCAGCTAACTTTGCTTCCTCTATAGCTGAATTAATCTCATTTCTTTTATGTCCATCAACGTTGTCGATTACATGCCATCCATAAGATTGACACCTTAATGCAATATCATCTTGGTACCATGCATCAATTTTTCCGTCAATTGATATTCCATTGCTATCATAAAAACAAATAAGCTTATTGAGCTTCAATACGCCAGCCAAAGACATAGCTTCGTGTGAAATGCCCTCCATTAGACATCCATCGCCTAAGAAACAGTAGGTCATATGATCAATTGGTTTTAGAGAATTTGTGTTAATTTTATGTGCCAAAATCTTTTCTGCTAATGCCATTCCTACTGCATTTGCTATACCTTGCCCAAGGGGCCCCGTTGTTGTTTCAACTCCCTCTGTTATGCCAAATTCTGGATGTCCAGGTGTTTTAGACTTTAATTTTCTAAAATCTTTTAAATCCTGAATTGATAAATTGTACCCACTAAGATGCAACAAGCTATATAAAAGCATTGAGCCATGTCCATTTGATAAAATGAATCTATCTCTATTAAACCACTCGGGGTTTTTGGGCGAATGTCTTAAGTGGTCTCTCCACAATACTTCTGCTATATCAGCCATACCGAGTGGCATTCCAGGGTGTCCTGATGCAGCATTTTCAACAGCATCTGCTGACAAGAATCTAATAGCGTTAACTAATTTATTAGTAATCAAAGTAAGGTAATTGTTTAAGACAATTATATAATCCTAAATTAAGAATTGATCGCAATATGAAAACTAAGTACACAAAAATGCAATCTAATGGAAATGATTTCTTGGTGTCAGAAGACTATGGCATCGTTACAAAAACAAGAGAGCTATCAGATAGAAGGGGAAATATTGGCTTCGATCAACTTCTCTATTTTCAAAACGGAAACATGCCAAAATTAAGGGTATATAATGCTGATGGTTCAGAAGCAGACAATTGTATAAATGGTTTAAGATGCATAGCTTTTTTATATGGTTTAAAAAATACTTATATTCAAATCAAAAACAAAAAATTTCTTGTAAATATAACTACGAATGGCGCAACTGTTGAAGGGGACATGCCAATAGTTGATAAAATTCATAATTGGTTTGTCATTAAGTTTGGAAATAATCACATTGCAAAATTTTGTGAAAACATTGATGAGTTTGATTTAAAAGCAGAGTATGTAAAAGCAAAAGGCTATAAACCATTCAATAAAATAAAAGATTTCAATATGAGTATATTTAAGATTTGTGGAGATATAATTAAAATTCGAACATATGAGAATGGCACAGGAGAAACATTATCCTGTGGTTCAGCTACACTATCAGTTGCCTGTGCACTAAGCAAAGAGCTGGATTTGAAAAAATTTAAATTTTCATCTCGCGGAGGTATAACTAAAGTTTATATTTCAAATGATAGTGTAATTTCTGAAGCGAGGGCTCAAGTATTAGAAGAAGGGTTTTTAGATGGATAAACTAAAGAAATCTCTAAAAGATTTTTTAAGAATCAAAAATTACTCTGAACATACGATCTCGAACTATGAGAGAGATATTAATAGGTTTCTGGAGTATTTGGGTGATAAAAAAATCGATTCTAGTGACATAAATACATCAATAATAACTGGATGGATAATATCTTTAAGAAAAGACGGTTTGGGGAATAGGTCCATTCAGAGAAATATATCTTCACTAAAAAATTTTTATAAGTTTCTATTTAAAAGCGGGCTAGTCGATATTAATCACTTTGAGTCAGTTCAGTCTCCAAAAATAGGTGAAACTCTACCTAAAGCCTTAACGCCAGAAGATGTTGAGAAGTTGCTGTCTTTTGAACCAAATACTTTTTCGGAGTTTAGGGATAAAGCTTTTCTTGAGTTACTTTACTCATCAGGACTTAGGGTTTCTGAAGCTGTTAATGTGAATATTTCATCTTTTGAGTCAGATTTAAATTTTGTAAAAGTACTTGGCAAGGGAAATAAAGAAAGAATGTTACCAGTTGGTAAATTTGCTAAGGATGCAATAACAAAATGGTTGGAAACAAGAAACAAAAACATAAACACTACCGATGCACTTTTCACCAATAGGTATGGCAAAAGGATATCTGTAAGGGCTATGCAACAAAGAATCTACAAAATCTCAATTGCACAGGGCATGTCTCCGGTTAGCCCACATATGTTGCGTCACAGCTTTGCTACCCATATCCTAGAATCAAGTGGGGACCTAAGATCTATACAAGAGATGCTAGGTCACAGCAGTTTGAGCACAACACAAATTTATACAAAACTAAATTTTCAACAACTAGCAAAAATTTACGATAAATCTCATCCTCATGGCAAGAAAGAAAATAAAACTAATAACATTTGATTTAGACGATACAGTTTGGCCGAATCAAAAAGTAATAGTTGACGCCGAAAAGGCATTGTGGAACTTTCTTTTGATGAAAGTGCCACAATTAAAAAATGACTTAAGTGAAGAAAGCATCAATAAAATTAGGGTGCAGCTTGTTGAAAAAGATAATTCGTTAAAATTTGATCTTACAAAGTTTAGAAAAGAGGTTGTGAAGGTACTTTTGCTTAAGATTGGGCTTGATGAAAATGAAGCGATTTACTACAGCAATGAAAGCTTTAACGAATTCTTTAAAGTAAGGAATAAAGTACAGCTATATAAAGATGCAAAAAATGTTTTGGGAAGGTTATATAGAAAAACAACAATAGGATCTTTATCGAATGGTAATGCTGATTTAGGTATTATCGGAATAGATGCCTTTTTTGATTTTTCCATTAATTCGAAAGATGTTGTATCAAATAAGCCCTCCCCGCCACATTTTCTTAAAGCTCTTGAGTTAGCCTCATGTTATCCAGAAGAAGCAATTCATGTAGGAGATTGTCCTGTAAATGATGTTGGAGGTGCTAGAAATTGTAATATAAATGCCATATGGTTTAACTGTGAGAAGAATAAGTGGGATGAGATATTTCCATGTGATCTTCAAGCAAAAAGCTGGAAAGATCTTTATGAGATTGTAAGCAAAAATTTTATTTTGGAGAAAAAAAATGTTTAACCCGTTCAATATGACTAAAGACATGAAAGGCATGGAAAAAATGGTGAAACCTGCCTTGGAGAAATTTATGAAAGAATCTGGTTTCGTAAAAAAAGAGGAGCTTGATAGGGCTGTCGAAAGAATTGACGCTTTAGAAGAGAAAATAGCTGAACTAGAAAGACGCTAGCTTTACTCTACAATAGTCAATGAATCTAGCATGTACTGAACAGAACGTTCAATTTCTAGCTCTGAACAATCCATACACAAGCCTTTTGCGGGCATAGCGTTGTAACCATTGTATGCATTTGCAGTAAGCATCTCTAAGCCTTTTGGCAATCTATCTTTCCATTGATCATTATTAGCAAGCATTGGGGCACCTGCTAATCCAGCGGTATGACAAGCAGCACATCCCTGGTTGTATACTGTCTCCCCAGATCTACCTACAGGTCCTTCAGGTTCATCAGCTGCCATTCCTGGCATAGAAACTACTGGTATATCTTTTAGAAGACCGAGTCTTTTTCTAACTTCATCTTCGTAAGAATCAGGAATCATCAAAAATGATGTAAAAATTAAAGAACTCAGTAGTAAAATTTTTTTCATGTCTAATTAGTTGTAGCAGAATAAAGAAATTCAAGCTAATTATCGTATAGAAATAGCATATTATCGATATTTCTTTGGACGTCGCCTGTTCTTCTAAATTTATATTTTCCGTTTATTACTATTGTTGGCACACCTTCAAGAACTCCAGCATTTGCCAAACTTCTAACTGTTCGAAGTGCATTTTGTGCTTTTATACCTATACCAAATGAATTATATACATTCATGAATTTTGTATCATCATATCCATGCCTCTTGGCAAATTCTAAAACATCACTTTTACTGTTTAAGTTTTTTCTTAACAATTGAATGTCTTTGTATACATTTAGGTGCGCTTCTTCTCCAAGATCTAAGGCAATAATAGTGTAGTAAAGTCTTGCGTAGACTTCATTCCCAGCTGGAATTTGAACGACATTAACATCTTGTCTTTGCTCTTTCATCTTCTGTACAGTACTTTCAAAACTGAAACATGCGTTGCACCAATAACCAAATACTTCAGTTATAGATTGGCCTTGAATAAGATCAGATGGTATTAATTCGAAGTCTTTGCCTTGTTCAGGTTGCGCACTAGCTTCTAAAGCTAAGAAAAAGACTAAAGCAATAAAGTTATAAAATTTAATTCTCATAAGTATGCGAGAATGATTATATAACAAGTTAGATATAATTAATTAATGAAATTTAATTTTAAGTATTTGGAGCTTAAGTTTGTTGAAAGCGCAGCTGAGTTTGATCAATGTTTGCAGCATGATATGCAAGAAATTGCATTTGTTGGAGCGTCAAATGCTGGAAAATCATCCGCCATAAATGCTATTTCTAATCAAAAGAAGCTTGCTAAAACAAGCAAAACACCTGGTAAAACAAAACTTTTTAATTTCTTCAAAGCAAAGTTTGGGTACATTGTTGATTTTCCAGGTTATGGGTACTCAAAAGTTTCAAAATCTCAAAAAAAGGATTGGGCTAAACATCTACCTCAATACTTTGTATTAAGAAATAATCTTGTTGGAGCGATACTCTTTACAGATGTAAGAAATCCTATGAGGGAACTTGATTTGACTATGTATGAGATGTTAGCAAGTTATGGTCTGCCAACTTCAATAGTTTTAACAAAAACAGATAAAGTTTCTAAAGAAGAATTGGAGGCTACCATTAAAAAAATTAGCGATAATTATGGTGCCTGTCTTAGCTTTTCAATAAAAGAAAACAGCTCAATCGAAATACTGATTAAAGAAATTAATGAGCTTCTCTCCAGTTAGCTCCAAAACCATATTCAACTTTTAAAGGCACATCTATTTCAGTTGTGTTTTCCATGAGATCTAGAATTGGTATTAAATCATCCTCTGAAAACGCATTAGGAACTTCATAAACAAGTTCATCGTGAACTTGTAAGATCATTTTTATCTCCGGTGCATTTAGATTAATCCACTCATCAATTTTTATCATTGCAATCTTGATAATATCAGCTGCACTTCCTTGTAATGGTCCATTTATAGCTGCCCTTTCTGCTGCCTGTCGTACCATGTAATTGCTAGCAGTAATGTTGGGAACATGTATCTTTCTTCCATAAAGCGTTTCAACATATTTAGTTTCTTTTGACTTCTCTACTATATCGCTCATAAATTTTTTAACATCGCTATATCGTTCGAAATAATTATTGAGAAAAATGTCTGCTTCAGCACGTGATACTCCAAGCTGATTGGAAAGGCCAAAAGCGCTCATACCATATAACAAGCCAAAGTTTATAGTCTTTGCTCTTCTTCGCATTTCGTCATCTACTTCACTCAACTCGGTTCCAAAAATTTCAGAAGCGGTACGCTTGTGAATATCTTCATTTTTTTTAAATGAATTAAGCATGATAGGATCTTGTGAATAATGGGCCATAAGTCTAAGCTCTATCTGAGAGTAGTCCATTGCCAGAATTTTTTTGTTTGCAGGAGCAATAAAAGCCTCTCTAATAGTAATTCCTTCTTTCGTTCTTATAGGAATATTTTGTAAATTTGGGTCTGAGGAAGACAATCTCCCGGTAGAAGTCACAGCCTGATGGTAAGAAGTATGTACTCTTGAGTTTTGATCACAAATTTCTGCAATTTTATCTGTATATGTGCTTTTTAACTTTGCTAAAGAACGATACTCAAGTATATCTTTTACAATGTCATTTTCATCGGATAATTTCTGCAATACTGATTCCGAAGTAGAGAAATATCCCGTTGAAGTTTTCTTTAAACCTTTAGTATCAATCTTTAATTTCTCAAATAAAATTTCACTTAATTGTTTTGGTGAATCAATATTAAATACACTGCCAGATGCTTCATGAATTTTTCTTACTAAATTTAAAAGTTTTGCACCAAAGTCTTTTGATAGCTCGTTAAGATGACTTGTATCAATAAGTGCACCCTTTTGTTCCATCTCTAAAAGCACAAATAAAAGAGGATAATCGATCGTCTTTAAAAGATTAATTGAACTTTTGTCAATTATCTCTGATAGCTTCTCAAAAAGTTGCAAAGTTATATCAGCATCTTCGGCAGCATAGTTTGTAGCTTCTTTAATTGGGACTTCACTAAAATTTTTATACTTTTTTGCTCCCTTTCCAACAACATCTTCATATTTGATAGTGGAAGTGTTTAGATAATATTCGGCTAATGCATCTAAATTGTGTCTGGATGAAGTGCTATTTGCTGCGTAAGACATCAACATTGTGTCTGCAAAAAATTCTTTTATGTAAATGTCATGATTCCTTAGTACAGCAATGTCATATTTTAGATTTTGGCCAATAATTTTGTTTTGATTAATTTCTATAAGCTGCTTCAACCATTCAATTACCTCAGAAGTATTTAATTCTGTTTGCTCGACGTGATTAATTGGAATGTAAAAGCCTTCATCTTTTTTTACTGAGAATGAGACACCAACTAATTCTGCTTCCAATGAATTAAGTGATGTGGTTTCAGTATCAAATGCAAAGTATTCAACATCGGTAATTGTTAATTCAAGTTTTTCTAGATCTCTTTTATTTGTAATAGCTTTATATTCTGATTTTCTTTTTTCATTTGTTTCCCCAATAAAAGAATTAAATTCAAGTTCTTTATAAAACTCTTTGAGACCATCGCTGCTTGATGCTGGTATCTTTATATCATCAAATAACAAGTCAAGATTTATGTCCTGTTTTAGCGAAACAAGAAAAAGGTTCCTTTGGAGAACTTCCTTTTCTTCTCTTAAGTTCTGTCCCACAACTCCTGTAATTTCATCAGACTTATTAATAATATTTTCTAAATTACCATATGCGTTAAGCCATTTAGAGGCAGTTTTATTCCCTACCTTCGTAATTCCTGGTATGTTGTCTGCTTTGTCTCCAACAAGAGCCAATAGCTGTGCAACTTGACCAGGTCCAACCCCAAATTTTTCTTTAACATACTCATTATTGAAGAATTCATTAGACATAGAATTGTGTTGAATAACATTATCTTCAACTAATTGTGTTAAATCTTTATCTGGAGATGAGATTAAAATCTTTTTATCGGGTTTGAACTGTTTTGTGAGAGTGGCAATTACATCATCCGCCTCAACACCACCTTCTTCTTTAACTGTGAAATTAAATAATTTTGAAAGTTTTTTTATATCTTCAATTTGAACTCTTAACTCATTTGGCATTGGAGGCCTATTAGCTTTGTAATCCTTGTAGTAATCATTTCTAAAATTTGGACCTTTAGCATCAAATACCATGACCATTGGAACACCCGGATATTTTTCAATAAGTTTTCTGAGCATTGAAGCAAATCCCCTGGTTGCTCCAGTTGGTTTGCCAGAAGAAGTAGTTAAAGGCGGCAGAGCATGAAAAGCTCGATAAATATAAGAAGTTCCATCAATTAAAATTAAATCTGGTCTAAATATCATAGGACTATATATATAATACTTAATAGTGAAAGAAATAATTAAAAATTACAGTGATATATTTATTACTTCCTGTGCTGCCATTGTCGTGTCTGGTCAATATTATCTTGAAAATATCGTTGGTCTTGAGCCTTGTAACTTGTGCATCTTGCAGAAGCTTTCATCACAGGCAGTATTATTTATTTTCCTTTTAAAAATGATAGTGCCAAAATTTAAATTCATATTTGATTTACTAGGTTTTGGAGTATTGATATTTGGTGCATCTGCCAGTGGAAGACAGATCTATCTTCAGAACTTGCCTGCTGATCAGTTAACAGGAGGTTATTGTGATATACCGTTTGAATTTTTATTTAATATGTATCCTTTTTTTGATGCACTTAGTAAGGTTTTTCAGGGAAGCAGCAAATGTGCAGAGGAATCTTGGGTTTTTTTATATTTGAATATACCTGAATGGGCACTTTTATTTTTTACTTCAATGATAATACTATTATTGATAAGATACTTTCTTATAAATTTAAAGGGCCAAAAATAATAAATGTCTAGATCTCTTTATCTGTCAAATTCAGAGCTAATAGAAAAATCAGTTGCTAATAATGAGAGTGAACTGACTCATACTGGTGCATTATTATCGCTCACGGGAAACAGAACAGGAAGAAGCCCAAAAGATAGGTTTATTGTTCAAGAAAGCAGTACTAAAGATAAAATTGAATGGGGAGAGGTTAATAGACCGTTTAACTCAGATCATTTTGATAAATTATGGGACAAGGTGTCAGCCTATCTTGATGACAAAGATAATTATGTTTCAAATGTGCATGTTGGTTCTAATAAAGATCATTATATTCCAGTTCAAATAAAATCAGAGCTTGCCTGGCATTCCTTATTTTCCAAATTAATTTTTATATCGCCAGAGAGTTTCAATGATGAAAATAAAGAAGTGTGGAAGATTGTTACGGCAGCAAATTATGTATGTGATCCGGAAGAAGATCATACAAACTCTGAATCTTGTGTAATTATTAATTTTTTGCGAAGAAAAGTCTTAATCGCAGGTATGAAGTATGCGGGAGAGATGAAAAAATCCATGTTTGCAGTCCAAAATTTTCTTCTTCCTGAAAAGGGTGTGCTACCAATGCATTGTTCAGCAAATCAAACTTCTGATAAACGAACGACACTATTTTTTGGTCTATCAGGAACCGGCAAAACAACCCTATCCGCTGATCCAAAATGTTCACTTATAGGAGATGATGAGCATGGTTGGGGAGATGGTACGGTTTTTAATTTTGAAGGTGGTTGTTACGCAAAATGTATAAACCTATCTAAAGAAAATGAGCCTCTAATTTGGGATGCAATAAAGTTTGGAAGTATTTTGGAAAATGTGGTGATCAACGACCAAGGTGTTCCAGACTACTCTGATAGCAAATATACGGAAAATACTAGAGTTTGTTACCCGAGAGATTTTATAGATGGTGCCGTACCTGCTAATGAAGGCGATGAGCCTGATAACATAATTTTTTTAACATGTGATCTATCTGGGGTCTTGCCGCCTGTAAGTATCTTGAATGAAAACGCAGCAGCTTATCATTTTCTAAGTGGCTATACTGCGAAGGTTGGGTCTACAGAAATAGGTGCCACAAAATCAATGGATTTTACTTTCTCAACTTGCTTTGGTGCTCCATTTTTTCCTCGACCTGCAGGGGTTTATGCAGACTTACTGGTTAAAAGAGCAAAAAGAAATGAGACAAAGGTCTTTTTAGTAAACACTGGTTGGACAGGCGGAGGTTATGGTATTGGTAAGAGATTCCCTATTCCAGTTACAAGAGCAATAATTAATGGTATTCAAGATAATAAAATAGACTTCGATAATTTGACTTACTTAGATAAACTTAATCTTTATATCCCTAATGAGCTTGAGGGAGTAGATAGCAGCTTCTTAAACCCAAAAACTTCATGGAGTTCAGCTGAAGAATATGACTTTGAATGCGACAGGCTGTGTGAAAGATTTAAACAAAACTTTAAAAAATTTAATGTATCTCAAGAAATAATAGATGCAGGACCAAAATAGTAAAAATGGTTGAAAGCAACCAAAAAAAAATTTCCAAATTTTTAAATTCAGATAAATTAACCTACAAGGGCCTAGAAAAGGAGAACCTAAGATCTGATCTTGATGGAAAAATCTCGAATAAAAGTTTTCCAAAAAGTTTTGGCGTTCATAATTTTAATAGGTACATAACACTTGATTATTCAGAACCGCACCTTGAATTAGTTACACCTCCTTTTGTGAAAAATTTCGATGCTTACAATTTTTTATGTGATCTGCATAAATTCGTTGAGGAGAATCTTGATGGTGATCTGCTTTGGAACTACTCAATGCCCCCGAAATTTAAAAGCAAATACATTAAGCTGCCTCCACACAGAGAATCAAATACTACAAAATTGGCTCATCTTTACAGGCTTGGTTTAAGAAATAGGTATGGAGATAAAATGCAAAGCACAGCAGGCATACATTTTAATTTTTCATTTTCAGATTCTGTCATTAAGGCTCTTGGAAACAATAAAACTGAAATTTATCTTGGAGTGTCAAGAAATTTTTTAAGACTATTCCCAATAATTTTAAGGTTAATAGGCTGTTCTCCAGTAACTCATAAATCCTTTTTGAAAGGGAGGCAGATAAACATTGAAAACTTAGATGAAGATGATTGTTATTTACCTAAATCGACCTCGCTGCGTGTTAGTAGGCTCGGATACTATTCAGAAGAACAAGACGAAAGTTTAATCACTTTTAATTCTTTAGAGGAATATTTATTAACGTTAAAAAATTATATAAATAACCCAAATGACAAGTTTAAGAACATATCACTTGACCTGAAACAACAAGTAAATAATGGAACGATACAAATGGAAAGTGAGCTCTATAACCATGTAAGACCAAAGGGAATAATATCGAAAGATATTAGAGCTTATACACAGTTAAAGAATAAAGGCATAGAATATCTAGAAATTAGGTCTATTGACTTAAACCCTTATACAAAAATAGGAATCTCATTAGAGGACATAGAATTTCTAGAACTTGTTTTGATTTTTTGTGCATTATCAGATTCTCCTCTGATTAGTGATTTAGAAAGTGATTGTATAAAAGAGAATATAAGAAGATCGTCCGAAGCAGGACAAGATTGTAATTTTATAGGAGGGCTTGAAAGTGAAAATGCTGAAGAATCTGCTGAAAGTGCAACTAAGGAATTTTTACAAAAGCTTCAAAATTTTGCATTCGACATAGGCTTAGAAAAAGATAGCGAAAAAATGTTCTCTGAATACACCAAAAGAAACAATAAGCCTCTATCTAAAAAATTAATCTATGATTTGGGTAAATATGAAAACTTGTTAGCTTTTATTGTAAAAAAATCTGCACCGATTAATCATGAAATTAATAAAGATAATCGTGCACTTTTTGAAAAAGAGCGCGATTTATCTGAGAAGCAATATGTTCACGAAAAGAAAGAGGATAATATGTTATTTGAAGAATACTTAGAACATTTTAGAGGTGAAATTAAATGAAAATTCTACATTGTAAGGAATATGGGCCAGTAGATAATTTAGTTTGGGAAGAGATTGATAGCCCAGCACTTCAGGACAATGAAGTATTGATAGATATAAAAGCTGCTGCGTTAAATTTTCCAGATTTCTTAATAGTACAAGGGCTTTATCAATTTAAGCCTGATTTGCCTTTTGCACCAGGTAATGAGGGTGCAGGCATTGTAAGAAAAACAGGTAAAAATGTGACTCGCTTTAAGGAGGGTGATCGTGTTTATTTTATGGCTACTCATGGTGCTTTCGCAGAACAAATATGTATCAATGAGCTTGGTGTATTCCCTATTCCAGATGAAATATCATTTCAATTAGCAGCTTCATATCAGATGGCATATGGCACAAGTTATCACGCTCTTATTCAAAGAGGAGAGCTTTCTGAGAATGATGAAGTCCTAATTTTAGGAGCTTCTGGTGGTGTTGGTCTCGCTGCTGTCGATATTGCAAAAGCAAAGGGAGCTAGAGTTGTTGCAGGAGTTTCAACTGATGAAAAAGCAAAAATATGCCAAGATTATGGTGCAGACGAAGTAATAGTTTATGGGACAGGTCCAAAAGATAAAGAGGAGGCTAGAGCATTTTCGACTGAGCTCAAATCTAAAAGCATAAAAAATGGTTATGACATCATTTATGACCCCATTGGGGACTGTTATGCAGAGCCTGCTTTTCGAGCCATAGGGTGGAAAGGCAAATATTTAGTCGTGGGTTTTGCTGCTGGTCAAATACCTAAACTACCAATTAATTTAACATTATTAAAAGGGGCTGCTGTGGTAGGAGTGTTTTGGGGAGCATTTACCGGAAGAGAGTTTGAAGTAAATCAAAAAAATATAACTGATATTAATGAAATGTTAGCTACAGGCAAAATTAAACCTTTAATATCAAAAGAAATTCCAATGGAAAACGCAGTTGAAGCCATAAAGTTGATAGGTAGTAGAGGAGTAGTAGGAAAAGTAGTGCTTGTTAATTAAGCTACTGAGAAGCAAGCAAAGATTTTATAACCAGTGACATTGCGGAACTTTCGAATGGAGCTTTGAAAATACCAATGACTTCTGCTTCTGAATTAACCACTATCAGATGATTGGTATGTGAAATTATCCTTTGATTCATATGATTCTCCACAGGAGCTAGTTTTTCTACCCCAAGCTGATATCCTAGTTTCACAACCTCTGGCACATCTCCAGAAACACCAACAAAATCAGGATTAAATGCCGTAACGTAGTTTTTTAACCTTCCAAGAGTATCGATTTCAGGATCAAAACTTATTAAATAGTAAGAGATATCATTTGTTTCAATTTTTTCGAAAACCTGCTTCATAACTGACATCATTACCGGACATTCTGTAGGACAGCTTGAATATCCAAAATAAAGAAAATTTAAACTTTGTTCTTTAAGGTTTTCTTTCGTAAAAACATCACCATTATGGTCAACTAAGTTAAAATCTCGTAGCTCTTCAAAACTTCCATAACCAAAATACCCATTCACCTTCATCTCTTCAGCAGAAAGTATCCTAGGCTGACTTATTCTCCAAATTGAATAAACCGAGAGAAATAGAACAACTGAAAAAAGAATGATTGTTAACAGATTTTTAGACATAAAGCTTAATTAAAAAATCGGCATAAGTCGCAAGAAAGAAAAGCAGCATATATTTTACAGAGAAATTGAAAACTCTCATTGATAGCTCATTATTCTTGTCATTCAAATATGCTACACACAAGTAAATGAAATATAGATTCAAGGCTGTAGTGGAAAATAGGTAGAAATAACCCGTTAAACCATAAAAAAATGGAGAAAGAGAAGCTCCTAATAACAAAATTGCATATACGATCATTTCTTTTTTTGTTCTTGAGACGCCTTTTGCAATAGGCATCATTGGTACACCCTCTTTCTTGTATTCATCCATTCTGTCAATAGCAAGCGGCCAAAAATGCGGTGGTGTCCATAAAAAAATTATTAATACCAAAATTAATGGTAATAATGACACCTCATTTGTAACAGCCGTCCATCCAATTAGAGGAGGAAGTGCACCAGAGAGCCCACCAATAACTATGTTTTGTGGAGTTGCCCACTTTAGGTAAATTGTGTACACCAAACTATAAAAAATAAAGCCAAATGTAGTTATAAAAAGGGTTAGAGGGTTTGAAAAATATAATAACAAGCTAGTACCTATGAATAATAAAATAGCCGTAAATATTAGAGCTTGTGAAAGTGAGATATCGCCTGCAGCAAGAGGTCTTTTTTTTGTTCTCTGCATATTTTTATCAGACTCTCTATCAAAAATTTGATTGAGTGCAGCTGAAGAAGCAGCTAGAAAAGCAAAACCAAGCAAACTTGCGAGGCTTGAAAATATATTTGAGTAAAACTCTATTGATAACAACATGCCTACAAGAGCAGTAAGTGTTAGAAGCAAAACAATTTTAGGTTTACAAAGCGTTATAAAGCTTGTCATTCGATTAAATTCTCCTAAATGCCAAAAATGTCATAACCACAAAAGACAAAAACAACATTACCCCTACTATATTGTGCGCAACTGCATTCCATAATGGAAGAGAGCTCAAAATATTATTTACACCTAAAAAGATTTGGATCCCTAAAATTGATAAAAAACTTATAACTAACCCTTTTGTTTCTGTTGACCAAAGCTTAACTGCCAAGAAAATGGAATAGAAAAATACAATTATAGCTCCAATTCTATGTGTTAAATGTATTGCTACTCTGGCTTCATTGCTCATTTGACCATAAAGGTAATTTGGTCCAATCGATTGAAATAAGTTGAAGCCTTCTTCAAAGTTAGTATTTGGAATTAGCTCTCCCTGACAATATGGCAAGTCTAAACAGGCTCTGGCAGCATAATTTGTAGACGTCCAAGCACCGAGAAATATTTGAGAAATAATAAGGGCAAACCCAACTATTATATATGGTTTGTTACGAACTAATATTAAATATGAATTTGTAATCTTTAGTGATTTCATAAATATAACTAAGAATAGAGAAGTCACTATCATTGCTCCAAAAAGATGAGATGTAACTATTAGGGGGTAAAGTTTTAAACTTACAGTTAGATAACCAAAAATTCCTTGTCCAATTATAATTAAAAGCAGTGCTATAGACTCCTTTTTCATTTTTTGTTCTTTAAACGCTATGAAAACAAGACAAATGGCTAGAAGCCCCAATGAGGCTGCAAAATATCTATGTACCACTTCTGGAATTATCTTATCTATTTCAACAGGCGAGTCAGGAAACAAAGATTCTGCAATAGCTATCTCATCAGGGGTTGTTGGAAAAGTAACAAATCCATAACAACCAGGCCAATCTGGACAACCCAAACCAGCATCTGCAAGCCTTGTCCATGCACCAAGACCAATAACTACAAAACAAAATGCGATACCTATAGCCGAAAAAGTTTTTGTGTTAAAAATGTTCATAGTAATACTTTGAGATCCTCAAATATTTCATTGAAACTTAAGCTCACGTTAAATTCTTCCATCACGTTAGAAAAAGAGTCAATAAGAAACATAGATTTAGAAAAATACGGGTTATTAAGCTGGCCAGAGATCCTTTCTTCGAATAAATTGTTCTTGTCGTACAGAAAAATTACTTCAGGAAAAAGGTTTTTGAGATCTGTAGCTTTCTCAAATAACTCTTTATCTTTATAGACAACAACCCTTCTTAGTCTATGGCTTTCTCTTGGCAACGTAAGCTTCAAACTTGTCGCAAGTTTATAACGATCAAGGCTGAAAGTTATGTTTTTAAAATCATCAAAATGGACCAAATACCATTTCCCAGCTGAGAAAGAAAAAGTTTTACCTTCAGCATCTAATAGGCTTAAGTTTTCTGTATCTATTTGAGGAATTATTAGGTCTCCATTATTATTTGAGCTTGTCGGTTTGTATCCAAGATAAAAAGTTAATGTTGATAAACTTATTACTAAAAGAGGCGTTAATAGTATTATTAACGCAAGATACTTCTGATTATTCACCTTTTTTCCTATATGCGTATATTGTTAAAATTATTAAAGCTGCACACAAACCAAACCACTGGATGGCGTAACCTATATGTTTGCTAGCTGACATGTTTACTGGCTTTTCTATAGATTGATACTTATCAACATCTCTAATATCTAAGTTAAATAGAAATGGGTGCAAATATCTATCTTTCAATATCGGAAATTTTTCTATTAAAACCGAAGTGCTAAACTCTTGAATTATACGGCTGTCAGATTCCTCCACGTTTTTTATAAAAGTATTGTTTTGTTTGAAAAGAGTTGTTCCTTTGATTAATTTCTTTCCAACCGGTATATCAATCTTTGGTAAATTATTTTTTATTAGGTTTCGCTCAATAAAGCCTCTATGGATAAATACCAACGTTCCATCACCATTTAGAAATAAGTGATAGACCTTAAAACCAGCTTTGCCACTATTAATTGCATTGTCTTCATAAACAACAAGATCTTGATATATGCCTGTGGTTTCAATTGGCTGCCAGTTATCCAGTGTTTGATTTTTTTGCAATCTAACTGGAGCTGATACCAACAACTTATCGTAGTTAGCAATAATTAATTTTTTTTCTTCTGCTCTTTCAATTTGCCATATCCCTAGACTAATTGTTATAGGAACAAATATGATTGCAAAAATTAATATCTTTGATTTGAAGTTATTCAATGTTTTAATATCCCAGTGTTAAAAACTATCATCGTTATTTTACTCATATTGGTTTTAATAAGCTTGGCATCAAGTTTGGTATTCCTTTTTATTGACAGGGGCAAGCCTGGGAAAAAAAGAATACTATACGGGCTAGGCTTTAGAGTTACGCTTGGTGCAATACTTTTAATTCTCATAATTTATGGTGTTTCAACCGGTCAATTAGGCAATGAAGCCCCATTGGGTTAAAGAATATAAACGAATAAGAACAGGCAAACCCAAACAACGTCTACAAAGTGCCAGTACCACGATGCAGCTTCGAAACCAAAATGTTCTTTATCAGTAAAATGATTGTATCCTGCCGATCTTGTCAGCTGAGTGGCAAGAAATATTCCACCTATTAAAACGTGCATACCATGAAATCCTGTCAGCATAAAAAATGTTGTTCCATAAACACCAGAACTAATAGTTAGCCCTAAGTGAGCATACGCCTCGTAATATTCTAAAGCTTGAAGAATCACAAATATAAATGCCAATAAGACTGTTACACCTAGCCATAAATTAAACCTTTTTCTGTTGTTGTCTTTTAGTGCCATATGCGCAAAATGCACAGTTCCGCTCGATGAAAGCAAAACAACGGTATTGTAAAGAGGAAGCCACGTTCCAAGACTTCCAATACCCTGCAGATACATACTCTCGTCAGGCCCTTTAGTAACTGCTTGATCTCCCATTAAACTCTCTTCTGGTGTAATCATTGGGGGCCATGTTGCTTCGAAATCTGGCCATAATAATTCTCCAGCAAGGCCTTTATCACCTTCTCCGCCCAACCAAGAAATTGAAAATGTTCTTATGTAAAAAAGTGCGCCAAAAAATGCTGCAAAAAACATAACTTCGGAAAAAATAAACCAAGCCATGCCATAAACATAAGACGTATTTAATTGAGGTGTATCAAGCCCAGCGTGTGATTCTCTTATTACTACTGACCACCAGTAAGCTAGAGTTCCAATTACAGTAGCGATGCCAATAAATAGCAAGGTTGTACCTTTCCCCATCACAGCATCTGCTGCACCAACACCAAAAAAGAGCATTGCTATTGCAAAGACTATAGGTATAGAGCTGCTTTCTGGTACGTAGTATTTTTGGTGGCTTGTTGTTTCAGTGTTCATGGTTAACAGCTAGCATTTCCTCTCTTTCTTTTTCAAACAAAGTATATGACAAATAGACATTATTTACATTCTCACTAAGCTCAGAGTCTACATAAAATCTCACTGGCCACTCTTGAGTCTCATAAGGTTCTAGAGTTTGCTCACTAAAACAAAAACATTGGATCTTTTTCACATTTTCAGCTGCTAGTCCCGGAGAAACTGATGGAACAATCGATAATGTTAATTTTTTATTAGTATTGTTTGTTGCTATGTATGAAGTTCTGCTTACCTTATCAGTCATAACCTCAAGGTTTGTTTCTGACGGATAAAAGGTAACAGGAGCTGAACCATTAACTGTGCTCAAAAATCTAATATTGACCTGTCTTTCATATGTTTCATTATTTTTTTTAAAGAAATCTGAAGGCCCATATATTTTTCCATTTAAACCAGTAACCTCACAAAATACGTTGTATAAAGGAACCAACATGAATGAAAAAAAGAACATGAAAGTCACTGCTCCAAGCAAAGAAACAAAAACTTTATTTTTTAAAGGTCCGTTACTCATTTAACTTTAGGAGGCACATCAAATGTATGATAAGGAGCTGGCGAATCTACCGTCCATTCAAGACCGTCTGCACCATCCCAAACCTGTGGTGTAGCCTTTTTGCCAGCAAAGACAGTTTTTACAACTATGTATAAGAATAATAGTTGAGACAAACCGAACAAAAATGCTCCCACTGAAGAAACAGCATTCCACTCGGCAAATTGCAATGCGTAATCCGCATATCTTCTAGGCATGCCTGCAAGACCAACGAAGTGTTGTGGGAAAAATGTGATATTTACACCAATAAAGGAAAGCCAAAAGTGTAATCTGCCCATTTTTTCGTCATACATGTTTCCTGTCCATTTAGGCAACCAATAATAAACAGCTGCCATTATTGAAAAAACTGAACCAGGAACAAGAACATAATGAAAATGAGCAACTACAAAATAAGTATCATGATATTGAAAATCTGCTGGTGTAATAGCAAGCATAAGACCTGAAAAACCGCCTATGGTAAATAGCACCACAAAAGCAATAGCAAATAACATTGGAGTCTCGTAAGTAATTGATCCCTTAAATATGGTCGCACACCAATTAAAAACTTTGACACCTGTGGGAATAGCAATAAGCATTGTAGCCCACATAAAGAATAGCTCTGCTACCAAAGGCATTCCTACGGTAAACATGTGGTGAGCCCAAACAACAAAAGATAAAACTGCGATAGAAACCATTGCATATACCATTGAGGAATGGCCAAAAAGTGGTTTTCTTGAAAATGTTGAAATTATATGTGAGGTAATACCGAATGCTGGCAATATCATAATGTATACCTCTGGATGACCAAAAAACCAGAAGACGTGTTGGAAAAGAACTGGATCACCACCACCTGCTGCATCAAAAAACGATGTACCAAAATAAGCATCCATCAATAGCATAGTTACTGCACCGGCCAAAACGGGCATAACTGCAATTAATAAATAAGCTGTAATTAGCCAAGACCAGACAAAAAGAGGCATTTTCATCAATGTCATTCCAGGTGCCCTCATGTTCATAATGGTTACAATCACATTAATGGATCCCATAATTGATGAAGCCCCCATAATATGAATAGCAAAAACAAAATAAGCTACATTCGGGTAGTTCGTGGACAAAGGAGCGTAGAAAGTCCAACCAAAACCAGGCAAGCCTCCCTCCATGAATGCTGTAGAAAGCAAGATGCCAAAAGCAACTGGCAGTAACCAAAAACTCAGATTGTTCATTCTTGGCATAGCCATGTCTGGTGCACCAATTTGAAGGGGTATTAGCCAGTTAGCTAAACCAACAAAAGCTGGCATCACGCCACCAAAAATCATAATCAAACCATGCATAGTAACAAGCTGGTTGTATCTAATAGGATCCATGAGTTGTAGACCAGGCTCAAATAGCTCTGCTCTTATACCCATTGCAAAAGCACCTCCAAGCAAAAAAGCTGCAAAAGCAAACCACAAATATAAAGTTCCTATATCTTTATGATTTGTTGTTTTGAGCCATCTCATTAATCCTTTTTTTGGCCCATGATGATCATCATGATGATCGTGGTTTTCAACTACTGCACTCATATCCTACTCCTATAAATTTGTTTCCTTATATTCAACAATATCTTTTGGTATAACAATCTCTCCATCTCCTGATCTCTCATTTCCCCAAGCCAATCTTGTAAAAGTTATAACTGAAGCCATCTCTACCTCATTCAGCTGTTCAGCAAATGATTGCATTTGGCTTCCTCTTATACCTTCCATTAAAATTTCAATTTGTTTTGCTTTGTCGTTCATAACGACATCGCTGCCAGCAAGTGCCGGGTAAAATCCAGCAATTCCAGCTCCATTTGTTTGATGACATGCTGCACATCTTGTTTCATAGATTTCTTCACCTGTTGCCAGCAATTCATCTGATGTCCATTCTTTTTCAGTTAAATAAGCAATCTGTTCAGCCAAGTCTCTTTTTGATTGAAGCCATTCTTGATATTCGTCTTGTGTAACAGCTTTTACTACTATTGGCATATACGCGTGTCGCTCTCCGCATAGTTCAGTACAATTGCCTCTGTATATGCCTGGAACATTAACTTTTGTCTTAGCAACGTTTATAAATCCTGGTATGGCATCCTGTTTCACTGCGAAATCACTCATATACCAAGAATGAATAACATCATTACTAGTAATTAAAAAACGAACAGGAGTATCAACAGGAATAACAACTGGCTCATCAACCTCCAGGAGGTAATTTTCATTTTTTTCAACCCTATTAAATTCGTATTGATCAGGAGGCGTTGTTAGATTGGAGAAAAAGCTTAATGGTTTGTTTCCAACTTGCTCATCAAGATATTTGTATTGCCATTTCCACTGCCATCCTACAACCTGAATATCGATACCGCCTTCTTCAGCTTCGTGATCGTATATTTTTTTAAGGGTAATTGATGCAGGAACAGCCATCGCAATTAGGATAAGTGTAGGAATAATTGTCCAAAGTATTTCTACTGTATGGTTTTCCGTAAAAGTAGCAGGCTTTTTATTGTTGGACCTTCTATATTTCCACATGGACCAAAAAAGAACACCAAAGACAACAACCCCAATAGCAACAACAACAAAAAATATTGCCATGTGTAGTCCAAAAACTTCCCTACTAATATCTGTGACGCCAACAGGCATATTCACATCTAACCAATCGGCAGACATAAAAAAAGATAAAGGGTAGAGAATAAGTGCCCAAAGCTTGTTCTTCATGTACGCAATATACTACTATAAATACTGTTAATGTCGAGTAATAAACGACACTAATGTATGATTTTTTAGTCGTCTATAATTCTAATAGATTCTATGATGTTCGTGTCCTTTTCATCAAATTCTTGATCTTTCATTTTTAAGTAATTACAGGACACACATCTAATTTCTGAATCATCATTTTTAAGCATTATTGAATCTATATCTCCACAAGATGGGCATATAGCACCTGCAATGAATTTATACCCTTTCATCTAATAGCCCTTTTACCTCTTCAACATTTGGTTTTTTATCAAACCACAGACGAAAACACTCTGCCGCCTGCTCTACAAGCATGCCTATGCCATTATGAAAATTTGTTTTTTTGGAAAATGAAAGCGCCTCTAATATTGAATTAGTGTCGTTTTTATAATTAATATCATAAATAAAACCGTCTTTACTTATTAGGAAGTGTTCAAATCTATTTATAGTGTTCAAATCTAACGAAGAAGCACAGTTTATAATCAAATCCACTCTTTCACCTTTATATTTTTGAAAGGTATTGCTTTTATTGATGATGTCTTCAGATTTTTTTTCATTCCTGCTGTTTACAAATATTTTTTTTCTTGTTTTTATAGTCTCAAGAATTGAATGTGCTGCACCTCCTAAACCATAAACAAGAATATCCATATTCTCATAATCAATATTTTTTGATTGCATATCATTTAGTAAACCAACGCCATCAGTTGAGCTAACTTTTAGGCCTTTTTCATAAATACAGTTAATAGACGCAAGATTAGAACTGAATTCAGAAGCCACCCTGTGTTTGTATGGTTTTGTGATGTTTAGTCCAAAGCCATCCTTTTCAAAAAAATCATGAATAAAGTGTATTGGATCTTTGTCAACATCATAGATTGAGTATTCAACTGAATAATTAAATTGTTTTGCAAACTCTTGATGAATTTTTGGAGAAAGTGAATATCCAATATCTTTGCCCAGAACACCTAACCTATATAACATCAACCCAATCCCTAGGTGTTTTCAAAACATCATAAAGTTTTTGTTGTTCGGTTGAGAGTTTTTCATCAAACTTATAATGCCATTCAACTTTGTTGGGCAAAGACATTAGAATTGATTCGATCCTTCCTCCAGACTGTAAGCCGAAAAGAGTCCCTCTATCATATGTAAGGTTGAACTCTACATATCTGCCCCTTCTAAATCTCTGGAATTTTTTTTCTTCCTCTGTGTATTTTGTGTTCTTGTGTTTATTGATAATTTCTATGTAATTTTCAATAAATTGTTCACTTACTTTATCTGAAAAGTGCAGGCCCTCCTCAATATGATTAAATTCTTGCTTCTCATAAAAAATTCCACCAATGCCTCTGTGCTCTTTTCTATGTGGGATAAAGAAATACTCATCACAATTCTTCTTTGCTTTTTCATAAAAATTAGCACTGATCAATTTGCAAGCATCCTCAGCGCCCTCATGCCATTTTTTACAATCTTCTTCATTTAAAATATATGGTGTGAGGTCAAATCCTCCACCGAACCATTCTTCAAAGACCTTGTCTTCTTTATATGTGCAGAAATATCTAACATTCAGGTGTGAAGTAGGAATATATGGATTTTTTGGATGGAAAACTACCGAAACACCACTTGCAAAAAAAGGCAAACCCATAGATTTGCTCTTATTTCCTACTGACGATTTTGGTAAGGACTTTCCTGAAATACATGAAAAATTAATGCCTGCTTTATCAAAAAAATTTCCATCATCTATTACAATTGAATTGCCTTGGCCAAGATCTTTTTTTTCCCAAACATCATCCAAGATTTTTGAACTTTTCTCAAAACCTTTTATTTTGTAAAAAATTGTTTCATGAATTTTTTTAAATGCGTTAGAAATTCTATTTTGTCTATCTAATGTATTCATTATTTTCTAAATCTAATATTTTAGATGGTTTTTTTTCGTCTCCTAATTGTCCGTCGAAAGCACCGAAGATTTTTCCGTTAAATACAGTCTTAATTTCCTCAATATTTCTGCATATCATTTCGCCGGACAGATTCGCAGATGTAGATATTATCGGTTTATCTATCAGTTTCAAGAAATTTAAAAGATTTTTGTCTCCAGGTATCCTTATAGCTATTTTTTTTTGCTTTATAGGAATAAGGATGGTGGTAAATGTATTTTCCATGTTTTTTATTAAAGAATAATGCTTATGTTCAATATCAAAATGTTCGACTAATTGTTTAAACGAGTGGAACAAAAGAATGTATTTTTTATCTTTTGTTCTTTTTTTTGCTGAATTTATGGTTTTTATATTCTTAGTTAGATCTAGCCCCCCAATTCCCCAAACACCTTCAGTTGGATAGGCGATAACTTTTCCGTCAAGAATCCACTTGGCAGCAAGATTAGCTTCTTTGGTTATATTCAATCTCTATCAAGATTTTTGTCTTTCTGAATGGTTTTTTCTCTAAGCTCTTTTTTAAATTCAACCATTTTCTCTGCCATCGAAGCATCACTTACACCCAACATTTGAGCTGCAAAAATCCCGGCGTTGGTTGCTCCTGCGGTACCAGCTGCAAAAGTTGCTACCGGGACACCTGCTGGCATTTGAAGTGTTGATAGTATTGCATCAAGTCCGTTTAAACTGTGTGCTGTTGGCACTCCTAAAACTGGGCTTGGTGAATGTGCTGCAACAGCACCAGCTAGATGAGCAGCCATGCCTGCTATAGCTATATAGGCTTTGCACCCCCTTTCCTTTGAGCTTTGCAAATAATCTACTAGCACATCAGGAGATCTGTGAGCTGATATGACTTTTAGTTCGCAATTGATATCGAAATTGCGAAGTGATTTTATAGCAGCCTTTCCCAAATCTATGTCTGAATCTGAACCGAGAATTACAGAAACTTGTATATTGTCCATATATATAAAACTATAATAATTAATCTATGAATAGGCTAAATATATTAACATTTCCTGATCCAAGGTTAAGAAAAAAAGCAATACCAATAACTGCTTTTGATAAAGATCTTCAAAAAAAATCTGAAGATATGCTTTTTACCATGTATGAGGACAGGGGCATCGGTCTTGCCGCAACCCAAGTAGATATACATGAGCGCTTAATAGTAATAGACATATCAGAAGATAAGTCAGATCCATTAGTAATTATCAATCCAACCTATAAGGTCCTTGATGATACTCTTGAAGTTTCAAAGGAAGGTTGTCTTTCAATCCCAACATTTCAGCAAGAAGTTCAAAGGGCAAAAGAAATAGAGCTCAGCTATCAAGATTTAAATGGCGAACAACAAAAACTAATTGCCGATGGTTTGTTAGGTTATTGCATACAACATGAAATTGACCATCTAAACGGGAAATTATTAGTAGATTATGCGTCATCACTTAAGAGAAGTCGTATAAAAGACAAGCTAATGAAGTCTAAGGATGTCAAAAACAAAAATTAAAATTGGTTTTGCGGGCACACCTAAGGTTGCCTTTGATATATTCAGAGAAATACTATTATCAGAAGAAATTTCTACAGAGTTTGTGCTTACTCAGCCCGATAAATTGTCTGGCAGAGGTTTAACTACATCAAGGTCGTTGTTTGACAACTTGTCTGATTTACCAGTTTTGCAGCCTGATGACCTAAACGAACAAGATTTAATTTATCAAATTAAAGATTTTGATATCGATTTATTGGTAGTGGTTGCATATGGAAAAATATTGCCCGCTTGGCTTCTTAGCGCTCCTAGATATGGTTGTCTAAATATACATTTTTCAAATCTTCCTAAATATAGAGGTGCCGCACCAATACAGAGAGCAATTGAAAATGGAGAAAAGGAGACTGGGATAAGTTTTATGAAATTAACTGAGGGTTTAGATGAAGGGCCAGTTTATAGGAACATAGTGCAAAATATAGAAAATAAAGATTATTTTGAAGTTGAGTCACTCTTGTTAAAAGAATCCATTAATAATATTTGTGATGTTATTAAAGCAATAGGAAATGGCTTAAAACCAACAGAACAAGACCACTCAAAAGCATCTATTGCTAATAAAATCGTTAAAAACGAAGGTGAAATAGACTGGGCAAATACAGGAACTGAAATTATTAATAAGTTTTTAGCATTTAAAAAATGGCCAAAAGTTTTTTTTAAATTTGCAGGGTTAAGTGTTGAAGCAGTTGAGCTTCAACTGCATTCAAATGTAACTGGGACGCCAGGCGAAGTGTACGATTTTGATCACGAGTCATTAAAAGTTTATTGCGGAGATGGCATTGTAGCGATCAAATCTGTAAAATTCCCAGGGAAAAAAGTTATAGGACCAAAAGATTTCTTTAACTCAAAAAGGGATATAATTTCTAAAGGAGATTTACTGATTTGAAAATAATCATATTGGGGGGTGGCTCAATTGGGGGCAGTGTTGCTAAAGAGCTTTCCTCAGAAGAAAATGATGTCGTTGTAATTGATAACAATGATGAAAACCTTGAGCCGATTAAAAGCGTTGAAGGGATTCAAACACTACATGGTAATGGTTCATCTCCAAAAATGCTCTCAAAAGCAGGGCTTGATGATAGCAGCTTACTCTTATGTCTTACAGACTCTGAAGAAACAAACCTTTTGGCTTCATTGATAGGAAAAGAAAAATTTAATGCTGGAAGAATAGTTTGTAGGCTTAAAGGTTCTGAATATGAAAAAATTGCAAAGGAAATAACCCCTTTTGTAGATTTTTTTATTAATCCTGAAGACCTTATAACAGAGGAAATTAAAAGTCTTTTACATCATCCTGGCGCACTTGAAATATTAGATTTTGCTGAAGGCAAAATTAAATTAGTAAGTGTTTATGCAAAAAGTTCAGGGGTTTTGGTTGGTAGGCAGGTTAAAGAGTTAAAAGAAGATCTGCCAGAATATGAGACGAGAATACCAGCTTTGTATAGAGATGAAGAGCTTTTAATTCCGACCGGTGAAACCATTATAAATGAAGGAGATGAGGTCTTCTTTATAGCAGATGAGAAGCACATTGAAGATGTAACAAAAGAGCTTCAAAAACTTGAGAGTCAGTATAAAAATATCTACATAGCTGGAGCTGGCAATATAGGGAAATCCTTAGCTAAAAAAATAAATGATGAATTCAATACAAAGCTTATTGAGAAAAACATAGAACACTGTGAGCAAGCTTCTGAAGAATTAGATGGAGTATTAGTGCTTAACGCCGATGCAGCAGATAAAGACTTTTTAGCATCAGAAGGGATTGAAGATTGTGATGTATTCGTTGCAGTTACCCAAGATGACGAGTCAAATGTGCTTTGCTCATTAATGTCTAAAAAACTAGGCTCAAAAAAAACTATTACCATTATTAATAAAGAGGCTTATTTTGATCTAGTTGGCAAAAACGAGTTAGATATAATTATTTCACCTGTACAAATAACAGTGTCTCATGTTCTTAAATATATTAGAAAAGGGTCTGTTTCGAATGTACATAAAGTAAAAAAAGGGATGGCTGAAGCTATTGAGATCGTTGTTGACTCATCTTATCAAAAACTCAAAGGCAAACTAATATCTGATTTGAGGTTAGATGAAAACATCAATATTCCTGCTCTAAAGCGAGGAGAAACCGTGCTAATGGCACACGGTGATACAGAAATCCATGATGATGATCATTTAATAGTTTTTTATAAAGATAAGGATGTAATAGATAGTTTCTATAACACTTTTAGATGATAGTTTTACTCAAATTATTTAGATTCCTTGGGCCGACTTCATTGTTCTTTGGAACATTTGTTGTGTTGCCTCCTTTGTTTTTGAGTTATTTTAATAATGCCCTAGATAGCCAAATGTTAAATATTTATTTGGCATGTATGGTGTATTCATTAATTATTCTCTTCACATTGCGTCAAAGAAAATTTTCTTATACTCCAAAGGACGGTTTTGTTATTACTTTTCTAACATGGGTAATAATTTCGTTGTTGGCATCTTTGCCTTTTGTTAATTCAAATGTAGGTTTTTTTGATGCATTATTTGAGGCAGTTTCAGGTTTAACAACAACAGGCTCAACTGTTATTAGTGACCTTTCTCTTTTACCAGACCACATCCTTTTATATAGACAATTACTGCAGTGGGCAGGTGGAGTAGGTTTAGTTATTGTGGTATTGGCAATAATACCAGCAGTATCTGGAGGCATGAGAGTTCTTCAAGCAGAAACTTCAGGTTTTGCTGACAAAAGTTTCTCACCACGACTGAGGGAAACAGCAAGATCTCTTCTGAAGTTTTACATTCTAATTACTGCAGCATGTGTTCTGTCATATTGGGCAGCTGGTATGACTTGGTTCGAAGCTTTTTCTCACTCTTTTAGCACAGTTTCAATTGGTGGTTTTTCTATTTACAACGAAAATTTTGGTTATTTTGATAATGCAATAATAGAATTTGTTGCTGTCTTTTTTATGCTCATTTCTGCTACAAACTTTGGCTTACACTTTTTGTCATTTACAAAAAGAAGTTTTAGATATTATTTCTTGAATGACGAACTTAAGCTTTTTTTAATCACAATCATTACCGTCGTTTTGGTGTCCATGCTTACTTTATATATAAAAGAGGGCTTTAGCATAAGTGATTCAATGAGATATGGCTTCTTTCAAACAATCTCAATTATTACAACTACCGGGTTTACTCTTGAGCCGCTTTCTGCTCTTGGAGGCACTGTTGGTTTTTTAATATTTATTGTTGCTTTTATGGGTGCATGTTCAGGATCTGTTGGTGGTGGTATGAAAGTATGGCGAATTTTATTAATGTTTAAGGTAGGGGTTTCAAATATTACAAAAATCATGCACCCCAGCGCTGTTAGCAGTGTCAAGCTTAATGGAGAAAAGGTTATTTCATCACAGATTGAAGCTGTGTTTTCATTTATAGCTATTTATGTATCTTTTTTCCTATTATTTATGTTTATTTTAATATTTCAAAATGTTGATTTCTTTTCTGCGTTTTCTGGAACAGCTGCAGCTATAAATAATCTTGGGCCAGGTTTGGGTAATTTCTCTGAAGATTATTCTTCCCTTTCAAACACTGGCAAATTAACACTTACAACAGCCATGATAGTAGGCAGATTAGAGTTATTTGGTGTTTTAATACTTCTTGTCCCGTCTTTTTGGCGAAGCTAATAAATATTTGACTTATTTGGTCGTAACTTTCTAAATTTTTTGTACTCCCAGCCATAAAGTTCTGGTGCTGTTAAAATTGCTTCTTCAAAAAATCCATTCATTTCTGCAGTAGTAATTTGTTTTGTTATTTGTTTACAAACAACCTTATATTTTCTCTGCTTTCCCTTTGTTAAATAAATAAAATATAGATCATGCGTTCTTTTTTTAGACAATTTTTCAATTACATCTAAACAAAAACACTCCTTATCAAAGAATTTTTCATAAACTCCTTTTTCGTGTGGCACAAGATCAGAAGCAACTAAAATACTGTTCTTGTCCAAAAAGCTTTTAAATAAGCCAGTAACCCCGTTTGTTGTTGATTGGAACATTCTAGCTCCTTGTCTTTGTCTTATTTGTAATAATTTTTTTTCGAGCACCTTGTTTTTAGCAGGGGTGTATAGAATATCAATTTGGGGTAGAAGCTCTGATAAAAGAAACACTAAGATGTCTACACAGCCCATATGCAACGTAAAAAAAAGCTTCGGTCTGTCATCATTTAATGACCGTAGTTCTAAATAATCTGAATCTATTAAGCTTTTATAATTATCTTGTTTCCCCCAGACAAAAGGAAATAGCAGGGATAGTTCAATCGTCTCTTTAAAGCTTTTATTTATAAGCTTCTTATCGTTTCCAAAACAGTAATTAATATTCTTTTCAGTAACTTTTAACTGAGAAACATTTAAGCTTTTGGCAATGGTATACAACAGAAGAGATATAGCTTTAAGAAAAAAAAGCGGTATGCGCGAAATTAGAACAAAAAGTATGCTAAACATCTATAAAATAATAAAATAGCTTAATTAGCATAATATAGGAAAAATTTTGCCTGCAAAAAATATTGATGAACTCATAGCTCTTTGTAAGAGAAGAGGTTTTATATTTCAGTCAAGCGAAATATATGGTGGCACACAAGGTTTATATGACTACGGCCCGTTAGGTGTTGAACTAAAAAATAATATTAAAAACTCTTGGTGGAAATCGATTGTATATGAACGTGATGATGTTGAGGGTCTCGATGCTTCTATACTCACAAAGCAAGCAGTTCTAAAGTACTCTGGGCACGAAGAAACGTTCACAGATCCTCTGGTTGATTGTAAGTCTTGTGGTGAAAGATTCAGGGCTGATCAAGTCCCTAGCTACTGTAAAAAAGAAGACTTAACTGAGCCACGTCAGTTTAATTTAATGTTTAAAACTAATGTCGGCCCAATTGATGACGGTAAAACTTTCGCATATCTTAGGCCCGAAACAGCCCAACAAATTTTTACTAATTTTAAGAATGTTGTTGATTCAACATCGAGGAACATACCATTTGGTATTGCTCAAACAGGTAAAGCTTTTAGAAATGAAATTACATTAAAAAGTTTCATTTTTAGGGTGCGGGAGTTCGAACAAATGGAGTTAGAGTTCTTTGTGGTTCCGGGCACAGATGAAGAGTGGCATAAAAAATGGGTAGACCTAAGATTAAGTTGGTGGGAAAAACAAGGAGTCTCTAAAGAAAACCTAGAGCTATATGATGTGCCTAAAGAAGAGCTAGCGCATTATTCAAAAGCAACCGTTGACATAATGTACAAATTTCCCCATGGAGTTGAGGAATTAGAAGGCATTGCAAACCGAACTGATTTTGATTTGGGTTCTCACTCAAAAGATCAAAAAGAATTAAATTTAAAATCAAGCGTTACAGAAAACAATGAGTCTAATGCAAAACTGGCTTTAAAAGATGAAAACAATGAATGGGTTGTGCCTTTTGTTATAGAGCCCTCAGCGGGGGTTGATAGAGCTGTTTTAGCAATACTAAATGAAGCCTATTGTTTAGAAACAGTCGACGATAAAGAAAGGGTTGTTTTAAAGCTGAAGCCTCATTTATCACCGATAAAAGCTGCTGTAATACCGTTAAAGAAAAATGATGAAAAAATTGTTGCTAAAGCAAAAGAAATTAAAACAAAACTTCAAAAACTAGGTATGGGGCGAGTTCTTTTTGAAAATAGTGGCAACATCGGAAAAAATTACAGAAGACATGATGAGGTTGGCACCCCTATTTGTATAACAATTGATTTTGAAACGCTTGATGAAAATACTGTTACGGTAAGAGACCGCGACACAATGACACAAAAAAGAGTTTCCGAAACTGAGCTTGAAAAAGAGTTTAAAAACCTTTTTTAGATATCAACGTTTTCTGCTCTTAGTGCGTTCTCATCTATAAACTGTCTTCTTGGTTGAACCTGGTCGCCCATTAATGTTTCAAAAATATCATCAACCATTTCTCTTGCATCATCTAATGTAATTTGGACAAGCCTTCTATTGTTTGGGTCAAATGTTGTTTCCCATAACTGCTCAGGGTTCATCTCTCCTAGACCCTTATATCTCTGTATTTCAGGAGATCTTGCTCCTTCTGAACTCTCTTCTCTGAGAGCTTTTAGAATTTCATCTTTTTCTTCTTCATCTTTTGCATAATGCGTTTTACTCCCTTTTTTAATTTTAAATAAAGGTGGAAGAGCAAGATAAATGTGCCCTTTTTCTAATAGATCGTACATTTGATTGTAAAAGAAAGTTAATAGCAATGTTCTTATGTGTGAGCCATCCACATCTGCGTCTGTCATTATTATTACTCTATGGTATCTTAATTTCTCAACATCAAACTCATCAACACCAATTCCAGTGCCTAGTGCTGTGATAAGTGTTCCTATTTCATTTGACGAAAGAACCTTATCCAATCGAGCTTTCTGAACATTTATGATTTTTCCTTTCAAAGGAAGAATTGCTTGGAAACTTCTATCTCTTCCTTGTTTTGCAGACCCTCCAGCAGAATCACCCTCCACTAGAAACAGCTCTGACAAAGATGGGTCTTTTTCTTGGCAATCTGCAAGCTTTCCTGGAAGGCCTCCTATATCTAATAGGCCTTTCCTCCTGGTCATTTCTTTAGCTTTCCTTGCTGCTTCTCTCGCATATGCGGCTTCAAGCACCTTGCCTAGAATTTCTTTTGCTTGTGGTTTGTTAGCCAATAAAAAGTCCATAAAGTAATCGTTTAACAGACCCTCAACGGCAGGCCTTGCTTCTGAAGAAACAAGCTTATCTTTGGTTTGCGATGAAAATTTTGGATCAGGCATTTTTAAAGAGATGATTGCAACCATTCCTTCTCTTACATCCTCGCCTGTTATTTCGACTTCTTTTTTCCTCATTAGGTCTTCTTTTTTAATAAAGTTTTTAATGACTCTTGTAAGCCCACCTCTAAACCCTGCTAAATGTGTCCCTCCATCAGCTTGAGGGATATTGTTTGTAAAACACTGAACATTTTCTCGATAAGTGCCTGTCCATTGCACAGCCACCTCTACACCAATGCCTTTCATGTTTGCTTGAGCGTAGAAAGGTGTGCCAACAGTTTCCTTTTTACCAGTAAGGTGTTTAACAAACTCATTAAGACCTCCCTCAGATTTAAAATCATGAGACTTTCCTGTTCTTTCGTCTAAGACACTTATACCAATACCTTGATTTAAAAAAGAAAGCTCTCTTATCCTTTTTATTAAAATATCTACATCGAACTTGGTGTGTGAAAATATTTTCTTTGAAGGGGTGAAGGTAACTTTTGTCCCAGTCTTATCGCTTTTTTCGACTATTTCAAGTTTTGTTTGCGGAAAACCATCTGCATACTCTTGTCTATATTTAGAGCCTTGTCTTTCTATCTCTAAAACGAGCTTGCTGCTGAGTGCGTTTACTACTGAAACACCAACACCATGCAGACCACCAGATACTTTATAGCTGTTTTCATCAAATTTTCCACCTGCATGAAGAACAGTCATTATTACTTCAGCTGCAGAGGCGCCCTCTTCATGCTTGTCTACTGGTATCCCTCTACCATTATCTGCCACAGAAACAGAACCATCTTTACCGACAACTACATCAATTTGATTACAATAACCAGCCAAACCCTCATCTATTGAGTTGTCCAAAACTTCGAACACCATATGATGGAGACCGGTCCCATCATCAGTATCACCAATGTACATACCTGGACGCTTTTTAACAGCCTCAAGACCCTTTAAAACCTTTATACTGTCTGAATCATAGTCATTTGACATTAGAGCATTCTCCGTTGTGTTCTACGTGGAACAAAAAAACCTCATTGTGATCTGAAAAATGAGAAAAACTAATGGAAGTCATAATTGTCTGAACACTGTTATTTATAAGATATTTTAACATTAAATTAGCATTTTCTTTATCTAATTCTGAAGAAATATCATCCATTAACAAAACAGGTATTAAATTTGTGTGGTCTATTATAATTTCCCTTTGTATAAGATGAAAAATAATAGAGATAATTTTTTGCTGGCCTCTTGATAGAACTTCTGATGCATCTACATTTTTAAAAAGTATATTAAAGGATCTTTTATGTGGACCTTCAGTAGTTCTTTTTAAAATACAGTCTTTTTCGAAGTTTTTAGCCAAAATACCAAGATATTCATGAGAATTATCGTAACCTGGATCATATATTACACTTAAATCTTTAATCCAAGGGTTTTTTTCCTCAAATGTTGAAATTAAACTACTGTTTTTTAAGTATGTGTTTAGTTTTTGGCAAATAATTTCGTTTAATTTAGTCACTTTAGGTTCGATTTCGACCAATTTTTCATCCCAGTATTTAATTTGTTTAAAGTCTTTATTTTTAAGACACCCAGACCTTTGTAGAATAATTTTTTTCACCTCATTTAATAACAATGCATCAGTTTGTTCCACGTAGAACAGTGTTTTGTTCAAAAAATTTCTTTTCTGCTCAGGATTGGAGGTCGTAAAGAAAAATTCTTTATTTTCAATTAAACAATTAGGGTATTTTTTAATTAATTTTGTAAAATTTTCTGTTTTTTCCCCTCTGTTTTGTAATATATGAGGTTTACTATTCTTCTTTTTAGTAATTTTAATAGATTTTCCGTCTTCAAACACTATTAGTGACTGTGTTTGAGTTTTTGTATTTTGTATTAAATTGTTAGAGTCGTTTGTTCTAAATGATTTTCCAGTTAATGAAAAATATACAGACTCAATAAGGGAGCTTTTGCCTGACCCATTATCTCCATAAAAAAGTGTTATCCCTTTGTTTATAGGCGTTTCAAGAAATTCGTAACTTCTAAAACTATCGAGTTTTATCTCTTTAATTATCACTCTTTCTATTATAAAAGAAGTGGCATTAATACAAGAACCTGGTTAGAGTCACCACTTTCGACAAGTGCGCTTTTATCGCTTCCGAAGCTTATGAGCGATATCTCTTCTTCATCAACGGTGCCAAGCACTTCCTTAAGATAATTTACATTAAAAGCAATATCAAAACTATCAGCACCTCCCACAACGTCTAATTTCTCTTCTGCGGACTCTTGGTCTGGATTATGAGCGGATATATCTAGTACTCCAGATTCTGTTTTAAGTTTCACCCCTTTAAACTTTTCACTGGTTAATACACTTACTCTAGACAATGAATCCAGCATATTTTTTCTATTAAAAGTTATTTTTGAACCTTCGCCCTGTGGAACAACTTGGTTATAGTTCGGGTAATTTCCATCAATAAGTTTAGATTTAAATGTAAATTTTTTAGACATAAATACAATGTTGTTGGTGTTTATATAAAACTCAATATCATCATCTTGTTTAGGGAGAATTTTCATTAACTCAACAACAGTTTTTCTAGGAATAATGCCTGTGAAATCTCCATCACTATCAAGTGTTGATTTATAAATTGAAAGTCTATGGGCGTCTGTAGCCACCATATTTAGTGAGTTTTCAGTTTTTTCAAACAAACACCCGTTAAGGTAGTGCCTCCAGTCTTGGTTGGCCATTGCGAAAGAGGTTTTTTGAAAAAGCTCAAAAAGTTTACTTGATGAAATTTTATGGGTTGTGTCGCTTTTTACTACATCAAAGTCGGGAAAATCTGAGCCAGGGATTGTTGAAAGATTATATTTTCCGGAAGATGATCTGACGGTTAGTTTTGAACTTTCTTCATTGAGCTCAAAAGAGACTTGCCCTTCTGGAAGCTCTCTAATAATGTCAGCTGCTTTCTTTGCAGGAATGGTTGTTTCGCCTGGTTGTTCAATGTTGGCCCCAACCAACAACACATCTAGCTCTACCTCTAAATCTGTGCTTAAAAGCCTTATAGATTCTGCTTCGCACCTAATTAGAATGTTGCTCAAAATAGGCAGTGTTTGTTTTTTATCTGCTACTGCCGCCAAAGACTGAAACTCATTAATTATTTCTGATTTGTCTATTTTAAATTTCATTCTAAGCCGAAAGACTTCTTCTTAATTTTTTATAATCTTCATCAATCTCAAGGTTGTCTTTCTTGAGTTCTTTGGTTTTCTCACAGGCATGTATGACTGTGGTATGGTCTCTGCCGCCAAAAGCTTCACCAATTTCTGGTAGGCTATGATTTGTAAGCTCTTTAGACAGGGCCATTGCCACCTGTCTTGGTCTTGCGATGGATCTGTTTCTTCTTTTTGAAAGCAAATCACTCATTTTTATATTGTAGTAGTCTGCTACCACCCGTTGTATGTTGCTAATTGTTACCATTTTTGCCTGGATAGCCAAAACATCTCTTAAAGACTCTTTAATTAGCTCAACGTTTATGTCTGATTTAGCAAACTTTGCATTTGCAGCAACCCTTTTTAAAGCGCCTTCTAGCTCTCTAACATTTGACTTTACCTGTTGTGCTATGAAAAATGCGCACTCTTCAGGCAGGTCTAAGCTCATTTCCTCTGCTTTTTTGAGAAGAATAGCTGTTCTTGTTTCAAGGGCTGGTGGATCAATCACCACAGACAAGCCCCACCCAAACCTTGATTTAAGCCTGTCCTCAAGCCCTTCAATTTCTTTAGGGTATCTGTCGCAAGAAAATATCATAATATTTCCACTTTCAATAAGACTATTAAAGGTATGGAAGAGCTCGTCCTGAGATTGTTCTTTTCCAGCAAAAAACTGAATATCATCTATTAACAGTGCGTTAAGACCTCTATAGAATTTTTTAAATTCGTTTATCGCACCAAGCTGCAAGGCCTTAACCATGTCACTTACAAACCTTTCTGAATGCACATAACATATTTTTGCGTTGGGCCTTTCTTCTAAAAGCCTGTTTCCTATTGCATGCATTAAGTGTGTTTTACCCAGCCCGACACCACCATAAACGAAAAGTGGATTATATTCGGTTTGTGACGCTTGTTCAGCCACTTGTTGAGCGGCAGCCAAAGCAATTTGGTTAGACTTTCCAGTTACAAATGTATTGAATGTGTAGTTTTTATTAAGGCCGGTTGTTTGGGGTTGTGTTTGTGTTGATGGCTTTACAGAAACATTCAAAATAAATTTGTTTCTACCGATGTTGTTTTCTAGTAGTGTGGTGATTTGAGGCAGATATTTTTCTTTAAACAAGTCCCCCACAAAATTGTTGGGCGCATAAATATTAAAGTTATTTTCTTTTAAATCGAACTGAAGCGGTTTTATCCAAGAGTTGATTTCTGTGCTGTTTAGATCTTTCTCTAGCTCTTTAACGCACTGGTTAAAAATATTTATTGTTGAAACCTTGTTAGACATGTCGATAAGTTTATAATACTTAAGCTTTTTAAAACATGTAATAAATACGTTGTTTTTTTGTTAAAAAACTGTGGATAACTATGAAAAGAACTCTAAAAGTAACAAATATTAAAAGAAAAAGAACTCACGGGTTCAGGGAAAGAATGTCAACCAAGGCTGGTAGGTCTGTGCTTTCAAACAGAAGGTTGAAAGGCAGAAAATCACTAGCCGTATAACCTTAATGGGAAAAGAGCTTACCCTCTCGAAAAACCAGAGAAAAAAGAAACTAACCAAAGAGATGTTTGGGTGGAGTGTGTTTAAGGTCACAAATGAGGTTTCTGTTTTTTTTAACACCAGCAACGAAAACAAAAGCTCTATTTTAGTATCGGTTCCAAAAAAAGCGGTCAAAGAAGCTCATAAAAGAAATCTGTTAAAAAGAAGGGTAAAAGAAGTCTTCAGATTAAACGCAAAGAGAGAAAAGTCCGTAGATTATTTGGTAAGATTTAACAAGTTTGTTGAAGGTTTCGAAAGCAACCTTGAGGATTTTTTTAAAAATGTATAACCCAAGAACAATATTCGCGTCTTTGTCTCTCGTCCTTGTGTTGGGATTAATTTATGAGTGGAATTCCGGCAGCAAAACAACAAAGCTAGAGCGGTCTGTTTTGGTGCAAAATTCTGCTGGGCTTTCGGGACATGAGATGATTAGCAACAATAATCTTGATTTATACATCGATATAGCGGACGGCTCAATCAAAGAGGCCTTCCTGTATGAAAAAGAGCGCGATGATGGTCTTGTGAAAACAAGGCTCATGTCGAACGATGATCTTTTAAAGTTTTATTTTAAAACCTCAATATCAGGCTTCCGAAACAGCGCCCCTTTTGAAGTAAAGAGCAAAACTAGCAGCTCTATTGTTCTTGAGGGAGCAGACCCAAACGGAAACATTTTGGAAAAAGTTTTTTATTTTGAAGGACCAAACACTGTAAGGATTGATGATAGCTTAAAGCTGGTTTCGTCTTCGTTTGGCAACATTTCTGCTTTTAAAACCTTCTACCGAAACAAGAACAAATCCATTGATTATGGCGTTTCTTTTTCAAGAGACCATTTGGCTTACAGCACCAGCGATGATGTTTTTAATGATGAACAAATCACATCTATTAGGAGCAGAGAAGACTACACAGGAAACTGGATTGGTTATTCTCAAAAACACTTTGTGGTTGCTGTTTTTGATAAAAACAACCAACAAAAAATATCACTATACCCACAAGATGATAGTGGGGTTTATAGGTTTGGGTTATCAGAGGAGGCTGTGCCTACTTCTGGGGGCTATGTTTCTACAACAAGTCTTTTTTTAGGGCCCAAGCAGAAAACCGTTTTAGAGACTGTTGCACCTCACTTCAAATATAATCTTGATCTTGGTTTTGTTTATGGAATAGGTGAGTTTCTTATTGTGGTGCTAAACTTCTTTCACTCTTTGGTGGGTGATTGGGGTTTTGCAATTGTTTTACTAACGCTTGCTTTCAAGATTTTGTTGTCGCCTCTTCAGATAATGCAAATAAACTCCATGGTGAAAATGAGACAGCTTCAACCAAAAATCCAAGAAATTCAAAACCTATATAAAAATGATCAACAAAAGATTGGTATGGAGATGATGCAGCTTTATAAGAAGGAAAGGTTTAACCCTTTGGCTGGGTGTTTTCCCATGATACCTCAGCTGCCTATCTTCTTGGCGATGTTTTGGGTAACCAGAGAGGCTTTTGAGTTTAGGGGCGCAGCCTTTTTGTGGATACCTGATCTGGCTGAATCTGACCCCTTTATGATCGCCCCAATTCTCATGGGGGGGATGATGTATTTGTCTCAGCTTATGATGCCAAAACCACCACAAACCCAGGGGATGCAGGCTCAAATTTCACGCCAAATGATGATTGTGTTTCCTCCCATGCTAACTCTTATATTTTTGTTTATGCCGGCAGGTGTTGTTATATATTCTGTTATCAATATGGCGCTTTCAATTATCCCTCAGGCAATAGTTTTAAGAAACGTAGACCCCGATGGCGGGTAAAGGCCTTGACCCTATATTTGCACAAGGCTCGGCACCCGGCCGTTCAGCCATAGCTGTTATTCGGGTGTCCGGAAAACTGCCAGCCTCTTTATATAGTGAATTAAAAATTAATGAAAGTAAGCGTTCTTTTTTTTTAAGAGAGCTTGATTTCGGTAATTTCGTTGATAGTTGTCTTGTCCTAAATTTTCCTGCGCCAAACTCTTATACGGGAGAAAGCATGCTTGAGATTCACTCGCACGGTAATCAACTAATTGTTTCTGAGCTCTTTCGCTGGCTTGAAAAAAGAGGCCTAAGAGAAGCAGAAGCTGGTGAGTTTAGCAAAAGAGCTTTTCTAAATAATAAAATCAGCCTATTTCAGGCTGAAGGGATTTCGCTTGGAATAGAGGCCGAGACAAAAGACCAGCTAATTGCTTTAGATTCTTTTAGGTCTGGGGTTTTGTCAAAAAAAATTGAAAGCATTATTTCTCAACTAAATGCTGTCTTAGTCGAACTGGAAGCTCAGCTTGATTTTTCTGATGAAGAGAGTGTTGCAGAAACAAAGTCTGATGTCATACAAAAATCGCTTAATGCTGTGCTTGTGGAATTGGATGGTTTATTAAAAAACTATGCTCCTTATGAAAAAAACTCATTAAAGAAGAGGGTGGTTTTAGTGGGCCGACCAAACGTAGGTAAGTCCTCAATTTTTAACGCATTATTAGATGAAGAAGTTGCAATTGTTTCTAAAGTGGCTGGCACAACAAGGGACGTAGTAAGAAAAGTGTTGCCGCTTTCAGGCTTTGAGGTTGAGATTGAAGATACCGCGGGGCTTCGCTCTGAAACAAACGATGAAATTGAAAAAACTGGTATGGGTTTAACAGTAAAAGCCGCTGCGTCTGCGGACCTGTTGATATACGTAATAGATAACGCAAAAGAAGTCGTCCCAGAAAAATTTAAAGACAATTCTTTGGTTGTTTTTAACAAGTGTGATTTAGGCTCGCCTCCGCCCTCTTTCTCTGGGCTTAAAGTTTCTGCGAAGTCTGGTGAGGGTATAGATCTTTTGCTTGAAAAAATGCGAAATCTAGCAACAAGCAGCTCTGGACAAAAGCTTGTTTCAGAAAGAACTCACAAGAAGCTCGAAGACGCAATGAAAATAATATCTAAAAAAGTGGTAGGTGCTGATTTTTTTGAATTGACTGCTCAAAACATAAGAGATGCTAACCAAGAGCTTAAAGAAATATATGGTGGCCTCGACAATGAAAAAATACTTGACCAGATTTTTAATAACTTCTGTATAGGTAAATAGCTTTCCTGTTAAAAGTTTGTGGGTTTTTTTTTAATCACATATTGTCAACAGCCAAACAAGCCCAAATTAAGAATTTAAACACAAACAAATCATGCATTTTGATTTTTATAAAAGCCTTATAAAAAAGGTATAATTCGAAGTTATTAACAATAAAATGCAACCTTAATAATAACAATAAACAATAAATGAATAATATATTTGATTTAGTAGTAATAGGTGGTGGGCACGCGGGTGTAGAAGCCGTGCTTGCCGGCAAAAGAATGGGCCTCAATGTTGCTTTAATCACATTAGATAAAACTAAAACTGGGCGCATGTCTTGTAATCCAGCCATTGGAGGCATAGGCAAGACACATTTAGCAAAGGAAATAGATGCGCTTGGTGGTTATATGGCAGAAGCAACTGATTTATCAGGCATTCAGTTTAGAACCTTAAACAAAAAGAAAGGTCCAGCTGTTCAAGCAACAAGAGCGCAAGCTGATAAAGAACTTTATGAGAAAATGATTCAATCCAAAATAAAAAAAGAGGAAATCGAGACGTTTGAAGACGAGATTGTAGATTTCGAAGAAAAGAAAGGAGCGGTGCATGCCGCCATTGGTAAAAATAGCAAATATAAAGCAAAAGCTTTTGTGCTCACAACAGGAACATTTTTAAATGGGGCAATTTTAATAGGGAACAAAAAAAGAGAAGGAGGCAGGATAGATGAAAAAAAAGCATCCGGCCTGGAAAAATTTTTTGAAAAACAAAACTTGAAGGTGGGGCGGCTCAAAACAGGCACACCACCCAGATTAGCCAAAGAAACTATAAATTTTGAAATGATGGAAGAACAGCCTGGAGACCAGGAAGTTTCTTATATGTCTTTTTTGGAAAACAAAAACCCTCACCCAAAACAAGTTTCCTGTTTTATCACAAAAACAAACACCAAGACTCACAACATAATCAAAAAAAACATCAACAAATCAGCAATGTATTCTGGGTTAATAAGTGGGGTTGGGCCCAGGTATTGCCCTTCAATAGAAGACAAGATAATGAGATTTTCTTCAAAAGACAGCCATCAGATTTTTGTAGAGCCAGAAGGTCTTGAAAGCAATTGGATTTACCCAAACGGTATATCTACAAGCCTTCCAGCAGATGTACAGGAAGAATATATTAGGTCAATTAAAGGGTTTGAAAGCGCCACCATACTGCAGCAAGGCTATGCTGTTGAGTACGACTATATAGACCCAAGGAGCCTCGAAAAAACACTTAGGCTAAAACATTTTAAAAACCTATTTTTGGCAGGACAAATCAACGGCACAACAGGCTATGAAGAAGCAGGAGCGCAAGGCATGGTAGCAGGCATAAACGCCTCTCTTTTAGTTAAAGGACAAAACGAATGGGTTCCACAAAGACAAAGCAGCTATATGGGGGTTTTGGTTGACGACTTAACAAGGTTTGGGGTGAGCGAACCATACCGCATGTTTACGTCAAGAGCAGAACACAGGCTGGTGTTGAGACAAGACAATGCTGACGAAAGAATGTTCGAAGCTGGAAAAAGAATGGGCCTAATAAACAATGAAAGAGAAGAGGTTTTTTTGAAAAAACAAAAAGAAAAAAAAGAAAACCTTAGAGAGCTGAAAAAGACAAAAATAAAGCTCGGCGAGCAAACTAAAACAGCACACGACCTTTGCAAAAGAAACGACTTCACAATGGAAGAGGTTGCGCAAAAGCTGGCAAAAACCAACAAAAGGTTTGGAGAAACATATTACGACATACGCTACTCTGGATATGTAAACAAACAGAAAAGGGAGCTTGAAAAACTGCAAAACCTAGAAGAACTTGATTTGGGGCTAATATTTGATTATGCCGAGGTTATAGGGCTCTCTGGCGAGGTTACAGAAAAGCTCAATAAAACAAAACCCAAAAACCTGTTTGAAGCCTCAAGCGTAGAGGGCATAACTCCGGCAGCCTTAAATGTGCTGGCAATCCACTTAAAAAAAATAGATGCAATCAGAACAAGCTGAGACGCTTAAAAGGCTCGCAGCCCTAATTGCAGAAAAAAACAAACAGCACAACCTAACTTCAGCAAAGACAGCGACAGAGCTTTACGAGAACCACATAAACGACTGTGTTCAGGCCTTTAAAAAAACGCAAAAAACCCTCAGCGAAACCGTTATAGACTGCGGGTCAGGTGCAGGTCTCCCTGGCCTTGTCTGGGCCATATTAGACACAAGCAAAAGCTTTTATACTGTAGACAGCACCCACAAAAAAACATCATTTCAGAAGCACGCAATAAGGGAGCTGGGCCTTAAAAACGTGATTGCTGTGAATGACAGAATCCAAAACGTCGCTCTAGAACAAGAAAACACCATAGTATTCAAGGCCTTTTCTTCTCTTAAAGAGGGCGCCCTTAGTATCAATAAAAAAAACAACCACAAAAACTTGCTGTTTCTTAAAAAGGACGACGAAAAAACAAAACAAGAGATATTAGAAGCGTCTTCTTTGTTATATGATTACAAAAGGCACGAGTATGAGTCAAACGACACGAAGATGCTCGTGATCGAGCTTTATGACAGTTAAAATAGCCGTAACAAACCAAAAGGGAGGTGTTGGAAAAACAACAACAGCGGTTAATTTGGCTGCGACCCTTGCCAAAGTTAATAGAAAAGTTCTTTTAATTGATATCGACCCACAGGCGAACGCAACCTCAGCGGCGGGCGTAGAAAAAAACACCAAAGACTCTCTTTATGAGCTCTTTGAAAACAAACTAAATCTCGAAGAGTGCGTGGTTAAAGCTACTGGAGGATACGAAATATTGCCGGCTAACTCAAACCTTATAGCTACAGAAAAAATTATTGAACAAACCAAGAATAGGGAAAAATTCTTCTCTAAACACCTCAAAAAAAACATCAACAAATACGACTACGTTTTGTTTGACTGCCCCCCATCTCTTAACCTTCTTACTATTAATGCAATGGAATATTGTAAAAAAGTATTGGTGCCTGTGCAGTGTGAGTATTATGCGCTGGAAGGCCTGGTTACCCTCAAAAGCACAATTGACCAACTCAACAGCGCGCTAGGCCTAAAGATCGAGATAGTGGCAATTCTTAGAACAATGGCCGACTGGCGAAACCGCTTAACCAGAGAGGTATCTGCCCAGCTTGAAAAACACTTTAAAAAAATTGTTTTGAACACAATAATACCGAGAAACGTTAGGCTGGCAGAAGCGCCAAGCTATGGCCAATCTATAGTTGATTATGATATAAAATCAATTGGTGCGGAGGCTTTTTTAAGCCTGTCCGGCGAATTTATTAGGAAATTTGAAAATGGCAAAAAAAACATCTCTAAATAAAGGGCTACAGGCACTGTTGGGCGAGGTTGCACCAAAAACCACAGAACCAAAAACCACACCAAACAAAACAAAAAAAGCAAACAAAACCTCACCTGCCAGCGAAATCAATATAAGCGCAATTAAAGCAAACCAATACCAACCAAGAACTACCTTTGATGAGAAAAAGCTTAAAGAGCTTTCAGAGTCAATAAAAAAACACGGTGTAATTCAGCCCGTATTACTGAGACAGGAGGGCAAAGGATATGAGCTTATTGCTGGAGAGAGAAGGTTAAGGGCTTCTAAACTCGCAGGCCTAAAAAAAATACCAGCAGTGGTTGCAAAAATATCTAATACACAGTCTTTGGAGATCGCAATTCTTGAAAATGTTCAAAGAGAAGACCTTAATCCGCTTGAGGTTTCGAAAGGCTACCAAAGACTGAAAGAGGAGTTTGGTTATACACAAGATCAGGTCGCCAAGAGCGTAGGAAAGCCTCGAAGCTCAATAGCAAACTCACTAAGACTATTATCATTACCAGAAAAAGCACAAACCGAGCTAGAGAAGGGCTCTATATCAGAAGGGCACGCCAAGGTTTTGTTGGGAGTTGATCCATCAAAAATAGAAGTTATTCTTCAAAGAATTTTATCAGAACAGCTCTCCGTAAGGGCTTTAGAAAGCTCACTAAGCAACACGAACAAAAACCAGACCAACAAGAGAGAAAAATCAAGGGACGAGCTCAACCTAGAGTCGGCTTTGAGCTCAAAGCTTGGGTCGAAAGTAAGAATTGATGATGTCAAAGGAAAAGGCAAAATGACTATCAAATATTATTCTTATGACGAGCTTGATGGAATCATTGAGAAAATATCATCTTAACCCTGTAAACAACTATAAAAATACATTAAAATTACGGCACCTATGGCATCTGAGAGTTCAGGACGTACATTTCAAGAATACCTAGAGCACCATTTACAAAATTTGGTGTATGGCCCCTTGCCCGCTGGGCATGAAAGAAAGCTTTACTCAAAAGGCGAAGATGAAGCAACCAAAGAGGCTTATTGCCAAGAAAAAAACCTAGACTACGACGGTGAAAAATACTGCAAAGAGACCTTAACTGAAGATGGTTGGTATTTGGCCAACAACAAGACAGATGTCGAGGCTATGGGTTTTTGGGCTTTTCATATTGATACAATGTTTTTCTCAGTGCTGCTTGGCGGCATATTTTTATTTATTTTCTCAGGGGCTGCCCGAAGCTTCTCCCTAGACAAACCAACAAAACTACAACTATTTGTGGAGATGATGATCGATTTCATTAATGGTGTGGTAAAAGGCACCTTCAAGGCCGCACAAAACTCACTTATTGCACCAATGGCTTTAACTATATTTTTCTGGGTTCTTTTAATGAACGTAATGGACTTGGTTCCAGTAGACCTAATACCCTATCCTGCTGAAGTGCTAGGAATACCATACCTGAAGGTTGTGCCAACAACAGACCTGAACCTTACAGCCGCTCTAGCCCTGTCGGTTTTTATTCTTTATTTGTTTTACAGTGTTAAATCAAAAGGCTTTATAGGTTTTATAAAATCGATATCACTACATCCGTTTGGCCCTTGGATGTTGCCAGCAAACCTTTTTATTGAAATCATCGACCTTATTGCAAAGCCACTTTCTTTGGCTCTAAGGCTTTATGGAAACCTATATGCAGGAGAGATGATATTTTTATTAATAGCTGGAATGGTATCAATAAATTTAACATCATTTGCGGGATTGGGTTTAAACTTGGCAGGAATTACACTAAGTTTAATTTGGGCAATATTTCATATTTTAATAGTGGTGCTGCAAGCATTTATTTTTATGATGCTAACAGTGGTCTATATGAATATGGCACACGAAAAATTTGAACAACATTAAGGAGGTTGTGAATATGGAAGTAGAAGCTGCAAGATTTATCGGAGCAGGGTTAATGTTTGGTTTAGCTGCAATCGGAGCTGGAGTGGGCGCGGGCGTTTTAAGCTCAAAGCTAATCGAGTCAATTGCTAGACAACCAGAGCTGGAAGATCAATTAAGACCTACATACTTTTTAGGTATTGGTCTTGTCGATGCTGTGCCAATGATTTCAGTTGGTCTGGCGTTTTACGTATTATTTGTTGCTTAAAAAATGAATTTAAACGCAACACTACTTGGGCAGATGATAGCTTTTGGGCTATTCGTTTGGTTTTGTTGGAAGTTTGTTTGGCCACCTCTGTTGGCCGCTATGGAAGAGCGAGCTGAAAAGATAGAACAAGGCCTCAAAGATTCTGAGGAGAGCGCAAAGAAAATTCTGGATGCAGAAGAGCAGAGCAAAAAAATGCTGGCCGAGGCAAAAAAAGAAGCAAAAAAGATAATGGATAACGCTAAAAATCAATCCGAAAAGATTGTGGAAGAGTCAAAAAATAAAGCCACAGAAGAAAAAGATAGGATTGTAGGTTCAGCTCAGTCTGAAATAGAAAAAGAGGTTGTAAATGCAAAGAAAACTCTTGAAAAAGATTTTGCATCAAGTGTTATGTCAGCAGTTAAAAAGATAGTTGCTAAAGAAGTTTCCATGAGCAGTTATCAAGACACAGTAGATAAAAGCTTAGACGATTTTAGAAAATGAACAGACTATTAGAGGTGTACTCAAAAGGCTTATATGACTCTTTAAATATAGAGAGCATTGCTGGTGTGGTTCAACACTTCCAAAACATCTCTAATGACACTTCTGTTGACGGGCTGTCTGGCTTTTTTAAAAACAAAACAGTACAAAAAGATGAGAAGCTTAAGGCAGCCATAGAGCTTGTTGAGGGAGATAGCGACCTTGAAGCCTTTATGAATACGCTGGCCAATAATGGGCGCTTAGATTTGTTGCCAACCATCTTTAGTTTCTTTGTAGATTACGCTTCGAGAAGACAAGACAATGTGCCAGTAAAGGTAACGGTAAATGAAGAGCCAAGTGAAGAAATTAAAAACAAGGTATCTTTATTTGTTTCACAAAGAATGGGACACAACACCCCAATTAAATATGAAATAAACAAAACATTGCTAGGAGGTGTTGTTTTAAAGTATAAGGACAACGAAATAGACCTAAGCGTTGACAACAAACTAGACGGACTAAATTCGGTTTTAACAAATTAAAGGAGAAAAGATGACAACTAAAATTAACCCTTCAGAAATATCAAGCATTATCAAAAAGAAGATAGATGGGTACAAAGGAGCAGCAACGGAAGCAAATGTTGGTGAGGTTCTAACAACAGCTGATGGTATAGTGCAGATCTTTGGGCTAGAAGATGCCATGTATGGCGAATTATTAGATTTTGGAGAAGGCACTTATGGTTTGGCGCTCAACTTGGAAAATGATTCGGTGGGTGCTGTTGTGCTTGGGGACTCAGGACACATCAAAGAAGGTCAAAAAGTTAAAACCACAGGAAGGGTTTTAGATGTGCCGGTTGGTGAAGGCCTTAAGGGTCGTGTTATCGATGCTTTAGGTAGACCAATAGACGGAAAAGGTGAAGTAAAATCAAACCACAACTCTCCGATCGAAGTTGTAGCACCCGGCGTTATTGACAGAAAGTCAGTGGACCAACCAGTTCAGACAGGCATTAAATCTATTGATGTTATGGTTCCAATTGGCAGAGGCCAAAGAGAATTAATAATTGGAGACAGACAAACAGGAAAAACAGCCATTGCTATTGACACGATTATCAGACAAAAAGACTCAGGCATTACCTCGGTCTATGTTGCTATTGGACAAAAACAATCGACTGTAGCGACTGTCGTAAGACAGCTTGAAGAAGCAGACGCACTAAAAAACACAATAGTCGTTTCAGCAAGTGCGGCAGAAAGTGCAGCATTACAATTCCTGGCGCCCTATTCAGGTTGCACTATGGGCGAGTATTTTAGAGACAAAGGTGAAGATGCATTAATTATTTATGATGACTTGTCAAAACACGCTGTTGCTTACAGACAAATCTCACTCTTGCTAAAAAGGCCTCCAGGCAGAGAGGCTTTTCCTGGTGACATCTTTTATCTTCACTCAAGACTTCTTGAGAGAGCCTCAAGGGTAAATGAAGATTATGTAGAGAGACTTACAGAAGGAAAAGTAAAAGGAAAAACAGGCTCTTTAACTGCCCTACCTATAATTGAAACACAAGCAAGTGATGTCTCTGCATTTATTCCAACAAATGTCATATCAATTACCGATGGTCAGATTTTCTTGGAAACCGACCTCTTCAATTCAGGCATAAGGCCTGCAATTAATGTTGGTATTTCTGTGTCTCGTGTAGGTGGAGCCGCGCAAACCAAGATTATTAAAAAGTTAGGTGGTACTGTAAAGTTGGCTCTCGCTCAGTTTAGAGAACTAGAATCTTTTTCACAGTTTGCTTCTGACCTAGATGATGCAACAAAAGAACAACTAGAAAATGGCCAAAGAATTACAGAGCTCTTTAAACAAACTCAGTTTGCTCCAAGATCAGTGGCTTGTATAGCTATTGTTCTTTATGCAATTGAAAACAAATATTTAACAGAAGTCGAAAAAGACAAAATGCAGTCTTTTGAAGAAAACTTAAGAACGCATTTTAAATCAAACTATGGGGATGTATGGGAAGAGGTCAATAAAACAGGCGACTGGAATGATGATCTTGATAAGAAATTTAAAAAAATTGTAAGTTCATTTATGAAAGAGGGTTCTTGGTAAATGGCGCAAACTAAGGAAATAAAAAAGAAGATCGGCAGTGTCCAGAACACTAAGAAGATCACTTCAGCTATGGAGCTAGTAGCTTCAAGCAAAATGAAGAAAACTCAAGACGCCATGAAGAAAGGGAAGCCATATTCACAAAAAATTATAGAGTTGATTGATAATTTGGCAGGAGCTAGTTCGGAATACAAACACCCTTTCTTTAAAACATCAAATCAAAAAACCGATATTTATATTATTGTGGGCACTGATAAGGGCCTGTGTGGCGGGCTCAACTCAAACCTATTTAAACAAGCATTAAAAAACATGGCTAAAAGAGAAGCTGAAGGCCGGAAAGTTAAGGCTGTGCTGTTTGGTAAAAAAGCTACCGAAGTTTTTTCGCGACTAAAAAATGCAGAAGTGCTTGGAAGCGCATCTAGACTTGGAGACATCCCAACAGTCGAGGATGTCATAGGCGCAGCGCAAATCGCCGTTGCCGAGTTTGAAAAAGGCACAATCGGTAACGTTTATTTATATGGTAATGAATTTGTGAACACAATGAGCCAAAGTCCCTTCGAAAGACGAGTGCTACCAATTGCAAATATAGAAGCCGAGAAGCAAAGCAAAAAGGTGTGGGACTACATTTATGAGCCAGGCTCTAAAGAAATATTAGACTTATTGCTAAAAAGATACATAGAGACACAAATTTACCAAGCTGTAATAGAAAATAACGCCTGTGAACAGGCAGCAAAGATGCTTGCGATGAAAAATGCAACTGAAAATGCAGAAGAAATTATTAAAGAATTACAGTTGGTATACAACAATGCTAGACAAGCAGCCATTACACAAGAACTATCCGAGATAGTTGGAGGCGCTGCGGCGATTTAAAAGGAGAAAAGATGAGTGAAATAGGTGTAATTAAACAAATTATCGGAGCGGTTATCGATGTTGAGTTCGATAAAGATCAGATACCAAATATTTACGATGCCTTGGTTGTTTCTGATAACAACTTAGTTATGGAAACACAACAACAACTTGGTGATGGTCTTGTTAGAACTGTGGCGATGGGCTCGACTGAAGGACTTAAACGAGGCCTTGAAGTAACTAATACTAAAGCTCCAATTAGTGTCCCTGTGGGTGAAGCTACATTAGGAAGGATTATGAATGTATTGGGCGATCCGATTGACATGAAGGGAGATGTGAAAACAAAAGATAGAATGCCTATTCACAGAAAACCGCCGGCTTATGTGGACCTTGCAGATTCAAATGAAATTCTAGAGACAGGAATTAAAGTGATCGATTTAGTGTGCCCATTTGCTAAGGGTGGAAAAGTTGGTTTGTTTGGAGGAGCTGGTGTTGGAAAAACAGTCAACATGATGGAGCTCATAAGAAATATTGCTATTGAGCATTCTGGTTATTCCGTATTCGCTGGTGTTGGTGAGAGAACCAGGGAAGGAAATGATTTTTACCATGAAATGACAGATTCAAACGTTCTAGACAAAGTGTCCCTAGTTTATGGCCAAATGAATGAGCCCCCTGGCAACAGGTTAAGAGTGGCGCTAACTGGTTTAACTATGGCAGAAAAGTTTAGGGATGAAGGTAGAGACGTATTGTTGTTTGTTGATAACATTTATAGATATACGCTTGCTGGTGTTGAAGTCTCAGCTTTGCTTGGCCGAATGCCGTCAGCAGTTGGTTATCAACCAACGCTTGCTGAAGAAATGGGTGTTTTGCAAGAAAGAATTACTTCAACAAAAACAGGCTCCATTACGTCTATTCAGGCTGTCTATGTACCAGCTGATGACCTCACCGACCCATCACCTGCCACAACCTTTGCACACTTAGATGCTACGGTTGTTCTTTCAAGGAGAATTGCTGAGCTTGGGATATACCCAGCTGTAGATCCTTTGGATTCAACCTCAAGACAATTAGATCCTAATGTTGTTAGCCAAGAGCATTACGATGTTGCACAAAGAGTTCAAGGAGTTCTACAAAGATACAAAGAGCTTAAAGACATCATCGCTATCTTGGGCATGGATGAGCTTTCAGACGACGACAAAAACACAGTCTCAAGAGCACGAAAAGTTGAGAAATTCTTATCACAACCTTTCTTTGTGGCTGAAGTATTCACAGGCTCACCTGGAAAATATGTTTCTATTAAAGACACTATCCAAGGCTTTAAAGAAATTTTGGATGGTGTGCATGATGATGTCCCAGAGCAAGCTTTTTACATGGTTGGTTCTATGGATGAAGTATTAGAGAAAGCCAAGACAATCAAAAGTGATTAATATAAGCTTTATTTCTCAAGAGAAAACTCTTTTTGAAGGCCAAGCCGAAATGGTGGTGATGGACGGACAAGAGGGACAGCTTGGTATAGTAAAAGGCCATTCACCTTTGCTCGCTATTCTAAAACCAGGCCCAGTTAGAATGATTACTGCAGAAAAAGAAGAGGTGTTCTTTACTGAGGGTGGTTTTGCAGAGGTCCAACCGGAAAACATTACAATATTAGTAGACTCTGCCCAAAGAGCAGACGATCTGGATGAAGCAAAA
>Ga0208390_1000006_pt1 | contig 73834 bp, 99 predicted proteins | sample Knorr_S7_td_Surf_FD_185594 | JGI IMG/M metagenome (GOLD analysis project Ga0208390, IMG submission 185594) | Marine microbial communities from Southern Atlantic Ocean transect - Knorr_S7_td_SurfaceA_ad_6m_LV_A (SPAdes) (version 2) | ecosystem: Environmental > Aquatic > Marine > Oceanic | place...
TAGGAAGAAAACACATGGTATTACTAACAGATTTAAGAGGAACAGTAACAGGAGTAGATTCTGCTCCTACTATATCGCTCATTAACAGCGTAGTCGACTCGAATCTTATAATGGGAGTCGTTAACACTTCTAATATTGTTCCTATAGCTGATTCGTCTTTGAATCTTGGTGATTCGAATCGTAAGTTTAAAGAGTTGTTTTTGTCATCAGGAACTCTTCACTTAGGTGATAAACCCTTTAAGAAGAAAGATATTCTTGATTTTGACATGGGAATTGAACCTGAAACAATGACTATTAGTGCAGATGTTAATGCTGCAGGTGCGATGCCTCCATGGTTGTGGTCATGGGATGTGACCTCAAATATTCCTTATGCAAGAACTAGGATTAGAAATCAGACACAGTCATCTATTCCTATGTATCACCAAGGAACATATACTCTTCACAACTTTACTGCTCACTCAACAGCAGGTAACGCAACACAAACTCACAAGATATATTTAAAATGGCTTGACGGCGCAGGAACACAAAACATTCCTTCATGGTCGACCTCAACACTTAACGTTCCAAACATATCTATGACTGAAGTAAGAGGAGGAGCTCTGACTACAGTTCAAAGACTAAACATTAATGTTCCGGCAGCAGGTGTCGGCACTCCATCACTCACTCCTCCTACACAGACGTATAACGTCGCTGCAGCTGGAGGTCAGTACGTATACAGTGGAATAGCAACAGGAGCGAATGTTGATATTGGTCCTCTCTATAAAGGTGGAACTTATACGTTTGCACTGGACAGTTCTATAAACGGTCATCCTTTTTACTTATCTACAGATTCTGCCGGTGCAGCATATTCGAGTGGTGTTTATAACAACGAGTATACCAATGGTGTGACTAATAGCAGAAGTCAAGGAGTTGCAAACGGAGATGGAAACTTAGTCTTCACAGTTCCAGCAGATGCACCAAGTTCTCTTATATACAGGTGTGGATTACATGCAGGAATGGTCGGTAACATAACTATTAAAGATCTGAAGCTTGACAGTAATGGAACTGGGAATGAAATACTCTACTTGCAGCACGATCAAGAGAAACACGCTACACCTGTTGAAATAAGACCAATACCAGCCGCAGCAGCTCAGATGTGTATGACGTTTGACGGAACAAAGTTTGTGCCACAAGACATGAATGTTTACTTACAGAAAACGCCTATCATGAGAGATGCTGTTAAAGAGCAAGCATCAGTTCAAATAACACAAGAAGTTAATGCTGGAACAATCGCAACACCGACAACAGTAAAGGATACTACTATTCATAGTACTAACTTATCTCAGCAAGGAGATCTTACTATTGTGCAAGGAACTGCGAGATGGTACGCTCCCTTTCCTTTGAGAATGGAGCAGGTTATTCCTCGACTTGGAACAGCTGCAGATGCTGTTGTAGGAATTGTCATTGAAAAGAATGATTCGGACCACTCAACATTTCAATTCGGAGCTGGCGTAACTCAAGTAACTCTTGATTCAAGTAATAATATACCTTTTACAATGACAGATAGTGACTACTTAACTGTTGATGTTACATCAATAGGAAATACTAATAAAGGCAAAGATCTAATAGTTCAATTTAGATACAAAGCGACTTAAAAGTCGTATAAATATAAATACATTAAAATAAACGCGGAGTCAATGACAATGAAAGATTTTAATCTTATTCAACAACACAATCGAGATTCGGATGGGTCTACAGTTACAGACACTATCACCCATGCACTACAGGCAGAACTTGACGAATATGGAGTTCTTAAGATATATGACAAAAGTTCTGGTGATATGTTAAACGAAGAACCTAAAAAGTGGAATGCTGATGGTCAACCAGTAGTTGATTGGGTAGATGTTGATGATGGAATCACTTGGTATCTCGGCGATAACCATCACGTAGGAGAATAAAATGGCAAAAGTTTTTGACTTTAATGGGAACCAAAACTATCCACCAGTTATAGAAGACCCGCGTACAGGTGTTGATGGTTTTTGGTTTTATGGCATAGAACACAACAAACAGACTTTGAGTCCGCAGTTTAATAAGATGATTAGACAATCTTCAGCAGGTAGTAACTGGAGCAGCTTTGGAGTTAGTTATCATCAACCTGATTCTAGACTACGAACATACTTAGCTTTAAGTAAACCAACAACACACTGTCAGTACTATCTGAACGGTAACACAAATAACTATTATAATAGACACGACGATAATCCTTGGTGGACTCTTGATGAGTCTAAAGAAAGAGGAAGTGGAATATACGCTCACTCTTCTGGAGGACAGACTGCAGTATCATTCAACGGAATGAATGCAGACTACATTTATCACTGGACTTGGGGAGCTATGACAGCATCACAGTCATTAAACGACGGAGGCAACCAATCATCAGTCGTAAGCGACTCATACACTTTTACTTGGAACCCAGTAGGAATTCAAAATAACAGAGTTGTCGGCTTCTGTAGATCAAACAGTAGTAACTACGACTATCCATCTTCAAAATGGTTCTCTCAACGTAGTGCTTGGCCAGGAGATTATGATGATCGATCCCTCAGTACTTCTAGTATTGGTGATTATTACAACTTGCAGTATATTGGTCAAGCTTCAGACGGAAACTGGCTGTTTCAAGTAAATAGAAACTACTACCCACTATACAACGTAATCTATAAAGCAAACTGGACTGGAAACACGCCGACTATTACGACTATGTTTAATGACACTTCTGGGTACTCTTCACCGGGTGGAACAAACCAAGGTGGAAACTTCTTGAACAAGTCTTACGTAGTCTACTCTTGCTCTAAGTATATGACTGACCCAAGAGATTCTAACAAGAAACTTTGGTATAAGCCTTACTTTGATTCATACGGCGACTATCACCCAACTATCTTTACGTGGGATACTACAAGTGATTCCTTTGCTGTTGAGAAAGATATTAGTATTACGGGTAATAAGTCAAGTGCTGTATCAGACTGGACAGGATTAACCAGTAACACAGATTCGCATAACGCTGAATGGCTTCATAACGAATACTTCATATCAGGCGGCAACAAGTATATCACAGTAATGTATTTGGATTACAGAACAAGACATGATGGTCTAGGACTTAAGACTTGGCACACATATCAGATTGACAACTCTAATCCTAAGGCTCTTACTTATCACAGTTCAATAACTCATAGCGTAGTTCCAAAGCACTTCGTTTGGTTAAACGATAGTAGAACTCTTATGGGTGTTTTCTTTCAAGGTAAGTTTGAAATGTGGTCATGGTCAAATGCTACAGGTTGGGGAAAGTCTACAACAATCACTGACCACGTATACGCTATGGGAAGAGACAGCCTGGATAGAATGTGGTACGTTACAAGATCCACGAAGTGGGGTACTAGCTATTTAGACACACACTTATTGACACCTTCTCTACCAGTTACTGTTACAGTATCTCCGGCTCAGACGAGTTACACGTATGCTGGATCAACTATTAGTACTAACTTAAACGTTAGTGCGTTTAACGCTTCAGGAGCAAGAATTGCTACGAGTGTTAAATTAGTTATCGAAGGAGCATCGATGAAGTTCTCTGATAATAGTACAGTGAAGACTGTTACTACTACAACAGGTGGAGAACTATCAGTGGCAGTCAACATAACAGGAGCAGGATTTACTAACGTAACGGCATCCGTAGAAATTTAACCTAGGAGTTGCCATATGTCAACTTCTATAGAGCTCTTTATACATGAGCTAGGAATTGATACAAGAAACGCTGAAAAAACTGCAGCATCGTTCCCAGCCGACATTAAGGCTGGTGAGCCGGCTGCAGTTTTTGTATATAAGGGCGACTCAGAAACTATAGAAGTTTTAGCCGGCGAGACTGGTCGTTTTGCCACAGTTCTTGACATTGTTGAAAATGGAACCTATGCTGTAGCGAATGGTTCTCAGATTAGAGATGGTTCGGGTAACTATGTAGCAAATCAATTTACAACTTTTGTAAACGACTCGAGTGGTGCGTCTATTGGACTATCAACGATGGCTGATGTCAAAATTGGTGTAAATTTTGATTCTACCTATAATGGAATTGGAACTCTTGATTCAACTTCAAACTTAGGATACTCTAATATAATTGCACAGACTGGTAGAATACATTCGAATCTAGACTCAGTAGCTGATCCTGGGATTGATCTTTTAGATTCAGCTACCTTAACTAATCAGATACTCAAGGTTGGTAATATTACTGGACAGTCTGTAGACTCAGCAGCACTTGAAACATTTGTTCATACAACTCATACATCACTACACAGAGGTCATTTTAGAGAACACACTAGTGGACAAATACAAGATCTAGATGGTTCACAATCAATATCTCAAAATCCGATGTATTGGGATAATTCAGTAAATATGACAACGATTGGTGGTAGATCTGTTCCTAATACTAATACAAGTTATAATCTTGGAACATTAAGAGGATTGAATTGGACTTGGCCTCAGCACTTCACTATATACGCAATATATTATCCACGAGGAACTGATCAGGATGAGTGGTATCAGCATCTCAGTAACCAACATCTTGTTCAAATTGAAAGAACTGATAACAACGGTACGATGTATGTTGGTGGAAACAATGATCTTCAAAACACTGGATTAAAAGTACCTCACGCTCAGTGGAGTAGAATTATTATAACCGGTTCAGCGTCTTCAACTACAACAGGAGCTAGCACAACTTATGAGGCATATGTAAATGGAGTAAAAGGAAACACTATAACAGCTACAGGTGTAGTTGGAAGACATCTAGCTTCTACTTCAGGTACTATGCGATTTAGATATTATTATTACAATACAGGATATTTTTTAGAACTTGGTGTTTTAAATGAAGCCTTATCAGGATCTGATATAACAACACTCGATATGATGTTAAACTATCAACTTACAGGTGTAACTAGTACACAAGAGGTTTTAAATATCAGCACAATAACTGACTCTTCTGCAGGAAATGGAATTCCTTCGAAGTTACCTCCAGATGCTGTATATGATAGGTTTGATAGAATAAGTTCGTTCGATTCTAATAGAAAATCAGGATTACGTTTAAATATTGAAAACACTTCTGAATCTAACTTTCTTGATCTTCAGTTAACTGAGGTTATGGATGAAACTGGAAAAGTTTTTGTTGGAAGAGGAATAGACGTAGCAATGAACGAGTTTGGATTTAGTAGTGGAGTTATTCTATCATCGCCAAATTCTAACTCATTTGATGCTATGGTTTCACCTATTAACCGTATTAGTCACACTAAAGATACTCCTTTCTATTCTCCTACTTCCGCCCAAGCTTCGTCAATGTCTCTTACAATAGCTGAAGAAGCTCCAATAGCATTCTTTAAAGATTCTCTTGGAATGGGTCATGGTGATAGATTTGAACTTCTCAATAGATTTAATGATCCTAGACTTGAGCAAGAACCTGTACAACAGTCTCAGACATCAGGACCAGTTCAGATCTGGTATTAAAAAAACCTATTTACTTTTATTATAAATTATGGTATAATGGTATAAAAGGAATTTATTATGAAGCAATTGATATATCAAGTATATGTAGGTAAAAAATCAAAACTTTATGATCATTGTATTGCTTCTGTAAAAGATTACTGTAGTAATCATAAAATAGATCATATCATACAAAGATACCCAATCCTCTCAATAAAGCCAGATGTTTTTGCGACTAATAGAAGTAAAGAGTCGTATGAGAAACACGGTGGCTTTCTCCCTATATACGAAAAAGAAAATGCTTTTAATTATTTTAAAGACTATGATCAAATTGCTATCATAGACGCCGATGTATGGGTCAGACCAGGTTCTCCTAATATTTTTGATGACTTAACCGAAGAGTATGACTTTGGTGGTGTTGTAGAAAGATCAGCACCTATCGACACTTGGTACCAACAGAAATTAGTTCAATATTCTAACATGCAGTTTCGAAACATAAAGGTAGACTGGAAGTGGAACGATCTAGGTGCAGAGTTCATAAACATGGGTATAATGGTTATGAACAAGAAGATGAGTAAGTATCTTAATGGTGAGACACCTGAACAGTTTATTCGTAGGTCCGAGTTTAAAGATTTTGTTGATGGAATAGGTAGCTGGAAGTGGTCAACAGATCAGGTACTACTTAACACTTGGATAAAGAAAGAAAAGATGAATGTAAAAAATCTAGACTGGAGATGGAACGGATTGTTTACAGCAAACACTAAGATAAAAGACTGTTACTTTGTACATTTTTTCTTAAAGGATAAGTTACCAAACAGAGGTGAGAATGTTGATGAGTTAAGAAAGCTTGTTGAATGAGTATTGAAGTTAAAATAAGTGTTGGTGATTTTTTAGATAGATGGAGTATACTACTTATTAAACTAGATAAAGGTTTAGATGTTGATAATGAGCTGATTCACTATGTTGGAAAGATTAAAAAACACATGCCGGCGCATGACTATTATTTACAAATAATAAAATCTATAAATTTACAGCTATGGGACTTAGAGGATAGAAAAAGAAAAGGTGTAGAAAGATATTCTAGAGAAGAAAGCGACGTTGCATTTTTAATAACACAGTTAAATGATTTAAGACATGAAACTAAGAAGAGAATAGATCTATTCTTTCAAAGCGAGATAAGTGAAAAGAAGAGTCATTATGCGTAAGGTTGGAATTATAAGTGGAGGATTTGATCCTATACACTCTGGTCACATAAACTACATGTTAGATGCTGCAAGTAAGTGTGATTACTTATACATTGGTCCTAATAGTGATCAGTGGCTAAGAAATAAGAAAGGCAAAGAGTTTATGTGTTGGGATGAGAGAGCCAACATCATAAGAAATCTAAATCTTAATTGTGCATTTGAAGTCATTGCGTTTGAAGATGATGAATTAGGATCAGCAACTAACTTAATTAAACTAGTAAATAAAATAGAAATCAATTCTCAATTAGTTTTTATGAATGGTGGAGACAGAAATAAAACAAACATTCCAGAAGAAAGAATTCAATTAGGAAAGTCAAGTTGGGGAGGAAATGTTCTAAGCTTTGAGTTTGGAATAGGAGGAGAGCATAAGCAGAATTCATCTAGTTTGATATTACAAGAATGGAAAGAGCCTAAAACTCAAAGAGACTGGGGATATTATAGAGTTCTACATGAGAATGGACCTGAAGTAAAAGTTAAGGAATTAACTGTTGACCCTGGTAAAAGACTCAGTATGCAGCGACATGAAAAAAGAGCAGAGCATTGGTTTGTGTCTGAAGGTGTGGCATCTGTTTATGGATTAGATGTTTCAACAGATATAACTAAAGTTACGTATGAGAGGCATCAATCTTTACATATAAAGAAAGGTGAATGGCATATGCTTGCGAATGAAACAGACAAACCTTTAAAGGTTGTAGAAATACAATATGGGGAAGAGTGTGTTGAAGAAGATATAGAAAGAAGAAATACAAGATGATGTTTGGTAATAACCCAGGTTCTGATCAAACTTGGTTAAGAATGAAGAGTAAGACAGTAGGAGCAGAACTTGGTGTCTGGAAAGGAGATTCGTCTGCAAAATTTTTAAACGTAGCCTCTCATGTTCACTTAGTTGATCCTTGGTCTGTACAACCATACTTAGAAAATAAAGAAGTAGATAAAGAGAGATATTTTAGTAGATATGAAGAGTTAGTTGGATCAGCTAATCCTCAAGACTTTCAAACATATTATGATGACATATATGAGTCAGTAGTAAAAAGATTTAAGAATAAACCCGTAACAATACATAGAATGACGACAACTGAATGGTTTAAAAATTTTAAAGAAAAACTAGATTGGATATACGTTGATGCTAGACACGACACTCCAGGAGTCTATGAAGATCTTATTAATAGTGTGAAAGTTTTAAAAAAGGGTGGAGTAATATATGGTGATGACTATGGTTTTAATAAGTATTGTGTAAAGGTAGCAGTAGATAAATTCATAGAAAAAACTGGACTAACACTTAATAATTTTTATCAAGATCAGTATGAAATAATTACATGAGACATATAGCACTGAATCACTATAGTAGAGGATCGATAATAAATCCTTGGAATGAAGAAAGCAATCCAACAAAGTTATATACTGCACCAGGTTTAGGTGACAGAGTTACTTGTCTTTGGGGTGTGTACCAGTGGGCTGTAAAAAACAATCATGAAAGTGTAACTGTACATTTAAATAAGAATCACTGGATTAGTGGCAACCCAAAAGTAAATAAGCCAGAATCATGGAAAGAAGTACAAGATCTGTTTGTTAATATTAAGGTAGAATATCATCCAGAAATGCCTATTCAAAATGACTATAATACTTTAAAATGGTTGAAAGAAAATAAAGATATAGATGCTTCTATGTATTACTATGATAATCCCGATGCAGAGATTAATATAACTGACTACTTCAAAGATAAGGTATTACTAGATCCTCCTAAAAATAATCTTAATTTCCCTTGGCCTAAACAAAGTTTTGTTACTATGCAGTGGGATGGGAGTGGACCAAGACGTCCGGATGATAGTGTAATAGATAGAATAAGGTTATACTATAAAAATAATGGATATGAGATAGTTGATATTGGTATGGGTCATAGTCTTGCTGAAATAGGAGGTTACTTACATAATGCTGACTATCACATAGGCATGGAGAGTGGAATGTTTCACATGGCTCAACTTTACATGAAGCACTCGCAGATTCATTTATACACCGCAGCAGGTGCTACTGATCACTCTAGAAGAGCCAAAAAATATGGATCACCTATTAACTACTTAATTGGAAAAATTATATGAAAAAAAGAGCATTAATTACTGGAATAACTGGACAAGATGGAGCATATCTAGCTAGGTTCTTATTAAAAAAAGGTTATGAAGTGTATGGATTTGCTTCAAGAAGAGTCAATCAATCTTATGATAACTTAGATTATATTGGAATAACTGATCAGATAAAAATTATATTTGGAGATATAACTGACCCTTCAAGTGTTAACCACGCTATTAAGACTAGTCGACCTCATGAAGTATATAACTTAGCCGCAATGAGTTTTGTAGGACTTAGTTGGCAGGAACCTATTCATACCGCAAACGTAGATGGTTTAGGTGCATTATATCTTTTAGAAGCTGTTAAAAATTATCAACCTGATGCAAAAGTATATCAAGCAAGTACGTCTGAAATGTTTGGAAATAATTGGGAAGAAGATATGACTCAGAACGAACTTACTGCATTCAGACCAAGATCTCCTTACGGATCTGCAAAAGTTTTTGCGCATAATACTATGGTGAACTATAGAGAAAGTTTTGGTATTCATACGTCTTGTGGAATACTTTTCAATCACGAAAGTCCAATAAGAGGTAAAGAGTTTGTAACTCGAAAAATTACAGACGGTGTAGCTCAAATAAAAATGGGACTAAAGGACCATATTGAACTAGGAAATCTTGAAGCTAGAAGGGACTGGGGTTTTGCTGGTGATTATGTAGAAGCAATGTGGATGATGCTCCAACAAAAACCTGATGATTTTGTTATTGCGACAGGAACTACATGGTCTATAAGAGAACTATTAGATAGAGCCTTTGGTTATGTAGGTATTAACGATTGGAGTGATTATGTAAAACAGAACCCAGATTTTATGAGACCAGCTGAAGTGCCTAACTTATTAGGCGATCCTCTGAAAGCAAAAGAAATTCTAGGTTGGGAGAACAAAACATCATTTGATAAATTAGTTCAGATGATGGTGCATGCTGACATAGAAAGATATAGCTAATGAGAAAACTACACCAGGATAAGTATAAAGTTAAAGACATAGTAGATACTATGAAAAAAATATCACCTAAAAAAACTGATAAGACTCCAGTTAGAATTGGAAAAGATTCAGATGGTGGTTATATATTACTTGACGAGTTACTTACCGGTGGCATTGCGTATTCTTTTGGTGTAGGAAATACTTCTGCTTTTGAAAGGGACATGGCCAAAAGAGGCTATGTAAATCACATGTATGATCATACAGTTCCAAAAGCTCATGCGGTTGGAGATCAATTTATTTTTAATAGATATGGCGTAGGAGCTAAAGACGGAGGTCAGCTAAAAACAATTGAAACAATTGTAAAAGAAAACCAACATGAAAAATATAGTGATATAATACTACAGTGTGATATTGAAGGAGCTGAGTACGATATTTTTACAAATACACCACAGGATATATTAAAATGTTTTTCTCAAATAATTATAGAGTATCATTCTCTTGATAAGTGTATACTCGATATGACTAACTTTAAGAGAGGAAGAATGGAACACTGGCACTATCAAAAAATGAAGGATACATTTTCTGTTCTTGCAGAAAACTTTACTCCCTATCACGTTCATGGTAATAACTTTAGAGGAACGTTCTTAGTAGAAGGGCAACAAGTACCTGAAGTCATTGAGGTGTCATATGTTAGAAATGATCTAGTTAAGTTCAGTGATGAGAAACAAATATTTCCTACAAAACTTGACTATCCAAACTGGACAGCTAAACCTGATTTACAACTAGGAACATTCTCATGGGTTTAAACTTTGGATTTGTAACTACGTTTTCTGATTCTTATCATTATGGTATAGAGATGTGTAGAACAATGGAAGAGTATCTTCCTGATGATTGTAATCTTACAGTATTTTATGAAGGAAAAGAACTTCCAGATAACACTGACAGAATAACATACTTGCCATTTCCAGAATTTAAAATGTATAAGTTTAAAACAATAGCATCACCTCATCAGGATATGGTTCTTTTAGGAAAGAAACCAGAAGATGAAATATATGATAAGCAACAACTATATAGATTCGATGCAATAAGGTTTGCTTGGAAAATATATGCAATGAATGAGTTTCACAACAAGTGTCCTGCAAGATATATGGTATGGATAGATGCAGATGTACATCTTACTTCTAAGATTCCAGATGACTTTTTGTTTACTTTAGTAGAGGAAGGAAAGTACGCTTCTTATTTGAATAGAGATAGAATACACACCGAGTCCGGTTTTCTTATATATGATACAGAACATCCTCACCACTTAGAGTTCTGGAAGAGAATGATGAACCTATATGATAATGGCCAGATTTTTAAGTTGTCAGGTTGGACTGACTGTCACGCCTTTGATTACTTGATTTCTCGTTCTAGACAAGAAGGAGTAAAACATAAACCACTTGTTGATACTAGACATGGTGATCATGCTTGGAACGGATCGCCTCTACATAAATATAGTAGACATTTTAAAGGACTGAGAAATAAACAAAAATTGGATGCAGAATGAAAGCTTACGTAGTATTTGTACAAGGTCATAAAACTTCAGAATCATATATGAGATATTGTATGGAAAGTTGTAGTGTAAAAGGATGGGATCCTGAACCACTTGAGGGAGTAACTCCTGCTACTCTTAGTAGTTATCCAGACTTACCAGATGCAGAAGGATCAAGAGTTCAAGACTTTTTTAGAGAAGGTAAGAAAGTATATAACACTAAGAAAGCTTGCTTTAATAATCACATAAGAGTGTGGAAAAAATGTATAGAATTAAATGAACCAGTGGCCTTTATAGAACAAGATGCTGATTGTATTAGACCTTGGGGTAACGAAACATTTGATGAAGTTCTTATTTTAAATATAGAATCAGCTTTTAGACAAAAGGTATTTGAACACTTAGCATCTCTAGGATGGATTCGCGGTTGGAACTTAGGAGTTAATACTTATGATGAGTCACCTATTCCTTACAGACATTCTAATAAGAGTTGGAAAGGATCTTACATGATGCCGGGAACTGCTTCTTACGCAATCACTCCGAAAGGAGCGAATAAATTATTAAAGGCAGTAGAAAAACATGGCTGGGAACAGAGTGATTTCTTTATTAATACAAAAAATGTTCATATACAATATGTAGTTCCGGAATATTTTACTTTTACTTTAAAAAATTTAAATATGAGTCATGGGTTTTAGTGAGAAGAGGACGCAAAAGAAACCCTCGCCAATATGTCGAGATGAGAATAAAACAACTTATAGAAGAAGGGCATAAAGCGAGTGATCAAATGACTCGTAGGTGGTTATGGAAATGCGCTGATGAACTGAAATGGGTTAAACAGGTAATAGATGAGGAGAGGAAAGAGAATAAGTAAGAGGTGGGAAGATATTGAATCACCTTGCGTTAACGTATGTAAACTAAAGAATGGTGCCTGTGTAGCGTGTGGTAGAACTCAAGATGAGATAAGAGACTGGGTCATCATGACAGATAAACAGAGAAGGAAGATTATGGAGAGGCTAGATGGTGAAGCCAAACACAAAATTTAACTTAAGTATAAGAGACATAGAAATAATAGAAGAGGCTCTTAGAGCTAAGGCAGGAAGAAGAGGTATGGCTATTGCTCAAGGTGAAACATCACCAAGACTTAGAGAAGAAATGAATGAGATACAAGAAGTATTAGGAAGAATACATGAACAGAAGAATTTTTATGCAAAATTTAAAGACGGCAAGATACCTTATGTGAGTGGATGATATGAAAGCATATGCAATTGTTATAGAAGGAAATGAAGTATCCGAAGAAGGATACCGTGTTTTATCTGAAAGCTTTTGGGAAGTGGAGAATGAATTTAGTCTTGAAAAGTTTAAAGCTATAACTCCTTCTAATGTTAATAAAGCTATGATAAAGGATAACATTAAATGGAACTATCCTTGGGAAGGTGAAGTTATTGACTTTGCTTCTGGTCTTACTAAAAAATCATATCCTACAAAAAATCATGAAGCAAGGATAGCGTGTGCAATGAGTCATTTTTCTTTATGGAAAAAATGTGTAGATACTGGAGATGCAATAATTATTCTAGAGCATGATTCAAAGTTTATTAATAAAATAGACTTCTTACCAGAAGATACTGGATATAATATTATAGGACTTAATAATCCTTTAATGGCAACGAGAAAAGCTAAGTTGTATCACGATCTTATAAAACAAAATCTACAGCCTTTTCAGAGAGTTCCATTTGTAGATGATGATATGAAGATCCCTCAAGGTTTAGCTGGAAATTCTGCTTATATGATTAAACCTGAAGGTGCTAGTGAAATGATTGGACTAGTTTATAAGTATGGAATGTGGCCAAATGATGCTATTATGTGTCGACAACTTGTAAGTGGACTTGCTGTCAGTAAAAAATTCTATACTCAAGTTCAAGGTTTGAGATCTACTACTACAATATGAAATATAATTCTGACAAATATACGTACTATATAACAGGTACTCGAAGAGGTTTAGGTCACGCTCTAGAAAAAAAGTATGGGAACGTTAATTCTTTTGAGTGTGATGTTTTTATCAATTGCAAATATGATATGTGGTATCAGGCAGACATGTTGTATCTTGCAGCAGAAGCAAAAGTTCCACGTATAATTAACATAGGATCAATGTCAAACGAATGGTACAAAGGTTTTAAACCTTATTATAAGTATGGTATAGCTAAGAAAGCTTTAAAGGATGTTAACGATCAGTTGTTTCATCAAGGAGTTAATACAACATGCATTAACTTTGGATATTTTGAAAGTGAGTCGACTAAAGATATAGACTTGCCAAAAATGGAAATGGGTTACTGTGTAGAGATGATTAGTTTTATACTTAATCAACCTTATAGGATAAAAGAAATTACGGTGTGTAAATGATAGAGGAATATATACCAAAATTTTTGCAGTGTTTATACTCAGATAGTTGTAAGGATGCAAATATTCAAGCACAAGAACTAATTGATATGTTCCATGAAAATCAAATAGTAAGTAAAAAACAAATGATTTATGCTTTAGATCTTTTAGATCTAAGTAGAGAGCTCTATATTAATGGATTATACATAGGCTCTTGGATGGGATTCATGACTCGTATATTATCAGAGAGATATAATTTTTATATGAGTGAACTTGAACTAGATGAAAGATGTGGTCCTGTAAGTAGAAAATATAATGAAAAAAATGAAAGATATAGAGAACATATTATAGGTGATGCTTTATATCAGAGTAAAAGTTTTTATGAAAGATATAATCTTATAGTTAACACAAGTTGTGAACACATGCCAGCAGATTGGTACTATAAACTTCCGAACAACTGTTATGTTTTTCTTCAATGTAATGACTATGATACTATTCCTGAACATATTAATTGTGTATACAGTATAGAAGAGATGAAAGGTAAATATCCTATGCATGTAAAATATGAAAGTGAAACGCAGTGTACGATATATAAAAGATACACACTTGCCGGACAGATAAAATTCTAATGAAAGCATTTGTATTAACAATAAAAGATTTACAAGAATCTCAACAAGCAGCTGAGAGGTGTATAGAGTCTGGATTGAGGCACGGTGTAAATGTAAAAAAACATTACGGATATACACCAAAAGATAATCCTTTGAATATCTTAGAAAGTTTGAATATTCCAATTGATGGATTTAAAGAAAAATATTCTTATATAGAAAAGTGTGTGGCAGCATTCTTAGGACACAGATCATTATGGGAAAAAGCTGTTAGCTCGCAAGAAAATATTTTAGTTCTAGAACATGATGCAGAATTTATTTCATCTCTACCGAGTTCAGTAATTAATTCTTCAACATCCGATATTATTTCTTTTGGCCAACCTTCTTATGGAAAATGGAACACACCTAATATTATTGGAGCGGGTCCTCTTGTTTCGAAACCATACTTTCCTGGAGCTCATGCTTATATGGTTACTCCTTATGGAGCGAGTCAAGCACTAAAGAAAGCAAATAAAGAGGCTGGGCCAACAGATACATTTTTTAATATTAGTAGATTTCCAAGTTTAAAAGAATTTTATCCTTGGCCCGTTATTGCTAACGATTCGTTTACTACAATACAAAGATCTGAAGGATGCTTAGCAAAACATAATTGGAAAGACGGAGTAGGTTATGCCATTATATAAAAATATGTTTGTAACTGGTTGTGATGAAAGTAACGAATGGATGTTACCTTGGTTCATGAGTAACTATAAAAAATATAATAATTATCCAATAGTCTTTGCAGACTTTGGTGTAAGTAAAGAGTTTAAAAATTATGTAGATGAAAATTTTGAAAAAGTAATTGATATGACTGATGTTCCTGATAAAGGCTGGTTTAAGAAACCAAAGTCTATGATAAGAGCTGCAAAGTTTTCTTCTAATACATGTTGGATTGATACTGACTTTGAGATACTTGATAATATTGAGACTCTATTTGACTGGATAGAGCCTAATAGACTAGCAATGGTTGAAGATAAACCTTGGACAAAAAGAAGACCAGATATGAGAGGTTTGTTGTATTATAACTCTGGAATAGTAGCCTTTAATGGTGATCCTCAAATACTACACCAATGGGCATATAATGTAGAAAAAAATCCACAGCAAGGAGATCAAGAAACTCTACATGCTATGATGGAATCACCACTTAGTCAAAGGGTATATATTACAGATCTGCCAAACGAATACAACTGGCTTAGGCTACAACTTGAACATGATAATCAAGACAGTAATAAAAAGAAAGCTATTCACTGGACCGGTCCAAAAGGAAAAGAAAAAATTAGGAGTAAGATGAAGCAATGGGAGAAGTAGCACACTTAATTGGAAACGGTAAAAGCTCAGGCTTCTATGTTCCTGATAAAGGATTAAAGATTACGTGTAATCTTCCTCCTTTTAAAGTTGATAATTTATACACTACTGTCATGGTAGACTTTAAAATGATGAATGCTATATGGAAAGGAGAAGTTGTCGTACCAGGCGACTGGGTCTTAGGTGCTCGCCCTCATAAGTGGATGGAAATGAGAAATGACTTTTACATGAAGTATTCTAAACAGATCAAAGAGTTTTATTTAACTCTTCCAAGATATGCGCAAAACTATACTGACTTTAACTGTGGTCACATGGCCACTCATTGGATTGCAAACAAACTAAAAAGAAAAGAAATTCATATGTATGGATTTGATTCTATATTTGAGTTTGATACTACCAGCATGTCAGACACATTCATGATGTCAGTAAGAGACAATATGAATACAGAAAGACTCACTACGAGATGGAGACCAATATGGTTTGGAATCTTTAATGAGTTTAAGAACACTCAGTTCATATTGTATCATGATAAGGGAAACCCTATGCTAAAACTCCCTGAAAACGTTGAAGTAAGAACTTCAAATAAAGGAAGAACTGCTATGAGGAAAAAAGTAGTAGACGAGTCTTCCGGTCTTCCACTTCCATAACTGTTACATTTTTATCACAGTAAACCAATAAAATGCATTTTTTTACAAAAAAGTGAAAATAATGGTGTACATCCCTGTCATTCTATGGTATTCTAGTAGTATAAGGAATGAAAGGAATATAAATGTACAAATCAAATGAATATACAGTTCAAAAAGAACTCTTCTTAAGCTGGGGTCAAACTCCGTTAATGGAGCATCTTTCTGAAAAGTTACAAGAACTTATACCTTTTGAAGGTGAAGTTGAAGATAAGAAAAACAATCCAGCATTGGAAAAGTTTCGTAAAGCTACAAACGTAGTTTACGATATATTCAACAACGGTTTAATAAATCGTCAATGGCAAGTTTTTGGAGTACTTGGTCTTCGTAAGCGTGATCTGCCTCTTCCATCATACCATAGAGGTTACCATTACCCAGGTAATTGGGATCGTGTAGAGGAAATGGTTCATAAACAATTCAAACCAATAGTATTAGCTGCTGCTAAAGAACAGGGGTTAATATAATGGGAATGTCAGGTTGGATAATGGATGTTGAAGAAGCTTACTGGGATCAAGTCGCTAGAATTGTAGAAGATAGTGAGCATATCAGTGAAGCTGAAGATAGAGCACTATCTCTTTCTGAACCAATGGTTCCACACATAGACATAGAAGATATTCGTGAAAGTGTAACTATGTTGTGGAATGAGTACTGGAGTAACGTATAATGATGGCGTTTACTCGAGATGATGTGTTAGGTGGAATACTCTTAGGAGTATTTGCCTTTGGTTGGATGGACACACTGTGGATATTCGGAGTTGAAAATAGTCAATGGTACACATGGTGGGGACTCATCTATTATTTGGGGAATATGTAATGGCTAGAAAGTTTAAAGAAAAATTTCTCAAACCTTCGTTTGAAACATCAGGTCATATCTGGGTTGGAACAGTCTGGCCAGTTACAGGAAGTAAAGGTGATCAGTACTCAGTTGAGCTTACTGATCATGGATTTAAGTGTGACTGCATGGGGTTTCCTTGGCACGGTCGATGTAAGCATTCAAAGGCGGTCCTACAAAAAGTTGAAAGGGCAATAGCATGAGTGAAGATAGGCCACCAACCGAAGGAGAAGCTTTATTCTTTATGATTGCTATAATCCTTGTAGGAACCTTAGTCATTAACGGTGTAGTATATTTGTTTATTCAATGACTTATTATATTGTTCAAGGTGGTGGAATTCGTCAAAGAAAACTTGCAGAAGAAGCAGTAAGGTTTGCGATACAACAACTCTTTCCTAGGTTTAAAAACTATGAGATCTTTATACAGCTGACAAAAGATAAGACAGATGTTTTTGAAGAAGATGAGAGAACATATCAGGTCAGAGTGAGTACAAGGCAAAATAAAGAGGACTTTATTACTGGTATATTTCATGAGTTTGTTCACATAGATCAGTATCTTAGAGGTAGAATGCATGACTATGGATATACAAACTTTCAGGAATATATTAATCATCCTGCTGAAGTAGAGGCGTATGCTAGACAAGAAGAATTACTTAAAAAATGGAATACTGCTCGTAGCTCAGCTGGATAGAGCAAGAGACTTCTAATCTCTAGGTCGGGGGTTCGAATCCCTCCGAGCAGGCCAATGGGAGACGTGTTACAAGGTGTGACAGGGGACTGTAAATCCTCCGCGGAAACGCACGCCAGGTTCGATTCCTGGGTCTCCCACCAAATGCGGGTGTAGTATAATGGTATTATTACAGCCTTCCAAGCTGAAGATAGGGGTTCGATTCCCCTCACCCGCTCCAATTCTTATAAATAGATATATCAACTAGTAAGAAAACAGGTGGACAAATGGCACAACAAGAGATTAATATTGGAACTGTAGCTAATGATGGTACAGGAGATACTTTAAGATCTGCAGGTAATAAGATCAATGAAAATTTTTATGAGTTATATCAAACTACTTATACTGCAGCTGTTTCCAGTAACTGGAATGGAACAGCACCTACAACTGTCGGCGAAGCTCTAGATAGACTTGCTGTAGTTGTAAAAAGTCTAAACGGCGGAACCGGCGCCTAGTTTCTCAATGATTAATTATCTAGCATTTATCGCAGCCATTGCTATAGCTACGGTTGCTGCATACTATTCAATTATAGGACTGACAACAATATTTGCTGCAGCAGTAATGCCTATTGCTATAATGGGTGGTGTTCTTGAGGCAGGTAAGTTAATTACTGCATCATGGCTATATAATAATCGTACAAGAATTCCTTTCCTTTTAAAATCTTATCTTATATTTGCAGTTATAGTTCTTATGTTTATTACAAGCATGGGAATCTTTGGATTTTTATCAAAAGCACATATTGAACAAACTGCAGAGTCAGAAGAGAACATTGCACTTATTCAACAACTTGATAAGAAGCTGTTAAGACTTAATACAACTATTACTAATGCAGAATCTAGTATTGATAAAATTGAGAACAAAGATAATACTAGGAATGATGAAGTAAATGAGCAGATCGCAACTGAAGAAGAAAGAATAGAAAAAGTTAGAGATCAGTATCAGTCACTGGTTGATGAACAGAATGAAATTATAAAAAATTCTGGATCTCAACTAAAACTACTTGAAGAGTTTATAAAAGATCAAAACATCAAAGCACTACAGTCACTTGTTGGAACTAAAGTTGACGGTAACTATGGTCCAGGAACTTCTGCAAAAGTTAATGAGTTTAGAGAAAAAGAACAGTCTCGAGCAGATGAAATAATAAAAGATGCTAGAGATAGAGTTCAAGAACTTCGACAAAAAGAATTAAACGAGATCTCAAAAAGTAATGATGTTATTAATCGATTAAGACAAAGTATTAACACAGATGGTGTTGATGAAAATGATGTTGCAAGAATAAAGAATCTTCAAAATAGTATTATTAGTTCTGAAGAAGAAATAATAAAACTCAATAGCGAAAAGTTTAACCTTGAAGCTGAAGAAAGAAAACTAGAAGCTGAAGTTGGTCCAGTAAAATATATTGCAGAGCTAGTTTATAGTGGAGAAGCAGATAGAGCAATACTGGAAGATGCTGTTAGGTGGGTGATCATAATCATTATATTTGTTTTTGATCCTTTAGCTGTTTTATTATTAATTGCTGCTAATATGGGTTGGGAACACGCAAGAGAAGATAGAATTAAGAAATTAGGAAGATCTCAGAACAGAGTCGCAAAAGATGGAAAGATAGTCGACGCAGTAGAGATGACAAATCCAATTAAAGAAGAACCAACTCGAAAAGAAAAGCTTGAAAAATTAAAAGAAGAAACTGAAAAACCTAAGAAAATTTTAAAAAAGAAAGAAGTCAGAGCTGGTTACGAGTATGATGTAGATGTATAAATAAAATAATGGATGATAAAGGTTCATATACAGAATATGGATACAGAGGTCTGGAAGAAATAAAAACTCTTCAAGCTGAAAATGCGCGCTTGAAAAAGGAGATAGAAGAACTAAAACAAAAACAAATAACTATAGCTGAATTGTATCCTGATGGTTACAGTATAGCTTGGAGAGATAAAGAAGGGCATAAAGAATGATTGTCAATCTGTCATTTAAGAAAAGATCAGTACTGTTTGCAAAATTAGCAGATATAGCGTATTTAGAGAAACCAGCGGCAACAAAGAAAGCAAAAGAGTTAGGGTTTACTACAGTAGAATATTATGATAGAGATGGTGCACAGGCTTACAGATTTATGAATAAAAAAGATCTTGTCATTGCTTGTAGAGGAACACAACCAAATCAATGGAATGATGTAAAAGCAGATCTGAAAGCAATTCCAGTTATGGCAGAAACAGTAGGAAGAGTTCATAGAGGTTTTAAAAAAGAAGTAGACGATCTTTGGCCAATGGTAAGAGAAGATCTTTTAAGAAAAGTAAACTTATCGAAGACTGTTTGGTTTACTGGTCATTCACTCGGAGCGGCGATGGCAACTATAATGGCAAGTAGATGCATGCATGATGAAGAAGTAAATTATCCGGCAGAGCTCTATACGTTTGGATCTCCAAGAGTAGGTTGGAATAAGTATTGTAAGAGTCTAGGAGTTGAGCACCATAGGTTTGTTAATAATAACGATATAGTTACTCGAGTTCCTTTATGGATTATGGGTTATAGACACCATGGTGAGAAAGTATACTTTAATCGTCACGGTAAAGTTTCAAAAGTTACGTTATGGGATAGGCTTATCGGTATGTGGAATGGGATCAAAAGATTAGAGTTTGATAATATTTCAGATCACGCTATGCCAGAGTACATAAAAAATTGTGAAAAGATGTAAAATAATGGTTTACTTTTTATAAAAACTGTTGTATAATAGTAAAAGAATGAAACGGAAAGAGGAAGAAATGTTTAGTACTAGAAATATATTAATAGGTCTTATAGTAGGTTTTATGTCAGCTGCAGTAGTACACACTGCACAAGCAGGAACCTCTTTGGCTTATGTTTGGCATGTTGAAAAAGTTAATAGAGTTGTAACTCAATACGTATCTGAAAGAAGATGTAGTATGCAACAGGTTCCAATATACCAGAATCAAATTGTGCACGGTGGATCATCTAACGGAGATTTACTTGGAGCTATGATTTTTGGTGGCATACTTGGAAAAGCAATAGGTGACACAGATCAGGCTGCTGCCGCTGGTGCAATCTTTGGTGCACTTACGCAGAATCAAAATGGAACTACCACTCAAAAAGTAATTACTGGTTATGAGAATAGAAGTATTTGTAATAACGTTAGCGTTCCAACGCAGGTATCAAACTCATCGTATATAATTCACTGGAAGTCTGGTCACAGACGTGGTTCATTTTACAGTGACAGTAAGTACGTAGTCGGTGATTCTGTGTACGTGCGTAATTAATAGGAGGAAGCATGATAGAAGGAGCTTCAAAGAATATGCCGTTCAATGTACAGGCATATAACAATATAACTAGAATTCAAGAGGCTAAAAGAAAAGAACAAGTAAATGCTCTTGAAAGACTCAATGACTATCAAATGACTCAATACCAACAAGCTCAGTTTAGAGAACAACAGAGATGGTTGGTTTATATTATGATGATGCAACTCATGTTTAAACTTAACATGTGGGATGCGTTGAATCAAATGCGAATAAGAAGAAGTATTGACATAACTGTTTAGGAGATATTATGAAAAAAATGAAAGAAATGTGGGAAGCCTCATACGGTGAGGGAACCAAGTTTGATTTAGATTATGGAAAACTCGTAATCTTAGGCCTTTGTATTTATATTGCTGTCCAAGTATCATGACCGAGACAAGTTGGAATAATCATGAGGACTCTGCAGCAGAGCAATTAAGGAGACAGCTTCTTCGACAAGAAGAAGAAATTAAACTTCTCAAGCAAATGGTTGCTGTCGAAAATAAAGAGAAGTACGATGCTTATAAGAGAATAAAAGAACTCACTGAGCAGCTTAATAAAAAGGATTAAAGAGATGATTAGAAACCTAGTCATGGCACTGTTCATGGTGCCTGTCATAGCCATGGCTGACACAAATAATAATATATCAAAGGTACCCGGACAATATCGTAGTAAAGTTGTCGTTTGTAATTTACAAGATGAGATTATTAAGGTTATGGAAGAATATGGCGAACACCCATGGATTCATGTTGATGGTGGTAGTTTTATACAAAATAAAGTTTTTCTACCCGGCAGGTACGTAATATCAATAAACCCTAAGACTCAGACTTGGAGTTTATTAGAATTTTATACGAGTCAAGCCGGAGAAAAATTGGCTTGTATGTTGGGCTTTGGAAAAGGTCCGGTTACTATGAATGATTTAAATAAAAGAAAAGGAATTGATTTATAATGGAACCATATCATAATAAGGGTTTTGGACTAGCATTTTTAACTATTATATTTGTAACGCTAATTTTGCCAATTGCGGCTATGATGACGATTGATGATACATGGGACAGACTCTTACAAAAATATGGCGATCCGTGGAAGAGTGACTGTTGGGAAAACAGTAAGCACGAAAGAGTATGCAAAGGAGAAAATACGTGTAAGTTTGGAAGAAACTTTTGTATTCCTGAAGTATACAGATGGAGGGTTGAATAGGTCTTATAAAGACACCAAAGGTAGTTGATTTAGTAATGCCAGATGGACCAATTATGAGAGAAATTCGTAAAGGTACTCTTAAGTTTGTAAGAGGAATCGATTCTCAATGGAGAAAGAGACAAGAAGAAAATAAGTTTATAAAAGAAAACTACTTTAAAAAAAGACCAAAGCGCTATCCTAAAGCACCTACTTATAATTATGCAAATGTGAAAGAAGAAAAGAAAGAATGAGACTTATTGATACTTTAAGAACTGAATATATAACACCAAGAAACTGGTTAGCCGACTTAAACAAAAAAGAAGATGATCATGATCCAGAACCTGAACGCTACTATGAATGGATGCTCTGGAGAATGAGACAGGAAAAGAAACATGAGCAACAAAGCAATATTTGATTTTGGTTTTACTGCAGTCGACGAAGATGAGTTAGAAGCAGTACAGACTACTCAAGTAAAGGTAAAGGAGACTGAAAAGTCTGCCAAAGCTCTTCAAGATAAGATAGATGAGCTGTACAATGCAATTACACCCCTCCTTAATAATCTGAAGAAAAATCCAGAGAAAGAATATATCCTCTGGCCAGATCGATTAAACAAAGTCGAACAATTCGAAGACTATCTCACTTCTATATACCAGAAGTAACTGTTACATTTTTGTCACAATAAACAATTAAAATGAAAAAAAATGCATTTTAGTGCATTTTTTTGTTTACATTCCTAAAAAACTATGGTAGATTGGTATCAAGATAAATTAATAAGGAATGAAAATAAATGGATATTTTTGATTATAACAATGTAAAAGGGATCTTGGCAGGGATGTCAGATCAGCAACTTTCAACTCTAGCTGAAAAGCTAGTTGAGCAGTTCCCTAAGACTGCTGATTATTTCTCCTCTTACTTAGAGGCTCAACTTCAGGACAAAATTGTCCGTGAGAATGAGGAGGTATCTTAATGAAAATCACTGTAGTACATAAAGCTTTCGAAGACACACCAACAAATGTGGCTTTGGTAAATGTTCCATCTGAAATTAAAAATGTTGATTCTGCTTTAGAATATGCATATCGTTGGACTAATAACGTAATGGGTTCTTGGAGCCGAGACGATATTGAAAATAACGGTGATGAAAATCCTAACGTTACACCATTATTCTTTCATCCTGATGGGATGGGAGTTCGTTCAACTTCAATGGGCGATCAGATGATTGTCGATAATGACGATAACATAACCACTTACGAAGTCGCTATGCTAGGCTTCGAGGAGGTAGCGTAATGAGAGTGATTAACTTAGACGGTCCTGATGGAAATGCTTTTGCTCTTCTCGGCTATGCTAGCCAATGGGCAAAAGATCTTGAACTCAACAAAGACAAGATATTAAACGAAATGAAGTCAGATGACTACGTAAATCTTGTTTCAACTTTTAATAAATATTTTGGAATGGATGGAGCTCAGATTGCTGTGCTTCAGTCTGAACAAAACGATCTACAGGAGATTATTCATGGTTAAACGTGAAACAGTAACAGTAATGGAAATGCAGGTTCATGAATCGCTTGATCCTAAAGATTTTGATGACATAAAGAAAGGTGCTCCACACGGAGGTCCATTCGATAGAGGAAGTGCAGATGCTTATTACGGTCGTTTGTACGATCCTCATATTTGGCCAGATGGTACAAATAAAGGTACAAGAATTGAAAAGGAAGACATGTCTCCTAGAGATATTGAACTTTATAACTTTGGATTTAATTATGAAACCGATAGAAAGGATTGGGGTTAATTATGGTTGAGGTAGCTCACACTATGGAAGAGCGTCTAGCTCTTATTAAAAAGATTGCTAAGCGTAAGAACATGCTTAAAACAGTTAAGCAAAAAACGCGTAAAGCAAGATCTGTCGCTCTTAAAGAAAAAAGAGATGACGATTTAAAATGGGCGAGAGATGATGGTAATAACATCAACGCCTGGACTGACGAGCGTAAGTATGCTGATCAGTATTATGGTGATGCATATCGCGACACTACGAGGTATGATAATGATTGGGACTAAAACGATCATGTATGTTATAGGATCCATTATGCTGGTTACGGCTATTGGATTCTATCTTCATCACATTTGGTCAGACTGTTTAAATGAAAACTCAGTTCTAACATGCATGAGGATGTTATCATGAAAGTTACAATAATAAATCGTAGTAACGGCTCAGCAATGGAAATGAACTTTGATAATGAAGAACAGAAACAAAGATGGCTAGAAATTAATCCAACTTTCGAGTGTTTAGGTCCTTTAGAAAATCAACTTCCTACTCGACATGTAAGAATGCAAAACAAAGATGAAGAGTTTGAAGGTTGGGGTAGTTAAGTGGACTTTCTACTAATCATGATCACGCTTCTTGCTAATGGGCAATACAAAGTTCTAACTGAAGATGTCTATAAACATCTTCCAACCTGTGAAGTTGCGGCTGAAGGGCGACAGATGTTTTTTAAATCTGAAGGTATATATCATAAAAAGTATGTATGTATTGCAACAAATCCCTTTAATAAAGGTATACCAGGCCCAAATAATGAGTGAAGAAAATAAACCACCTGAAACAATAATCTATGTAGATAATCCAAGAGTGTGGTGTATGGGAGAGCAGATGGATCATCCTAAAGTTTATTATACAGTACCAGAAGGTGGTGAGGTAGTGTGTGGTTACTGTGATATAAAGTTTAGAATGAAAGAAGAAAATGCCTGAAGAAAATAAAGTTATATTCTTAACAGATCTGATAGAACAAAAGTTAAGAAAAGAAAAAGAGATTGAATACTATGAAGCGCAACTAAAAGAGATTGCAGATAAACTATTCTTTTTAAAAAAAGAAAAAGATTTAACAGCTCTTATTATTGATATTCTTCAAAAAGAAAAAATTATAGATCTCAGTGAAAATCTTAGAAAGATAGAAAAATAATGTTCAAATTAGTTTTTATATTAATGATAATGAATGGTTCTGAAGTAGAAGGACAGATAACGTATTCTAGTATGCAGAAGTGTATTTGGTATGCAAAGCAAATCAATGTACATGAAGATAGATTAGTCGGTAATTATTCAGCATGGTGTAAACCGGTAGCAGTAGAGCAACAAGAATGAAAATAATCGCAGGGCCTTGTCAACATGAATCGTATCCTCAGTCGTTAAAAATAGCAAAGCACTGCTATGAAGTTTGTCATGACTTAGGAGGTGGAGGTTGGGGTATAGACTACTACTTTAAAGCTTCCTTTGATAAAGCAAATAGAACTAGTTTAGATAGTCCTCGAGGACAAGGAATAGATGTAACACTACCTGCCTTTATGAACTTAAAAAAAGAAATACCTGGGTTGAAAATATGTACAGACGTTCACACTGAAGCGCATATTAATAGATGCAAAGGGGTTGTCGACATGATACAAATACCTGCGTTTTTATCGAGACAGACTGATTTAATTTTAGCTGCGGCAAAAACAGATTGCGTGATAAATATTAAGAAGGGTCAGTTCATGGCTCCATGGGATATAGAAGGGATCATAGGTAAGTTAGGTGAGTCCACAGACTATTGCATTACTGAACGAGGTACCAGTTTTGGTTATAACAGGCTGGTTGTCGATTTTGCTGGGATGGATTATATGTTGCGTCGCATCGGGCGTAAACTTGTCTTCGATTCTACGCATGCCGTTCAGAACCCCGGCGGAGAGGGTAGCCATTCTGGTGGTGATCGTAGGTTGGTTCCTAATCTGGTTCGTGCAGCAGCAGCGATTGGTGTATCCAATTTCTTTGTAGAAGTTCATGAAGATCCTGATAACGCGCCGTCCGATGGACCTAATATGATAAGACTAGAAGACTTTGAGCCTTTAATCAGAGATATATGCTTTGTAAGAAAAATGCTTCACTAGTGCATTTTTTCCTTTACATTCCTAAAAAACTGTGGTAGTATAGTATTAAATAGGAGAATGATATGGGAATCACAATGAACACAAAAGGTATTAATCCAGAAATTAGAAACAGAATACGTCTTGCTGTAGCAGCATATGCTTATGAGTATATAGATGATCCTATCATGTCAGATGCTGATTTCGATTCATTAGCAAGGTCAATCAGTCCTGAAGAAAAGACTGGAAATCGTAAGCTAGATAATTTCTTCAAAAAACACTTCCAACCTGACACCGGTATGTGGATCCATAAGCATCCTGAAAAAGATAAGCTTCGTCACATATACGAAACTTACTATAAAAACGATAAATATAGATATACAGGTAAATAATATGACAATGCATCTTGTTCGCGGAATGTCTAGCCTAAATACTAAAAGGCGAAGGCAAAAGAAATCACCTGGTTGGAAGCAAAAACTAGCTGAGCATGATAAGTTTCTCAGAAAGATGGGCGCACATCCAGATCAGATAAAAGAAAGTAGAAAAAGAAATGCTGATGTGGTTATTCGGAGCATCCCTGATTATAGCGATGATAGGCCTAGTCTGCGTACTAGTGATGTTATTTGTGGAGGAGGACTGAAAAAAGAAACGAATAAATATACAGGTACAGAAATTATTGGTATAGGTACTATGCATAAGTCTAACATGGTTCCAGTATCAAGAAAAAAAGATGCCGAGGATATGGCAAAAATGAGGAGATAAGATGTTTTCTATAGAGTTCGATGCTGATCACACTTGCTCTACTATACTCGATAACGATGGAAGAAAAGAAGATGTACAATTGCTTATAGGTGATGAAGAAGTTTATATACGCCAGTGGAACGAGAAGAGAAATAAGTATGAAGTAATCAACTTTTCACCTATGATGTTTAAAGAACTTATGACATCAATGGACTATCCAGAAGGGTTATATGCTACTAGTAGGGAGTTAGTAAGACAGTAATATGAGCAAATCCTATGCGGATGCGTACTACAGCAATCAGCTGTGTATGTGGATGGATATATCTACATACTGTAACGCAGGTTGTCCAGAATGTCACAGAACAGATATTGTTAACGGTGGTCTAAAAACTATAGACTGGCTTCCACTCATTCAATGGAGACTCAAAGAATTTCAAGAAAGATTTAGTATAGAATTTATTAAGCACGCTACAAGAAAATGGGAGTTTTGTGGTACATGGGGAGATCCTGTGATGAATAAAGATCTGTACAATATTGTGAAATACATAGTCGAGTCAAATCCATCAACATTTATCTCTATAGATACAAATGGAAGTATAAGAGGTGTTAACTGGTGGGAGGATCTAGGTAAACTCTCAGCCGCAACAAGATATTATGGAGGAGGAACTATCGAAGTAGATTTTGCTGTAGAAGGTATTACACAAGAAATGCATTCTCACTATAGAAGAAAAACTAATCTTCATAAAGTACTAGCAAACATGAAAGCATTTACAGATAACGGTGGTATTGCCACCGCTTTTGTCGTTATTCATAAGCATAATCAAGATCACCTGCATCAAATAAAAGAAATGTGTGAGCTTCACGGATGCTCAAGATTTAATTTTGTTGAGTCTAATAGATTTGAGTATCATTCAACCGGAACCACTGGTAGGTTTGAATTTATAGATGAAAAAGGTAAGAAGCAGGTTCTGCTTCAGGCTGATAGAACATATTCAGTTCCCAGAGAAAACTCTCAGTTTCATGCACCGATTGCAGATCACAAAACTAGAACAGATCATAATCCGTTACTAGAAGAACACAAAAGAAAAAAGAAAAATAGCTATATGGATATTCAGAAAGCAGTTCAAGCAGCAGCAGCCGAACTAGATGGAAGTGATGATATAGATTCTTTTATCGAAGCTAATGAGGCAGAAGTATGAAAAAAAGTTACATTAAATGTAGATGGCTAGAGATGAATAAAATTCTAGTTAATCCAGACGGACAAGTATATCCATGTTGTTATCTTGCAAATAAAGCATATAAGTCAGAACAACTCGGTGTGTTTGGTCCGAACAATCAAGTAGAAGATATGAGTCAAAAAGGTCAGAACTGGTACTGGAAACCTGGTGATGAGCTTATGCATGAATACAAAAAGAACTATGATGATCTTAATATTAAGAACAAGTCAATGGAGGAGATAGTTAATCACGATTGGTATACGAAAACACTTCCAGAATCATGGGAAAAAGAAGAAACTAGGTTTGAAGCTTGCAGAACATTTTGTGAACACTATAAAGAAGATTAGATAATGACATTTGAAATATTTACAATTATATGTTTTATAGCGACTGTTGCTATTGTACCAATATACATGTGGTTACTATACAACATTAAAAATTCTTGGACGTCAAACTCACATGACACTCAAGGTGGTAGTATGACAATACTTGAAGGAAAAGATCAACCAAAGGTAACTTGGATGGATCCTATAATTAAAAGAATGAGGAGAGAATGATGCCCGGACAGAATTTTATAAACGGCCCACCTAATCCACGTGGAGTAGAAAGAACCACACTAGATGGCAAAATACGCATAGAAGATCAAAGTGATTTTTCCATATTAAAAATAATAGGAATCAAATTTTTAGTTGAAGATCCTCGAGCACCATTTGTTTGGTTTGCCATTGCCATGATATTGATTGGATCAATTGCTGGATTATAATGACAACTTTTATATCCGCTCCTTTCGGAAACTATCTTAAATTTAAAAACGCCGTAAGTGTTACTGGAACTTGGACGTATAAACCAAGACCAGGACTATTTGGACAGGTCATTAAGACATTGCGATACACAAGAAATGGTTGGCGTAATAAAATCGGTCTTCGAAATCGTGGAATTGAATATGGAATACAAAGAACCAACTTCAATGAAGTATTAAGTATTGCAGCAATAGGTCAATATGATTGGATAAATCTGGAATCAATTGTACCAGAAACTCAAAATGTAGAACTTAATATTAGCTGTCCTAACTTAGATGTTCATCAAGATACTACTGATTTCAAAGGTTTTGATGCATGGCCAACAATTTATAGAAAGTGGTGTATCGTTAAGGTTCCACCAATGGCATCATACTCTTTATTAGATAAGATCGTAAAGTTAGGATTTACACAGATTCATGCTAGTAATACTTTACCAACAGATAAAGGTGGACTGAGTGGAGCAATATTACTACCACATACTCGAAGAATTATTCAGTATCTAAAAAAAGAATATGATCATGTGGAAGTTATTGCTGGTGGTGGAATCAAAGAAGCATGGCATGCTGAATTTTATAAAGACTTAGGTGCAGATCACGTAAGCATCGGCACTGGTTGTTTTAATCCTTTGAAAACATGGAGAACTGTGAATGATATCGCCTAAAAAGAAAAGAATCATTTTTACGATTCACATATCACCTGAAAAGGTATCAAAATATTTTAATACTACAGAATTAAAAATGACTAATTTGGATCTATACGCTAGCACTTTACAAGTAAAACAAAAAGACTATGCTGAATCCTGTGGCGCGGATTATAGAATATATAAGTTTGGTGACAAGTTTATAGATTTTACTGAAAAGCTCTGGGAACTTAATATATTTGAAGAATACTATCAATCAATACAACACTACAAGATATACATCTTAGAAGAACTAACCAAAGAGTATGAGGAAGTACTTTACTTAGACTTAGACGTATGGCCAAATAAATTTGTAAATATATTTGAAGAAATAGATGTAAATGATGGAATAGCAATAAGAGGTTTTACAGATGATAAGCCTAAGGATGTAGAGTCTTTAAAAGAAGGCTGGCTTCATTACAAACCAATTCCTAGAAGTGTATCAACAAAAACAGCACTCATGAGATCTTTATGCAATGATAGTAAAATTGAATGTACATCAGATGTTGTATTCAATACTGCTATTACTCTTGCAAATGAAAAGCATATGAATAAATTAAACTATTTTGGAGAGATAGAAGATACTAGAAATAAGATTAAAAGGTTAACAAACAATGATACGTTTTTTGCAGACTACATATATTGTATGTTTAGATTTAATAATGAATCTGTGTTTTCATATCTCATTTTTAAAAACAAAGTTGAGTGGCAATCACTAGATGAAAAGTGGCACTGGGTTTCGAATCATAGGAATCCAGATGAGTTATGTCCTGCGAATGTTAACTTAGCTCATATAATTAATAAACAGTTCTCTAATATCATAGGACTAAAAGATAAGGAATACTAAATGTTTGGATTAGATCCTTTAATGTCAACACTAATTTTAGCTGGAGCTATATTTTATTGTGCCTATATGATAGGTCGAGGAGATAAAATAAAAGATCGTGATGAAATTATAAACACAACCATGGTTTATCTTTGTAAGAGTGGTTATGTTAAATGGCGTTATGATGAAAATGGGGAGATTGAAATGGTTCCCATTAACGAAAACCTGTAACATTTTTGTCACAGTTCGAATAAAAAAATAAAAAAAATGCATTTTATTGAAAATAATGGTGTACATTCCAGTTTATTTATGGTAGATTAGTAGTATAAGGTAAATAAAAAAGGAATGAAAATGATTAATTATGTAACAGGGAATGAGTACTCAGGGTCTAACGCTAACACCCTTATGGCTCTAGGTTTTGGTGAAGGTGATGCCTTCGTAACTTTCAAGCAAGCTATCAAGCTTGATGGAATTTCTGGTAAGTCTCTTAAAGGTCTTAAGAAGTCTGCCTCTCTTATCAGGTTCGCAAAAGAACTTGACAAGGACACTGGAACATGGGAGAAGAAACCAAGATACTTCTCAGTTTTCCACATTGATGCGGTTCTCGCTAGGAGAGCTGCATAATGGATATAGTTGATGCAATTCATGGAATGACACTTCAGTCACCAAAAGTCGATGGACTTAATGGTAAGAAATTATATCAGGTACATATGAGAGCAAGAGCTACTTACACGTATGTTGATCCAGTTTATGTCAGTGCTCACAATGATGAGGAAGCTTGGGAAAAAGCTTTAGATCTTGAAGCTGGAAAATTTCAAGTCAAGTCAGTTTCTCTTGAATGGATGGATGAAAAAGTTCTTGATGAAGAAAAGAAAGATATCGCTGAAAGATTTCCAGAAGATGTACATCAGCGATCATACATTGTAACTGGTGATATTATGGAACAGAACCCTATGTATGCGGGATCTGAAAGTGAAAGAAAAGGAGGAAATAGATAATGGCTAGAAAGAAGAAAGCATTTAGAAGTCGACCAAGGACTGGTATGGCTGCCGCTCCAACTAAATCATTCTCTGCATTTAGTGATTATGTTAGGTGTGAAGTTGAAAAGAAAGAAATCTCAGGTATCATTAAAGATTTCTTTAAGAAGACTCTTAATAAACCTGATCTAAAAATAGTTTCAGATACTCCTGACTGGTGGTATGGTTCTAAAACTATTCTTGCATCTACTGTTGCTTGGGAAACAATGGGTAATTCATTTCCTGATAACTGGAATCCTGAAAGAGTAAAAGCATCTTGCATTGAAGATGCAAAAGAATGGGCTGAAAGAAAGAGAAAAGAAAAAGCCAAAGAACAAGCTAATGGTCCTGTTCGAAGAAAGAAAAATCCTACTGAGATCATAGCCGAAAGAACTTCAGATTTTATTGGTGGCGTTGAAGAAGTACTTGACGACTATCATAATAAAACACATGAACAGGCAATGGAATATTCTGTCTTTCATGAATTAAGACTAGCAGTTGCACCTAACTCTATGGCAAAGGCAGTATATGACTACTATACTCCTATATACGAAGAGATTAGAGAACTAGTAGAAGATAAAACTCCAGATCTAGTTGAAGCCTATGGCTACATGACTGTACCGCAGAGAAAGCAGTACATGGAGTTTATTAAACAAATAGTTGATGATGCTGAAAAATACATGCAGAATAAAAAAGCAATGCGCAAAGTGCGTGTCAAGAAAGCACCAACAGCTCTCAAACAGGTCTCTAGGATTCAGTACGCTAAAGACTCTGTTGAATATAAGCTTACATCTATTAACCCTACACAGATCGTAGGAAATCATAGATTGTATACTTTCCATGTAAAGTATAAGAGGCTTACAGAACTTGTTAGTAACGGTAAAGGATTTGAGATTAGTGGTAGTACTATTAAGAATTTTGATAGTGATCTGTCACGAACTATATCACTTAGAAAACCAGATGAGTTCTTACAAAAAGTTCTTAAGATGACTCCTACTCAAATCAATAAAGAGTGGGGTACTCTAACAACTAAAACAAATCCTGCTAATGGTAGGATAAACAAAGAAACTATTTTACTAAGGGTATTCGATAAATGACAGAAAAGAAACCAGAATTTATGAACCGATCTAGGTTTACTAAATTAATTGAGGCTCAAATATTAGAGAAAAAACTCAGCTACATCGATGCAGTAGTTGAAGTCTGTGATCAAACAAGTATTGATCCAGAAGATGTGAAGAAGTTCATATCACCAGTTATAAAAGAGAAGATTGAAGCCGAGGCAATGAAATTAAATTATTTGCCGAAAGGAAATGAATTAACTTTTGAGTAACTTTTTTATATAAATAGGTTTACATTACAGTGATACTGTGGTATAATAATATTATAATTCAGCAAAACATTTCAGTTATACAAGGAGAAATATATGTCTTTTGCAAATCTTAAAAGGAACAAAGGTTCCATCGCTAAACTCGTCCAAGCTGCCGAAGCAGTAGGCGGGAACTCTCAACAAAAAAACTATAATGATGATAGGATGTGGAAGCCTACAGTGGATAAAGCAAATAATGGTTATGCTGTTATTCGTTTTCTTCCGGCTAATGAAGGATCCGATCTTCCATGGAACAGGTATTGGGATCACGGTTTTAAAGGTCCTACTGGTAGATGGTATATCGAGAAATCCTTAACATCCATTGGTGGTAATGATCCTGTTGGAGAATTGAATAGTCGCTTATGGAATTCAGGCATTGAGTCTGATAAAGAAAAAGCTAGATCTCAAAAACGAAGAATGCATTACGTATCTAATATTCTAGTTGTGCAAGATCCAGGTAATCCTTCTAACGAAGGTAAAGTCTTTCTTTATCAGTACGGTAAAAAAATCTTTGATAAACTTATGGATGCGATGCAACCAGAGTTTGAAGATGAAGCTCCACTCAATCCATTTGATTTTTGGGAAGGTGCAAACTTTAAACTAAAAATTCGTGATGTTGAAGGTTATCGTAACTATGATAAATCAGAGTTCGGTAGTCAAGAAGCATTATCTGATGATGATACTTATCTTGAAGGTATCTACAATCAAATGCATGATATTGGAGAATTCACCGATCCAAAAAACTATAAAACATATGATGAGTTAAAGAATAAACTTGTCAGTGTTCTTGGAGAAGATGCTCTAGGTGGTGCTCCAACTATGAGAGAAGAAACTAAACTAGGAAATAGTAGTCCTCCTCCAGCAATGAAAGAAGCAGCTGCTCCTGAATTGGATGATGAGATTCCTGATTTTAGTGAAACTGCAGAACAAACATCTGCGAAAAAAGAAGACGATACAATGTCTTACTTTGCAAACTTAGTTAACGATTAAAGAGGGACTACTCTCGAATAATTATCAACGGTGCTGGTGGAACCTCCACTTAGCACCGTTGTGTTTGAGTTGTTTATATTCTGAGTATTACTATTAGAAGGCGCGTTTACAGCCATGTTTACTGCATTCGCAGCGGATGCTAATTGATTATTCTCCGACTGTGTACTCATCATTTCTTGACTTAAAGAACTCTGCTCCATCTTTTGTATTAGATCTTGAGCTTCTTTTAGTGTTGTAGTATCACCTCTTAATCCAAAGTTTTGTGTATCGGTGTTGTATCCTATTAAGTCAGAACCAGTGTGTGGTGTCATTATTAACTTACCAGAGCTATCCATTTGACCAACATATGAACCATCAACAAACTTTTTTGTACCACTTACAAAAGATTTAAACTCATCTAATAAGTTTCTTTCTTCAATAATCTTAAGAGCATCTGTAGATGTCATATCATTGATAGTATTTAAGTTCAAGCTTGAACTACGTACACCTGCTGCAGTTTCAAATAAACCGTAATTTTCAACGGCAGATCCTGCACCGGCTTTATTAATTAATGTACTTGACTCAGTTTTAACACCTTCAATCTTAGCACCTTGTAAAACTAGTCTACTTGGATCTATTAGTTCTTGTAACTTGTCTATTTCATCACTTGATACATCAATCCTCATGTCATAGTCTAGTAGTGCTTTTGCATCTTCATATCTTTTGTCAGATTTTAACTTTTCATATAGAGCTGTTGATTCTTCAACTGTAAGATTCTTTGCGACTTCTTCAGGTTTAAAATTAGGATTCCTAGGAATACTTTGATCAACTACTGGAGGCTGATCCATACCAATTGTAGGATTTAGTTTCAAAGGTGTGACGTCTCTAATAGTAGGTAAAACATCATTCGGCGTGATATTGATAGGAGACAAAGGTGAAGTATTTACAACTGGAAGATTAGGAACATTAGTGTCAACAATAGGTGGATCATTGGAAAGAATTGGTTCAGAAGTTGTTACGCCTATTCCTCTTCCCATTCTTTGTATCGAATCATCATAAGAAAGAATTGGTTCAGAAGTTGTTACGCCTATTCCTCTTCCCATTCTTTGTATCGAATCATCATAATTTTTAACAGCAACTTTAAATCTACCCGGACCTCTCTGACCTGGCTTTCTTGGTGCACTAACTATTTCATACATTTCTGGAACTGCAGTCTGATCAATTGCATCTTGAGCTTGATCTCTACTACCAAAAGTTTTTTCTACTAATGGCTTATTTCTATTCTCAACAATACTTTCGCCAATGTTCTCGCCTATAGCTTCACCACCTTTAAATCCTGCATAACCTCCCGTAAAAGCACCTATTAAACCACCAATACCAACTGTAAATGGATTAAAGCCTGCGGCACCAAGCGCTGCTCCAGTTCCAAAACCAGTGATAGCACCGGTAATCAATCCACCAATGCTTCCTCCTCCGGCTTTCGTTCCTTCTATAATCTTTTCATCAGTAGTCATGTTTTCATCAGTAACTGCCTGAGCTATTTCAAATGCTGTAATTAGTCCACCTATTATTGCTAGTGGTCCACCTTTCCCTTTGAAAAAATCTTTTATTTTAGACTTATCTCGTCCTCCACCATCTTTCTTGTCTGTATCTTTATTGCCGGCATCCTTATCACCACCATCAACAGGTTTAGACTTAAGCATGTCAGCTACTTTTTTTGTTCCGTAAAGACCTCCACCGGCCAACCCGGTTATTCCTAATAGTTGTCCTATTCTACCAAGTATATTTTTTAAGAAACTTCCACTATTCTTTTCACCTTGATTAGCACTTGCACCAGCAGCAGTGGCTCCTAACAATCCTGCACCAGATCTCTTATCTCTTCTCTGCTCAAGTCTATCTAAGTTACCCCTTCTCATTCTTCTCTGCTCATCCTTATAAGTCTTATGAAAAGCTTTTACTTCATCTAAGGTATCTTCTTGAACATTCAACATTTGTTTTTGAATATCTAAATCTTCAATTGCTAGTTCGACTAACTTCTTCTGATCTTTGTTAGTAAACATGTTTTTAGTCATTGCACCTATTCCTCTGAATGGTGCGCCGATCAGGTTCTTTGCAGTTGACGCTGCACCTGCCGCAAGGTTATAAGGAGCAGCTGCTATACTACCTATAGTATTTGCAGCACCTCTACCAAAAGCTGCGGCTCCTCTAAAAGGAGCTGTTGCAAACCTACCAATTTGTCCTATCCCTCTGGTGATCATATTGTTTCCGAGAATTCCAGACTTTCCATATACAACACCTGCACCAGTCTTCTTATTGATAGAAGACAGTAGTTCATTGGCCGTTTGCAGTTCAGTTATAATATCATCATTGTGTACTTGGAGCATGTCACCAATTTCATTTAATGTGGTAAATATCTTCTTTGAATCAGATCCAGTCGGCTGACGTTCTTCATTCTCAACTTTTGCACGAAGAGAAGGTAACAATAATTCCTTATCAAGCCCACTGGGGTTTGATTCTCTTAACATATTTGTTGCGTTTTCTATTGCCATTATACTGACTTTCTTCTTGCTCTAATCTTTTCGTTTTCCTGTTTTAAGTGCTGCACTAGCAGACTCACATATACTTCTCTTTCCCAAGGCATCATAGCTTCGAGTTCTGATAAGGAATACTTGTGATGTTGTATTAGTGCGAAGTTGGTCTTATAATGATTGATCAAAGAATCATTAGAAGACCACACTAAAAAAAATCGGCGATATTCCTTATTCTAACTTCTTTCTTCGCCTGACACCCTTTACAAACATACTTGTGATTGATCTCAACTCGAGGCATACTCTCTACATATGTTCTCAGTTTTGCAAACTGATCATTAGTCATTGACTCTACGAATTCGATCAACTTCTCTCTCGGTTCATTCTTTACTAGAATCTTCTCTTCGGGTGTATTAATACATGATATACAATCTGTCACTAGTTCAAGTGTAGTTGTAACTTCAGAGGAAGGTTCAACAATCTTATCATTACGAATCATTTTTGCGTATTCTGGATACATCATCTCTACTGATATATCATCATTAATATCGATGACATTTTCTTTTGGATCTCCAACTACTGATATGCTATCAATATTGACACTTTCAGTATTTTCTGTCTGGCAGTTTGAACATGTAAAAACTAACTTAACGTTCTCACCAACAGACTTGGCTCTTATTTTAGTAAACATGTATTCTACGTCATATAGTTTTAATTCTTCAGTGTTAATCTCTTCAGAAACACATGCCTTTACAGTATCAACAATCGCGTTTAACGCTGCCTTTTGATCTTGAGACTCAAAGGCCATCATTAGAACTTTCTCTTCTTTTACTAAGTAAGGTCTAAACTTTACTTCAGTTTTAGTAGATGGAATCATCATCTCATACTGTGGTTTATCATTTAGTGTAGGTATCATTCATTGCTCCATAAGGGTCTAAAATCTTTTAGTTCACTTTCTTCATCGGGTTTTATTATATTTATGCTCATAGTTACGCAACCCATTGTCTCGACTTCCATGACTTGTCCATATCTTCTCTCAGCATAATCTAAAGCTCCAGCCATCAAGTTTGTTTTATTTTGTTGAAAAAATAATTCACAGTCAACATAGCTTTCAAACTGAATTCCATGGCTGATTGCCTGTTCATGTTCGGTTCCTCCAACATATGTTAAAATGCTATATAGCACTATAAATGTTTTTATCATAAGAAACTCGCCTGTATAAGTTTTAATTCGTTTTGTGGTATTGGTTCCCAATCAGTGTAAGATATCTGCACATTATATCTAGCGATATCTTGTACGATGTTACCCATTTCTACTGGGTTTAATGTTGTAGGAAACGCTTCTATGATTTTGCAACCGTATATCTCGTTCCCTTCGTCATCTAGTTGAAAAATCCTAAAATCTCTTTCATAAGTGTTTTTATACTTTACTTGCTGTATGTTATAAGCTACAGATTTTTCTGCCCATGATTCAAAATATCTCTTTACGTTATAGTTATTTGTTAAATAGAATGTTAAAGAAATATCATCTACAGCGTAGCCGTTCACCATCTTATCAAACTTTATACCTATCTGTCTTTCGTTTGTTAGTATCTGCTTACCTGGAAGATTTACAGTATCACACAAGAAATTTAATTCTGGTCCGTCTATATCATCTAAAATACCAATGACGGGTAAGACAACTTTATACTTATTGGCTTTTGCTAATCCTACGTCGTCTACTAGAGACTTAAAATCTGATATGTTTAAACTCATATTGCTAACCTCGAATCTTTGTAAATTGAACTGGCACTTCCTTTCTGCCAAGCTGCAGTCGGTAAAAACGTTGCGACCTCCCATTCAGGAGCAGGTACTCTTGCAAATCTACTTTTTACGTGAGCTCCTAAGTAATGTTTAACACAAGGTTTAAAATATTTCAATTTAGCTGAAGACTTTAACATCCTATATCTTGCATTGAAAGTTGTAGTGTCATTAAAAGAATTATCAGAAGTTAAGTCCATAAGTCCATCTAAAAACTTTGCTCTCAGTATAGGTGGAAGATAGTGTAAGTTTAGTCCTAAAAAACCACCAGGTCTCCTTTCAATTACAATTGCTAAAGGAAACGAATCGTAATAAGGTAGCGTTTCTTTATGCTTTGGATCATAATAAAACATGTACATCGAACCAATAGCTTGGCGAGCAGTCAGATCTAATTCTTCCTGCTTCATTAGTTGGTTAGTATTTATTCTTCCTAGACTTGCTGCCTTCTTTCGAAACCATTCTCTGGATTCTTTTGTTCTTGGTGTAATACCAGCTCTAAAAGCTTCAATCTCTAGTTTTTGAAATAAGTTTGCCATACCACTATTTATATTCTTTTTAGTGGTTTTAGCTTCTTCATTTTCTTCCACTTAGGAAGTATACCCATTTCTTGTAGTGTTTCTTCTGTCCAAACTTGAAAATCCCACCCTCTGTCTTGTGCAAAAGTGCTAGCTGCTTTCCACTTATTTACGTTCTTTATGTAGGTTAATCCTTCATTGATGTATCTTTTTGTTTTCTTTCCGGTGGCTGTAATTTTTGGTGGAGCTGTTTCTTTCTTTGGTTTTATCTCAACGAGAATAGTTCTTCCATCTTTGTAGTCTATTCTTAGATCAATAAAGTACCTGTGATACTTTTTGTCAACCTCATAAAAGTAAGGAACTACTGTCTCTTCACTTGACCACTTTTTTACATTTGGATTCTTATCGCACCAGTTAAAACACTTGGCTTCCCACATCGACCTATAAATAACATTGTCTGGGTCACCTCTGTATTTTGAGCGGTGATGTACTCTATATTTCCCTTGATATACTTTCATCGTGTTTTCCATATAAATACTACTAACTATATTCTACTATTTATTGGAAAGCTACGATGCAATTTAACAGAACAGAACTGTACGATATAAAAGGCTCTAGACTATATTATCCACTAAACGATACGAGAAAGTATGGAGGAAGCATTAGCTTTCGAGCTTTTGAAACTATTCCTCCATCTAAATCGGATGTTGTTGGGTTCTTAGGTGATTTTAAAAAGAGAGCCTCTGACATAGATCTAAAGCAGGCTAATGAAGATGCTGAAATAGAACCTTCAACATTTGACGAGAACGCTATTGAAGAGTTAAGGAGTAACACTTCAAACAGAACTCAAGTTGTAGATACCTTTGAAAGTGTTTCATTATATCTTCCACCTAATATAGTTGTTACGGACAACATAGATTATAATACAAACGTTCCACTAGGAATATTTGGCTCTATTGTTGAACAGACTATGCAAGGAGGAGGCGGAGCAGCTGCAGGACTAGGTAACGCAATAATGGATGCAGGAAAATCTGTAGTTGATGCGGTGTTTGGAAGTGGTGATGCCCAAGGCGGCGCTGATCTTGCAAGAACACAGTTATCTAGATTAGCAGGTTTAGCACCTGAGGGTACTGAGGCTGCAATAAGAAGTGGACTACAAACAACACCTAATCCAAACATTAGAGCTATATTCAAGTCGGTTAACCTAAGAGACTTTGTCTTTCAGTTTAAAATGCTGCCTAAGTCTCAAGAAGAAGCCGAGTGCATAAAGAAAATAATCTACTTTTTTAGAAAAAATATGTATCCAGAATCTATTCCTATTGGTGATATATCTGCGGGTTATAAGTTTCCAATGAAATTTGATATTCAAATGAGATATGAAAGAGAAGTAACTGAAGAGCTTCGTCTTACATATATGAAGGACAGTGTTGCAACTCTTTTGAAAAAATGTTACCTAAGAAATGTACAGACTAATTATAACCCTGCAACTATGGCTATGTTTCCAGATGGTAATTTTCAAGAAATAGATTTAAGCTTGGTATTTGTTGAAGAGCAAACTCTAGACAGGCAAGATATACAGAAAGGTTACTAATGTCATCATTCTTTACTTCATTCCCCACAATAGGATATAAATTTGGCAGTGAGAGTAGCGTTTCTGCTTTTCATGATTTAGCAGTCTATGTTGATATTATCTCATCACTAAAGGATCAGACTACTGCTTACGAATATTTTAATATAAAAGATAATGACAGACCTGATAACATTTCTAATTTATTGTATGGAACTCCTAACTATTACTGGACATTTTATATTCTTAATGATGGTTTGAAAAGATCTGGGTGGCCTCTTCCGTATCTTGACTTGCAAGAACTTATAAAGAAAAGATACCCAAACAGAACAATAGTGCTAAGAAAAATATTGAAAGATGACTTTGCAGTAGGTATGAATGTTTATGGAGTCACATCGGCATCAGGAGGAGTTATTATTGCTAGGAATCTTGAGCTTGGACAAATCGTAGTAAAGCCTACAAATAATAAAACTTTTATTGCAGGTGAAGTTCTTCAAAGTAATGTAGGACTAGATGGACTAGCTGATGGATCTGGTCAACCTGTTACTAATCATAATATTCATTCTACAACATTGGAATATTTAAGTGCACATCACTATGAAGACACTAGTGGAAACTATGTTGATATTGATCCTGTAAATGGACCAGGAGCGAGTTTAGTAGAAGTAACTTATCAAGAAAGAATGAGAAAGAAAAACGATTCTTTGAGAAGAATGAAATTTTTTAAACCAAACATCGTAACAGAAATTGTTAAAAAGTTTGAAGATGAGCTTAAGTAATGCCAGACATCGATTTTTACAGTACACCATACAAGTATAGGTTTGATAAAATATCAATCACTACTGAAAGAGGTGGTGGAAATGTATTTAATGTTGAAAGAGTCGTAAGTGAATTAAATATATATGAGCACTTAGATAAACCTTTCCTCACCGCAACGTTAGCTTTAAATGATATTGATCCTAAAGTTAGTCTTTCTAATGAGATACATTTTATGGGTACAGAAAAAGTATCGATAGAAATAAGAACTTACCCAGGAAATGAATTTAAAATCACTAAAAATTTTGTAGTTAGTGAAGTACTTAAATCTCAAAAATCGAATGACGATAACGAGGTTTTTTTACTTCATCTTGTAGAGGACTGCGCATACGTATCGAGTCTTATGAGAGTTACAAAGGCTTATAGAGATAAGAAAGAAAACATAATAAAGTCACTGATTGAAATGACTGGAAGAGAAGTATTATGGAATCCTGATAAACTTCCAGTAGGAGATAAACTTACACGACTCATCGTTCCTAACTATACACCTTTAGAAGCTGCAAATTGGGTGAAGGATAGAATACATACCGAACTTGGATTTCCATATTTTTTATATTCAACTATTGCAGATGATAATATAAGAATGCTAGATCTAGAATCTATGTTAAAAAAGGATGCTATAAATGAAACACCCTATTCATATACTTTAAACTCTGATCAAATACCTAATACAAGTAGATCTACTAAAAACAAAAATGATAGGACTAATATAATTGATGAGGCCTCATTTGTAATTAATTCATATAGTGTTGAAAGAGTAAACGATCATTTGAATATGGCTAGAAAAGGTTTTACTACATCAAAATATAATTTTATTGACACTACGTTTGGCGATAATCTAGAATTTAAATACGAGGTAGTTGATACTTTTTCTAAAATGATAAACGATAATGTTTTAAGAGACGCAACAAAGTATCCTATATATGATTACTTAGCAGAATTTAATAATCAAAAAATACATGAGTATGATACAAGAGAAATAACTCACTTTGCAACTTCTCGACAGTTTAATGATTTCTTTGAATCTGAAAGTTATCATGAAGGTAGAAGTGAAACAGAACATAGAGCTAAGGTTGTTGCAAAAGCTTTGAGATGGTGGTTAACTAATTCATCTATGAATATCACTGTTCCAGGTAGAAATTTTATGCAGGCTGGAGATAACATGACTATTGGTAATATTATAAACGTGGCGTTTGCAGCCAATGTTGGACCAGATAGAACCATACGTTTAGAAGAATTAAAAGACCAACAGAAATCAGGAGATTATTTAGTTTATACGGCAAGACATAAGTTTTCAGGCGAAAGATATGATGTTAATATGACACTGTCAAAACTTGGAACACCTGCTATGGGTAGAGGATCCTACTAATGATAGATACGTGGAGAACAGATGTAAGTCCAAAGTCTTTGTATTCAGATTATGCTGGAGCTGACACTGTATGGTTTACAGGAAAGGTTATAAGTAATAACGATCCTATGAAACTTGGAAGAGTTCAAATAAGAATTTTTGGAATGCATAGTAATGATATAGGTGAAGTACCTACTAACGCTCTTCCGTGGGCGCAGACTTTGAATAGCGCTGGAGGTGGAGTATCTGGAATAGGAACATTTAGTTCAATGATTCCTGGTGCGTTTGTTTTTGGTATATTTTTAGATGGAAGACATGCACAGATTCCTTTTGTCATTGGCTTTAGTGAAACTTTAGAAGGTCCTTCAAATACACAAAAAACAGATCCTACAGCTCCTATATTTCCAGACAGAGATAAAAATAGAGACCCAATAGATACTCAGACACCGGTTGATATGACAGATGCTTTAGAAGGAGGATCTAACGCTGAAAAAATATTTAACTTCTATACATCAAATGGTTTTACTTCTGAACAAGCATCAGGGTTCATAGGTAACTTCTTTGCTGAATCTAACTTAAATCCAGAAGCCTTGAACCCAAATGATCTAGGAAAACCAGCGTTTGGTCTAGCTCAGTGGAGAGGTGATAGACTAGAAAATCTAAAGAGTTGGTCAGAAGGTAGAGGTTTAGACTATAGAACATTAAAAGCACAGCTGCAGTTTTCTTTACATGAGTTAAGTGGTACAGAAAGAAATGCAGGTGCAAAGATTAGAAGAGCAGCAACTGCTAGAGAATCTGCATACGTTATGTGTAGGTATTATGAGAGACCTTCGTATGAAATAGTAAATGGAAACTACACTAGTCCTTCTCTAAGTTTAAGAATACAAGTATCAAAAGATGCTTATGAAAGGTTTGCAAGAGCATGACAGAGATTAATAAAGTACCAATTAGTAAAGTTAACAATACTCTAACAAGACTGCCAATAGCCGGCGAGTTCACAAAAGAGATTGAGAAGATGAACTTTGCTTCTCAACAGTATGCTTCTACGCAAGAGACTCAACTAGGAAAGAAGATTAATCAAGAACAAGGTGGAGTAACTGTTCTTACTCAGTCAGACTTATATCCAGCTTCCGTTGGTGGTTCATCAGTTCCACCTATTGTACAAGCAGGAGTTGGAATGAAGTCAGATGAACTTCAGAACGGTGGAAAGAAAGAACTGCAGTATGCTACCGAGATTGGAAAAATGACACACTCTATGGTTACGATAATCGGAAGTGTTACAGGTAATGGTTATATACACTCTAAGATAATGTTAGGAACTCCACAAGCTATTAAGAATTCTTATTTTCAGACTGTAGGAAAAGAACCAGATCCTAGTTATGCACCTCAGTTTGCTCCTTCTTCGTTACAAGGTGCAGCAACTACTGCACTGACATCTATGAGTTCTGCTTCTGATTATTCATCACAGATCGCAAGTGTATCAAATAATGTTATTGAGGCAGTTACTGGTCTTTCACAGAAAGTAGATTCACTCGTAGGTAATAAGAACTTAGGAGTAACACAAAGAGCAATACTTAAAACAGAAAATTATTTAGATGGATTCTTAAAGAATATATCACAAGGAACTCTTACCGAAGAAGAAACAGATAGAGCTACTGATCTGATTATTGCTGGAAATAATAGTCAGGTTATTGACATTGTCCAAGCAGCAGGAAGAAGAGAAAATAAAGATCTTGGAGATATTTCTGCACTTGAAAATTCTATTATGAGTGTTAATGCTTCTGCGGCAAGTTCTATTACGAATCAATCAAGTTCGTTTAATAATATGGGTGTATCAAGTAGGAAAACTAAAGACTTAGCTACTATATCTAATAACTGGAATGGTGCAAATACTCCAGCAGAATATACTTTTGAGAGAGTACATAGTGTCGAAGAGTTAGTAGCAGAACTTAGATCTGTAACAAGACCAATAACAGAAACTATTGTACACTGGACAGCAAACTTTAACGATCAAGGTCATATAGGTGCTAGAGAAATACATAACATAGGATTAAGAAGAGGCTTTGCAGGATGTAGTTACCACTACGTTATAAAAAGAAATGGAAACATAGAAAGAGGACGGCCAGTAAATATAAAAGGTGCGCATGCTCGAGCAGCAGGCCATAACAATAACAGTATAGGAATATCATTTGTCGCAGGTTATAACTGTCCTACTGGCACACCTAATCCAAACAGATACATAAGTGCTGAATCAATTACTCCAGCTCAGTTTGCCGCTTTAGATTCTTATCTAAAAGCTTTCTTTATGGTATATCCAGGTGGTCAAGTCTTTGGACACCAAGACTTTGACAGTAATAAGCCAGATCCGGGATTTGATGTTGGAACTTATATCAAATCCAGATTTAATAAAGTAAATGTTTCAAATCCTAATAATGGTCCTATAAGTGAAACTCAGATGGCGAGCATTCTTGCAGAGACAACTCAAGGTGAGACTATAGCATGACAACAGAAAATAAAGAACTCGAACTAAGAATACAAGAAGAAGGAATAGCAAAAGTTGAGGCTGAAGGTCGACCTGCTGATGCGTTTTCTGATCCGACTGGTCAGTACCCTCGTCACGGATATCACGGAGAACAAGGTGTTAATAAAGCAGCAAGAGGTGATGCTGTCAATGAATTAGATTTGAGAAACGGAATCCCAGGAATAAACACTGACCTTGCTCAAAGAGTATCAACTCAATATCCGCTTGCAAATACTACCGAATCTGTTTCAGGTCACATAATAGAAATAAACGATACTCCCGGTGGAGAACGTATTATTATAAGACATAATACTGGCGCCGGAGTTGATATTAAGAGTGATGGAACTGTCATTGTTAATTCTAAGAGTAATAAAGTAGAAATCGTAGATGCTGATAGTCGTATGGTGGTTGAAGGAAGTGGAAACATTTCATATTATGGAAACTTAAATTTAAATGTCTCAGGCGATTATAATGTGACAGTAGGTGGTAACTATAACTTAAAGGTAGCAGGTAATTGGATAGTTAATGTTATTGGATCATTTAAGACGACAGTTGCTGGACTAATGTCTGAAGTTGTACAAAAATCAAAGTCTGTCATTATATTAGGACAACTAACTCAAACATACTTATCAAATGTAAATCATTTTGTAAAAGGTACTTATCAACATTTTATAAAAGGTAATGCCGACTACAATCACGGTGCTGTAACTAAGTTTACTTCTCAACTAGAAGTTGATGTTAGTTCACCTAATATTAATATAGCTGGAGATAACATTAATATTCTTTCAAATGGTGGTACACAAGGTGGAGAAAACGTAATTAAGTACGGTAAGAACATGTATCTTGGAGAGAACTTAGAAAGTAAAACAGTTACAACAACTGCAGCAAGAGCGGTAACCTTTATAGGTGATTTAAACGGAACTGCACGTGGATCTCTACAAGCTTCTACTGCAGGTGGTCTCGGAGCCGTAAGTGTTCAAGCGCCTGTATTTAATACAACTGCTGCGGATACTACCAAGACAGAAAAACCAACTTCAGCAATACTAACAGAATATTTAAACCATACTGATCTCGGTATTAAGCGCGTAAGCATTGATGAAGATAATTCTATTAAGAACTACTATGATAAAACAATTACAAGTGGTGGTATAACTGATAGAGCTCTTGATATTAGAGAGGTTAGATCTAGACTTAAATCTTCTTCAGTAAGATCTAACAAAACTTTTATAAATGATAGAATGGCGGCAGGTGTACTAAACTCAAATTTTGTAAATACAGTTCCTATAGAAATAGGAAGAGTAAGAGGTGAAGGATCAACAGTAAGAATAGGTCAAAATATTATTGGACAGAAGGGAAGAACACTTATTGACAATAAGTTTAAACCAGCAGATGCAGCAGCAGAAGCGAAAACTTTTACGTTTCCACTAGAAGCACAGTATAATCCAGATAATCAAGAGGTAATTACTCATTCTACTTTACTTGGAAAAGGAATTCCAATTTCTAAATTTACCGGTAGCGTAGGAAATAAAACTACGTTGAATCATATTACTACTCAGGACGAAAAGAAACAGATTGCTAGAAACTTATACGTCCAATCACAAGTTATTAAGAACTTTTACGCCTTAGATATATTCAAAAACTATAACTTAGTAGTCGCAGAAGGTTTATATCAGGCTGGACCAGATGAAACACCAACAGGCTTTAACGACTTAGCACAAACAGGAAGAGCTGTCGCTTATGAAGTATACTCAGCGGACGGAGTAATAGCACTTGATAAATTATATGACTACGCAGAATTTTTAAAAGATACTTTTAGTTATGATAAGATCGGTCTTGCTTATGATACTTATAACAAGAACGGAAGAGTTCATGGTCAACTTATAGTAGAAATACCTACTATTCCTTCTTCTTTCACAGCAACGTTTTCAATGAAACTAGAAACTACGTTCAATGGAGAAATTCAAAGTTCATCAGATTTAGTTGAAATTGTATATAAATAGAAGTATCATTAACTTATAACCACGGAGCAGCATATGACCTATCCTACCGAAGAAATGATCTCAATGATGGAAAATCTTAGAGAACAAGCTAACGACATGGAAAAGCATGTAAAGAATATGATCGAAGCTCAAGGAAGAGCTTCTGGAATTGAACTTGATAAAAGAAAGAACGCAAGAGACCTCATGGATGAACTTCATGAACACCAAGTAAATGAGGGTATGTGTATGGAAAACGGACATCCGGAAAATCAACAAGAAATGATGTGGGCTTATGTACCTAACACTGAGGTTCATTATGATCTAACAAAAGATGAACACTATGATCCAGCAGACTATCAAGAAATGAATATAGTCGATGAAGATGATTGGGAAGATTATGATGGATATGATGATGATTATGCTGCAATGCCAGATGACGGAGTGAAAGTTTAATAAATGGTAGCTCGAGCAAATGCAGTTGAAGATGGTAAACTAACATTTCCGGTTCTGAACAGTTCTAGGATCAGACCTAGTTCAGACATCGATCTGCTCTTTGCTCCGAAAAGAAAATCACAAACTGGAGAAACCGGTGATATTTTTAAGAAGTTTGATGCCGCTGCAGTCAAGCAGTCTGTTAAAAATATTGTAATGACTAATATTGGTGAAAAACCATTTAATCCTAGGTTCGGCGGAAATGTCACCGGTTTACTCTTTGAAAATTCTGATCCAACTTTGAAGAAAGATTTAGAAGCTCATATAGTTTCATGTTTAGAAACTTATGAACCTAGAGCTGAGAATATAAACGTAGAGATAGACGATACAGCGATTGATAATAATTATTTAAATGTGAGAGTAGAATTTGCTATTGTTAACTCTCTAGAAACTGTGTCAATACAAACAACGATAGCGAGGCTAAGATAATGGCAACTAATATAACATCAACTCAATTAGACTTTGATAATATAAAAAATCGATTGAAAACTTTCCTTGCTGCAAAAACAGAGTTTGCTGATTATGACTTTGAAGGATCTGGACTGTCAAATATTCTTGATGTATTATCGTACAACACTCACTTCAATGGTCTTATAGCTAACATGGCTCTAAATGAATCTTTCTTACATACTGCTCAATTAAGGTCATCTCTTATTACTCATGCAGAAGCTCTTGGTTATAATATTAGATCTAAAGCTTCCTCTCAGGTTTCTTTTACTGCTTCGGTTAATTTGTCAACTATTTCTCCTAGAGCAACGTCATACAGTCTTCCAATAAATTCTACTATAATTTCAACTAATGAAGAAGGAACTTTTAATTTTAGAACTAGAGAACTTTATACTGCAACAGACGATGGTGCAGGTAACTATGTGTTTACCGATATAAATGGCAGCACAATATTAAATGCGTTTGAAGGAGAGATAATAACAAAAACTTTTTATGTCGGTCCTAAAACAGAAAGACGGGTTTATGTTGTGCCTGATGAAAATATAGACACAACTACTGCTATAGTAAAAGTATTTCCTTCAGCAAACTCAACAACTTTTCAAGAATATACTGACTTGAGTAAAGCTATAAAGGTTGATTCTAATTCGCAGTACTATACACTCAGAGAAGCTCCTAATGGTAAGTTCGAATTGAATTTTGGTGATGGTGTTACGTTTGGTAAAACTCCAGATTCAGGAAGTAAGATTGTAGTTGAATACTTAAGAACAGAAGGAGCAAAAGGTAACGATTGTAAAACATTTACAACAAATGTTGAGATAGCAACTCGAGCAATTGCAATAGTTCCAACATCATCTTCTGGTGGAGGTGGTGATAAACAATCACTGGAATCTATAAGACAACTTGCTCCGTCTGCATTTGCCACTCAGCAGAGACTTGTTACTTCAGAAGATTATAGAGCAACCATAACTGCTAATTTCCCTACAGTGAAAGACGTTTCAGTTTGGGGAGGAGAGGATAACATTCCTATTGACTATGGTAAAGTCTATATAAGTTTAGATTATAATCCAGGACTCAGTCAATCTGCAAAAAGTATTATTGAGAACAGAATAAAAACTGACTTTTCTGATAATCTTTCGGTCATGTCAATAACACCTCAGTTCATTGATCCTGTAGTGTGCTATATTGAAATGGTAACTGAGTTTTATTATAACCCTGACTTGACAGGTAAGACTGGAGTTACTCTAGAAAACAACATAAGATCGATTATTCAAACATATTTCACATCCGACATTAGTGGATTTGGAAAAACTTTTAGAAGATCGAACTTACTGACCGACATCGATGCCGTTGATTCTGCTATATTAAATTCTAAGATGGATATTAAAATGCAGCTGAGACTTACACCTACTCTAAACATAGGTCAGAATTATAGTATAGTATATCCTGTAAAACTGGCTACACCTGATGATGTATACTACAGGATAGAATCTAGTATGTTTGAATATACGGGTGCTTCAGGGAACTGTAAGATTGTAAATGTACTTGGATCTAACGTATTAAAAGTTGTTAACATAAGTAAAAATAATGAGACAGTAGTTGATAACGTAGGAAACTATAACAGCAAAACAGGAACTATAAGTCTAGACAACTTTAATCCTACTACAATATTGAGTGGTGTCAATTATATTAAATTTTCTGCTACACCCGATAATCAAGCTATACTGAAGTCTCTTCGAAACTTTACATTTGACTTTGATTCAGACAAGTTTGTTGTGTCTGCGCAAGTAGATAGAGAAAACGTGAGAGTATCATTATAATGAGAACGCCTATTGAAAAGTTACTTGACTATAGGAGTAATGTACAATTTTATGATAACTCGAAAGTACCTCCAAAAGAGGATATTGAACATATACTCAATACTGTACATGAGAGGATGCCTCACATAAACATGAGATGGCACTATAATATAGATGTGTTAGGTCCTGATCATATAGATGAAAAAAGAAAACTTGCTGTTTCTTCTGTCTGCGCCACGGATCCAGATTTTTGGAGAGGAGATGATGTAACAGTAGAAGATTGGGAAAGAGCTGAGAAAGTTTATGATAAATGGAGAGATTATCAGACTAGTCCAGAGAAGTGGAACAAAGATCATTGGGAATATGATCATGAATATGACATGGTATCACCAGGAGATGGAATAGAAGACAATACAGAATTCTTAGGGTTTAACGAACAGGTGACAGCACCTTGGGTTCTAATGTACACACCGGCTCTAACGACTCTTCATCCAAGCATAAAGGAGAAAGCTAAAGAAGAGTTACAGTACGGTGGTTGGAATGAGAGTGTACACAAAGGTGAAATTGAATGGGAAAATCTGATGTGTCAACTTGGTCAACACAGTACTTTAGTAATGTTGCTTGCTCTGGAAAAAGGTTACGATGTTTCTTATACTAGGTGTTTAATTTTTACAGATGACTTGTTTGATGATACGAGACAATGGTTAGATCATCGAAAGCCTAGATTTGCACTATCTATTGGGTACCCAATGTTACCGAGAAGATCTCATTCAACAAACACTAACTTGCCGCCGTGGCCTAATAGAGGAATACCTCGACCGGATATAGAAGACATAGTAAAATGGTAGAAAAAACAACAAAAGATTTTAATAGATTAGACATAGGATTTCAAAAAGGAATCGTAAAAGATGTTCTACCTTCATACTTTACGACGGACTATCCTAATCTTATTTCTTTTCTAGAATCTTATTATGAGTTTATGGATAGTGATGGAGAGTTTGGTCAACTGGTCAATGATCTATATACAGTAAGAGATATAGAAGATGCTTCACTCAGTCACTTAGACAACATGTTTAAAGAATTTGCGCTAGGGATGTCGCAAGACTTCTTTACAAATCCTAGAGAAATACTTAAAAACTTTGCAAGGTTCTTTAGAGTAAAAGGATCTAAGTATTCAGCGGAAGGATTTTTCAGAGGATTCTTTGGTGAAGATGCTGAAGTCCATTATCCAAAACAAGATATTTTTATGGTTGGCGATTCCGCATCTCAACTTGGATCTGATAACGTACATGTTCTTCAAGACGGAGGAATATATCAGATCTTATCGATAATGATTAAGTCACCGATAGCATTTGGTAAATGGGGTGAACTCTATAAAAAGTTTGTCCATCCAGCAGGATTCTTTTTATCAAACGAAGTACAAATAGTTACTCAAAAATTTGAGAATTTTGCTGGCGGAATAGCAATATTTGATTCTCATCCTTATCCAAATGACGTATACTACCCCCCAGAGTATCCGCGACTGGTGTTTGATGACACTATAGGTATTGTTACAACATCGTTTGCGGATACAACTTTACTTCAAAGGATGGGAAGAACTGCTTATATTAGAGATTCTGCTCAAGGTACAGAAGTTAATTATCCTCTCATATCTGATTCAGATCCAACACACTTGAGAAACTACGAATTCGGATTAAAAGATTCTACAACGTACTACACAGATTATAATCCAGGAAATAATCCAGTCTTTATAAGAAGATTAAATCCAGACGTTGTGATAAGACCGTACTCAGACCCCGCGAGAGCCGCCCTTATCACAGAAATAGATAATAGATACTCAAGTATATTTGAATGGACAATGGCAGGATCTCAGTATTTTGATAGATCTGATTCTACCGGTTATAGTTCAGGACCAAGATTTAGCAACACAGATGAAACTATGGATGAAGATATATATGATTCTGGAAATAGTTACGTACAAATAGTATAAATATAGATAAACAAGTTACAGGAAAGAGAAAATGGCAGCTATAGTAACTGATAGATTAAAACTCAAGATAGTTGATAGTATTGTTACTGCATTTAAAGATGCTAGCATTCCACACTACGTTGGTCTAGGAAGATCAGAATATTGGAACGCACTTGATACTGTCGTAACTCCCGTCAATACGGCAAAAGAAGAAAGAGATTTTATGGCAGGACTTCAGTCTATAAAGAGGCTGACTGGAGTATCACATGTCATTAAGAGAGTTAACTGGGTAAAAGGTACAATATATCACCAGTGGGATGACACTAAGACTTCATACACTAATGACTTCTATGTACTGAACGATAACTTTCACGTTTACATATGTTTAAGAACAGGTAGGAATGCACTAGGAAATGAAGTTCCTTCACTGATTCAACCTACAAATTCTAATAATGATCCTTTCCAAACGTCTGATGGATATGTATGGAAGTTTTTATACACTATAAGTGAACTTGAAGCAAGACAATTTATGACAGCTGCGTGGATGCCAACTCGAGTCATTACTGCTACCGACTCAAACTCTTCTGGTGTAGAAATAAAACAAAAAGAGATTCAAGATACCGCACAACCTAGAAGAATAACTTCAATAGTTCTAGTCAATAAAGGAACAGGATATAATTCTGCTCCATCAGTAAGTGTGGTTGGAGTCGATGCAAGAGGAAACTCATTAGATTCTGCACAACTTGGATTAACATCGACTATTGATAGCCAAGGTAGAATTGCAAAGATAGAATTTAATACTGATTCAAGTACTCTTGACTATGGTCTAAATGAATATGCAAATGCTACTATTACGATTGGCGCGCCTGATAGTGCAGGTGGAGTGCAAGCAACAGCGAGAGCAGTGATAAGTCCAAGAGCAGGATTTGGTGCTAATGCTATGCATGATCTTCAAACATCTGGTTTTGCTTTACATTGTAAAATAGATGGTGCTGATGATGATTTTATTTTAGGAAACGATTTTAGACAGATTGGGGTTATTCAACGACCTAAGAAAATGCAGGCTGCAGATTCTGATTTTATAGGAAACACTGGACTAGTTCTAAAACACTTAAAAACTAATATGCCACCGAACAATGTATTTAGTGTTGATAAACTTATAGTAGGTGCATCATCAGGTGCAAAAGCATATGTAGATAAAGTCGACTCAGATAAAATATATTATCACCAAACAGACGTAACTGGTTTCACACTTTTTCAAGATGGAGAAGTTCTAACAGAAAGTAATGGAACTGGAAATGGTACTATCGATAGTGCTAGAATTGATGGAGAAGTTCTTCCTTATTCTGGAGATCTATTATATTTAAACAACAGAGGAGCAATAGAACGCTCCACAAATCAATCCGAAGATATAAAAATAATTCTTCAGTTGTAGAGAGTGATTAAATGGCTATAAGTTACACAGAAAATATTTTTAAAACACGCTACAAAGACGACTATGCTGATAGTGATGGGTATCATAGAATACTATTCAATCCTAGAAGAGCATTACAGGCACGTGAACTTACACAAATGCAAACAATCATTCAACGAGAAGTTGAAAGATTCGGAAAAAATATATTCAAGGAAGGTGCTTCTGTAAGTTCAAGTGGAATGATTATTAATTCCAACTATGAATTCGTAAAGATCCAAGGGTCATTTCCTAACGGAACAATTATAGGTGAAACCTTTACACACAGCTCAGGTGTTCAGATAAGAGTACTGGAAACTGTAGCGGCGAGTGGTGCTGATCCTAATACTCTATATGTAAGATACACTAACAGCATAGGTGGAACTTCTGGAACTACACCAATAAGACTGCCTGCTGGAGAGCAGATAGCTGCTGATAATTCAGACGCTACTATGACAGTTCAGTCTATTAACACATCTGCAAATCCTGCCGTTGGAGCTGGAGTGAGAGTTAGTACAGGTGCGGGTGATTTCTTTGTTCAAGGATTTTTTGTCTATGCTCCTGCTCAAAATTTAATTATATCAAAATATAGTAGAGATCACACGACTACTATAGGATTTAAAGTTTTACAAGAGATTGTAACAGTTGATGATGATAATGATCTTTATGACAATCAAGGAGTTCTTCCTAATACAACAGCACCTGGTGCCGATAGATTTAGAATAAAACTCGTATTGTCTACTCAAGATTCGGTTGTAGCTGGAGATACATTTGTTCCTATTGGAAAGATACAAAACTCTAGAATTATTGAAATTGCAAATGGTCAAACTCAATATAATAAAATAAATGACATTCTTGCACAAAGAACAAAAGAAGAATCTGGTAACTATATTATCAAACCGTTCTCAATATCATACGATTCCGCAGATGCTAATAACTTACAGCTTACTGTAAGCGAAGGCGCGGCGTATATTAATGGATATAGAGCTAACAATCCAATACCTACGTTTATCACAGTTCCTAGAGCAACAGACACTGTATCTTTCAACAATCAAGCAATTGGTGTTGAGTATGGAAACTATGTAGTAGCATCTTCTGTAAAAGGTGCAGCAGATATTAATAGCTTAACAAAAGTGAACATATCAACTTCCGCCACAAACAGTGGAGGAACAATAGGAACATGTAGAGTAAGAAGTGTTGAGTATGTTGCTTCTTCTAGTGATTATAGAATTTATATTTTTGATGTTCAAATGAGTGGTTCAAATAAGTTTAGAGATGCTAGAAGTATAGGAACAGGAACTACAAATCACGCAGTTCTTAAAACAAAAACTAATACTAACGGTGCAGTTGTCACAGAAATACTAGAAGCAAACAAAGAAGGTTTATTCTTTTCTCTTCCAAGTATCAGACCTAAAGAGATTGATGATATTACAGTAGTAGTTCAGAGAAAAATTACTGGCACTTCAACTTCATCTGGTCAACTTCAGGTTAACTTATCAGCAGTAAATGAAAAATGGTCTAACACTACGAGCTGGCTAGTGTTCAGCGATTCAGACGGAAGTGTAGTTACACCTACAGGTACAATATCAGGAACTGGTACAGATCAAGCTACAGTGGAGTGTGGATCGGCATTTGCCAATAAGTCTATCTCTATCATAGCTTATGTTTCAAAAACAAATGCAACAGTAAAATCAAAATCAATCACCAATCGATCAATCACAAACGGACAACTTGTAAGTGATTCAGATGGATTTGGTAACAGCTTTAAGTTCTTAGACTTAGATGCAACCGACATAATTGAAGTTAATAGTGTAAAATTAAACAATGCTGCAACAACAGATGTGGCTCACTACTTTGACCTAGACAATGGTCAGAGAGATGCTTTTTATGATCAAGGAAGACTTATACTAAAATCGAATTTCACCGACCCAACAGCAGGAAGTGATAGATTAAACGTATCACTCAAGCACTACACTCACTCAACCACTGGTGATTTCTTTTCCATCAACTCATATTCCTCAACCAACTATTCACAAATTCCAACTCATACAGCAGAAAATGGATTTGAAATCAATTTACGTGATGTTCTAGACTTCAGGCCAGTAAAGGATCAATCAGGAGAATTTACTGGTGCTGGAGGTAGACTCATTGGTCTTCCTAAAAATACTGATACTGTTACACTTGATGCTACATATTATCAACCAAGAAATGACAAGATTGTAATAAGCGAAACAGCTAACTTAAAAGTTATAACAGGAACTTCTTCTCTTACTCCTAGGTTTCCAGATACTCCTGCAAACTCTCTTGAACTATACAGAACCAAAATGGGTGCGAATACATTAAGTGGTGCTGATGTAGTTTATGATATGGTAGAAGCCAAAGGTTATACTATGAATGAGATTGGCAAGATTGAAAAGAGAGTTGAAAAATTAGAAGAACTTACAAACCTGAGTTTACTTGAACTTGACACTAATAAATTTTCCGTATTAGATTCTAACGGCAATGAAAGAATTAAGTCTGGTTTTATTGTTGATAACTTCATTGATCACTTTTACTCTGCTGTAGATAATATACAGTTTGCTTCATCAGTAGATCCTAAAGATCACACACTTCACCCATCTTTTGTTGAAAACAATATAGGTTTACTATATGACTCTTCATTAAGTTCTGGAATGTTAAGAAAAGGTGATAACGTATACTTAAACTATTCAGATTCGAATTACATTTCACAAATGGAAACATCTAGGACTTTAGATGTTAACTCATTTGATACATTTCAATTCAACGGTAATATATCTTTATCCCCGGCTTCAGATGAATTCAGAGATATTGAAAAAACAGGTCAGAAATCTATTATCGGAGGACAAAAATTATCTTTTAAGCAGGACACTCTCTGGAAAAATTGGGAGTGGAACTGGTTAGGAACTGATGCAAATGGAAATGACATTGCTCAAGAAGAAGATATTTCAGAAAGATATGTCCAGCCAGACACAAGATCTTTTAGTGATAGAACTGGCGCGTACTTAACAAAAGGAATGGAAACTGTAGAAAGGACTGTTGTCAATAGAGTAGTTTCTTCAGAAACAATTAGAAAGATTGTAGATGATAGAATAGTAGACATTGCTATTATTCCTTTTATGAGATCTAGAATTATTCACTTTGATGCAGTTGGACTCAGACCAAACACAAAGGTGTTTCCATACTTTGATGGTGTTGATGTTTCTGCATGGTGTAGAGAAGATAACGTTAAATATTACGGAGAAGGTTTGGATAGCGATTACTCAAATCTTCAGAGTTATGCTACAACACATCCAGCAGGAAGTACAAATCTTATAACAGATGCCGAAGGTAAAGTATCTGGTACTTTCTTTATTCCTAACACATCAGCTTTATCATTTAGAACTGGAGTCAGAGAGTTTAAACTTCTTGATATTACTACATCAGCTGAAGCAAACGCTTCTACTAAAGCAGCTGCTCTCTATAACGCAAGCGGTGTAATAGAAAAGAATCACAATGGAATAGTTTCAACAAGACACATTACTATAAACGGCAGCGACAAGAACATACTAGCAGATAGAGTAATTGGTTCCACTGACACTAGAGGAAGAATAGATCCTCTCGCTCAATCATTCTTTATTGAAAACGAGCAGGGAGTGTTTGTAAATTCTGTAGATTTATTTTTTAAAGATAAAGATCCTGACCTTCCGATCTGGATTCAGGTAGTTCCAATTGTCAATGGATCTCCATCAAGAGAAGTTATTGTACCGGGATCAGTTAAATATCTTTCATCTAGTTCGGTTAATCTTTCAACAACAGGAGTGACACAGACTAGATTTGAATTTAATGAACCTATTTATTTGAAGGGTTTTACTGAATACGCTTTAACTATTCAGTCAGACAGTAAAAAATACAAGATATGGGCTGGAAAAACTGGAGATATAAAGATAGGATCTCAACAGGAGAGAGTTACTAAACAAACAACAGTCGGTCCTTTATACACTCCACAAAATTCATTCAAGTGGGAAGCTCAAAATGATATAGATCTTAAGTTTAAGATTAATAGATGTAAGTTTACTACTGGTAATAACTACTACGCGACACTTAAATCCAGATCTATTCCTAAAAGACTCCTACCTGCAAACCCGTTCTCTGTAGCTAATGGTACAAATGTAGTTAACGTAACACATCCTAATCACGGAATGGTGAAAAACGATATGGTTCATATTTCAGGAGCTACAGCTTTTGCTGGAGTTACAATAGACGGAACATATAAAATTGCTACAGATCCAGACGGAGATACTTATGCAATTGCTTCTGCAACAAACGCTACCGAAACGGCAATAGGTGGTGGGATAAACGTAGCTGCTGAAACAAACTATCAGTATGATATAATAAATCCTTTTATTGAAGTTCTCCTTCCGGACGGATGTACTGCTACAGCTACAGCAAATCAAATATCAGGTAAATCTCTTGCTGGTGCAGAAACACCTTATGTTGTTCAATCGAGTCCTGAGTTTAGAGATATTGTACTTAAACAAGATAACTATCTTCTAAGTCCTAATTTAATTCCTGGAGCCAGAAACTCTTCCGGAGTGAAGCGTAGTGAAAGAGCTAACATATTAATAACCACAGGATCTAGTAATGACTTCGTGTCTCCTGTGATTGATTTGCAAAGAGCATCACTGTTTCTTTTTGGTAATAGGATTGATAGACAGGTTTCTACTACTCCTACTGCAGGATTTAACAAACCTATAAATTACGTGTCAGAAACAGATAAGTCTTCAGGATCTCACTTATCGAAGCACGTTACTAAACCTATACCTCTTGTAGTTGATGCAGTAGGATTAAAAGTATTACTAAGTGCAAATAGACCTCCTGAATCAGAATTTGAATTATACTATAAAACAGTATCTGAAGATCAGACTCTCGCAACAATGGCATGGAAACTTGCAGCAGTAGAGAATCCTGTCGCTGCAGATGAAAATAGAGATGCATTCAGAGAGTATAGATATTTAATAGGTGGACAGAACGGAACTATGACACCGTTCACAGCATTTCAACTAAAGATCGTGTTTAGATCTTATAATTCAAGCAAAGTTCCTGTCATTAAGGACTTACGCGCAATCGCATTAGGTGTTTAGATGAAACTAGTTAGAATAAACGGACAGAAAGATTTGGCTAAAGATGAAGAGACAGGTGCCGTCTTAAATACAGACGTTGAACAGGTTGAACAGGCCAGAGAAATAAAGGAAAAAAGAAAAGAAAAAGAAGACGAGTTTACACGACTGCAGGAAGATGTGAGTGAACTCAAGATGATGATGAAACAACTATTAGAAAAAATGAGTAAGGAAGAAGATGGCTAGAAAAACTTATGTTGATCTAAGCGATACCATTGAAGCTTGGCGAGTAAAAACAAATTTAATTTCTTCAAATGTAGGAGACTTAGACAGTTTAGCAACTGCTCTTCCTGACTCAGATCTCGTACACGCAATCAACTATGTTTACAACGAAAACATCAGAGATATTAAGTTTGATATTCTTAAGTCTGATGGATCACTTGTAAAAAGGGTATTCGGTTATACTGACTCAGGAGTATAGCACATGGCGTTTCGCAGGCCCTTAAAAATCCACTATCCTACAAAAGATTTGAAGGAGATGTCAGACTCTGACATTCTTAGCCTGCGTCATCGTGCAATTTATTGTTATGGTACAGACCCCTCAGTAAAACTTAATTATGTTAATGATTCTGGTAACTTAGGAACTATGATCGATCAAAGAAGTATTGCTGGTGCTGGACAAACAAGTTTAAATGACGCTTTAAGTAATAAAACATCATTGACTTCTATTAGCTGGTCAAAAATTAATTTGCAATTTGACTCTAGCTTTACAGGAGGAATTGTAGATTCCGGAAGTCAATTTCCAGTCTATTGGGATAGTGCCAATGACGCGATAAGAGCGATGACTGATTCAGATTTTTATGATACGATTACGAGACCTGCGATTGATATATTAACAAACGGATCGTTAACTAATAAACAAGCTGGAATATTTCACTTCTCAACCGACAGTGCTTCTGATTCAGATTCAACGCTAGTAACTTCTAATCCTATTTTTATCGATACTGTTGCAGACGTGGAAGCTTATAGAGTAGGGAGTTTATATGAAACTATAGATCAGCCTAAGACTTTAGAAAAGTATTACTTGCATAAGATGAATGCTGATTCTTCTATCTCACCTGGTAATCTTCTTCCTAAGTTATTAAAGATATATCAGAACACGGCTGACTCAAATCATGTTGGTGTACAAGAATACGATAGTAGTGGAATGGATGACATTTTATGTAAATCTATAAATCACACTGCAAAAAATGATTCGCAGGGATACTGTTTAAGATATTTACTCGATTCAGATGGATCTGGATCTGGCTTACAAGTTGGTACTTCTATATTGGATAAAATATACGAAGGAGAAAGAATGAGGAAAGACAACTCTGGTAAGTATCAAGTAGTACCAGCAGGAGATAGTCATAATCTGTACAGCGGATATGGGTACGGTTATGGATACGGATATGGATACGGGTACGGATATGGTAGTCCAGATTCCGATAAAACTTTGACTATAAATAAAACATACTCACTAAAGGTTACAAAAGGAATATGCTAACAGAAGCTAAGTGTGAAAAATGTGGACATAAGTGCCATTGTGAAAAGGAATGTGAAGAGTGCGTAAATGACATATGTACTGGTTGCAGGTGCGAAAATTGTAAGTAAATAAAGGATAAATTATATTATGGCTATATTTTCTGAGACGTTTATTGATGCGCATTTTATTGATGCTCGAAAATCTCATATATCGATATATTACAAAAATAAAAGAGGGCAGACAGTTAACTACTACATACCGTGTACGTGGGAGCACCCTGATTTTCAAGATTTACAGAAACTTATTTCTCTCGAAGATCTTGAGAAAAAATTAAATCAATCCAGAAAAAAAGCAAGAGAAGATAAAATTGAGAGACTTACGCAACCTCTTGATGACATCGATACTATTTTCGATTTTCTAGTAGAGAACGGAAATAACGTTAGGTACTTATTTCCTATGAAAGTAAAAGTACTGCAGTTAGATCAAGTAAAAAAATCAAAGTCAAAGTTAATAAAAAATAAAATTCAAAAAAGTAAAAACATTCTTGAACTTATGGGAATTGTTGGAAAGGTGATGAGTGGCAAATAAAATTGTATATATGAGATGGGGTGAACTGTACACTGAAGATCATGTTAGTAAACTAGAAGAACAGGTAAATAAGAACTGTTCTGTTGATTATGAGTTTTGTACTATGGAGTCCTGTCATAAAGGTTCAGCGTTTGATAGAATGCAGGAACTACAAGATCGTTTTTATAGAGGAGGAATGAATCCGGAATCTTCTATTACAGAAAGAGAGGATTCAAACTTCGAGAGAGAAGATGCTGGAGGATTTGCTCACTTTCGCAAGTATCTCATGTTTATGAGAGACAAAGAAGAGTTTAAGGAAGGAGATGTTATACTGTACATCGATCTTGATACACTTGTAACTGGTGACTTAGCATACTTTTTTGACTTGGATATGGAAAGGCCGTGGATAACAAGAAGTTGGCAGTTCCAAGAAGGATTCAAATGGAAAAGATTATATCACCTAAGAAGCTGTCCATACTTTAATAGTTCTGTCATGGTTTGGAAAGTTGGACAGAACATGACAATATTTAATGAGCTGACCAATCCGGATCATGATGAAGCAGTATTCTTTCAATACGGAATAAACGACAACTGGTTATTTCATAGATTTGGCCCTAATGCTTATGATGAGACTAGAAGAAGCTGGTTCAATTTCTTTGAACCTGAAGTTGTAGTTTCAGATAAAAGATTTCTAACAAGTAAAACACTAATACATACTTTAGCTGGTATGACAATGATAGAAAAAAATAAATTATGCTTACAATAGACAAGATTAATATTAATAATGCTTTAGTAGATACTCTTTCTCAGATGGATAATAATTATCCACATAGAAAAGAAGATTTTTATAAAGCTCTACACCCATACGTTTTAGATCAATGGATATGGGCTTCAGAAGAATTAATGAGACACTTTATATTTCCTGAGAAAATGGAATGTGAAAATGCTAACGTGTTTGCAGGTGGCTATTGTTTTTATCCAGGACACTTCTGGAAAAAATGGGGACTGAAGAACGTGTTTCTGTATGACTTAGATCCTGAAATAAAACCTGTTAACTGGAGTTGTTTAGAGTATATACGAGATTATGTTAACATTGACCAAAAATCTCTAGATGTTTTGATAGATGATCAGTTTGTTTCAAGAGATAACATTGACATGGTTATTAATTTGTCATGTGAGAGTATGTACGATATGAAACACATTATAAAGAAAGGAACTTATCCTAAGAATACTATATTTGTATTTCAAGGAACTGACAAGATTCAAAGAGGAAACATTAATGTTCATAAGACAATAGAAGAGTTTGAACAATCTACATCATTTGGAGAAGATGATATTTTATTCAGTGGTGAGAGAGATGTTAATTTTGGAAATTATAAAGGAAGTGGCGCTCACAAAAGATTTATGGTGATTGCAAGGTATAACTATGAAAAACAGGATAATTTGCAGTAAATGGGGTGAGACGTTTGATGATAGTGATGTTAACACTTTACATCGTCAAGTAGAAGCTAACTGCTCAGTTCCATTTGATTTTATATGCTATGATAAGTTCAAGCATGATCTTTCTAGATTTGTGCCGCACAATAGAAAGGATCATCATGTAGATGATCAAGGTGGGTTGAGTCACTGGAGAAAATTAACTCTGTTCGATGATGTTCATTTTGGAGAAGATGATAAGATATTATATCTAGACTTAGACGTTGATGTTAAAAGTGACTTAGCATATTTTTTTGAGTTAGAGAACGATAATCCTTACATAATATGGAACCACTGGTGGGAAAGAAAACCTGAAGAGTGGTTAAGACAATATCATCAAGCAAGATGTCCATTGTATAATAGTTCTACATTGTTATGGAAGACTGGACAGAACAGGGCAATATTAGCGTTCTTATTGGCACATGCTGAAGAGATATTCTTTACGTATAAAAGAATAGACACTTTTATGTTTCACTGCTTTGGTCCTCACAGTACAAGAGATCACTTTAAATATTTTGATGAAGGTATCATAACTTCGCACAGGTTGGTTGGTGATTCGAATCCTGGGATCATTCACTCATATGAAGGAATACTACATTGAATTATTGGGAAGGGTTAGACGACATTGATAGAGAATGGGCTTCTCATCGTTGGCAAAATATTCTTTCGGAATACGGTGAGGCAAAGCCTTTCTTTATGCATAATCTTAGAGAAGAATCTTCTGTAACAGAATATCTAATTCAAAAATATTGGATGGGCATCCATACAAAAGGAGAAAAAATAAACATACTAAATTCAGGATTAAGTTTTTGGTCCGTTCCGTTTGCGGCAGAAAAAAATGCAGCTGCAATTCATACGTATGACATGTGTCCTCTTGCTGACAAATTATCTTGGATCGCAAATAAACAATACTCAGCAATTCATACACATCATAAAATTAATACAGTATTTGATACCGATCGTATAGAACTCGATGCTGGTGTTTGGATAAACACAAGCTGCGAACACACTTATCCTGTACATGATATTATTCCAAAAGGCGCGACTTGTGTTTTAAGTGGAAACAACTTAAAGAAAAGAGGTCATATTAACTTAATAAATAGCCTTATGCAACTAAAAGTCCAAGCTAATCTTTCAAAGATAGAATCTCAAGAAGTGATGGTGTTCGATTATGAAGATGAATTAGGAAAAAGAGAATACGAACAGTTTATTATTATAGGTAAAAAATGAAAAGAAGAGTTATATTCACAATCTATATTGATATTCCAGAGCACTTACTCGATGAATCTGGTTATTCTAGACATGCAAATGTAAATAGACATAGGGCAAATAGAGCAGGTGAAACTAAGGATAAACTAAGTGTTTATAAAAACAAACTTATGTGGACACAAAAGAATTATGCAGACATATGTGATGCAGACTATAAGATATTCATAAACAACAAGCAGTGGGTAGACTATTATCTCTCAATGAAGAAAGTTCATGAAGGACTTCCTATGTATCATATTGTTAACTATTATAAGCATCATCTACTATATGAATTATCAAAAGACTATGATGAGGTTTTTTATGTAGATCTAGATATTATCCCGGTCACAGAAGAAAACGTATTTGAAGAGCATGACTTATCATACTTTTGGGCTAAGAATAATAATGAGTTAGCTGAGTGGGGAAAAAGATTTGACTTGTCAAAGTATGATAGTTGTGATAGGAATCCTGCAATTAAATATTGGAACTGCTATGCACTATTACTTCAGGAAGGATTTGAACCAGAAAATGATGTTATTAATACTGGAACTATGTTAGGTGGAAGAGAAGTTCTTCAAGAAATAAACTGGCCTGAAAAGTTTCCGATCATGGTAGAAAAGTTAAAGAAGCTACAAGATGATGATGAGACTATGTTTCCTCCAGCACTCCATAGTAGGTTTGCATTTGACAATGAAACAATGACAAGTTATCTTGTCAAATCAGAAAATTTTAAATATGCAAGTCTTTCAGATGAGTGGCACGGTAGATTACCAGACAATGGAATTGATCCTAATCATAAAATCATTCATGCTATTAATAAAAGGTTTGAATTTATTTGGCCTGACGTAAATTTTGAAGGAAGAAAGTTTTAATGCAGATACATTTATTTCGTATAGGAAATAAGTATGGGCCAGAATATGAAATATATCTCAATAAAAAATTAAAAGAATACAATGTAGTTTGGCATCGCGAAGCTTTTGATAAGAGAGTTGCTCTTCAATGGAACAAGATGCTGTGCATGAATCTTGATATTGATGAACCTATTGTGGTTATGGATATAGATCTCATACTATTGAATAATTATCAAGATCTATTAGAGTATAAAATAGAAAGAGGCCAGTTTCTTGGTATGGCAAGCTGGTGGGGTTCACCTCCGAGTCATATTCTGAACGGAGGTTTTTTTAAATATTATCCAAAAGACTGCAAATATATTTATGATAAATTCATGAAAAAAATTAGTTATTGGCAGCAGCACTATATTCTTAAAAGAATAACTGTAGGTCCAGTAAACGGAGAGCAGTTTTTTGTAGAAGATTCTGTTAATGAGAATCTAGATCTCATAACATTTCCTTCAAAGTGGGCGACAAGATGGACACAGGATCCTAAGACCAATAGAGGAATATCTAGAAGATATGCTAGGTATTTTCATACTCCTCTACAGATACAGTCAAATATATTTAACAATGACATAAAGCTCATTCATTTCACACATTCTTTAAATAAACCTCATGAATCGGAGATGTTTGCGCATCTCTACGACTAGTTTTGTATAAATACTATAAATCTTAGAGTTTCGAAACTCTTTGAGAAGACTCATATCGCTAGGAGTAGAAAGAATGGCGCAGTACGAAGATCTCATTGTCGATCAAGGCAGTGATGTCGAGATAAAACTCGAGTTATTTAATCCTGATGGATCACAAAAGATATTGAATAAGTTCAATATTGTTACGCAGACGTTAGAACCTATGTTCAACGCTTCAGGTAAAATCAAAAAATCATTTAATTCAAAAGATTCGGATTCTATTTCGTTTGGTGCATCTACTATTTCACCTTCAAACGCAGAGAATGAGTTGTATTTAAGTTTAACTAATACCGTAACTGATGCTATGAAATCAGGTAGGTATGTTTATGATGTAGAAATCTCCGCAACAGACAGTTTTGGTGTCACCACAATAGAAAGAATACTTGAAGGAAAGCTTACGGTTTCACCTTCAGTTACGAAGTAGAATGGCTGAAATAAAAGTAGTATCTGGTAGAACAATAATAAAAAAGATTACCGTCGGCGTTCCAGTCAGAGCGGTTAAGTCTTTTGCTATTAGTACAGATATAGGTTCTCTTAATAATGTTACTGTGGCTGGTGGTAGATTTAGAGATGGATTTGTTCTATCTTTTGACAGTGAAAATCAAGAATTTAGAGCTGACGGCATATTAAACCTACAAAGATTGGATGGAGGAGATTCATTTGGATTAGACTCACTACCTCCAGGAACAATCACACCACCTATTACATATAGTAAGGCTCAGAACTAATGGCATCATTAATTCAAATAAAAAGATCGCAGACCCAAATTACACCGGGTAGTTTAAGAGTAGGTGAATTAGCTTACTCAATGACTGATAGCGGTCTTAAACTTTATATAGGTGCTGGTAGTCCTGATTCGTTTCAAATGGCTGACAGTGTTCAGTCAATTGGTGGTCGATTTTATACAAAAAGATTAGATGTAGATAGTTTAGGAATATCTGAACCGGGTAAGTATCTTCTCCTAGGTGATTCAAGAAATGTAAATTATTTAAAATTAGACTCCGGTGATGTTAATCAATTAAGAATATCAAACAATCTAGTTGTACCTGTAGGGACTGATTCACAAAGACCTGTACCTTCTGCACTTGGACAAATTAGATTTAACACCACACAAACAACCTTTGAAGGATATGATGGAGTAGCATGGGGATCTTTAGGTGGTGTAAAAGACGTTGATCAAGATACATTTATTCTTGCAGAAACAAGTCCAGGTGCTGATAACGACGACTTACAGTTCTTTACAAAAGGAATAATGAGGATGCAGATAACAGACAGTGGTTCTGTTATCCTTCCTCCTGACTATGTTCCAGATAGTCAGATGTCGATCGTTAATAAACAATATGTCGATAACGTTAAAGCCGGGTCTCCATTAGATAGTGACTGGACTGATGGTGCTTATATGCACTTTAAAGATAGTAATAGAGTTACTGACGTTTTAGATGGTTTAAACGAAGCACTTAACAACGTAAGAAATAACTGTTTCGTAAGAGAATTTACTTTTGTAGCAGTACCTGATAGAGGTGGAGAAGGATTCACTACAACTCTTAATTTTACTATGGACGGTCAACCTAATAGATACACTATTGACTGGGGTGATAGTTCACAAACTGTAGCTACACCAGATGCTACTCCTTCTCATACATATACAAATGCATTAAAAAGTCCAGCAACTGTTACAGTAAGAGCATTCAATACTAATGCAGTTGGAACTGGTCACGAGGCCTTTAGAACAAATAAAGATTATATCATTATATACACAGCAGATCCTACTGCAGACTTTGAACTATATAGAACTGCGCAAGGAGGAACTGCTCTTACAGGAAATGATGTATACGTAATTGAAGGTCAATCTCTATATCTTAAAAATACATCTACAAATACACAGGTTGCAAATAAAGCTGGACCGGCCCTGGTACAATATAACATGGAGTGGGCGGATGGCACTGTACTTGTTGATATTCCTAGTGATAGTGCGTCAGGTGGTGTAATTGGAACAAGACTACTACATAACTGGGGAGGCGGAACGAATACCGGAACTGGAAGAGATAACCTCATCTTGACAATGGACTCACACAGTACAGCAGACCCTGCAGTTATTCCTCAAACAAAAACAGAACTATTAAAAGTCTATAATCCTAACATTGCTGCACCTGCAGGATTAAGTACAAAAACTATAACCTTTGTTGATAATATAGGATCAAGTCCTAAGCTAGCAGCGAACTGTCCATCTAACATTCCATCAGGACAAGTTGTAGCTGCTGGTGATACAGTGTTAAGAACAGATAAAGTTACTGGAAATATTGAGTGTACACCTAACACATCTTTTGCGCACAGCGCAGGTTCTGGTGTGTTATCAGCTCAATTTAATAATGCAGCTGACGGACAAGTTACAATGGATGGGACAGATAAGACCGGCACATACACAAGTTTAGCTTACGGTCAGCATACAGACATGAATCTTTTTGATCAGAACGGTGACTCAACATCATTCGCTACAAGCATATATCACCCAGGACTATATCATGGATTCAAAGCATCTGTTAGAAAGAACGCTGCAACTGTTCCGTTTGGTGTTAACAATATATTCTTAAAACACAGTACAACTGGTGAAACTAATAAACTTGAGTTTGTAAAAGATGACGTAACACTTAGGCCAACAATGAACTCTGCTGGTAATATTGCGCAAGGAAATGCAGGTCAGTTCAGATACATCAGTGGAATACCATACTATAATTCTGGAGCTCCTACGCTTACGCTATCTGGTCACACGATAAGTGATTGGATAGGAAAAACCTACAAGGATACTTCTCAGGTTTTACAGATACGTAGTGGAACAAATCATGAAGGAAGTACAGGTACAGCAATAGGGGGAGATCAACACTATTCATACGCAGCAATAGACGGAACACCTACTTATTTAAGCAGTGGTATACCTATTGCTGACACAGGAAATGGGTCTACATATAACTTAGGAAACATAACTATTAATATTAATACTGGAAACGTTAGGACTGTAGAGCAGTTAAGAATGAGAGCTCAAAACGTAAATGGATACGGTAACTACGTCAATATTCCTGAAAAAATATCTGTTCATACTATTAATCAGTATGGAATAAGTGAGATAGCAGTAAGCGTTTCAAATAGTCTTGGAGAACAGTATTCTGATGATGGAGTACGTATTTTCGATCTCGCCTCAGAAATTATAAATACTCCTAACTATAACAGTGCAACTAACTTTTATACAAATAATATATACACTGAAAATTCAGACCCTGGAATAGTTGGAACGAAAGAAGCTTCAGTAAGACTAGGAATAATAAAACACGATGTTACTGACTACAGTACAGGTTTTCTTCCAGTAGGACCAAACAGAAGTGGAGATACTGGAACACAATACTTTACGATGGCATGGCGAAGAAGAGCAACAGCAAACTTTAATATTAACATAACAAGTCCTAGTGGAGTTGCTGCAGTTCACATAGCTGCACCTGGAACAGCAATCGACACTACTAGTGGAAACAATGGGTGGTTAGATTGTGAATTACAATACAATGGTTCTGGAGTTCCAGGTTCAAATATAGGTGCAGGTGGTAATGGAAGTAATGGTTGTGCATTTACGGGAGCAGACAAAATTGCACCTAATGTAGCACTTAACGGATCTTATACTATGACTTTAGGAACAGAAAACTTAACAAATGCTACTGGTAATGTATGTTTAGTGAGAATAGCATTAACGGCAAATCAAACAATAACAGCGTTGAGCATTTCATAGGAATCAAGAATGGCGATTAATGACAATCAAAAATTAGACTGGTTATGGAAGAAGCTCGGTTATAACGTAGCAAAAACTGACGTTAACTCTCAGAAAAACGCTACGAACGAGAACATTCCAAGTCCACTTCTTATGAGAGGTGATAACCTCTGGACTGACGCTTTATTCATTCCTTCTACCTTTCCAGGAGCTTCTACACGAGTTGTAAAAATATATGATGATTCTGGTAACGGTGCATCTACTGTTGAAACAACAATGGATACTACCGCCACTTCTAACAGAACATGGAAAACTGGAGTTGGTGACTGGATTCCACCACAGTTTGGATCAACATATCAAGTAAAAGTTTACTTGGATGTTTCCGGTGCTGCTGCCCCTCAGTCAACAGGTACTCAGTTATTTGCTGCTGGTTCAGGTAATAATGACGAATGGTACTTTGACTATGATGCTGGTGTACTTAATTTTATAGGTGACAACTTACCCGGAGGAATGTCTGGTAAAGTCATATATATTGTCGGCGCTGCCTACATCGGTAAAAAAGGAAACAACTTTAAGGTTATAAACGCCGACTCTGCTAAGATTGGTCACATGTTTGCCGACTCAGTCGATATTCATATGGCTGATATTGTAACTGCATATATCGACTCAGCTGATATTATACATGCCTTTATAGACTCTGCAAGAATTGATATAGCAAGAATTGATTCAGGTATAATCACAGATCTTGTTGCAACAACAGGATATATAAGTCAACTTTCAGCTGACAGCGCAAACATAACTAATTTAACTACAAGTAAGCTATACGCTCCACTTATTCAAGGTCCTGGTGAGATTATAATTGACCCACTCTCTTACAGAGAGTCAGACGGTTCCGGTAATATAACTGATAGTGGAAGAAGTGGTCAACTTACTATACTAGGAAACCTTCAGGTAGAAGGTACACAAACTGTAGTAAATTCTACAGTCGTAACAGTTAATGATAAAAATCTTGTACTAGGTGATTCTTCTCAGAGTGCTACCATGTCAGATGGTGGTGGTATTATATTAGACTTAGGAAACGATGGTACAGCAGAAATAGTATATAGGTCAGTTGGTGACAAGTGGGAGCTCAATAAACCTCTTCATGTTGGTCATCTAGATGCTGATTCTGCAAACGTAAGATCTTTTTCTTCTGACTCTGCAGTAATTGAAAGAGGCCACATAAAACAATTTACTGCTGATTCTGGATTTCTTTCTAGAATAGATATTGACTCAGGATTTGCAAATAATTTTAATATTGATTCATCTAAAATCCAAAACGCCACTATTGAAAAAATCCTTACAGTTGGCGGCACTGGTAAATTTGAGTTTATAGATGCTGATTCTGCTCATATAAGAAGCTTAAGAGTTAATAACTTTAAACTTCTAGGTGTTGATTCATTTAGATTCCTTATGATTGACAGTCAAGGAAATATGAACACCGATAATAACTTTACTGCAAATAAAACTATCGCCAATTTTTACCAAGGTGGAATGACGATTAACTCGCAAGGTGCAGTTACAGTCGGAAAGAGTATAACACTACCAACAACTACGATTGATTCGAGTGGCATCACCACACCAATGATCAATACAGACAGGATGACACTGACTTCACTTCAGCCTGGTATGATACTTCATGGTGGAGCTCAAGACTCTTTCTCAATGTCAAATGAGATAACATTTAAAGCATCACCTTCCAACTTTACGAGTGTTGATGGGTTTAATGTTAGCTTTGAGCCTGTACAGGATTCTGGTTACTATAACTTTAATGTTGATCAACAGACAGGAAGGATATTAGGTAAAGGTGGATTAAAGATTGGAAGATTTAATAATGATCCAGTAGGACAGTATATTCAAAACTATCCTTATAACAAAGGTGCAAACACTAGAACATTTTTTGGAATTGATCTAGAACTAGACTCAGGTAAGCTTGTATCTACTGCCTACAGAAATATATTTAAGTCTCCAAAATCTACAAGTATGCCAAACACTGATAGCTTTGATGTTATCGATGTTATGAGTCTCGAAGACAGCATGCTCTTTCAGGTTAAAGCGGACGGATCTATTAACTTTTCTGGTAATATTCTAAAAAATGGTCAGATCTTTAGTGGCGGTGGTATTTTTACGAAAGATGAACCAAGCGGAGATGCTTTCTATTATCCTCTGCCATCGATACTTGATCCTACACTCAATCCAGGAGTTGCTCAAACTAAAAACATGTTTGGGTTCGGTCGTGTTTCTCTTAACTCACCTGAACCAAAATACAATTTTAGTGTTGATGGAACTTTTGCTTCAAAAGGATTTATAGATTCTTCAAAAGCTGAGTATGTACTTGTTCCCGGATTTGAGAATGGTGGAACAGTCTTTGCTGATGATTCTGATAAAGCTAGGATGTTCTTCATTCCTACATCAGGTATGCTTCGAGCAGGTGTACAAGATAGTATAGGAATGAACAGAGCCAATATGGGAATGTTCTCTATTGGACTCGGTTATAAACCACAGGCACTAGGAAAAAGCTCTATTGCAATGGGTTGGGGATCAAAGGCTCTCGGTGAACATTCAATCGCGATCGGTCATAAGAATACAACAGGAAATAGTGTCAATACTGGTGGAATCGTAATTGGTATTGAAAATAGACTGGATTCTATTGCAGGTCAGGCTCAAGACGCCATTGGGATAGGTATAGTCAACAGAGTTAAAGGTGATAGAGCTAAGATAATTGGCGGCAATAATATGATTGCTGGACAAGAAGCTGGTATCTTTGGTGACCAAAACGTTATGGGAGATTCAGCAAGCACCACAAGTACAGGTAACGCTGCTGGATCTTATATAATTGGTAATCTTAACACAGTCGGAAAAGCGGGTGGTGCTTTTGTTATGGGATTCTCCAACACTCTCACTAACAATGCAAACGCTTCTTATACAATTGGTAATAATAATATTATGGACGCAACTGGAGGAATCACCCTCGGTACTCAGAACCAAGTACGTCCTAATGGTGGTATAGCAATAGGATCTTTAATCACAGTTGATTCCACATCAAATTTCAGTATAGGTATTAATCTCAAAAACACTGAAATGACAGTCAGAGATCCAAACATTATGTCCATTCAAGGTGGTAACGTAATAGTTGGTGCTGACTCTGATAAGTTTGAAGCTGGAGGATATGATGCTGAAGGTAACCTTTACGTTTCTGGTGACATAGTAATTGGAGGTAGATACTTAGCTGAAGGAGCTTCAGGATCAGCAACGACTGCTTCTCCATGGGATGATGATGGATCTATAGTCTCAACAAACTTAGGTGGTAGAAGTGTTGCAATTAATAAAACTACTGCACACCAAACATTTGAAGTACTTTCTCAAGCAGGTGCAACTCTTGCTATGGGACAGATCAAAACACCAGACGTTGCATTTCCTGGAGGAGTTGCTGTAGGTGATTCTGATCTGTTTGACTCTTCAAATACAAATAGAAGTTTATTAAGTTATATACCTAAAGCTAGAGTATTAAGAGTTGGTAGTTTTACTAGAGCTCAGCTTCTTGACAGTAACGTAGGTTATGGATCTTACGTACTTGGTCCCGGTAACCTAGCTGCTGGAAAAGATCAGTTCGTACTTGGTAAAGACAACAGGTTTCATAGAGGTCACCCTTCTGAGGTTGACTCTTTTGGAAGTACATACGACACTTACAATACCACTAAAGGTCAGAACAATATAATAATTGGTCACTCTAATATAGGTGACAGCGCAGAAGGCGCAGGTGATATTAATACTGGTTCGAACCATATTATACTCGGTTCAAGTAACAGAATATCTGGAAACGCAACAGATAATATAATAATTGGTAGAAATGCTACGATAGGTAGTGGACGAAGTAATAGAATTTATATTCATCACGCTTCTACTGCTTCTGATAGTTCTCTAAACAATACAAAAGTTACGATAGGTAAGTCTCATCCAACGGTACCGGCATCTGGACCAGATGCTTTTGGTAACTATGCTCTAGATATAAGAGGTGATATTCACTTAGACAGTGGATCAACTCTATTCATAGGTTCACAGACTATTAAACAACACGTCGGTATTGGACCTCCAGCAGACCAAGCAGATCCAAACATCGGCGGAGGACTAGGTGGTAGTTTAGGAGCTCTTGTCGGCACACCTGGATCTCCAGCTATACAGTCAATTAGTACAAATAATGCTAATGAATTAGTTGTAACAACGACAACTGCACACGGATTTACTTCAGGTGACCCGAACTTAGCAATTGCTTTTACAGGTATTCACGGATCTGGCGAAAGCTCTAATGGTATAGACAGTATCAATAGTCCAAACTTTTACTTTCCAGTAGTTATTGATGCTAATTCATTTAGATTAATGCATGACTCTCCTGGTAACGTTACCGGAGAAGCTTTCGTTAGATTTAATCCGCCTGATGGAAGAGGACCTACACTAGTAGGAGATATTAACTTTATAAATGCAAACGCCGGAGGTCTTTTCGGTAGTATTGAGAAAAGATACTGGGAACCGCAAGTAGTTCTTCCAGATAACTTTGCTGTTGGTGGTGACTTAAGTGTTAGAGGTAAGTCTCTTAACTTAATAGCAGATTCTGCTGGATTAAGATTTACTGCAACTGGTAACACTGCAAATACTGCGTACTACAAATTTGATTCAAGCGGTCCAAGAATTAACAGAAGCACACTAGGACTAGGTGAATTAAGTCTAGACCAATACATTATGAGAACAGGCGAGAAAGGTGGTCTTATTCAACCACATGTTCTCAACACAGTTGATACTGACTATGTGCAAGCAAGAGTCAGTCTTGATGCTAACTTTGTAATAGGTGCACAAGAACTTTACTTCAAGCCTTCTGCTGGAATGAAGCCAGTACAACTTGGTCTTCTACCTGGTGATGTTGGTGTCTCAAATGATCCGGCTGGAAATAAATTTGACTATGCTATGCATGTTGCAGCGCTGTCTGGTCAAGGTGCTATTAATATTCGCGACTCACTCAACTTAATCGGAGCTGGTGCCTTCACTGGAACAGGTGGAGTGAGATCACCTGTATCAATAAATGGTCAGCCGTTCCCAACAATGTCATACCTATCACAAACAGGTATGGTCGATCAGACTTACATTAACAGCTTAGTAAAGATTGACTCTGTTGCACTTTCTAATTTTATAGATGAAACTTATCTAAAAGGTATCATTGATAGTACATACATCATGTCTGCTGCTAATGACAGTACTGACTGGCAGAGACAGGGTGATAAACTATTCTTTGGAACTTTCCCGAATGTAGCAAACGTTCAGGTAGGTGTTGGTACGTCTAACCCAACGTCAAAGTTTGAGGTTGCAGGCCATATAAAAGGTGATAGCGCTACTTACACCGGTCCTTTTATTATCGAAGGAGAAAAAGTAACAAGAGACTCAGAGTATACCTTTACACTAGATAGAAGCTTTCTTGTAGAAAATCTTCA
>Ga0208390_1000007_pt1 | contig 70235 bp, 56 predicted proteins | sample Knorr_S7_td_Surf_FD_185594 | JGI IMG/M metagenome (GOLD analysis project Ga0208390, IMG submission 185594) | Marine microbial communities from Southern Atlantic Ocean transect - Knorr_S7_td_SurfaceA_ad_6m_LV_A (SPAdes) (version 2) | ecosystem: Environmental > Aquatic > Marine > Oceanic | place...
AATCTTTTTTAAAAAAACTTGACAAATGAAAAAGTCCATATACTGGTTTAGAAAAAATTTAAGATTAAGAGATAATCCATCTCTATTCAATGCAATTAATGATAATGATGAGATTATATTTATTTATATAATTGACTTGCAGACATACAATCCAAATGGTTTAGACATTGATAAAATTGGAGATTTCAGAAAAAAATTTATGATGGAATCAGTATTAGATCTTGAAAAAAATTTAAAATCAAAGAAGATACACCTTCATGTATTTGAAGGAGATAAATTCAAAATTTTAGAAGAGATCAGAAGCTCCCATGGGATAGATACCATTTACTGCTCTAAGGAGGTTGGTTGGTATGAAGAGGAAGATGAAAAAAAATTAATTGATAAAAATTTTGAATTAGTTATGTCTGAAGATCCTCATCTCATTGAAGAGAGAGAGCTTCCATTTAACCTGGATAACTTACCTCTTATTTTTACTCCCTTTAGAAAAAAGGTTGAAAAAAATTCAAAAATTCGAAACGAAGTAAGTGAACTACCAGCGGTTAAAAAGGCTATTATAAACACTGACCTTAAATTTTTAGTAAAAATTGAGGTTAACAATATAATTAATCACTCAAATACTGCTTATCCTTTTGAAGGAGGTGAGAGAAATGCCTTAGAGAGATTAAAATCTTATTTGTGGGAATCCCACAACATTGCAACGTATAAGGAGACAAGAAATGGTCTAATTGGTACTGAATACTCTTCAAAATTTTCTGCCTATTTATCGACTGGTTCTATATCACCAGTAACCATTTATCATGAAATTAAAAAATTTGAAAGAGAGGTTAAAAAAAATTCGTCTACATACTGGCTTATTTTCGAGTTAATGTGGAGAGAATTTTTTAGGTATGTGACCAAAAAGGGTAAAAAAAATATCTTTAAGATTAATGGTATAAACGGAAATATTTTCAATAGAAATTTTAATTCTGATATAGACCTTTTTAAGAAATGGTGTAATGGCGAGACAGGGCAAGAATTTATTGACGCAAATATGGTTGAGCTAAATTCAACAGGATTTATGAGTAACAGAGGGAGACAAAATGTAGCTAGTTACCTAATTAATGATTTAGACCTAAATTGGACATGGGGTGCTGCATATTTCGAAAGTAAACTTATTGACTACGATGTGGCTAGTAATTGGTGTAATTGGATGTATATGGCTGGAGTTGGGAACAATGTAAGAAATTGGGCATTTAACCCTACTAAACAATCTGATATGTACGATAAAGCAGGAAAATTTAGAAGTCTGTGGTTAAATAAAAAATTTGGGCAACAAATTATAGACTTTTAGAGTATAAATAGATTACAGAGAAATTTAATTTCTCGATAAATTATTTAAAATATAGTTATGTTTAAATTTATAAAGCTTTTTAGACCTTTAGAATTGGTATTGCTTACTTTAGTATTAATAACCATTGTCGTCTCGGAAGTATTTTTCTTTAACGATGAACCGTTAAAGGCAGTATTTTTAGGTCTTTGGGCTCCAACTATTCTTCTTTTTATTTTGGTTTTTAACCAAAAGAAGTCAGATTTGTAGTAGTAAACTAACTATGTCGGAAATTTTAACTGATAACTTTATACTTATCTGGTCAGGTATTGTGACCGCTTCATTTGTAGTATGGATTGTACTTACTGCAATAGAAATGAACGATATTGTCGATAGAAGAGATAAAAAATGAATGCTCATACTGCAAGCTTGGTAAATGCTATTATACTAATAACAGTTGGTGGCTGGGGTTATTTTGAGTCAGGATCCCCTACCTCATTGATTCCTGTATTTATTGGAGCTGTACTGGTTTTATTAAACAAAGGGATTAAAAATCAAAATAAAGTAATTGCACATATTGCTGTTCTTGTAACTCTGTTAGGTTTTGCTCTAATAATGCCTTTGATGAGGGCTATGGAAGATGGTAGAACAGATGCTGTCCTAAGAATTATTATAATGCTTAGTTCTACAGTATATGCTATGGTTTTCTTTGTCAAAAGCTTTGTTGACGCTAGAAGAAAATAATTTATTCTTACTAAATTGAAAGGGTGAATAAAATCCTTTTTATTTTTCTATTTTTAATTACTAATATATTAGCTGAAGCAGCTGACACTGTAAAGTGGGTCGCGCCATGGGGTAATGACACTGGCTCAGGTGAATCTTTCTCACCCTACAAAACACTAAATAAAGCATTATCAGAACTTGATTCAGGAACAATCATGTTTAGGGCTACTGAAAAAATAAATATTTTCAGAGAGGAAATTATTATTGACGGTAAAGAAAATATTACAATTAAAGGGTATGAAGCAGGAAATTTGGGTAACAGATACATAATTTTTGATGGTACAACTGATTTAAGTGAATATAATTGGACAGATCTGGGAAACAACATATATAAGACAACCATTGACACAACAATTTGGCAACTATTCATAGATGGGAAAGAAATGGTAATGGCCAGGTGGCCAAACGCTCAATTCAATGACAAATCCATTTACAGCTGGGATACTTGGGCTCAAGGGGATGAAAGTTTAAGCTCTAACGGGACGGTAGTTGTTGACTCTAAGTATCACAACATGTCAGAAATTTCAAACTCATTAGATACAGCCCATGCAATACTGAACTTAGGGTCGTTCAGAACATGGAACAGCAAAATTGATCATGCGCAAGGAAATAATACGTTCACATTTGACAGAAAAATTTCTGATAATCAGTACAAAGACAAGCATCACTATTTCTTTGTAGAAGGAGACTTTGATTTACTTGATACCGTTAATGAATGGTACCATAACCCAAAAAATGGAGATTTATGGGTTATGACAGACGGTACAAATCCAAATGATTTAGAAGTTAAAGGAAAGACGTCAACATATTCTTTTGATATCAGAAACTCAAAAAATATTACGATAGAGAACCTCTTTTTTTTCTCCTCAACTGTTAAAGTCTCCTCCAGTGAAAATATTGTAATCCAAGATTGTAATTTCGCTTTCCCATCTACTTCTAAGAGGATGATTGGTGATTTAGGGACTCCTGAAGCAACATCTTTAGGGATAAGCGGTGCTTCTAATAAAGTCAATAACAGTACCTTCAGAAGGAATTTATTTGTCTACACTGATGGGGATGCTCTCAGAGTATTTGGTGATAATAATAAGATAGAAAATAATATTTTTCAGTACATAGATTATTCTGTCTCAGAGCTTCCGGGGCTTATGGTATCTTTTTATGTTAATGGAGATAAAAATATTTTCAGAAAAAATTCCATAAGTGATGTACAAGCTTCTGCGACATTGACACCTGGTGAGAGGAGTGAGTTTTCTTACAACAAAGTAACTAGGACTGGTGCACTTCAGTCAGATGGATCTGTATTTCAAGGAACAAGGAACTATGTTGCTGACTCAGAGGTACATCATAATTATATCCATGATACTCCTAAACTTGCCTTGCGTTACGACGCTCCTGGCGATGACCCTACTGCTGCTGGACAGAGAGGGAAAATGTATAATAATGTTGCAATTAATACTAGTGGTATAATGGTGAAAGGTGATCACCACTACATTGCAAACAATACAGTAATTGGGAGTAATAAGAATGGAATGATTATCCTAGATGAAGAAAATTCGAATCTTAACACAAATACCTTAAATAACTTAGTTGACAAACTTTCTGGTCATAGAAGTAATAGCAACTACGAAGATAGAGATGGAAATGGAGTAGCAGACTACCCAGTACCTGGAACCTCTTCAAATAATTGGAATGGGTGGGACTCTGTTAGAACTTCTAGTATTGATGAATCAAAAATTGATAATACAATATATAATTTAATTGATAGTGTTACCCTCATGCCTCTAGATGGCTCACCACTAATTGATGCAGGGATATTTATTGAAGAAATACCGATGGATACAGTTGGATCTTCTCCGGATATTGGTGCCTTTGAATACGGGATAGAGCCATGGAAAGCAGGTTATGATGGTTGGTACCCAAGGTACTACCCTTGGACTTTTATGAGTAAGAACGTTAACACAAAAATCAGTATGAGTGGAAATAACTTATATGAAGATTCAACAAATATTTCAATTTCATTTCTTTTAGAGGGTGGTGCACACGATAAAGATATTATTTTAGAATTTGATACAATGGTTAGTAATTCATATGCTGAATATGGTAAGGATTGGATAATTATTTATGAGGATGACTCAGTAGCAGATCTAAAAACTTTAATATGGGAGAAAGGAAAAGACTCCATTACACTAAATGTGCATGCTATAAATGATAATATTTATGAAAAAAATGAAACTCTTTTGGCTGGAATTGTTGGAATATCTGTTGATAAAATCTCGTTTATTAATTCAGGAATTTATGGAACTTTATATGATAACGATCAAATGCCAACAGCTTCTGCATCATTAAGTGTTGATTCTATATCTGAGAATTCTGAAACAAAAAATATTAAACTAACCCTTAGTAATCCTTCAAAATTTGACATACTGCTTGGTTTATCAGTAGAAGACAGCCCATTTGTCCCAGAAGATCTTGCAGAGAATAAAAAAGACTTCTCACTAGATGTAGATACTCTAGTATTTCCTGCGCTCAGCACAGAACAAGAATTTAATATAACATCTATTCAGGATGATGAAATCGAAAGTAATGAGCTTGCTGTCATAAATATTGAGTCAATTGAGGATTCAATATTTTTAACTCTCTCAATAGTTATAATTGATGATGATCAACCTTTACCACTATCTATTGAAAGTAAAAACTTTGTTAAAAAAGTGTTTCCGAATCCTTCAATTGATAACCTAAGGATTAATTTAGATGAAAGATATAGTATTGAAGATATTTCATTTATTGATATTAAAGGTAAGAAACACAATCCAAAAAATATAACTAGAAATAGTACATATACTGATGTTAACATATCAAATCTGGATGAGGGGATATACATTCTTAATATTCAAGTTGATAAAGAAGTATTAAAAGTTAAAGTTGTAATTAATAGATAATACTTATCTTAAGCCAAGGTGAGAAAAATTATAATTGACACAGATACTGCTACTGACGATGCAATAGCAATAATTATGGCATTAAAATGCAGAGATTTAGATGTTGTTGCAGTTACAACGGTTGCAGGAAATGTTGACATTAACTTAGCATCCACTAATGCATTGTATACTTGCGAGCTCTGTGGATATAAAATACCAGTTTATAAAGGTGCATCGGGTCCACTAAAAAGAAAACTTGAAACATCTAAATTTTTTCATGGTAAAGATGGCCTTGGAGGCACAGGACCTTACAAACCAAAAGGTAAAATAAGAAAAACTTACGCTGTTGATAAAATCATTTCTCTTCTGAAAGAATATCCCAACGAATTAGAGATTATTGCGATCGGACCACTTACAAATATTGCTGAGGTCTATAAAAAAGACCCAGAAGCATTTAGACTTATTAAATGTCTTTACGTCATGGGAGGAATTGGCGAAGGTAAGGGGAATATAACAGAGTTTGCTGAATTTAATTTTTGGGTAGATCCAGATGCTGCTGATATAGTTCTTAACTCTGGAATAGATATAAAAGTAATTGCTTGGGATGTGACACAGATTTATGGTTTTCTAGATAAAAGTAATTTTATTGAACTTCAGGCTATAAATAATAAGATTTCAAATTTTGCTATCAATATCCAGAGAAGAGGCTTAGAGTATTATAAGATAAAATATAATGAACATAAAATTGATTTAGCTGATCCACTTGCCGTGGCAGTAATGATTGATGAGACAGGTACTTATTTTAAAAATTGTGAAGTTAAAATCATCCTTAATGGAGATAAAAGAGGGAGGGATACTTATAATTTTATTGATTCAGGGAAAGTTAAACTAGCAACTAAAGTTTCAAGAGAAAATTTTTTAAAAATCTTAAAATCAAGTCTTAAATAATGAAAATTTTAAATTTTGGTTCGATAAATAAAGATTACGTTTACTCTGTAAATGAATTTGTTAGTCCAGGAGAAACAATTAAAACAAATGACTTTAAGGAGTTTTTAGGTGGTAAAGGATTAAATCAAAGTGTTGCAGTCTCAAGATCAGGGTCAAAGATTTATCATGCAGGGTGCATCAACAAGAATGATGAGATTATAAAAAAACAGCTTAATGAGTGGGGGGTTGATACTAGTTATATCTACGACGTAGATGAACCAACAGGTCACGCAATTATTCAGGTGAACACTTATGGCGAAAATTCTATATTAATTCATGGAGGTGCAAATCTAAAAGTAACATCAAAACAGATAGATCAAATAATATCAAAGTTTGGAGAGGACGATATTCTTATTATCCAGAATGAGATTAACAAAGTTTCAGAGATTATAGATAGAGCATATTACCAGAAAATGAAAATAATTTTTAATCCTGCTCCCTTCTCCGAGGAAGTATTAGACTATCCTCTTAAAAAAATTAATACCTTAATTTATAACGAGGTAGAGGGAATTGGTTTGTCGGGAAAGAAGAATATTAAAGACATAAAAATGGAACTTTTAGAAAAATTACCTATGGTTAATCATATTATAACCTTGGGGGAAAAGGGATCATTATATTTTAATCATAATGAGGAAATATCAGTTCATGCTCATAGTGTAAATACTATTGATACAACAGCCGCTGGTGACACATATGTTGGATACTACATATCAACCTTAACAAAAAAAATTAAAATAAAAGAGTGTATGGAAAAGGCAACAAAGGCGGCAGGTATTACAACAGAAAAAATAGGCGGAGCAATATCAATACCAAGTATTGACTAGAGAGCCTCGTTTTTTCTTTCTACAAATGTGTTAACGCCGTCATTATTTTTGACTATGTCAAAAGCATCAAAAAGTTCACCTGTCGCAGTATAAGATTTATATGATAACACATCCCCATCAACAGATAATACTTGAAACAACTGTTTATTCCTACCAACCTTGTCTCTTAGTGCTTCATACTGTTCCCAACCCGGCTTCACTCTGTACATCTTACCTCCGCTAACCGATACCACGTAAACAGTACCCGTTGCATCTTTAACATTCTGACCAGATAGAAGATTCTGTTCGTATGGTTGAACTCTTCCTCTCGTGTACGTATGGTCGTGACCTTGCAATACTATGTCAATTCCGTACTTATCAAATAATGGTTTCCACTGCGTCCTTAACTCTTCGTTATCTCTTCCTGTTGAAGCAGAAAAAATTGGGTGATGAAACGTAGCAATTGTCCACTTATTTGGGTTGTTTTGTAGAACTTGCTCAAGCCATTTTGCTTGCTCCTCAATCATCATATTACTGTTTAGAGCTAAAAATCTTACACCTTGGTAATCAATATAATAGTTTGTTTCTTGTATACCTCTAACGCCATTATTTGGTAAAGTAAATTGTTTATTCCACTGTACAGATAGCCTCTTTATACTTTCATCTATATCCTGTTGGACAAATGGATTGTATTCGTGGTTACCAGGCACCATCAAAGAAGGAAGGGTTCTGTGAATATAACCTCCGGCCATAAACCACTCGTGCCACTGGTGTTCATCATGTGCGTCATTTATTAAATCTCCGGCATGTATAATAAAACTTGCATCAGGTGCTTTCCTATAACCCTCACGTATCAATCGAGACCATAGTTCAAGAATATAATTTTGAGCGTCACCAACGTAGAGGAAAGAAAAAGGAGCATTTTCTTTGTGAGCAGTCTTAAACTGTATCCATTCGCTCCATATCTCACCATCTCCAACTCTGTAACCGTATACTGTATTAGGTTCCAAGCCTTTAAATGTAACAGAATGATAATTATGGTTTAATGTTATAAACTTATTGCTTTTGGGATTATCTCTATCATATTCTGATACAACATTAGAATAGTTAATGGTTTCAGTAATTGCCTCAATTGTCTCAGCTCTAGATATGAAGGCTGGATTTGCATGAGCTTTTGCGATTTCACCGTAACCGGACTTCACGTCTTTACTTGTTCTCCAAGTCACACTTATACTTGTTGCTGGATCCTCTGAAAAGTTTAAAACAATATGATCAGGATGCTTACCGGGCTTACTCCAGTTTTTAACAAATTCAGGCTTTACGTACTTTCTCTGAGCACTTATATCTGTTAACGTGAATACAAAAATAATTAAGGAAAAAAAGGTTCTCATATTAATGCCAAAAGTAATTAATATGGTTAAGATATGTATTAAAAGAGTATGAAAATTAACCGAGGTATTTGAATTTCTCCATCCTCTTGAAAATAGCTAAGATGATTAATCCAAATAATACTCCTGATGCGATCAAAACAACACTCACAAGGCCTGAAGCAGCAAATGATAGTCTGAGCAGTATTGTTGAAATTATAAATCCAGTATTTCTTATAAGTTGAGAATATCTTTCTGTGTATCTAAATGATATTAAAAGGATAAAGACATCAACTAATATTAAAATTGTAAAAAAGTCTACAAAAAATAAATAGTTGATATCCTGGCTTGCTCCATTTCCTAAGACAGCTGCGTTAAACCACGAATAAAAACTCCAAGCCGCTAGTGTTAATAAAGTAGGAACAAGAAGTAGAGATATAAATTTCTTTTGTGATATAAATTTTTTCAATCTTGCGTCTGGTTTAACTGTTTTTGGTCTTCCTGCAGTTGTCTTAAATAGAAAGATTAAAAAGAATACAACAAGAATACCTGATAAATCATATAATAGCTGAACATTATTTTCATCTGAGAAAAAGGGTACATCTAGATTTACAAGTGGAAAATCTTTAAATATCTTTCTAATTAATATAAGCGATATAATCTCGTACTCCTTAACTACAGTTACTGTAAATGAATTTGGTAGATAAAAAATTAATAAGTAAGCTTCATATACAAGAATGAAAGAAAAAGGTGTGTACAATGCTGATATTGGATCTAAAAGCAGTGTGTTATTAAAGTCAAAACTTATGTACCCATATTTATTGAGATAAATAAGTATTAAATGAATTATAAACCCTCCTGTTGCAAGTAAAAGAATATATTTCTCGAAACTTTTCTGACTTTTATCAGAAAAAACCGTATCAAATATATGATCGACTCTTTTAAGCATAAATAGTAATTAAATTATGAAAAATTTTCTTATAGTATTTTGCCTATTTACCTACTCTAACGTCTTTTCTCAGGAATTAGTTATAGGAGAAGAAAGATTAGAGCCAGGAATTGTATTTATTTTTGAAGGAGCCGTAAAAGATATTGTTTATCCAAAATCAACTAATCTAGCTGAGGAGTATACTAATGTTCATATCGAGGCTAGAGTAAACTGGGATTCAAATAATATACCTGAAGGAACTCCAAGTGGTGGATTTATCCCATACCTAAATATTAGTGCTACAATTACAAACGAGAGTACAGGACAAAAAACATTTATTGACCTCACACCTCACATAAATTTGATTGACAACTTCCATTACGCTAGAAATATTTCACTTCCTGGTAAAATAGACCAAAAGTATAGCGTCATTTTTAATGTAAATCCTCCAGAAAAACTGACACTATCATTTCATAAGGACTGGAATGATTCCTACTCAAACAAACTATTTGAACCCATATCATTCGAATATAAGAATATTGATTTTGAGGAAATAGCAAAAGCAACAAGAAAATAGATTTAAAAAAATTATAAAAAAAAAGGGACATAAATGTCCCTTTTACCATAATTCTCTCTTATAATTAAAATGAAGTATAGCTTGAATTGGGTTGTAAAACTTTTAAACCATTCTCACCCCCTACCATTAATGGAATCATTTTAGATATAAAATCATCCTCTGTCATCCTCCAATTTAAATACTGAGCGTATTTATCATAATTTTCCCACTCACCTACAAGATGAACTGAATAAGTTTCATCATTAAATGCCATCTCATATCTAATTGCTCCATCATATGCAACAGTCGTAGGGATACCACCATCTGATTTTAATAAATCAATCATCTCTTGTTTCATACCCTTTTTAACATCTATTTGGATAAAAACAAGATTTTTAGGATAAACTGAATTAATCATTCCTCCAAAATCAAAATAATCACCTTGGCCAATAACTTTACCATTATCATCAAAATTCATATACCAATAACCATGAAGATCTAGTACCTTACCAGTAGCTACGTTTACACCAGACCAACTGCCATATGTCCTCACACTACCATCTAGATTACCTAAGGAATCAGTTCCTGGCAACCAAATATCAGCAGTATACTTTATATCATCAAATGCTGCATGATATCCTTTTAACATACTTACGTATTGATCATAACTTGCTGTTTCAGAACCATACATAGAGGAATTAGATTGAATTTTATCACTAATTAATGCTAATTGGCCCTCTAAATCCTCCTCACCATGTAATTCAAATAACTTTTTAGCAGTTGCTAAATTCTTTTCATAGTTAGGGTTTGTGTTACATCCATAAAATAAAAATATAGACGCGACGATTAATAATTTTCTCATATTTCTTAATAATTTTTTTAAAAAATCAAATATATATAAAAATTGGAGAGGATAATTAAAATAAATATTAGGAATCAATGGAATTTATATAATTCTTAAATTCTAAATAAGTTTTTATCTGATGAGACTCTCCATCTTTAGACAAAAGTTGTTCAATTTTTTTGGGGTAATCAACTGGCTCTTTTATACAATCCCTTATCTCATCCATAAACTTTGAGAAATGAGCCGTCCCTAGAAATATATAATTAAAATCTTTGTTTTTTTTCTTATGTTTCTGAACTCCAAGATATCCAACCGCACCGTGAGGATCACAAATATAGTTATACTTTTCACTTAACACTTTAATGCAATTTTTAGTTTCACTGTCATCAAAACTGTAAGCACTAATTAGCTCTTTAATCCTATAATAATCATCAAGAAAAAACTCCACTACCCTAATAAAATTACTTGGATCTCCTACATCCATGGCACTTGAAATTGTTTTAACTGATTTTTTTGGTTTATAAATATTCGACTCAATGAACTTTGTAAAAGTATCGTTTAAATTATTTGAAGCAATAACTTTTTGAAATGGTAGACCCATACCTACAGCAACCAGACATGAAAATAAATTTCCGAAATTTCCTGAAGGGATCGAGACAGCAATATCCTTACCATTGTCTGTTTTCTGCTTGTAAGCAAAAAAATAGTATAGTGTCTGAGGTATCCATCTTGATATATTAATTGAGTTTGCAGTAGTGAAGTTAAATTTAGATCGTAAGTCATTATCAGTCAGTGCTTCTTTCACCATTCTTTGGCAGTCATCAAACGAGCCATTCACCTCTACTGGATAAATATTATCTGAAAGAGAAGTGATCTGTTTCTCTTGTACCTTTGAGATTCTATCTTTTGGGAAGAGAATAAATACATCAACACCTTCAACACCATAAAAACCGCTTGCAACTGCAGCACCTGTATCTCCGGAAGTGGCTACAAGTACTGTTATTTTTTTTTTAGAGGAAAGATTAAAATAACTTAAAACTCTAGATGTAAATCTAGCACCAACATCCTTAAATGCCATAGTTGGTCCATGAAATAATTCAAGTACTGATATGTCATCGCTTAATTTATTACAGGGAAATTCAAAATTTATTGTTTCGGAAACAATTCTTTTTAGAGACGCCTCGTCAATATCTTTTCCAGAAAATTTTGAAATGCATTCAAATGCAATTTCCTCATTCGATAAGTTTGATAACTCCTCAATAAATTCAGTTTCAAGAGAGGGAATAGTTTCAGGAAAGTATAAGCCTTTATCTAAGGGTATCCCGGTTAGTACGGCTTCTCTAAAACTTACTTTTGTACTTTTATCTCTAGTGCTGTAGTATTTCATACTAAATTGACAATGTCCTTACACCGTTCTCACTAATTTTTGATACATAAGTTGAAAAATCGTATCCAGATGTTTTATATAAATCAGAAACTAATAAATTAATTTCATTAGCCTTTTCAATACCTTTGGTAAGAGCAAAAACAGAGGGACCAGACCCAGAAATCGAACATCCTAAAGCGCCATTATTTAAAGCAATTCCTTTTATTTGATCAAAAAGAGGTATAAGTTTTTTCCTATGCTTCTCAATTAAATAATCGTTAAGGCTTCTTCCTAATAACTCATAATCCTCAGTGTGTAGAGAATGAACAAAAGACCCAAACGTAGATACTTGCTTAGTAGCACTTTTTAATTTTACTTCCTTTGGCAATATCTCTCTCGAGTATGATGTCTTTACTTCAATTTTAGGATTAATAACAAAACAATATAAGTCCTTTGGAGTTGGCAACTTTAATATTTCAAGTGGTGAAATGGACTTGACCATCACAAGTCCTCCCATTAGAGCAGGAGCTACATTGTCAGCATGTTCAGTAATACTAGATGCAACTTCACCTTTCATAGCATAACTTACCATCTCAATTTCACTAAGTGGAGATCCAAGCAATTTGTTAATTGCATAAACACTGGCTGAAGCACTTGAACCACTACTGCCAATACCACTACCTGGTATTATATTTTTTTTAATATTAAAATCAAAACCACAATCGGGCTTAAGTTTTTCAATCATTTTTTTTGCTGCTATTGTTGATACATTTTTATCAATATCTAGAGGGACGGAATACCCTGTGACGTTACTTATTACCAGGGATTTCTTTTTAGTTTTTCTTACAATCATTTCATCTCCTATTGAATCAATTGGGAACCCGAGAACATCAAAACCACAAGCTACATTGGAAACAGTTGCAGGAGAAAAAACTTTGATTTGATTCATAATTAAAATTGAGGAAAAAAATTCATATTTTTGATGAATAATTAATAAAACAATATGTTATGAAAAATAACCATCTATCATACAGATCAGGTAATCCAGTTCTAACTTCTGATGCATTTAATTTAACATCTGACTCTTCTGACGTAATGACTATAAATGGGACAGTAACTAAAACATTTCTTTCCCTATGTTTAGTTGTTATATCTGGATATTATTCCTGGATAAATATCTCAATTACAAATGTTCTTATACTGCCTGCTATTTTTGTTGCCTTAATACTTGGAGGAGTTACCATTTACAAAAAACATTTATCCCCAATAACTGTACCTATATACGCTGTTATTCAAGGTATCTTTTTGGGTGCTATCTCTTACACATTCAACAGTCTTTATGATGGAATTGTAATAACTGCAATCTCATATACACTAAGTATACTATTTGTTATGCTTACCTTGTACAGGACAGGAATTATAAAGCCTACTGAAAATTTTAAACTTGGTGTCGCTGCAGGCACAGGTGGAATTGCCCTTATTTATCTTGCAAATTTTGTAATGTCTTTTTTTGGAACAGGATTATCAATTATGGATATTAATAACGCTTCAATGTACAGCATTGGATTCAGTTTATTGGTTATCGTTATGGCTTCATTAAATCTAGTTGTTGATTTTGATTTCATTGAAGAAGGCTCGGAAAAAAGAGCACCAAAATATATGGAATGGTATGGAGCTTTTGGATTATTGGTCACACTCATATGGTTATACCTTGAAATTTTAAGACTCTTAGCTAAGATGAACTCTAGGAAATGAGGCTGATTTTATTATTTTCTGTCACTCTAATATTTTCATGTACAACTAAAAATAAGGAAAGTAAAAAAAGCCCAAACTTTGTACTCTTCCTTGTTGACGACCAGGGCTGGTCGGGTACCTCTGTCCAGATGTCTAATGAAATATACTCATCAAAAAGTTTATACTTTCAAACTCCAAACCTAGAAAAACTAGCATCTAATGGGATGAGGTTTTCGAGAGGGTACTCATCTTCTCCAGTATGTTCGCCATCTAGGTATAGTATTCAATTTGCACAGTCAGCGGCAAGACTTAAAATGATTAGAGTGGGTATGGACACGAAACATATTAATCACGATAAGCAAATCACTATTCCTAAAAAATTAAAAGAAATTAATCCTAATTACGCCACTGCTCATTTTGGTAAATGGGGAATTGACGCAGAACCATCATTACTTGGATATGATTATCATGATGGACAAAACGGAAATAAAGAGGGTGAATTTGTAAATAATAAAACTCAGTGGGAGACGACCTACTCAGATGATCCAAAAAAAATATTTTCTCTGTCTGAAAAGGCAACAAACTTTTTAAATGAACAAAAAAAATTAGATAAGCCATTCTTCTTACAAATATCCCATTACGCTGTTCATACAAATATTATAACAGAAAAGGAGACACATAATAAATATGTTAAAAGAAAAAAGGTTCGAAACACTGACCATCCAGGCTTTGGAGCTATGAATGAGAATCTAGACGAGGGATTAGGAATTATCTTAGATAAGTTGAAAGAGTTAAACCTAGATGATAATACTTACATAATCTATACTTCTGATAATGGGTCTGTACCAACAATTCCAGCAAGGAGGTATTACAAGGAGACAATAAATTATCCCTTATCAAGAGGTAAATGGGACGCCATGGAAGGTGGGATAAGAGTTCCCTTTATAGTGTCAGGTCCTGGAATTAAAAAAAATAGTGAGAGTAAAGTACCAGTTGTTGGTTATGATCTTCTCCCAACAATTATTGATTTAGCTGGATCTAAGATTCAAGATTTAGATAAAATAGATGGGGGTAGTTTTAAAGATATTTTACTTGGAAATAATAAAAATATAGAAAGAGAATATCCAGGAATTATTTTTCATGTTCCATATGAAAATAAAATAGCTTTAGCAAGAGCTCATTCTTCAATCATTAAAGACAACTTAAAACTCATAAAATTTAGAAATAATAATGAAATTAAACTTTATGATGTTAATAAAGACGAAGGTGAAAAAATAAACATAAGTGATAGATTTCCATCTGCTTCGTCGGAACTTGAAAAATTACTTGACAATTATCTTTACAAATACAGGTCATTAAGATGGCAAGAAGATATAAATTGGAAGAATGTAGATGTCAATGAGTTAAACTCATTCTATGAATAATTTATAAAAAAGAAAAGCCCCAGTATGTAATCATTGCCCAAATAAGATACCTGACGAACTTTCCAATAAGCATAAATACTGCAACAATTACCACATTTGTTCTAAAAAATCCAAGTGCTATCGCGATTGGGTCCCCTAAAACTGGAAGCCAACATAAAAATGCTAAAATTCCTCCCCAACTATCAATTTTTTTCTTCCATAAAAGAATATTTTTTCTCTTTACTCGTAGATATTTTTCGATGGTATTCCAACTACCTATCCTTCCAATTAAATAACTACTAAGCCCACCAATCCAATTTCCAATTGATGCAACAAATAAAGAGGTGGATAGGTCGTAATTTTTAGCTATTAAAATACTAAGAACAAGTTCTGAACTAAAAGGAATTATTGTGGCAGCTAAAAAACTAGCAATAAAAAGTCCAACATAACCCCACTCTGCAAGATTTTCCATAAATAAAAATATAAAAAAACCTCATATAAAATATGAGGTTTGTTACTTTGTCAATTAAAAAAAGATTTTAGATATCGAATCTGTCACTATCCATTACCTTTTTCCATACACTGACAAAATCATTAACAAATTTTTCTTTGTTATCATCCTGAGCATATACCTCGGCGTAAGACCTTAGTATTGAGTTGGATCCAAAAACTAAATCCACCGAAGTGGCTGACCACTTCACTTTACCTGACTTTCTATCAACCACATTGTAGCTATTTTCACTTACAACCTCCCACTTGTTATTCATATCAGTAAGATTAACAAAAAAGTCATTAGTTAATGCACCAATCGCATCAGTAAAGATACCATGTTTACTATCGCCGTAATTAGTACCCAACACTCTCATTCCACCAATTAAAACAGTCATTTCTGGGGCAGAAAGTCCCAATAGGTTTGCTCTATCTATCATCATCTCTTCTGCATTTGACACACACTCTTCTTTTACAAAATTTCTAAAAGCATCAGCAGATGGTTCTAACGGAGCAAAAGAATCTGCATCAGTCATCTCAGCCGTTGCATCACCTCTTCCAACAGAGACATCAACATTAACGTCGTACCCAGCATTTGAAGCGGCCTCTTCAATTCCTGTACTTCCAGCAAGAACTATAACATCAGCCATACTAGCACCAGACTCATCTGATATCGGTTTCAATATACTTAATGTATTTAATAATCTGTCAGGTTCATTTGCCTCCCAATTTACCTGAGGGTTAAGCCTTATCCTTGCACCATTAGCACCTCCCCTCAGATCAGAAGACCTAAATGTTCTTGCACTATCCCATGCAATGCAAACTCTATCAGAAATTGATAGACCAGAATTTAAAATTTTTTCCTTTACTGAAGACACATCAAAATTCTCATCTCCTTTTGGAACTGGATCTTGCCAAATTAAATCTTCAGAGGGAATGTTAGGGCCAACATATCTAATTTTCGGTCCCATATCCCTATGAGTCAACTTAAACCAAGCCCTAGCAAATGTATCAGAAAAATAATCGTGATCTTCTTTAAATTTTAGAGATATCTCTTTATAAATAGGATCCATCTTCATTGCCATATCTGCATCAGTCATAATTGGATTTTTCCTTTCTGATGGATTAGATGAGTCAACAGGTTTATCCTTTTCATCAATATCAACAGGCTCCCACTGCCAAGCTCCAGCTGGACTTTTCTTAAGTTCCCAGTCGTGGTTGAATAACATCTCAAAATATCCGTCATCCCATTTTGTAGGATTTGTTGTCCAGGCTCCTTCAATTCCACTTGTTACTGTTTCATTAGCATTTGCATATCCATTTGGATTCTTCCAACCGAACCCTTGTTCGTGAACAGCTGCACCTTCTGGCTCAGCACCAAGAGCACTTGCATCTCCATTTCCATGGGCCTTTCCAACGGTGTGCCCACCAGCGGTCAAGGCAACCGTCTCCTCATCATTCATAGCCATTCTTGCAAATGTTTCTCTTATATGTAAAGCTGTAACCTGAGGGTCTGGATTCCCATTTACACCTTCAGGATTCACATATATCAAACCCATATGAGTTGCGGCAAGAGGATTCTCCATAGTTGAAGTATCTTGCAAATTTTCATATCTCTCCTCACTTGGGGCTAAAAATTCTTTCTCAGATCCCCAGTATATATCTTTCTCAGGATGCCAGATATCTTCCCTGCCATATGAGAAGCCAAACATCTTCAGACCCATACTCTCGTAAGCTATGTTTCCTGCAAGTATAAATAGGTCAGCCCAGCTTATTGAGTTACCATATTTCTTTTTAATTGGCCATAGCAATCTTCTTGCCTTATCTAAGTTTGTATTATCAGGCCATGAATTCAGTGGGGCAAATCTTAAATTTCCAGTTCCTGCTCCTCCTCTACCGTCAGAAATTCTGTAAGACCCAGCAGCGTGCCATGCCATTCTAATCATTAACCCACCGTAATGGCCCCAGTCAGCTGGCCACCAATCCTGAGGCGTTGTCATAAGCTCGTGCATGTCTTTCTCAAGTGCTGAAAAGTCTAGTTTTTTTAATTCCTCCGTATAGCTATAGCTACTTCCAAGCGGGTCAGTTTTTATATCGTGCTGGTGTAACATATCGAGGTTGAGAGCTTTTGGCCACCACTTGGTTGGCGATGTCTCTTGAGTAGTACTTCCTCCGTGCATAACGGGGCATTTACCGCTTCCAAAATTTTTCATTTAAGTAGTTTTATAAGTTCAAAAAGTAGGTAACAAATGTAAGAAATAACAAATTGAAAATTCAAAAGAAATTGAGCAATTTTTTATTAAAAAAAAGGATTTTAAATAAATTGGAATGTATCTAATTTTAGGTTAGGTTTATAAAAAATCAAATATGAAAAAAATCAAAAAAATTTTAATTTTTTCCTTCTTGATGCTATGTATAATTTCTTGCTCAGAGGATGAGGATAACACAAATACCAATGAAACTAGCTACACTGTTTGGAATGGTAGTAACATTACATTTGAAAAAGCTGATGGAGCAAACCCATCCGATGCCGCGAGTCAAGACAGAATTACTGATCTTGTATGGATTACAAGAGGAAATGCTGGTGGACAAATTTATAATATAGCTAAAGAAACATCTGCAGATAAAAATAAAAGTCCTATAGGAACGCAGTGGGCTATTGGAACTATACAACAAATTGATCAACTTTCTTTCGATGATTTTAGATCTGCTGTAGGACAACCAAAAGAAGTGGTTGGAAAAAATCTTGTTTTACACCTAGTAGATGACAATACCTATCTTAGTGTGAAATTTACCTCCTGGTCATCAGGAAATAAGGGTGGATTTTCTTACGAAAGAAGCACCCCTTAATTTGATTGTCATGAAAAAATCATTATTCATATTGACACTATTATTGTCCTTTAATATTTATGGTCAAAAAAAAGTTTTGGATCATAGTGATTTTGATGTATGGAATAGAATACAAAACTCTGCTATCGATTCTAAGGGAGAATACATAATGTATTCCATTGAGAAAGGAGAGAAGGATAGTCATTTAAAAATAAAAGACCTTAACAGCAATTTAATTTTTGATCATGAAAGGTCTGGAAGAAGCCAATTTACGTATGATTCTAAATTTGCAATTTTTACGATAAAAGCATGGGAGGACAGCATCAAAGTAATGAAAAGGAATAAGGTAAAGAAAGATATGATGCCAAAAGATACAATTGGTATCTACAACATAGAAAAAAATAATATTCACAAAATAGCAAATGTAAAATCCTACAAATTACCTGAAAAATGGTCAGGATATATTGCGTATACATTTGAGAATTCAGTAAAAAGTGATACTACAAAAAAGAAAATTAAAAAGAAATCTAAAAAAGCTAGTGCCAAGAACGGATACCCATTAGTAATTCATAATTTAAACACTGGAGAAGGAGATACTATCTCGTTTGTTACAAGTTATGCATTTGCTAAAGAGTCAGAGGTGCTATCTTACATTACCACTGGAATTAAAGATTCAATTAGTTCTGGAGTCTACGTTTTAGACCTTAAAAAATATGACACAAAAAATATTTATGAATCTCACGAAAAAACAAAATACTTTCAACATACAATAAGTGATTCAGGTAAAAAAATAGCATTTATTGTTGATACTGACAGCTCAAAATCATATCACAGGAATAATGAATTTTATATTTGGGATAACTCACAAAATAATCTAAAATTAATAGCCAACACCGAAATTTCTCCTGATGGTTATAGGGTGTCCTCAGATGGGATGGTATCATTTTCGAAAGATGAAAGCAAATTATATTTTGGTCTTGCCTTACCTGAAATATATCAAGACACCTCACTATTAGATGAAGAAATTGTAAATGTTGAAGTTTGGAGTTATGATGAACCTAGACTATATACAATTCAAGAGAAGCAATTAAATAATGATAAAAAGAAATCCTTTCAAACAGTTTACCATTTTAAAGAAGATAAAATAATTCAAATTGCAAATAAAGAATATCCAAGAGCATTTTTATCTGATGAAGGAAATGGAGATTATGCATTAATTACTAGAAATGAACCTTATCAATTAAGCTCTCAATGGACAGGACAATTTTCTAAAAATGATTTGAAAGTAATTAATACAAAAAATGGTACCTCTAAAATGGCAATAGAGGGAAATTCAAGCTACGCTAGGTTTAGTCCAAAAGGAAAATATGCATACGGGTACAATGCATACGATAGCACTTGGTACACTTATAATATTGAAACCTCAGAATATACTGAATTAACGAAAGGAAAAATATTTTATAATGAACTAAGTGATTACCCAGATTATCCAAGATCATACGGCTCTGCTGGGTGGACAAAAGATGACAAGTCTTTACTTATTTACGATAGATATGATATCTGGGAATTTGACCCTAACGGTTTGAAAAGCAAAAGATTAACAAAGGGTCGAGAGGAAAGAATTACATTCAGATATTTAAAACTAGATCCTGAGGAAATATTTATTGACTTGTCAAAAAATATTCTGATGTCAACATTTAACGATATTAATAAAGACGGTGGTTACTATGAATACAATTACAGAAAGAATAAAGGAGTTCAACTAGTTAAAGGGCCATATAGATTTTCTAGACCTAAAAAAGCTAGATCAAATGATAAGTTAATATATACAAAACAATCATTTGAGGAGTTTCCTAATATTATATCATCCGACTTAAATTTTGAGAGTAATAAAGTGATAAGTGATGCTAATCCGCAACAAGCAAATTACAACTGGGGCACGACTGAACTTGTCAAGTGGACATCATTAGATGGTATACCTCTGACTGGCATCTTAGTAAAACCAGAGAATTTCGATCCAAATAAAAAATATCCAATGATTGTGAACTTTTACGAGAAAAGTTCTAATGGTATACATAGACACATAATTCCAAATCCAGGTAGATCAACAATTAATTATAGTTTTTATGCTAGCAGAGGTTATTTAATATTTAATCCAGATGTTTATTACAGAGTTGGTTATCCTGGAGAAAGTGCATTTAATTGTGTAATACCTGGAGTAACCTCTTTGATTGAAAAAGGTTTTGTAGACGAGGAAAATATTGGCGTACAAGGTCATAGCTGGGGAGGATATCAGATTGCATATTTGATAACAAAGACTGATATATTTAAAGCTGCTGAATCGGGAGCACCTGTTGTTAATATGATAAGTGCTTTCGGAGGAATCAGATGGGATACTGGTTTAAGTAGACAGTTTCAGTATGAACATACTCAAAGCAGAATTGGCGGTACGCCATGGGAATATCCTCAGAGATATTTTGAGAATTCACCTATTTATAATATTGATAAGATTAATACTCCAGTTTTAATAATGCACAATGACAAAGATGGACACGTCCCATGGTACCAGGGAATAGAATTTTTTGTCAGTCTTAGAAGACTTAGCAAACCATCCTGGTTATTAAATTATAATGGCGGAAGGCACTGGCCCCTTAAAATGCAAAATAGGAAAGATTTTAATATAAGAATGCAACAGTTTTTTGATCATTATCTAAAAGGTGACGCAAAACCAATGTGGATGGTTAGAGGTGTGCCAGCAATAGAAAAAGGGATAAATCAGGGATACGAATTAATTATTGATGACAATTATTAAATATTTTGATAATCATAAATAATCATACATTCTGACTCTAAAATACTTTTATGCGAGAATTATTATCCATTAATTTATTTTTCATATTTCTTATATTTTTAAATTGCACCTCCTCTCGTCAGTTAAATGATAAAATTTTAAAAGCCGATAGTCTGATTTTAAGTACACTTAATTTAAAAAACTTACCTGGAATCTCTGTGACAATTTTAAAAGATGGAATTAATATTTACTCAAAAGGTTTTGGTTATGCTGACATAGAAAAAAAAACTAAAATTATCCCATCTGAAACAAGATTTAGAATTGGAAGTGTTTCTAAAACGATTGCATCATCAGCTTTGATGAAATTAGTTGAAGAAAAAAAAGTGAACCTTGATTCAAGCATATACAATTATGTTCCTGACTACCCGAAGAAAAGGTGGGAATTTACCTCACGTCAAATTGCAGGTCATTTGTCTGGTATAAGAGGGTATAGAGATAATGAAATGATGATAGATAAAAATTTTACAAATGTTAGTGATGCATTAGAAATTTTCAAGTTAGATACTCTTATGCACGAACCTAATTCTAAATATCTTTATTCAACTCATGCTTGGACACTGCTAAGTCTTGTTATTGAAAATGCTTCCGGAAAAAAGTTTTTAAATTATATGCAAACAAATGTATTTGATTTAATTGACATGAAAAATACACACGCTGAAGATATAAATTTAAATGATATAAAAAAGGTAACTTATTATAAATTGGATTCAAATAATAATTTTGTTATTGAACCATATGTTAATAATAGTTGGAAATGGGCTGGTGGAGGATTTATATCCACAACTGAGGATGTGGCAAAATTTTTTTTAGCACATACTGATTATGACTATTTAACTAAAGAAAGTATAGTTCAACTAATGACACCTCAAAAAAATATATCTGGAGAGTCAACCAATTACGGTATAGGTTGGAGGACTGAACATGATTATGATAACAATACGCTACTTGGACATACCGGTGGATCAATTGGAGGTACGACATATGCATTTATGGCACCACATTCGAATTCAATTATTGTTATGACAACAAATTTAAGTAATGGAAGTTTTGGTGAATTACCTAAAGATTTATTTCAATTATTTGATTTTTAAACTAAATAATAGTAGAAATAAAAAGTGGAGCCAGAGGGAGTCGAACCCTCGACCTCTTGACTGCCAGTCAAGCACTCTAGCCAGCTGAGCTATGGCCCCCACTAAAAATTTATTTCAAGACATCTCTCTTATACTGGTTCCACTCTCTAACCTTACCATCAACAATGTGATAATACTCAACGTAGACTTCAGATTCCAAATCAGAATCAGGATTAGTATGAGTTGAAGTAAACTGTGCATTTACCCAATCTCCTTCACCAGTAGTAACTGCTAAAGAGAATGCATAATCAGTATTCCATGTATATTCATTTCCATCTTCTTCTTCAACTTGGATAACCCAATTTTTAATGTACTCTACAAATTCGTCTGGACCAGTTACTTTACCTCCGTCAGCAAAACTCATAACCGCATCCTCCTCAACAAATGTTTTTATTTTTTCATAGTCTAACTCAGCCCAGGCTTTGTCCATCTCATTAAAAACCTCTATAGCTGAGGCTTTTCCCATTTTAACTTCTCCATCTACTCCATCAATAAATCCATTTGATTGAATTTCACATTCAAGGTCTTGATTAACATTAGCACAAGAAGCCAAGAATATTGTTATTAATAATATATTTCTCATATTTTAATTATTTAAGTTTTATAAAAATTTATTTTATTATTGAATAGAGGACAATTTATTGATTTAAGTTTATTTAAACTAAAATATCCTCTTCACTTGTCTTATCCTTTTAAGATAATAATCTTTAATAAGTTGGGTTTCTATTACGCCCCTGGATGATGACGCGTGGATGAAGTTAATATTTTTTTCATCTTTAATATTAGATACCAATCCTACATGAGTGACCTTTCTTCTGCTCTTTCCAAAAGCAAAAAAAACTAAATCACCTTCTCTAGATTTTCTAAGAGAAACCCTCTTACCAATGTCAATCTGCTGAGCGGTTGTTCTTGGTATTTTCATACCTACAGTCTCAAATGATTTCACTAGTAAACCTGAGCAGTCAATACCTTTCTTATCATTACCTCCCCATTTATATGGCGTACCAATATATGTCCTAGCCTCGCCTATTACTTTACTTATTTTGTTTTGTTTTAAAAGTTTTTTTTGCGATATACAACTTGAAAATAAAATTAGTGACAAACTAAATAATAGATATTTTCTCATTATTAATTTTTTCTTAAAACTAAAAATAAATCTAAGTTAGTAGGACTATCCTTTACCAGCTCATAGTCCTTGTATGTAATTGATGAAACTAATTTACCATCATTTTTCTTAAGATTATTTCTATTCATCCTGTTTAAAATTTCATAAGGTATTTTATAAATAAAATTTGGTAAACGTTTTTCTAAATTAAAGACATCTAATTTCTTGAATCTCTGAACTGAATCTAAATTCTGATTATAATATTTTATTACTTTTTCATTACCTGAAATACCATTTACCTCTACACTAGAAAAATATTTTTCACATAAATCTCTCAATTGTTTGGATGTATACTCTCTAATGTGCCAAGGATTCCTAGTCAAGGTCATTTTAATATTTGGGGTAGTAATTAGTGCTATGCCTCCTGGTCTTAATATTCTTTTTATCTCAGAAATAAATAACTCGTCATCGTTTATGTGTTCAATAACTTGAAATGAAATAATTGTATCAAAAGAATTATCTTGAATTTCATCAAGTGGAGGAAAATTTGAGGCTGAAAAATTATTTTTTTTATATTTCAGAGATAACTCATCAATGACAGATTTAATTTTATCAATTGCTGTGTATGACTTACTTTTTTTTAAAATAATATCAATACCTCTTCCTTCGCCACATCCAAGTTCTAAAACATCTCCTGATATAAATTTTTTGGATAATATATACGCGCTTAGAAGTCTGTTATGAAGAGGGTTATCTGAGGGAATTTTGTCAGAAGTAATCTCAGTTGTGAATAATGACATATTGTAAAAATAACACTAAATCATTTTTAAATAAAAAACATATAAATTGTATTATAAAATAGAGTTAAATGAAAAATAACGATATAGTTTTTGGAACAAGACCAGTTTTAGAAGCAATAAATTCTGGTAAGACTTTAGAAAAACTATTTATTCAAAAAAACTTAAAAAAAGAAATATTAGAAAAAATCAAATCGAAACTTTCTAATAAAAAAATTAATATTTCGTATGTCCCAAAAGAGAAATTAAATAGAATAACAAAAAAAAATCATCAAGGTATAATTTGTTATATATCTCCAATATCATACCAACCAATCGAAGAGATTATCCAGAGGGTTTTTGAAAAGGGGAAAGATCCATTCGTCATCATTCTAGATCGAATAACTGATACCAGAAATTTTGGAGCAATTTCTAGAGTTGCAGATGCATCAGGTGTAGATGCAATTATAATTCCTGAGAAAGAGTCCGCTATTATTACTAGTGATTCTATAAAAACATCAGCAGGAGCAATAAACTATATCCCAATATGTAAAGTTAAAAGTCTTAGAAGTACAGCAAATTTTTTGAAAGAAAGTGGATTAAAATTAGTCTCATGTACTGAGAAAGGAGATACAAAATTTTATGATGCAGATCTTACCTCTCCATGTTGCATTATCCTTGGCTCTGAGAAAGATGGTATTTCAAATAGTTTAATGGATATAAGTGATGAGAGGTTAAATATCCCTATGAAAGGAAACGTGGAATCTTTAAATGTGAGTTCTAGTGCATCAGTGATACTCTTTGAAGTTGTAAGACAGAGATTTAGATAGATTTTAAACCAGTTAAGTCAGAACTACTTCTGATCTTCTCCCCCATTCCATCTAATAGATCAATATTATATTTCCTGCACACCGAGGCTTCTGGAATCTCTTTATTATGTCTATCTCCCCCGTTCGTAAATATATCTGGTTTGATAGCCTCCAAACTTTTACATACTGTTTTGTCATCATCAATAGATAAAAAAACTTCATCTACCCACTTTATTGATGATACTATAGTCAACCTATCTTTCTCATCCATAAATGGTTTTCCTTTTTTGAGCCTACACTGTTTGTTGTTGTTAACAATTACTATAAGGTAATCACCCAGTTTCTTTGAAAGTTCTATATACTCTAAGTGACCAACATGTATTGGATCAAAATACCCACTTATTGCTACTTTTTTCATTAAAAATAAATTTCAATAAAATTAATGATAATTAAATCATATTTTTGAAAATGAATATTTTAATTATTGGATCAGGTGGCAGAGAACACACGCTTTCGTGGAAAGTTAAACAAAGTAAATCGTGTGATAATCTTTTTATTACCCCCGGTAATGCAGGGACAGCAAAAATTGGTAATAATGTAAATCTTGACCCAAATAATTTTGAAGAAATTAAGGTATTTACTATTGAAAATAATATAGGACTAGTTATTGTAGGACCTGAAGAACCTCTTGTTAATGGCATAGTCGATTATTTTAATACGGATCCTGATCTGAAAGAAATAAAAATTTTTGGTCCAAGTAAGGTCGGAGCTCAATTAGAGGGAAGTAAAGACTTTTCTAAAAATTTTATGTTTAGAAATGACATTCCATGTGGAAAATCTAAAACCTTTAATACAGAAAATATTGATGAAGGATATAAGTTTTTAGAAAGCATATCTGCCCCATATGTACTCAAAGCAGATGGTTTAGCTGCAGGAAAAGGAGTCTTGATTCTTGAAAACCTTGACGAGGCAAAAAAGGAGCTTCATGAGATGCTAGTAAATAAAAAATTTGGTGATGCTAGTCAAAGTGTACTAGTGGAAGAATTTCTTGATGGAATTGAAGTTTCTGTCTTTTTTATTACTGATGGTAAAGATTATGTGTTACTTCCTGAAGCAAAAGATTATAAAAGAATTGGAGAAGATGATAAAGGACCAAATACTGGTGGCATGGGTGCAGTCTCACCAGTGAACTTTGTTGATGATAAGTTTATTAAAAAGGTTAAGAGAGAAATCATAGATAAAACAATATATGGTTTACGCTCTGAGAATATCGAATATAAAGGATTTGTCTTCGCAGGTCTAATGAATGTTGATGGAGACCCATACGTAATTGAATATAATGTCAGAATGGGAGATCCAGAAACACAGGTGGTTATCCCACGATTGAAAAATGATTTAGTTGACATTATATTGACGTGTTTGGACGGTAAACTAAGTGGGGCTTCAACCCAATTCCTTGACAAATACTGTACTACAGTGATTTTAGCATCAGATGGATATCCAAATCAATACGAAAAAGGGAAAAAGATTACTAATATTAGTGATGAGGATGAATCTATAATATTTCATGCTGGAACAAAGCTCATTGATGACAATATTATATCAAATGGAGGTAGAGTTCTTGCTTGTACGGGATTTGGATCAAACCTATCACAAGCTCTTAATAATTCGTATAGAAAGGCTAATGAAATCGTATGGGAAGATAAATATTTCAGGAAAGATATTGGTAAAGATTTAATGTAAATGAAGAGAACAATAATTTTATCCATCCTTTTATCAATTCTATTGTATGGATGTAACCAACCAAAATACAGTAACTATTACTCATTTGATAATCAAATCTGGTTTCAAGACTCATCAATAGTTTTTGATTTTAATAGTGATAACTCAACAAAATTAAATTTTGAAATTAATTTATCGTATGATAATAATTATCCATTTCAAAATTTATACACAACATACTCATTGATAGACTCTGAAAAAAATGTAATCAATTCAAATATGATCGAGCTGCAACTTTTTGAAAAGAAATATGGATACCCTTTAGGGTCAGGAGTTTTCAATAGCTTTATAATTGATTCTACTTTTCTCGAGACCCAAAATATTCTTAAAAATGAAGATTACAAACTACTCATAAAGCATTCAATGAGAAGTGAAAGTTTAAAGGGTATTAAAAAGTTAGGTTTAACAATTACTGATTAGATAAATCATCAAAAGTTTCCTCTTTATCAAATATAAATGAAATAGAAAACCTCATAGTTTCTGCTAGTGGGTGATCATTCTCAACTGTAGATAAATAAGAAAAATCAAGGCCTAAATTATTATATTTTAATCCTGCACCAAGAGTTAAAAATTTCCTTCCTCCCTTATCAATATTTTCAAAAAAGTATCCTCCTCTTAATGCGAATACGTCCCTATACCAATACTCAACTCCAGATGAAATAGTTATTTCTTTTAATTCCTCGGAAAATCCGTCAGGTGCATCAGAGAAAGATGAAAAAATACCACTTAGTACAGACCTATTTGGATCTTTACCCTTTAAAATTTTTGGTTGATTTGTAATAGGATCCACAATAAAGTTTCCATTATCATCCAATTCATATACTGGAGGGGAAGGAACCATAAGTTTATTAAAATCAACAGCTAATGTGATTGAATTAAATTGATCAATAAATGTCTTAATAGAGGATCCAAATCTAATATTTGTTGGTATAAAATCTAAATTTTTGGAACTTCCATATGTTATTTTTCCTCCAATATTTGATATATGGCTACCAAAAGATAATTCTGATGTTCTTCCAGAAATATTAATTTCTTTGTTATAATATAAACCCAAATCGACTGAGAAACTAGTACCAGCTTTCGCATCAGAGTAATTTGAAATACTACCAGATAAATTAGACCATATGTATCTAGCCGTGCCACCTAGTGACAAATCATTTGTCAGTTTCCTAGAGTAGGTAAATGCCGTACTTAATTCTTTAGGATTTTCTACACCCATAGACATTCCTTGATTATCAGTTAGCTGTATTTCACCAAGATCAAAATACTTCATTGATAAACCGACCGTCTGAACCTGATCGATCTTATAGAATCCAGTAAGATATGATATTGACATGTCGTCAACAATTTTGCCAAGCCATGGTACGTATGAAAGACCAAATCCATACTTTTTATCTATGAAAGCAAGTTTAGCATTGTTCCAATGAATCGAATTAACATCTGCATCAGTTGCAACACCTGTCTCACCCATTGCCGATCCTCTTGAGTCTGGAGATATCATCAAAAAAGGAACAGCTGTAACAATTGGTCTCCTAGCAGTATCTTGACCACTTAACATTGATACCTGAGAAAAGCTAGGTAGAGAAAATAAAAAGAAAATTAATGTCAATCGTATCATCTCAGTTTTAATAATTTACTATGAATAATTTCTGTCCTATTATTTGATTTATTTCGGACATGTAATTTATATATATAGATACCTTGAGACAAAGTATAACCATTTAAATCTTTTCCGTTCCAAGATAAATTATCAATAACAGGTGGTGAAACCTCATAATCCTTTTCAATAGAATAAACAATTTTTCCTCGCAAATCATAAATATTAAGAGACATTTCAAGAGGTTCTCCCTCATAACCATTATTAAACTTAAATGTTGTTGTCTCATTAAATGGATTAGGATAATTCATTAATTCTGTAATATTTTCTTTATAATTATCATCAATAATGAATACAACTTCCTTTGTAGATATATTATTGTAATTATCTGAGACTTTAATTTGTATTCTATGTTTACCGAGTGAAATATCTTCTAAAGGAAAAATTATTTTTCCTCTTTTGTAGGAATCTTTTACCTGAGAAAAATACATTTTGAGAGGTATATAAATGCTATCATCAAGTATTGCGTGAGGTATAATGAATTCATTATTATCAGTAATATTAATACCGCTGTTATCAAAGATATCAACAAGTACTAATGGATTTCTCGAGACTTTATCACCAGAATTAAAATTATAATCATCAACATATACTGACAGATCAGGAGGTAATTCATCAGCAGCATAATCCTTACTTGTCCCACCAATCGTGAAATTAGAGTACGATGATGCCTCACTATTGTCTAATGAATCAACTGCAAAAAGAGATATTTTGCCTTCGCCGTATTGATAATTAATATTTTTTGATACTAGAAATTGAAAATCGAATATTCCATCACTAATTGATGAAAAACCGTTAAAAATGTTTTTATCCCATTCCCTGTAAGAATAAGGCTCACTTTCGTCCCCTAGAGTTTTTTTATTATTTATTTTATCAAAGATGTTAACGTATAAGTTTCCGTTAAATGATTCTTGTAATTCTCCTTGATCATTAACAATTCTGCCACTAACCTTTACCTCACTTGTAGCAGTAAGTGTATCAAGTTTATCAATTTCAATATTATACTTTGGATAAATTAAAAGTAATGACGGGTCTCCTAACAAAGAAAAATTTCTGTTAATTGGACCACTTAAACTGTTATTCTTTGTGAACTTAAAAATATCGCCTAATCTTAGATAATTTCCATTTTCTTTCTTGAAAACATTCCTATAAAACTGATTATTTAATCTAAAGTTTGTTTGAGAAAAAACCGGTCTAGTAGTCGTTAATAATGCTATTGCACCTCCATTTCCTTTATTGAGCAACATCTCACCTCCTGAAGTTATGAGAGGATCGTCAAACTTTCCAAATTCACATGTTGCAGTTATGATTAATGGCAACTTAACTCTATTTTCCCAACTATAAATTGAATTTTCATCTAATATTTTTTCCTCTGTCCAAAGGAATTCATTACCATGGCCAATATAATTTAGAATTAGAGAGCCATTCTCTATTGCATTATTTAATTTATTTCTAGCTTCTTCAGATACAATTACACCATCCACCAACTTCTGTTCGTAGTTATCAAGATATATTTTCTTAATATCATATTCACCTGCAAATTCATTTAAATAATCAAAATGTGTTTCCGCATCATTTTGATGAACATTACCATCTCCATCATCGGCAACTAGGTATATGTTTTTTTTCCAATCACCTAATAAATTTCTTTCCTGAGAATACCTAACTAATTTATCTATGTATTCCTTAGCCTCATCTTTATTTCTACTAGGTATTCTACCAATACTTACCTCTAGATCATGATCACCAGATGTAGATTCAAGCCAAACTCCCTCATCGTTATCTAAAAATCCATAGTAGTCGTCAGATGCAAAACTGTAAATATTATTTGATGAATTATATGATTGGTAAATAGGAATTAAATTTGTGTTATTAGGAACTCTATGTTTATAATCATAAGAGCAGTCACCAAATAAAAGCACATATTTTAAATTTTTAGAAGAGGTATTGTAAACATATTTTATGTAGTTTCTGATTGATGAAACGTCCAAATTACCGGATGAGAATTGATTATAAACATCATCTACCGTCTGTATTTCTACATTCAATAAATCTTTACTTTCTCTTAATTTTTTTAGCCTTTCAGCCTGTTCTATAAATTTTTTATGAGTAATTATTAATAAATCCGGATTATTGTGATCTAAAATATCCGAGTTTTCTAAGACTTTAATAAAACGTGGATAATCTAATGCCTCCTTTCTAAAAGCTATTTTATTTTGAAATTTTTCATTAGAATATGTAAAAAAATAATCAGAGTCATCGGCCTTAGTAATTTCATGTTCAGAAATTTTATATGGATCTGTAATATCCCAAACAGAGATCTGATTTGAGGAATTGATATTTTGGCGAAAGATTAAATTATTTTGACTTGGTTTTATGTAAAATTTTATTTGTTCATTTTTATAATTTAAAGGGATTAATGAATTTAACTTTATATAATCTAGGTAAGATATAGCAGATGCCAAACCGTCGTACTTTAGATTAATTAAATTATTATTATTTGTATTTCCATTAAAAGAATACTTTGCGATCTCCTTTTTATATTTTTCTCCATAGATTTTATCTTTTATTAATCCCATATCTTTTTTTGATACTAGCTGTTCATTAAAAAAAATTGAGAATGATGACTCGACAGTAGATCTTGAGATTAGAGATATCTCCAAATCTATTCTCGAATCATCCTCGATCTCAAATAAATCTATATTTTGAGATTCACCAGAAGAAAATATACTTCCAAACCACTCCCTGCCAGATTGAATTATACTATAAAAATCATTTTCATAATGAAAGAAATTATTTGCTACAGAGGTCGTGCTGTCATAAGATGATGTTAAAATTCTTTCATTAATTTTTTTTCTTTCATTTAAATTGTAGCTGATAAGATAGTATGAGGTGTCACTGTAAATGTTTTTTTGAGAAGACATTACATTATTTATTGTGTCAAAATAAACCCTGTCTGAAGAATTAAGAAAAAAATATAAATACTCACCATCATCAAAATAATTATCATCATTCCCATGGAATGAAGACTCTAACTCAACAGGTTGAATTAAATTTGATTTATAGTTGATCTGAGGAAGTGAGCCATTATAACCCGAACCAAAAATTTGAATTCTATTTGGATCAATATTTTCAATACTCAAATCATTATCTAAAAAAAAATTTTTATCAATTTTATATACACCAGATTCAGTAACTCCAATCTTAATCCATTTACCATCACTTAATATCGAATTATTGGATTTTAATATGATAGAATTAAAAATTAAAAAATAAATAATTAGTGTAACATGTTTCATCTAAGCTTATGTATTAACTCAAATTATTACTAAATATTATGTTTTGAAAAAATCTTAAATAGAGACGTTACGAGTGAGATTAAGATATACACAAGAACTATAATATACAACGACTGAACTCCAATCAAAATCAAAATCAGTAATGATATGAAAATAATTAAATACTTTTCAATATTATCTTTAAGACTATAGTTTGAAAATTTAAGTGAAAAAAAATTTAAGTCAGAAATCATCAAAAATGAGGAGAAAAATATTATTAAAATCATAGAATATTGATTTAGAAAATCAAAAGGATAATAATTTGAAAAATAAAGAGAGAAAAACAGTGTTGCATTTGCTGGAGTTGGTAAACCCTTAAAATCATATTTTTGAGTATCATCACTATTAAACTTTGCTAATCGGTAAGCTGAAAATAATAATATTAATACAGATGTATACTTTAAAAAATTTAATGTTGTAAACTGATCAAGCCATAAATAAGCTACAACAGATGGAAATGCACCAAATGAGATCAGATCTGCTAAAGAATCGAACTGTTTACCAAAACTTGTAGTTGCATTTAATTTTTTTGCAAAAAAACCGTCTAAATAGTCAGAAATCAAACATATAAAGAACACATAATAAGAATAATTTTCTTTATCCGATAACATAAAGAAAATGGAAAGAATTCCTGAACATATATTTATAGATGTAAATAGATTTGGTATTAAAAATTTCAATTTAAAAACGGATTTTGTTCAATTTCATCTTTGACAAGAGTTAAAGGACCATGACCTGGATATATAGTAACATCATCCCCTACTAAAAATAAAGTATTTTTAATACTCTTAATTAATGTGTCATAATCCCCCCCAGGTAAATCAGTTCTACCGATAGAATTCTTAAATAAAACATCTCCACTGAGACATGCTTTCTCATCTTTCAACAAAAAGGCACGATGATCCTGTGAATGTCCGGGAACATTTAAAACATCAAAATTAATATCACCAAAAGATAGCTTATTTTCAGAGCCTAATAACTTAACACCTTCAAAATGATTATATGAATTAAGACCATATAAGACAGCAATATTTTCACTTGATTTATACATTTCTTCTTCACCAGCTGGAATGAATACGTCTACGTTAAATATGTCTTGAAGATATTTTATTCCAAGAATATGGTCAATATGACAATGTGTTAATAAAATACAATTAACAATAAAGTTTTTAGAATCAATAAAGTTTTTAATCTCTATATTTTCATTATCATAATAATTTCCAGGATCAATTATAACACATTGATTGTTACGACTAATTATGTATGTATTTTCTTGGAAATCATTAAATGTAAATGACTTTATCTGTATCATATTGATAATTATATGCAAATTTGGAATATTAATGTGATATTAAAAAATTGATGAAAAAAATAGACTATCTAATAGTGGGTCAAGGAATTAGTGGAACTTCTTTTGCATGGAGAGCATATTTTGCAAAACAATCATTTATAATTATTGATAATGAAAAAAGCGTCACTGCCTCTAAAGCAGCTCTTGGAATCTACAACCCTATTACCGGAAGAAAATTCAATATTTCCTGGAACTACAATAATCTATTATATGAATTGAATGAATTTTACTCAGATGTAGAAAATAAATTAAATGTTAATATTCTTCATAAAAAGAATATTTTTAGACCTTTTAAAAATAGCAGTGATAATAATGAGTGGAATGTGAGATTATCATCCAACAGATATAAAAAATTCATAAAAGAAATTAATGAGGTTGGTGTTTTAACAAAAGGTAGTGGTTATGTAGATGTTAAAAAATATTTGTTGAAATCTAAAAAATATTTTAAGAAGAACAACCGTTATTTCTGTGATACATTTAAAAGTGAAGATTTAGGAATAAGTAATGATTTCTTTTCTTACAAGAATAAAAAGTTTAGAAATATAATTATGTGTACAGGGATTGATGAAAAGAATATTAAATCGTTTAATCAAATAAAATTAAACAGTGTTTCAGGAAATAGTATTTTAATTAAATGTGAAAATAAAACAAGTCACATCATAAATAAAGGAATAAATATTTTACCCATAAATAAAAATGAATTTCATATTGGATCAACATATTATCAAAATGTAATTGATGAAGGTCCTGACGAATTAATGTCAAAGACAAAACAGAAATTTGAAGATAATTTTACACTAATAAAATCTATGTTTGGCATTAGATCCGCTTCAAATGATAGGAGACCTATTATAGGAAGACATAAACATAATAAAAGAATGTATATCATTAATGCAATGGGTTCAAAAGGGGTTAGTCAAGCCCCATACTGCGCAAAAAAATTATTTAATTTCATTAATAATAACGAAAATATAGATGATGAAATAAACATAGATAGATTCAGATCGTAACTTTAATATGAGGATTTTAATAACTTATTTTCTTTTGCTCCAATCTTTTATAGGATTATCACAAAGCAGTTTCTACAATGAAATTGGTAAGAATGGAATACAATATAAAAATTTCAAATGGAAAGTTATTTACTCTAATAACTTTGAACTCTATTTTAATGATGGAAGTGAAAATATTGCAAATATAGCATTGGATCATATCGAAGAAAATTTTTCAAAATTATCTTCAAATGTGGGTCACCAACCCTTTAAAAAAACTAAAATTTTTATCTACAATTCTTTGATTGATATGAAGCAATCAAATATAGGAATAAACGAAAATGATTTATTCTTGAACACTAACTCAAACTTTAATAACAAAATACAATTTAAGGTAGCTTTTCAAAATAATATTTCAGCTTTTAAAAGAGATTTAAACTTTGAAATATCTAAAGTTTTGATTTCAGATCTTATGAAAGGTAACATGAGCTTTTCAAAAAGATTTGGTAAAGCTTCATTTACTACAATCCCAAAATGGTTTTCAGAAGGTGCAGCAAGGTACCTTGCATATGGTTGGGACATTGAAATGGATAACATTTTGAGAGACTACTTTCTACTCACAGATCAGAAGAAAATTAAAAATATTAATAATAACCAGTCTGAATATATAGGCCAAAGTATGTGGAACTACATATCTATTCAATATGGAAAATCTAATATATCAAACATCCTTAACCTTTCTAAAATAATTAGAAACCCTGAAAGAGCTATCTCAAGTGCCCTTGGAATAAGCTTTGAAGACTTTATAATAAATTGGGCCAACTATTATTCTGAATCTATAAATAACAGGTTTAAAAATTTAAAAAATGATTCGAATAAGAATCTAGAATTAAATCTAAAATTTAAAAATATTGAAGAGATAAAGTCTAATCAAAACGGAGATTTAATAGCGTTCAATTCAAATAAAAATAATGTCTCTAACCTAATACTTTATGATACCAAAACAAAAAAGTCTAAAAGTTTAGAAAAGGTAAAATCAAGAGGAAATAAAGCAGTCTATTATATAAACTGGATTGATGAGCTTACAGTATCTTACCTAAAAGAAATAAATGGAAAGAATACAATAGTCGTCTACAATACTCTTAATAAGAGAAAGAGTTATAAGGACGTATCCAAATTCGATAAAATAAATGGATTTTCTTATAATACTAACAAAACTTTAATTGCAATAAGTGGAAGTATAGATAGTCAAAAAGATATCTATTTACTTAGCGCTTCATCTAATAGTTTGAAAAAGATTACTGATGATGTATACGACGATATTCATCCTCATTTTTTTCCAAATTCAACATCAATAATCTTTAGCTCTAATAGACTTAGTGACAACTTAGATGAAAGTACTGATCCATTTGATTACGAATATTATAACTTATTTATATACAATCTTGATTCAACCCAGAACAAACTAGAAAAAATTACTAATTCGGAGAGTATCAACATTCAAGCTCAACCTATTACAAAAAATAAAATAGTGTACCTAAGTGACAGAAAAGGCATATACAATCTATATAGTCATGAGATTGGGAGAACACATAAGCAAATAACTAATCTTAATTCTAATATTGAGAACTATGATTTTAACATTAATAATAAAATTCTTGGTTTTAGTTATCTCAATAATGGAGAAAAAAAAGTACATTATTTAGATGACTTAGATATAGACCTTTCCTCTTTTGGACCTCAAACAAAGAGGGTAGAATATTTACAATCCTTAAATAATATTAAGAGAGCAAATGAAAAAAGAGAAGAGGAAGAGATAAGAAAGAAAAAAGATTTTTCTGATACTGAAGATTTTAGATTTGAAGATGATAATAAAAACAATTCAGTATTGAATAATCTCCAAAGGTTTAGTCAAAATAAAAATATTAAACTACCCTATGATTATAAATATTCATTTATAAAAAATAACTTCAACACATTTGTTTTAGTTGATCCATTCGAAGGTTTTGGCACTCAAATTGAGACAGATTTTATTGAACTTTTTGAAAATCATAACTTGTATGCAAGTGCATTTCTACCTTTATCCAGCCTAAAAAGTTCTGATGTCTTTACTGAATATTCCTTCCTTAAATACAGACTAGATTTTAAGTTATCATTCAACAGAAATATTGTTTATCCTGAGGATAATCAAAATTATATTTATCATAAATATTCAATGAATAAACTGAGTTTAAATGTCTCCTACCCAATTAATAAGTTTTTAAGGTTTGAGGTTTCACCTTTTATCTCAATCAATAAATTTTATGACCTGGATTATAGAGTTTTAAATTCATCTCCACCACCATTCACTTTCTACGAAAAGACTAAGTTTTCAGGATATTTTGTGAATGTTCTTTATGACAATACCAATAAAATTGGAATGAATCTTGAGACAGGTTCAAAAATTAAAGTATCTCTAGGTAATTATATTAGTAAAGCAAATGAAAATAACAATTTCAAAGATTTTTCAATTGATTTTATTCATCATCAAAAAATAGTGAATAACATAATTTTATCATCCAGAATTTTTTATGGAAACTCTTATGGAAATAATCCTTTTAAATACTTAGTTGGTGGAATTCAAAATTCAATTATAAATACAAAAGAAGATAAGGGCATTAACGATCCTCTTGCAGTCTATAATGGAAATAATAACACCAATTTTTTATATAGTAAGTATTTGAATTTAAGAGGATATAACTTAAAAAAGTTTGACGGTTATAAGGCTTTAGTTTTAAATACTGAACTAAAAATACCGTTGATTAAAACAGTTATTGGTAAAAGTATTACAAGTAAGTTCCTAAATAATTTACAACTAATAGGATTTTTTGATTTAGGTTCATCTTGGAATATAAACTCTCCTTTTAGCTCTAAAAATGATGTAAATACATGGTATATAAGAGAACCAGGTTCAGTTTTTCAAGCCGAAATTGAAAATTCAAAGAATCCCTGGTTAGCAAGTTATGGATTTGGAATAAGGTCTTTTATTATGGACTACTTTATTAAATTAGACGTAGCAAAACCAATTGAAGATTATAGATTAGGTCAAACAAAATTCCATCTATCAATAGGATATAGTTTTTAAATAAGGAAATATGCAGTCGATGACAGGTTATGGTTTGTTTTCCTCGAAATATGAAGGTTTTACACTAGAATTTGAAGTTAAAAGTATTAACTCTAAATTTTTAGATTTAAATATTAAATCAAATCTTGATTCTATAATTCCTGAAAAAGAGATACGAAAACTCGTCAAGGATAAAATAGAAAGAGGAAAAGTAGAAGTAGGAATTAACTTATTGAACTCAAAAAATGATCAGAATAAGATTGACAAAAAAGAGTTCAATAAACTTTTTAAACAAATTAAGGGTATGGTTGATTCTATTAAAATAAGTGATGAGACAATACTAAATAATACATTCCTTATTTATGAAAAGAAACAAAACTTTCCAAACATTAAAATATCAAAAAAAAATATCCTTGACAATGTAATGAATGCAGTAGAAAAATGTATGAATTCTAGATTTGACGAAGGAAAATCCATTAAAAAAGATCTCTTAAAAAATATCAATGAAATATCTAAATCCTTAAATCTTATAAAAAAATTAGATAAAAAAAGAGCTATAGAAAAAAGAAAAAAAATAGAATCTCAGCTTAATAAACTTAAATCATTAAAAATAGATGAGCTGAGATTAGAACAAGAAATATTTTACTTTCTTGATAAAATTGATATCAATGAAGAAATTACTAGACTAACTAAACACATCTCACTATTTAAAAAAACATTAAAAGAGAGAGGACCTCATGGTAAAAAAATAAATTTTATATCACAAGAGCTAGGTAGAGAAATCAATACAATTGGTGCAAAATGTAATGATTTTGATATACAAAGCAATACCATAAAAATGAAGACTAATCTTGAAAAAATAAAAGAAGAATCTTTTAACATTCTGTAATCAAAATCATATTATAATCCTATTTTTAAAAATTAAGCCATATTTTTACTAATATTTATTTTTAATTAGTTAAAAGTCAATGAGACTTATTTTTCTTCTTCTTTTTTCAACAATTATCAACAATCTTAATGCTCAAGATAAAGTTATAAATGGCAAAGTCTCAGATGAAAATAATGAAGGGTTACCTGGTGCTACGATAATTATTAAAGGTACTACAAAGGGAACAGTAACTGACATTGAAGGAAACTTTCAACTTGATGTTGATAAAAATGATATAATAGAAATATCATTCTCAGGATACGAAAAACAAGAAATATCAGTAACTGGTAAAAATTCATTCTCAATAAACCTTGAACCTGATATTGAAACTTTAAAAGAGGTGGTTGTTGTTGGTTATGGTTCAGAACAAAAAATTAATTTAACTGGTAGCGTTGCCACAATAAAAAATGAAGAATTAACTCTTGCACCAGTTGCAAACTCCTCAAATCTTTTAGCAGGGAGAGTACCTGGTGTTATGACTAGACAGAATTCAGGTTTACCAGGAGGTGAAAATACTCAGATTAGAATTCGAAGTTTTAGCGAGGCACCACTCATACTTGTAGACGGAGTACAAATGGATTTTTCTAGAATTGATCAGAATGACATAGAAAGTATAAGTGTTTTAAAAGATGCCTCTGCAGCAGTTTATGGAGCAAGAGCAGGTAACGGTGTTGTTTTAGTTACAACAAAAAGAGGTCAAAGTGGAAAACCTAAAATATCATATTCAAGTAACTTAACATTACAATCGGCAACTGCATTTCTTGATCATGTAAGTGCATCTCAATATGTTGAATTAGTAAGAGAAGCCAATCTTAATGATTTCAATGACGCAAATGCGACATTTACTGAGCTTGATGTGGAAAATTACAGCAATAAAATTCAAGGTTATGAAGGAGGAAATTGGGTGGATGCACTAATTAAAAATAATGCTCCCATGCACCAACACAACCTAAGTGTTTCCGGGGGAAATGAAAACGTGAAATATTTTACATCTTTTGGATATGTAGATCAGGAAAGCTTCTTTAATTCAAGAGACTTTGATTACAGAAGATACAATACAAGATCTAATATTGATATTAAAATAAATGAAAGAATTAATTTTTTTGTTGATCTATCTTATAGACAAGATATAAGAGAGAGACCATCTAAAACTGCTCTTTCAAATATTTGGATTGATCTCTCTACAGCTCAACCAATCTATCCTACTACGTTATCAAATAATATTAAAGTCCCTGACCCCTCGGTGTCATCAGTGTCATACTCAGGTTCAACTACAGGAAATAGAAATCCTATTGCAAGGTCAGATAGGAGTATATTTGGTACATATGATAGGCTTGATAATACTTTCCGAGGAAAGATTGGATTTAAATATAAAGTTCCCGGAGTTGATGGACTTACTCTTGGGACAGATATTAATTTAACTTTATTAGACAGATCAGAAAAAACTTTTAGAAAACCATATAATGTTTATAGACAAAATGGTGATGAATTATTTTTAGAAGGAGTAGGGAATGGAATTTCATCCGTTTCGGATGCGCAGTTTAGGAGAACTATGATTTACCCTCTAATATCAGCTGAATATATTAAGACTTTTGGTGATCATAATTTAAAAGTTTTAATGTTAGCCGAAAAAACTACAAGAAAATACAGTATGTTTTCTGCTACAAGAAGGGACCTATTCACAACATCAATTCCTGAACTTTTTATAGGTTCAGAAAATGAACAAACCAATAATGGGTCATCAGGTCCTGACATAGGAAGGAAAAGTGCAGTTGCAAGAATTAATTATAGATTTAAGGATAGGTATATAATTGAGTCAACATTTAGGGCAGATGGAAATGTTCTTTTTGCACCTGATACAAGATGGGGTTATTTTCCTAGTCTTTCTTTTGGTTGGATACTGTCGGAGGAACCCTTCTTCCAAGGAAATCAAAATACAACCCTAAAATTAAGAACATCTTATTCCCAGTTAGGAGATGACTCTGCTAATGGCATAAGTGGATTTGACTACCTAACTGGTTACGAAACAAATACAACATATTTATTTGGTGACAATATTTCAGAAACCACCATAAGAACTTTGGGTGAGGTAAATCCATTTCTTACTTGGGAGAAGATGACAATGTATAACCTTGGTTTAGAAGCTACATTTTTTAAAGGTCAATTGCAGGTTGAAACTGACTTTTTTTATAGAAAAAGAGAAAATATTCTAAGTAATGACAATCAAGCAGTTGCTGATGAGGGAGGTTATGATCTTCCTCTAACTAATATTAATATAAGTGATGATCGAGGGATAGAATTATCTGCAGTTTATCAGCAAAAAATCGGAGATTTGAAAATCGATATAGCCCCAAACTTTTCAATTGGAAAAGAGAAATTTGTAGTCAGAAAAGATATTGAGGATTTTGAAGATTTAGACTATAAAAGAATTTATGGGAGAGAAGGAGAATGGGTAAATAGAAGGTTTGGATATTTTTCTGATGGAATTTTTATGAGCCAAGATGAAATCAATAATCACCAAGTCATTCAAGATGGTAATGGAAACCTTCTTTTAAATCCTGGAGATATTAAATATAAAGATCTTGATGGTAATGATACTATAAACTTTAGAGACCAAGGTGTAATTGGTTTTGCTGGTGGAATGCCAGAAATGAACTTTGGAATGAATCTTAGAGCATCATATAAAAATTTTCAATTATCAGTATTATTACAAGGTGCATCAAAATTTAGTATTTATATAAATGGTCCTGCTGCGACAATGTTTAGTAACGGATCAATTCCTTTATCTTACCACTACAAATATGCATGGCAACCTCATCCAGATGACCCATCTATAAATATTAATCCAGATGCTATACTACCAGCATCAAGTTTTTCAGCTAGTACCAATAATTCAAGGATTTCAGATTTTTGGCTGAGGGATGTTAGATATCTTAGACTTAAAAATATTAATTTAACCTATAATATTCCTAACAATATAATTTCCAAAATTGGATTAAATTCCACTCAATTATACCTATCGACAGAAAATATTTTTACCCTAACAAATCTCGGAATATATAAAAACTCATTCGATCCGGAGTTTGATCCGAATACGCAGACAACAAGACGTTACCCAATAACAAGATCTTTTACAGCTGGAATTAAAATGACTTTTTAATATGAATTCGAACAAAATATATCTTATTTTATTTTTATTATTCCAAGTAGGATGCTCTGATCCATTTGATCTTACCAGAACTGATATAATTTCTGATGAACTTGTTTTTGATGATCCAGTTCTAGCTGATGCATTTCTATTTGATCTATACGATCGAGCCCAATTTCATATAAAAAGTGGGAATGGAAATTTAAATATGGGGTTAATTTCTTCATATGGTGGTGAGTCAAGAAATTATGGCGTATCGTGGCAAATCCCCTATACACAAGTCGTAGATGTAGATTATAATGAAAATGGTCTTATAGGTAAGATTTTGGATTACTATGATTACAGATTGATTAGAGAATGTAATCAATTAATTACCAAACTTCCTGAGTCCGAAAGGTTATCGTCAGACTTTATTAACTCAAGAGTTTCTGAAGCAAGATTTATAAGGGCGCATGCATATTTCGAAATGGTAAAAAGATTTGGGGGAGTACCTATTGTTACAGATATAATACCTGTTCAAGGTACAAGAGACGAGCTATTTAGAGCTAGGAACTCTGAGAAAGAAGTTTATGATTTTATTTTGTCAGAAATGGATGATATAGTAAACTATCTTCCTTCATTTGCAGAACAAGATGGCAGAATAACTAAATGGACTGCACTATCTCTAAAAAGTAGATCAATGCTTTATGCAGCAAGTATTGCAAACTTTGGAACTGAACAGTTGAACGGGCTACTTGGAATAAATAATTCTGAGACTAACTTCTATTACCAAAAATCTCTAGAAGCATCAAGAGAAATTATCAGATCGGGTATATTTTCTTTATACAGAAAAGATTCTGATCCAGTTAAAAATTTTGGTGATCTTTTCATAGATGAATCAAATAATCCTGAAGTTATCTTTGCAGAGAAGTACGATTATGATGAAGGTAAAAGTCATCAGTGGGATGCTCTTGCTCAGCCATCAGGGTTTGGGTTTAATTGGAGCTCAAACTACACCGTTTACCTTGAAACACTAGAACAATTTGATTTTACTGATGGTACAAGTGGTATGCTTGATAGATCTATATATGACGATGCAACTGAAATAGATCCTAATTGGTTTTTCGAGATGAGAGATCCAAGAATGAAAGCTTCAATTTTTTATCCAGGGTCATCCTTTAAGGGAGGAACCGTTCATTTTCATAGAAGTATGTCTGGATCTTTATCTGGGTGGCCAAGAACTGGGCCATCAAAACATATTGGAAGTATGGCTACTGGATTATTGATTAGGAAAAGAACTAATCCGGAAACACCTGATGCTACAAGGTCAAGTACTGACTATATTATTTTTAGACTTGGTGAAATCATATTGAACTATGTAGAGGCAGCATTCTACTTAAATGATCCTAACGGCGACATGTTAGCAAATTTAAATAATCTTAGAGACAGAGCCGGGATGCCTTCTCTTTCTATTGGTCAAATAAGTCAAGATAAAATCAGGCAAGAAAGAAGATGTGAACTAGCATTTGAGGAACATACATTTTGGGATTTAAGAAGATGGAGGATAGCTGTAGAAGAACTTGATAATAAACAAAGACACAGGCTTCACTACAGATATAATGCAAATACCAAAAAATATACAATTGAAATGGCTCCAGGTGATCTTGGAGGAGTTAGACTTCATCCGCCAAGAAATTATTATTACGCTCTTGGGTTAAGTAGGCTTGCAGATAATCCAAAACTAATAGAAAATCCAGGATATTAATATGAAAAAAATAATTACACGTCATCTTTTCATAATACTACTTTTATCACATACTGGTTGTGTAGAGGATAATATCGATATGGTAAGATTAGAGAGATCTAGAAATGTTTCTACTATAATTACTTCTGAAGAAGTTTTAGATAAAAAAGGTATCGGTATGGGTTATAAAATTCCAACTTGGTCCTCAAGAGTTGCAAGATTAAAACCTTTTTGGCATTATGCGTGGAATAAAGAATTAAATGAAGCTATACCTGATAGTGTTGAGTTTGTTCCAATGATTTGGGGAAAAAATAGTTTGAATAATGAAGCACTTGAAAATTTAAAAAACCTTAGAGAGACAGGACAAATTAAACATGTTTTAGGATTTAATGAACCGGATTTAGAAACGCAATCACATATGAGTGTTGATGAGGCAATAGCTCTGTGGCCTAAACTAGAAGAAATAGGTGTTCCTCTTGGAAGCCCGGCACCAGCAGGACTTAGAAATGGATGGCTAGAGGAATTTATGTTGAAAGCTGAACAAAATAATTTAAGAGTTGATTTTATATGTATACACCTATACCTAAATAATAATCCTCAACTCTTTTTGGATATGATAGACGAAACATATAATAAATATAATAAACCGATTTGGATCACTGAAATGGCTGTAGTTGATAATCAAGCAACTTCGATTGACAATAATAAATATAGTCCTATACAAATTCTGGGTACCATGAGAACATTATTACCTGAACTTTATAACAGAAAATATGTTCATAGGTTTGCTTGGTTCAATGGAACTGAAAGCTCACCTAATTATCCAAGACTTTATTCATCCAGGTTATATAATGACGACGAAAGTATGACTGAACTTGGAGAATATTATGCAAATTATAAACCAAATATGCTCGCTGGATCAGGTAAAGATCCTGTTATAGAAGAGGTAACTGAAGTCCCAGGAAATCTTCTAAAAAATGGTACATTTGAAAGTGGATCTATAAGCCCATGGGGTGGTTTTAAGAATGCTGTTCTCAATGCATCGGTACAAGATCCTAATACAGGAAACTTTTTAGCAAGAATTGAACCACACGATGGGTCAATATTTCAAATAATAGATGTTGAAGAGGGAAAGTCATATAGCTACTCTTTTTTCCATAGGTGGAAAACAACTCCGACAAATACCTTTAATGCTGTAATAAAAAATAATGAGGGGGACGAAGAAAAATTTGTTGATTATGAAGTTCCAATGACTAACGAGTGGACAGAAAATAATATTGAATTTACAGTACCAGCTGGTGTATCAAAAGCAAAGGTAGTATTTTATAAACCTCTGAAGGATCCAATGTTACCTGGATTTTTTCTTGATGATGTAGTTATATTAAAAAAACCTTGAGGCCTAAGTTTAAATTACCTCTTGATTAAAACTTTTACTTTTTGAATATCTTTATTAGTAGTAATATTCATAATATAAATACCGTCTGATAAATTTGAAACTTTAACATCTAGTCTATTTCTCCTTTTAGCAAATGGCAATTTATTATTTGTAACACCATTAATTCCTACAACATTTATATCAATTACTTCTAGGTTTTCTTGTAACTCTATTGTAACTATATTATCCGCTGGAATTGGATAAACTTTATTTATAGAATTAGATAATTCTATAGACAGTGGGATTTCACAACCTGAGGAGTCAACTGTTGCTCCAGCTGATGTATTAGGACATGCATCTAAATTGTCAGTAACACCGTCACCATCAGAATCTTTCTGAGAACTTGAACAGCCGTCAGAATCTACTGACTCACCCTCAGGAGTATTTGGACATAAATCTTTTGAGTCAATTACTCCATCTCCATCAGAGTCCATTATAATATATAAGTAACCTTGTCCATCTATTCCTACAGATGAACTATCAGCCATGATGAGAGCTAATTTTTCAGATGATAGACCAGTTGAATCTGACCCAAACCTGAAGACCTTTTCTCTAAATCCATTGATAATAAATCTGTTACTATTATTTGAACTGTATAGACCATCATGTAAAAATGTTACTTCAGGAAACTCAGCGGCAGAGTCAAAATTCAATATTAAATTACCAGAGGTCAATTCAATAACTTCCATATGCTGGCTAGCATTGAGGTTAAGTATTAAATCAACACTGTCAACCTTAAGACTTCCACGCATTGTATATCCATTTTCAACAGTAACAACATTTGGTAACCCTTTGTTGTTTGTATCCAAACTTTTTATGTAAAAATCACTTTTTACAAAGAAATCTTCTTCTGGTATTCTAGATATTAATTCAGCATTACCTAAAAGAGTAAAATAAGTCATGTAATCTTTATTTGAAGCATTTTCTCCAAAAACGAGTTTTGATCCAGGCATCACTGTTACCCCTCCACCAAAAAGACCACTTGAGGATAGAATGTCGTTTATCATAACATATTTATCTCCTCCAGCAGTTATACTTATTAATCTATCTGAGTCAAGAGAAGAACCTTTTCTAAATATTATTCTTGAAGATCCACCTGCATTTACTTGTATTGCTTCTATGGAATCATTTGATCTTATTTTGATATCAAGCTCAAATCTTAAGTCAACATTTGATCCATTATTTTGAATTACTGCATTAACTCCCGTACCATTCAAGGTAAGAGATTTGTTATCAATGCTAGATACATGAACGCTCCCAAATCCTCCAGGCAACTTAATTTGAGCTATTTCAACATTTTTGTCAATAATTAGCGAATCGTTAAGAATCACTTTTGCGGAAGATATATTAGGTATTCCATTACTCCAGTTATTAACATTAGACCATAACATATCTCCCCCAGCATTAGTGAAGGTTGACTGAGATATTACTTTTCCAGCAATCTTACCAGAATTATTAATTACAACTTCAGTTCCACCAATATCAATTTTATTTAACTGTTCAGGGGTTATTCCACTAGAGCTTGAACCAAAACTGATGACATTATCCTTGAAACCACTGATAACAACCTTTCCACTACCCCAATTTGATGAGGAATTATCAGTAAAAGCAACTTCAGACACAGAAGCATCAAGGCTTAGGTTAAGATTACCTGACCCCATTGTCAACTCCCCAACGCTACCTTGGTTTGCGTTGAATAGTATTGTAAAGTCTTTATCTGAGATATTGATATCACCTTTAAATATATTGACACCATTCAAAATTAATTTCGGATTAGATGCTGCACCTGGACTAATAAATACTCCATTTGAAATAAATGTTCCTTCTGCTTTAGTATTTGCTGTTATCAATGCATTGGCTCCCAAGTATTTGAATTCTCCAGTGTAGCCTAGATTATCTGAATTAGTTCCAAAAGTTATATTAGTATCGTCACCAACTTGAAAAGCACCCGCTCCAATTAGCGTACCATTAAATGAGAAAGACCTATTAAGTTTACCCACAAACTTTGTTGTGCTGGCAAGAGATAGTTCTGAGTTTGATCCAAAGTTGATACTTGCTGTACCACCACCATTAATTTGAATTGTTTCTAAATCATTAGATGTTAGATCTACTTTAATATCAAATGTCAAAGACCTATCTGGCGCATTATTCTGTACTGGCTGAGTCACTCCTGATCCAGTAAGAGTAAGTAATGCATTATTTGAAGATATTACTGCAACATCCTTGTCAATATTTGCCAACTTAATTTGAGCAACAGTTACATCCTTATCAAGAATCAGAGAGTCATTCAACGTTACCTTTGCTGTAGACACATTAGGAATACCGTTATTCCAATTTAAAGGATTCGACCATAGTTTATCTCCACCCCCATTAGTAAAAGTTGATACTGATACCTCAGGTGGAGCCTCTGACTTTATTTTTCCAGATGCATCTATTTCTAATGCTGTTTCACCAATATCAAGTTTTGATAGTTGACTGGTTGTCAATCCACTAGCATTATTTCCAAAACTAATTACGTCATCTTTAAAGCCAGTAATAATTATTTTACCATTACCCCAACTTGATGAAGAGTTATCAGCAAATGCAATAGAAGTTACGCTTGGGTCAATGCTCAAATTAATCTTGGCGGAGTCTGCCATAGTTATTAATCCAGCATTTGACTGATTACTATTTATCGTCAAATTTAATGTCTTATCAGAGTCAACCTGAATAGTACTCTTTAAAATATCCTCTGAATTTATTGTCATATTACCCCCGGTATTTACAATAATTTTAGTTCCAGATGTCTTAAATTTATTTTTAGCTGAGCTAACAGTTAATTTACCATTTCCAGCATTACCAATAAATCTTAAAGCACTAGCATGCTCAGTAAAATCTGAATTTTCACCAAAAGTAACGTTTGTGTTTGCATTAACATTTAGCCATTTATTTGAAACAAACTTACCGTTAATATGATGAGCCGTGTTAGCTTTAGTATTTGGATTGGAGAACGATAACGTAGCGGTGGTGTTTGTTAATGATGAATTAAAAAATATTTTTGCTCTTGCGCCATTTGTTGCAAATGATTTACCTTGAGTATCGGTTGTGTTAATTATAACTGGAAGCTGAAAGTCAACAGACGAATCGTCACCGTTGGCTTGAACCGGTTGCCCAACATTACCATTACCTGTTATAGTAAGAGATTTTTGAGGTGAAACGGTAATTTTACCTACCATATTTTTGTGATAGGTACAAATGTAATAATATGTTCCAGCAGCAACTCCAGTTAAATCCCATGTGATAGTATCTCCATTCGTTCCGTTGTTAGTCACTCCAGAAACTAATTTACTTGCGTCGTAAAATCCAGAACTTGAAAGTTCAGAAACAATCGCAAATGGATGTGTTGCAAGAGTATTACTTGTAGCATCGAATACTAACTTATCTCCAACATTGACTGATATATCAGGATCATTCTGGTTACTAAATGATAATTCAGAGCTGTTAAATATATAATTTGCATTACCTGATGCTGTTAGTCCAACATTAAATGTTCTACTACTTTTAATGACTATTCCTTTCCTTGCAGCAATTACTTGCTTTACAGTATAATCATTATCAAGAATTAAAACTCCCTTGACTGTCTGTATCTTAATTTTATCAGTTGATATTGGAACTGAACCACCAACCCAATTTGCTGAATTTGAAAATAGGCTGTCTCCCCCAGCATTGTTAAATACCTTTTGAGCATTAACAACCAGCGATGCAATACTAAGAATAAATAGTAGAAATAGATTTTTCATTGGTAAACTAGCCCAATTTAAAAGTGATTGGTAGAATCATTCTAACCCTTACAGGTCTGCCTCTCTGCTTTCCTGGAGACCATTTTTTTGCTCTAGATATAACCCTTACTGCTTCCTCGTCACAACCAGCACCAATACCTTTTATAGCTTGAACATCAGTCAGCGTACCGTCTTTACCAACCACAAACTGAACAAATACCTTACCCTCAATACCCATCCTTCTTGCTTGAGCAGGGTATCTAAGAGAAGTAGCTACATACTTGTAAAATGCACTCATTCCTCCAGGAGGGGTTGGCTGATCCTCAACTATTGTGAAAATTTCATCAACTTCTTCTTCTTCTGGAGCTTCTTCAAAAACAATTTCTTCTATGACAGTTTCCTCTGTAATCTCAACGTCAATTTCGATCTCTATCTCCTCCTCTATCTCCTCCTCGTCAGGTACCTCTATAATTTCAGGTTGCTGAATAACAGGTGGCGGAGGGGGTGGTTGTTCTGTGGGCGGAATTTCCATTAAATCCTCGAAGTCGTCATCAATAGAGCCAAGATCCATAGCTGCACCTCTGTCGTAGGATCTCCACTCAAAGGCAGCAATAACCAAGATAAGGCTTATACAAAGACCAATATTTAGAAACAGACCACTTCTTCTTTCTAAATCAGCTTCAGGATTTTTCTTTATTTCCATATCTCTAATATAACTAATTGATATCTATTTATTAAAAAATTTTACACAAAATACACCTGATAAGACTCCGATTATGTTGGTAATTAAGTCATAATAGTCAAAGGTTCTAAATGGTATATATAGTTGTTGAACCTCCACAATAATACCAAAAGACAACAAAATTATAATTATGAAAACTATAATTTGGAAACTAAAGTATCCTCTAAATAAATAGATTGCCTGTGATAGTGTAAAAGACTGAACAAAAAAAAGAATAAAGTGTGTAAGCTTGTCAAGGTGTCTAAATTTTGAGTATGTATTACCATCTGGTTGATAATAAAGAAGAAGATATAGTATAAACAGGAACCAGGTTAGGGTCAAAAAAAGATAAACAAAAAAACTAACCGGTAATTTTTTCATATGCGGCAAGGTCAAGTAGCTCATCAACTTGAGAAGGATTATCAAGCTTAATTTTAACCATCCAACCTTCACCATAAGGATCATTATTTACTAGTTCAGGCTCAGACTCTAGCTTGTCATTAACTTCAACTACTACACCGTCAACTGGCATAAATAAGTCAGATACAGTTTTTACTGCCTCAATAGTTCCAAAAACATTTCCCATTTGGACTGACTCGTCCAGGGTTTCAATTTCAACATATACTATATCTCCAAGTTCACCCTGAGCAAAATTAGTAATACCAACGAATGCATGCTCTCCGTCTACTCTAATCCACTCATGATCTTGAGTATATTTTAAATGTTTTTGATCCATTCAACGAATATAGTGAATGAAAATTTGATATGAAAATAATGATATTACTGATTTAAACTTAACCTTAATCTTGCACCAAAACTTGTTGAATATCTAGGAAAAGAGTTTGAAACGGTTGGTTTATTCACAACTCTATCATAGTATATTACTAAATTCATTCTATCGTTTACTGTATAATTAATATTAGGTCTTAATTGAAAGTTATAGTTTCCATTTGTAATAACACTCTCATCATCTATTTTCCTTTGTATTGTCTTTGTATTTCTTATTGTAAAATTCAATCTAAATTCAATCTCGTTATCTAGAATTAAAGTGTTTCCTTGATACTTAAAAGGAAGCCTGAGTTTATCTCTTGTATATCCAAAATCAATTGTGAAATCAGAATTTCTCATTTCGTTAACCTGTGAATTTGATAAATTAAGCATAATATTTCTATCCTTTTTATAATCTACTCTCGCATTTAAATTATTTTTTGTTCTTATATTCAAACCAATAAGTGGAGCAAATCTTTCTATTATTCTTACCTGATTAATAATGTAAAATGGTATCAATCCATTTTCAGTTTGTTGTGACGCTAGCGGATAATTCATTAAAGAATTTGAAAAGTCAAGATTATCTTGATACAACAAGGAATTTGAAAACTCACCAACTGAGTACGTACTTTGATAAGAATGTGTGAGAGTTATAGTAGAGAAAATTTCACTTAAAGACTTAATTTTACTAAGTCCAGAAAAGTCTACTCTCCAATTTGGAATTGGTATTTTAGGAAAGGGCTTTAATGAAAATGTTGAAGCGTTAGAACCAGAATAGGCAGAGATAAATGCTGGAATTAAAACATCTTGGGAATTAAGTCCATATTCTCCGGAAGAATTCAGACTATTTAATCTCGACCTTATAACCTCTCTATTTTCAACAAACCTTAAAAATGTAGATGAATTCTTCGAGTTGTCATCATCAACAAATGCAGTCTTAATAGCTAAAAATGATAAAGAAAAGTTACCTCCCCTTGTAGGAGTCAATGAAACATAATTATTATCTGCAGAATTATATCTAAAAATCTCTTGAAAGTTTTCAGAAACAATTCTCTTTGCATCCAACTGTATTCTAAAGCCATTAATAGGTTCAAGACTACTTCTAAATTGAAAATTATGATTTCTTGTTTGTAAAAAAGGTGTGTTTAAAAAATCATTTTTAACTAACCATCCATTAGCTGCCGCTCTTTTTCTTATGCTAGCATCTTGTGAACCAAATACAAAATCCCACCCTGGCGAATTGGTAACATTATTTTGACCAAATAATCCAGGAGAATCTATTATACCTGACATGGCTGTTCTCTCACTGACATTATAAGTTAAATTTATTGACTTTAAAGACATTATCATCTTCATAATTCCATCAAAAACTCTTGACTGGAATACAGTGCCAGTGGAATCTTTTTCTTTAAACTTTTTGGTATAATTTTTAAAAATTGGAATTTTATCATAAAGTTTGTTTATATCTAGCTTAGAAGTAAGTACATATTCCCTAGCATTTTCAACAATGTTTCCAAGTGTATCAGACTGTTGATAAGAACCCGCAGACCATAAATATCTGGAAGAATATTTTGCTGTAGAATTGATCCAATCAAGGAGTGGTATTTTGTCAATAGGAAGTTTATAATTTACGGATGCTGTCTGATTAAAATTTTTTGTTCTTCCAAATCTTTTTAAGTTATAATACATACTATCAAGTTTTTCTTGAGTATCTAAGGCTCCCTCGGGTTCATCAACCACAGAATTATCCATAACATTAAAATCTATATTCATACTATTAAATATGTTCCACTGAAATCCATAAGACTTATTTAATGAAAAATATTTTTCAAAAATTGGATCTACACCTTCTACATTAAGATCTGAGTTTCTGTATTGAGTTTTGTTAAAGGATCTATTCAAATCACCCCTGATATTTATATTTGAAGGAAGCGGGTTGAAATTTATGTCTTTAATTAATTTCAGAATCTTTGAATCAAAAAAACTCACATTTTTAAACGGCTGAAGTGATAATGATTTTGGAGAAAAGTTATAAGATATATTTCCTCTGTGTTCTTTTGTCTCCAAAGTCTGAGTGGTAACGTTAGAACTTTTTCTCTCACTGTAAGAAAAACTAGTTGAAAAATTTTCAATATCCCAAAAGTCAACCCTTGATTCAGAATTCACCCTTTCCTTTCTAACATTAGCAAGACTTATAGATTTAGATTCTATTCTCTCCTCTGTCAACTTTTTATAGTCCTCTCTTTCTCTTCTTGTATCAAAAGAATTGATTGCCGCATTAAGAGGTATGTCCTTATCCAGGGGATCATACTTAGGAGTTACCACAGTTTTTGAAGTGGAAATATATAAAGGCAATTTAACGCCTGATTTTGATGGAAGGAATTTATCCAAATTTAAATTTGCTGATGCATCATATTGCATGGTCTCCTCTCTTGTTCGTTCTGAAATTCTTTGTTGGATAGATCCAAATCCAACTGATGTATATCTGGCAGATGATGAAATAGTTCCAAAGTCTGATAACTTCATATTTAAACTTGCATTTGCTGCCCAACCTTTAGTTTTGTCAAAATCTGTAAGTCTTAACTCGTTAAACCATAGACAAGCAGATTTCGATGATCTGTCTTGACTTATAGGGTTTTTAACTCCAATCATAAAATTTAAAACCGAACTAAGTGAGGGTCTTCCAACAATTCTAAAAACATATTTGCCGTTTCTTGAGATCTTTGAGTATGGTATTGATATATCCTGAGACTCCCTATTTCTTTCTGATTTTAGAGCAAGAAGCTCCTCAATGAATACATTAATTTCATTTTCTTCAGGCCATATTGCTCTTGCTATATTAGAACCATTTTGATTTAATAGTGATGGCCTAGTAACCTTAAGTGGCAACTCAATCTCATAATAATTATTTTCGTAATCACTCCCGAACCTTAGAAAAGCACTTATCTCATCATCTGAAAGAATATCTCCATCATTTGGCTCGGCATGGATAAACATCTTAATTCTCCCATAATTAATTAAATCAAAATTAGATTCTTTAAAAACTGCTTTGGCATCACCATCTGACAAATCATTGAAACATAATTGGAGTGACTGTTCATTAGTTCTTCTCTGTACAATAGTAGTGTTATCAATATCTCTTGGAATTCCTGGGGGAACAACATAAGGTGATTTAGTATCAGAACCAATACTATTTTCTTCGATACTTACTACTGAAATTTGCATATCAGAGTCAGAAATCTCATTAACTTCATTTAAACCAGATTGATATAGATTGCTGTCATACTTTCTCCATTGACTACCAACCATTTGAAATTTTGCAAACCTTAACACAACAGGCTCATCCCAGTCGGTCAGATAAGTACGAATAAACCTTATAGTTTTAAAGTCAGATATATTACCATGAACCCTATCAGGATTTCTGATTGGAATTCTAAACTGGTACCATGTAGCATTACCTGATTGATCAATTATTTTATCAACTATATTATTTTGGCCAATATTCATAGAGCCCGGTCTAAGGTCTAACTCGTACTCATAGTAACTTTCAAGGTCCGATAGAGTATTATCTTCATTTAAATCTTCATTTTCTGGAAATGGGGAACCTTGGGAAGAAAAATTGGTATTTGATGTTAGAGGAGTATTTCCCTCCATACCATTAAAATTTTTATATCTCTCAAGTATTTTTTTATTATTTACATCTAAATTTTCACCTAAATAATACTGGAAATTATCTGCAGAAACATCTGATAATATTCTTTCATTTGCCTCAGATGTAAGCGTTAATTTATCGATAAAGTTTTGTTGAAAATAATCAACTTCATTTGCATCTTTTAAACCATCTAAACCAATATCTTGATTTTCTCTCGAATTGTTATCATTCTCAAAAAATTTGGTAAGGTATTGTTTTGATGTAACCCTTCCCCACTCATTAAACTTAATACCTGAATCAGAATAATCAGAAGATAAACCATTTTCAAATGCATGAATATTGTCTTTCATCAAATCTTCTGAAACATTACCTAAATTAAATATTAGTTTTCCTCCAGTTGTATTATTATTATTAAAAATTCCATCAAGAACTTTACCATTTTCACCATCAATAAATGGATCCATCATCCAAAATTCAATGTACTGCACATTTGTCCTATCAAAATCTGTATCATTAGAAATACTTCTTGTGATTGCACCAAAATTAGTAGCTGGATTTTTAAGTAAACCCGATGAAGTTAAATCTGGATTATAATTATATTGACCCCTCTCACTTGGGAAGTATGCAATATCAAATATTGGTAGATTAGTATTTATAAGTTGTCTATCCTGCTGCCTAAAAATATCTTGAGGTGATACGGCCTTTGTATAATTATTTTCTAAATCGTCTAATGTTAAATTTCTTGGTTTTTGAGCTCCACCATTTAAATAGAATATGTTGTCAATGGTATACCATGCAATTTTTGCTCTTTTAAATGAATAGCCTAAATTATTACTTGTAATAGAACTTTTATCGAATCTATCGTTTGATGTTTCAGGGGTAGACCCTAACTTCCAAGAAAGATTTGACCCCCCTATAGAAATAGGAATCACAGCACTTTCAAAATCATCAATGTATGTTATTCCTTCTCCATTAATCATATTTGATGTTCCAGGCACAATTTGAGCAAACTCTGTACTCAAATTAATATTAGACATCTCCCTAGTTCCTAGTAAGGGAATAGCGTTAATAACCTTTGTTATTAATTCACTTTCCTTATTAATGTTAAAATCAAATCCATACTTAGTATTTTTAACAGGTTCATTTCCAACGCTAAACCTTGTTATACCACCAGGCCTCTCATTTAAATGAAAGACCGTAAATCCAAGATTAATATTCTCATCGAATTCATACTCTGCTCTTGCGCCTGACAACCACTTAGTTTGAAAATTGAATAAATCAGCTTTTTCAAATGATACATTAATTTCCTGTCCTGAACTTAGAATTGCGGGATTTAATATTCTGACACTACCCAAACTATAATTAACAGTGTAATCTGTACCCTCTACTAACTGCAAATTTCCTGCTGTAACTACTACTGAGTTTTCAGATATTCCAAGTCCTGGTAAATTTATCTCGCTTCCAGAACCTGAAGAAACTGTTCCTACAATAAAAAATTTATTTTTAGATAGCACCTTTTCTGCCTCGTCCTGAGTCATTTCATATAACTCGCTATATACATATCTCTCTGATAAATCAGTTTCTGAGTTTGTCTGAAAATATGAATCTAGAGTTGAGCCAAAAGGCTCAAGAACAGGAAAGATAATATTTCCTCTATCTGTATTTATAGTAAATCCTTCAACAAAGTCAAAATTTCCATCATATTGAGGGTCATTATTTGAATTTAATCTATCCAAGCCAAGAAGTCTAATAAGAGGTTTGTCCCTTGTTAAGGTTCCCTCATTTAAACTAGGATTATTAAATCCTACAGCGTCATCTCTGTAATTTATTCTCAGTTCAAAGTTTTCACTTTCAATTCTTGTTGCATTTAAATTATAAATATTTTTCATCATCAAATCCCAGGTTGGAATTGAAACATTAATACTTGAAGGTCTTAAAAGCTTTAAAAAAATAACCTCACTTTCATTTCTATTCTGATAATCCTCTGTCAGCTCTCCAACTTTATATCTATTACCATTGTATGTATACTCGTATGAAACTGCTAAAACTTCATCATTTTGAAGTCTTCGAAGTAATGATATATATCCTAAATTTTTATTAATTTCATACTCATCTGAATTAAGTTTCCTAGCTGATGTTACCTTCTCGTAATCAACTGACTTATTAAAAACAAACTGTGTGGAAAGAGTATTGTCGACTTGGTCAATATCTCTTAAAGAACCATTAGAGGATAGATTTTCGAAAAGTAAATTAGCACCATTATCATTTGGACCATTTATCCCAGAACCTATTTGAGGGTTACCTTGCTTTAACAAAACTCTTCCTTCACCTAAATCAGTAAATGCAGCAAAATTCCTTAAAGACTCAGAATTATTTGTTCTATTTAAGATATATACTTCAACCCTGTTTATATTCACTCCTGAGGTAACTAATGGTAAAGATCTCAACCACCTCTCATAATTATCTCTAAAAAAGTGTCCTAGAAAGTAATGTCTATTTCTATCATAACCAGAACCTATAATCTCAAATTCTCTCCCCTGAAATCCATTATCTATTTTGATGGATTCTGCTTTTCCTTGTTGTCTAGAAAGAATACCAGTGACACTTAGTCTTCCAAACTGTAATTGGGTCTTAAGACCAAACAAACTCTGAGCTCCCCTAAGAAGACTATTCTTCACAGGCATACTAACATTTCCTACCTCAATTTTTCTAACTATCTCTTCATCAAATCCTGTATAGTCTAATTTTAAATTATTCTGGAAATCGAATGTGTTGTTGTTATCGAAGTTTGCAGTAATTTTTAATTTTTCTCCAACTTTTCCGTTTATGTTTAGATTAATTTGCTGATCGTAATTAAAGCCACCATTTCTTTGTTGCCTTATTGGGATAGATGGATTCTCTACCTTCTGGAATCTTCCACCAAAATCTAAATTAACAAATCCATTTACCTGTAAATCAATAAAGTTTCCGCCGAAAATTCTATCCAAAGACTCAGGAATGTAAATCTTTGGGATCAATCTTCCACTTTTTAAGGTACTCTCCCCATCTAAACTTAATGATTTATCTCTAAAATATTCTTTGACCTGTTTTCTTGTATTAAACTTATCATAACTATTGAAAGGAATTGATATTGATGGCCTATAATTTAACGATCCTATTTTTTCTTCTAAATAAAATACGCCAGAAGTATCGTATTTTGAAGAGAGTTTAATCAGGCTCGAATTTATATTATAAGCATTATTTGAAAAAAGAGAAGAAAACGGGTCTGAAAATCTATCCTTTAATTGATATGTTGTGAAGTTTGTAGGGGAATAAACCGTATCAATCTCGTTATTAATTGAGTCAACATTATTTTGTGCAAATAAAAACGAGCAGTTGCTAGATGCTATGATCAAAAAAAATATATAAAAATATCTTGCTTGTCTCAAAGTAAAGCTTTTTTTCCATTATGACCTCTTGAGTATTTCCTTGATAAGATCTTCCAGATTGATATCTTTATTCGCTTCAAGAATAGAATCAATATGGTGTTCAACAACATTCTTTGAAATACCCAAAGATGATAATGCTGATAACGCTTCATCTCTTATTGTATTGCCAATATTATTAGAAAGTTTTATGTCTTCAATTTCATCAATATTTATCTTATCCTTTAGTTCAAGAATTATCCTCTCAGCTGTTTTTAATCCTATTCCTTTTACAGATTTAATTTTATTCACATCTGAGTCAAGAATAGCTAATTTTAATTCGTCAGCGGAAAGCGATGATAAAATAACAATTGCTGTACTCGGGCCTACACCAGAAATTGATATTAAACTTAAGAAGGTATTTCTCTCTCTTTTATTATAAAACCCATAAAGAGTGTGGGCATCTTCTTTGACATGTAGGTGAGTGTGAATATGTAAATTATTTAAATCCTTTATTTTTGAAAAAGTTCTTAACGAAATGTTTACTTTGTAACCCACTCCATTAACATCGATTACTACCTTTGAAACATCAATTTCTACCTTATTTCCTTTCAAAAAAGATATCATATCTCAAATGTGTTTAAAATAGAAGTTATTTCTTGCATTAGATCCCTTTTTTTTTGTCCAGGTGCAAAGACATATCCTTCGATATAGTATGCTCTTTTATTTCTCTGGTCATAAATCACGTAACTTTTAAAAGGCCCACCTGCTGAGAGATCACTTAATTTCCATAGACCTGTTGCTTCAACACCAGAAAAATTTTTAAAAACTATTTCTTGGTATTCGATAGGAAAAATATCTTGAAGAGTCATAAATACTCTTTTATTTTCAGAATCAGTTAAAAATTTGTTTGCAATCTTCTTTCTTACATTTTCGATACTTCTACTATCATCATTAAAAGCGTATGAAAAGTCAGCTAATTCATTTTCATTATAGTCTTCATAATATACAAAAATATTTTTTTCAAAATCTGGCTCAAGTTGTCGCAACCAAAAAAAATTACCCTCTGACCCTTTTAAATTTTTTGCCAGATCGTATCCGAAAGGAATTTTAAGTTTCACTGAGTGATCTTCATAAATTTTAGATTCTATATTTTCTTCTTTTTTTCTAAAAATTTCTCTATCAACTCTCTTTCTTACTTCATCTTCAAAATACCTTAAAATTAAACTTTTATTCTTTTGTAATTTTCCCAACAAAAGTTTTTCAGACTTGCCAAAAAGATAAAGAATTATCTGACCTTTTGCATACTGATCTCTTCTAGTAAAGTAATATAGACTTGTATCATTTTCTATTCTTTGTAATGAACTCTCATTAAAATTTTTTCTTAATATATCTGAGTCAATACCTTTTCCATCAAGTGTAAAAGCAACAATAATATTTTTAGCATGTTTTAGAATATTATTAAAACTTCTTGGTCTTATATATCTAAGATCGAATTTCTTTTCTGGTTGGGGTAAGCCTTTAACAAATGATCCGTAAGTATTAACTAATTCTCTACCAACTACACTCCGAAAGGCTGAGGAGTCCATAACAATAAGCATTTCATTATTTTCTCCTGAGGCATTTGGAAGAAAGGATCTATTTGTATTTTGTGATTTATTATTATTCTCACCACAAGATAGAATAGATAAAAAAAAGAAAAACTTTATTAGAGGTTTTATTATGTTTAACATAATTTAATTTATTAAATAATAATATTAATTTTAGGTAAACAAATCTATCATGAGTAAAGAACTATTAAATAAATCAATTACATCATGTTTTGCAAAAATAGCAAGAGTTGATGGAAGTATAGGCCAAGAAGAAAAAGATATTATGAATTCTAGTAAAATTCTATCCAAATATAAGTCAGAGGATATTGAAGAAATAGATACAAATAATTTCTTTAACAATATGCAGGGCGATTATGGCAAAGCAATAAAAGATCATTTATCCGACGAAGAGAAAGAGGAGTTTGTAACCGATCTTGTTAGATTAGTTAAGTCTGATGATAAGGTACATGATCACGAGTTCTTTTTGCTTGGACATGTAGCAAATTCAATAGGTTACAGTCCTGAAAATGTCGCTGAAATTATTAAGAAAAGAGGGATAAAAACCAATTCATCCGGTTGGTTTTCTTGGTTATTTGGATAAGTTACTTTTTTTCAGAGTCAGAGTCTGATTCCTTCTCAATCTCTTTCTTTATTTCTCTTGAGGCATCCTTAAATTCTCTTATACCCTTTCCAAATCCTTTAAAGATTTCAGGAATTTTATTTGCACCAAAAAAAATAACAACAATAAGACCAATAATTATCCATTCCCATCCACCAGGCATTCCTAAGCCAAATACTATGTTCATAATCTATGATTTAAAATGTAAATATAGCAAAATCATTTCTTGATAATCCAATTTTCTGGATTCAACTTAACATTATTTTTCCAAACTTGAAATTGTAATTCAGTAGTTCCTTCACTGTTTGTAATTAAATCTCCAATTTCATCACCAGTATAAATTATCTGATTTTTTTCAATCTTCAGATTTTTTAGTTTGGCATAGAGTGTAAAATAGTTTCCATGATTAATTATTACTACATTATTCATTCCTGGAATAAATGCTATTGTAGAAACTTTTCCATCATAGATTGAGTAAACTTTTGATGATTTGTTAGTTTGAATATCAATACCGTCATTCTTTACCTTTATACTTTTTATCAAAGGATGGGCATGTTCTCCAAATTTATTTGAAATAAAACCTGAAGATACAGGCCATTTATGTTTTCCGATTAAAGATTCAAATTCAGAAGAAATCCTTTCAAGATCAATTAACTCATCATCTGATCTTAAAATTTCAGATTCTTTTCTTATAATTTCTCTGATTAATTCGTCAAGCTTTCTTAATGCCTCTTTCCTATTCTGGATCTCTCTCCTAATTTTATTTTGTCTATTATTTAAATCAGATATAATTTTTTTCTGACTGCCTTTTAAGTTTTGTAATTTTCTGCTTTCAGATAATTCACTTTTTAATAAAATACTTTTATTTTCTTTTACCCTAATTAAATTTTCCTCTTCAATAACTAAATTGTTTCTTACCTCTTTAATTTCATCAATTTGATTTTTTCTGTAAGACGAATACTGAAATAAATAATTCATCCTTCTAAACATTTGATTGTAATTTTCGGAAGAAAAAATATAGCTAAGTTTAGTTAGAGATGACCTAGACTTGTAAGAATTAAATATCATATCAGCATATTCGTTGGTGAGAAGTAAAGCATCGTTATTTAAAGATGAAATTATACTTGTAAGTGATCTTATCTCTTTATCTTGAATATTAATATCTGACCTTAAGGATTTAATCAGACTTTGTCGATTATTGATTTGTCTATTTATCACATTAAGTCTACCGATTGAAGCTATTTTCGTATTTTCTGTTTCTTTTAAAATTTTTTCTGCCTCATTAATTTTTTGGATGTTAAGATCTCTTTCCCTTTCCAAATCAGACCTAGATTCTTGACATTTTGTATTGTGAAAAACAAAGAAAAATATTGATAAAAAACTAAATATTCTTAACAACATACTTGGAAGGAATACTAAAAGGAAACTTTAGTGGCTTATTTGTTCTTTCTACTTCCCTGTAGTTAAAATTTATATTATTAATAACAGGAACAGGAGAATCATCAAGATAGCTGACAGACGTAAACAAATGCCTTCCAGGAAATAGTATTTTACCAAGAGGCTTAAAGTTTTCGTAATCAACAGTTAGTAAATAATTAGTAACTTCATCAAAGAGGATAAGTTTTTCAACTTTAGATGTTTTGTTATTTACAAGGTTTTGTGATTGAATGGAGCCCATTTGTTGTACTATTTTGAAGTAATTCCCCTCACGTACTAAGTTATCATCATCGGAAATGTCATATAACAAATTACCAGTCAATATGGCCTCAAGTTGTTCGAAGTTAAGTTTTATCTTAAAAGTATTTTCAATTATATCAGGGGTGGATTTTATGACTTGTTTATTGACCCTATCTATTATAATTATTTCCTCCTTAGTGACTAAACCCCTAGCTGCCTCAATACCAAGTGCTACCCGAACCGAAAACCAAATCCTCTTATCTTTTTCTATTCGTGTATTGAGAGTAGCATTAATTAACTGATTTTCATTCTTATACTGAAACTTCGACTTTGTAGATAGAAATTTATAATCAATTTCATCAACAATAAAATCATCAATTTCGATTCTGGAAGATTCGGTTGGTATAAAATCTTTTTTACAAGATAACAGAGTTAGTGAAAGGAATAGAATAGAAAAATTCTTCAAATTCATTTCGGTAAAAGTAATAATTAAAATTTATACCAAAAATTATTTTCCTTTGAAAGAGGGACACCTTTTTTCTTGAAATGCCCTAACCCCCTCCTTAAAATCATCTGCTCCACATAACTTTGAAAAGATCTGTATTTCTTTTCCAAAACCATCATCATCTCCCCTATAAAAATTATTTATTGATTCTATTACACCAGCAACTGCCCCTGGAGCTTTTCTCTGAATAATATCTATCAATTCAGTAGATTTTTTCATAGCATCATCTTTGTTTTCAAGAACATAATTTACCAAACCATACTGAAGAGCAGTTTCAGCATTAGTCATCTCAGCGGTAACCATCATCTCTAAAGCTCTTCCTTTTCCTATTATCTGAGGAAGCCTCTGAGTACCGCCATATCCAGGAATTGTTCCAAGATTTATTTCTGGCTGAGAAAATTTGGCATTTTTTGTGGCAATTCTAATGTGACAACAAAGTGCTAATTCACATCCTCCCCCAAGTGCATAACCATTTACTAAAGCAATAACAGGTATGGAAAAATTTTCAATTATATGAAAGAGTTCATGTCCATTTAAAGAAAGTTCTTTTGCGGTTTTCTCGTTAAGCCCTTTAAATTCTGATATATCAGCACCAGCTACAAATGATTTATCACCTGAACCAGTGATTATAACACCATAAAAACCTTTTGTTGAATTTTTGATACTTAAGAAACAATCTTTTAACTCTTTAATAGTTTCTTTATTTATTGCATTTAATTGGTCTGGTCTATTTATTTCAATAAAATAATAATTTTTACCTTTATTAAAATTGATAAATTTAAATTCTCTCATAATATTGCAAGTTTTGATAGCATATGATTAGTAGTTTCTTTGAAGTTATATTTTGAATTCCAATCCCAATCCTCACAAGCATAAATATCATCGATTGTATTTGGCCAAGAGTCAGCAATTGCTTGTCTGTAGTCAGGTACATAATCTACCTGAAATCCGTTGTCTATTTTCTTTAACTCCTCCTCAATCATTTTTGGTGACATACTAAATGCAGAAAGATTATAACTTGATTGAATTCTTAATTTCTTTTTTGGAGCCCTCATTAGTTTTATTATACCATCAATAGCATCATCTATGTAGATCATGGGTAGGATTGTATCCTTATCTAAAAAGCAAGTATATCTTTTTTTAGATTTAAAAGAATGAAAAATATCAACAGCATAGTCAGTTGTTCCTCCACCTGGTAATGCGTCATAACTAATAACACCTGGAAACCTTATACTTCTTATATCAGTTCCATAATTAGTATTAAAATATTTACACCAATTCTCGCCGGCAAGCTTACTTATACCATAAGAAGTGATTGGCTCCTTATCCGAAAACTGAGGAGTATCATTTTTAGGATTATTATTACCAAATACAGCAATAGAACTAGGCCAAAAAACTTTCTCAATAATACCCTCCTTAGCAAGTTTCAGTATATTGAATAAGGAATTCATATTCAGGTTCCATGTTCGCATTGGGTCTTTCTCTCCCTTAGCAGACAATATTGCTGCCAAATGATAAACCTCATTTATTTTTTTGTCAATTATAAAACTTTTTAAATCATCATAAGAAAGAGCGTCTACCTTAAAGTAATTTAAATCTGTCCTTGATTTATCTTTTATATCACATAAAAAAAGATAATCGAAATCATCTCGATTAGATAATGCTTTTGATAGCTGAGTGCCAATTTGACCCTCTGATCCTACGATAAGAACTCTACTCATTTTGGGTTATAATTCAATAAATATTTAACTTATCTTTATAGTGTAATCTAATAATTTTTTAAGTATGTATAATAAGTTTAAAGATCATCTTTTAGATGAGATTGAAAATACAAAGAAATCTGGCCTTTATAAAAGTGAAAGAATTATCAAATCTCCTCAGAGCTCCCTCATAGAAACATCAGAAAAAAAAGAAATAATTAATTTATGCTCCAACAATTATCTTGGATTGTCATCCCACCCTCAGGTAACACAAGCAGCTAAAGACGCAATAGATACTCATGGATTCGGTATGTCATCAGTACGATTTATCTGTGGGACTCAAGATATTCACAAAGAACTTGAAAATAAAATAAGTTCTTTTTTGGGCATGGAAGACACCATACTTTATGCTGCAGCTTTTGATGCGAATGGAGGAGTATTTGAACCATTATTCGGTCCAGAAGATGCCATAATATCAGATCAATTAAACCATGCTTCTATAATTGATGGAATTAGATTATGTAAAGCTCAAAGGCACAGATATCTTCATAATGACATGAATGATCTGGAAGAAAAACTAAAAGAAACATCACACTGCAGAGCTAGAATTATAGTTACGGATGGAGTGTTCTCTATGGATGGCACTATTGCTCAACTTGATAAAATATCAGAACTGGCAAAGAAATATAATGCACTGGTAATGAGTGATGAATGTCATTCCACTGGGTTCATTGGTGAAAAGGGAAGAGGTGTTCATGAGTTAAAAAATGTAATGGGGAAAGTTGATATTATTACTGGGACATTGGGAAAAGCTCTTGGTGGGGCATCGGGAGGATTTACATCTTCAAAAAAAGAAGTTATTGAAATTTTAAGACAAAAATCAAGACCATACCTTTTCTCAAATACACTAGCACCTTCAATTGTTGGAGCATCACTTAAAGTTTTTGAACTTATTGAAAATGATAACTCACTAATTAAAAACCTTCAAAAAAACACAGAGTATTTTAGAGAAGAAATGAAAAACTTAGGGTTTGATATTGTTGATGGCACCCACCCGATTGTACCAATTATGTTATATGATGCAGTTTTAGCAAAGAAAATGTCGGAAAAACTTCTAGAAAAAGGTGTCTATGTAATAGGTTTTTATTTTCCTGTAGTACCTAAAGATCTTGCTCGAATAAGAGTGCAGTTATCTGCAGGCCACACTATAGAACAACTAGAAAAAGCTATTAATTCGTTTAAAGAAGTAGGTGAAGAGTTAAAAATTATTTGATCAATAATTTATTTTCTTTTACATCATGAACTCTAATAATATCAGCACCATTTTCTAAAGCTATTTTGTTGAGCTCGAGGGTTCCTTCAAGAGTTTTATCCTCACCATATTTCTTTTTGATAAAGGACTTTCTTGAAAGTCCTACTAATAAAGGCAATTCAAAAATTTGGAATAATTTTAAATTTCTTAGAAGCTCATAATTTTGTTCGTAATCTTTTGCAAAACCAAAACCAGGATCAATAATCACATCAACAACATCTAAATCATAGAGCATATCGATTTTTTTCTTAAAATAATCCATTATATCTGGTATTAGTTCTTTGTAATCTGTTTTATCTAACATTGTCTTTGGTGTCCCTCTTATATGCATCAAAATATAAGGCATTCTTAATTCTGAAGCAGTTTTAAACATATTTTTGTCATAATTACCTCCTGATATATCATTGATTATGTCTGCACCAGAATCAAATGCTTTTCTTATGATGTCAGACCGAAAAGAATCGACTGAAATAATAATATTTTTATATTTTGATGATGAATATTCTATAATGTCTTTTATACGATTCCATTCTACATCAGATGGTATAACGTCAGCTCCTGGTCTAGTTGAATATCCACCAATATCTAAGATATCAACACCTTCTTTAACCATCTTATCAACTCTTAATTTTGCTTGATAAAGATTATTATATTTTCCTCCGTCAAAAAATGAGTCAGGCGTCATATTTACAATTCCCATGACAAAAGGCTTATCAAAACTGTGAAGCTCCCCCTTAATATTTATTGATCTTTTGATCATATTTTAATTAGTATTTGATTTCGATTTAATATTTTTGATAAAATATAATTTATTGAATACAAGTACTAGAGAAAATTATAAAAAAATAATAGAAATCTGCAAAGACATCTATCTAAAAAAATCAAAAGATTATGGTTCAGCCTGGAGAATACTTAGAGTCCCATCCCTAACAGATCAGATATTTATAAAAGCACAAAGGATAAGATCCATCCAAGAAAAAAATGAGATGAAAATTAAAGAAAATATTGATGGTGAATTCATAGGTATTATAAATTATTGTATTATGGCTATAATTCAACTGGAATATGATAGAGATAACATCGATGTTGAAATTGATGAACTTGAAAGGCTGTATAATAAATACTCTAATGAAATTATGAGCTTATTATTAAATAAGAACCATGACTATGATGAAGCATGGAAAGAGATGAGGATCAGCTCGATGACAGATATAATCTTAATGAAACTTTACAGAACTAAGCAAATAGAAAGCAACGGCGGAGAAACCTTAATTTCAGAGGGTGTAAAAGCTAATTACCAAGACATAGTAAACTACTCTGTTTTTTGTTTAATCAAAATATTAATATTGAAAGAATGAGAATAATATATACCTTATCAAGATATTTCGTTGGATCATTATTTATTTTTTCAGGTGGCATCAAGATAAATGATCCAGTTGGAACTCAAATAAAACTTGAGGAATACTTTCAGGTATTTAGCAGTGACTTTACTTCTTTGTTCGAAATATTTATTCCTTTTTCTTTATTTATCTCTGTTTTTTTGTGTTGTTTAGAAATTGTCATTGGTTTTGCACTTCTGCTTAACTTCAGGATGAAAATTACCTCAAGTGTTACAATGGGTCTAATTATTTTCTTCACTTTCTTAACTTTCTATTCTGCCTATTTCAATAAAGTTACTGATTGTGGATGCTTTGGAGATGCTATTAAACTTACTCCCTGGGAGTCATTTTCCAAAGATATTGTACTACTAGTTTTTTCTTTTATAATCTACTTTTTACAATCTAAATTAAAAAACCAGACTGGCCTTCTACCAATTAAAACATTTGATGATGTTAATTTTCAAAATGGATTCTTAGTTTTAATAACATCAATATGTCTAATAATTAGTTATGCAGCCATTAATTTTCTACCATTTATAGATTTTAGAGCTTATAAAGTCGGTAATTATATACCTGATTTAATGGAACCTAGTGAAGAGCTAAAATATAGTTATATAATGGAAAAGGATGGAAGATCATACGAGTTTGAAACGTATCCTAATGATGAGTCATATATATTTAAAGAAATTAAACTTTTGAATCCAGATGCACAACCTAAAATTACTGATTATAGCATTTGGAATGAAGATAAAGATTTAACCAAAGAAAGTTTTTTAGGAAATAAGTTGTTTATAATTATACATGATATTGATAAGATTGAAATTTCTGATAAAAATGAAAAAGAATTTATTACCAAATTACAAGCTTTAATATCAAATATAAGTTTTTGGGTAGAGCCTCTATTTTTAACTTCAAGTAATCCAGTTTCATTTAAAAACTTCATTTCAAGAAATAAACTTGATATTAATGTTGCTTACGGTGACGCTACTGTATTAAAAACAATGATAAGATCAAATCCTGGTTTCTTTCTAATGAGAAACGGTACTGTTAAAGGTAAATGGCATTACAATAAGTTTCCAGATGCTCAAGAAATTTTAAAAAAGGTAAATATTACACTCTAGTGAAAAAGTTTTTTATTGTTGGTATGCCAGCATCAGGAAAGTCAAGACTGGGGAAATATATTTCTTCGATGACAGATCTTTGTTTTATCGATCTTGATCTCGAAATTGAAAAAAAATTAGATTCTAATGTTAAAGATATATTTGAAATTAAAGGGGAAAAGTTTTTTAGAAAATTTGAGACTAAAACTTTAAAAGAGATTATTGAGAGCGAGAGTAATTTTATCTTAGCTACTGGAGGTGGAACACCGTGTTTTAATGAAAATATGTCTATAATAAATAACTCTGGAGTATCAATATTCATTGATGTCAAAAGAGAAATTTTACACGAAAGAATATCAAGAAATGACAAAAGACCTTTACTCAGTGGAGCCGTTTCACTCGACAAGAAATTATCAGATCTATATAAAGAAAGAATAGAATACTATCAAAAATCTAAATATCATGTCTCAAAAGACGTTAGAGATAGGGTACTGTCAATTATTAATTCTTATTCCTAAAGAGAAAATAATTTTACTAAAGTTTGAGTCAAACTCTGCTACTGGTTGGTCTCTAAATAAATTATAAGGACTCAAAACTGACTTTTTGTTAATACTAGTAAAGGTAATATCTGCAGTTAAAATATTTGATAGAAAACCAACTCCTATACTCTTTTTATTTAATGCATTACTATGAGTGGAATTTGTAATATCTTTTTCTGGGTCAGCTAAAAAATTGTATCCTAACCTTAAATAAAATTTATTGAGCCTTGCCTCTAGTCCAACTCTGTAATTTATTGCTAATGTTCTATAAATTCTCAATATTTCTGCATTTTCGACATAATCATTAAAATCATAGGATTGTATTTGAGCTGATGAATAATCAATTAAATCAATCTCTGCAGAAATAAATCCAAATTTTTTATAAAAATAAGATGATCCAATTGTAATTCTTGAGGGAGATTTATATGAGTAGTCTGCAATAGTACTCCCTGTTCCTGATATGACATTTCTTAAAATAGTATCTTCGGGCTCATAATAGTAATCAAAATATTTTGTTTCTAACTCACTATATAATTCCTCTTCTAAATTAAAAGAGGTTTTACTCTCATAACTTATTCCAATATTTAAACTGTTTGAAGGTTTAATAATTAAACCAGCAGATACTGAAGCACCACTTCCAGAAATCTTAAATACATCATTTAAATTAAGATAATCAAGTATACCCTCAAAATTCCACTGGCCTGCATCATCTAAAACTTCAAAGTTATTTTCTAAATAGAATCGTCTCTGATCATAATCAATTGAATAAAAATTAAAACCAAAACCTAAAAAAATCTTGTCTCGTATATTTGATCCTGCAGAAACTGAAACTTTATTTATGCTTCCCTCAGTAATAATTTCCTCCTCTTGGAGAGGAAAACCTCCAATAAATGAAAAATAAGATCCAGGGAGATCATTGTCAGGATTAATTAAATAATGATCATATGCCTCCTGTAAAAGAGCTATATCAGGTATCATTTCATTGTTTCCTAATTGTGATAAAGGAACTCCTTGTGAGTCTTGAAGAAAATAATCTATTATAGAATTAACATCATTATATCCCCTATAGAACTTTCTTTCCGAAAAATCTTTTATTTTGGAATAACTAAATCCAATATTAAATTTTGAACATTCTGGACATTTAGAAATACTGTTGCCTAGATAATTATTTTTATTTCTTATTGGAAGGACCAATGAAATATTTTCGATTTGATTATAATTATTTTTTACTGTTGAGCTTTCACCAAAAAAATTTGATGTTGAATTATTTCCAGTTACTCCATAACCAACAGAAATCAACTTCCTGTTAATAAATCCTAGACCTGCTGGATTTTGAGAAATTGAACTCACGTCACCACCTAAAGATACAGAAGCGCCACCAACACCTTGTATTCGAGCTGATCCTCCCTGAAAACTATGACTAAATTTTATAACGTCTTTATAATATCCGTATTGAGAATAGGAGTCATAACTTATGAACAGAATTATTGTAATGAAATAAAATAATCTAGATATAAGACTTGTACGAGAAAAATTAATTTCTACCTCCTCCTCTTGAAGAACCACCACTACTTCCTCCACTAACTACACCACCACCTGAACTAGAGCCACCGCCGCTATATGATGATCCACCACCACTATATGATCCACCACCAGTCGAACTACTTGAGAAGGATCCCCCACTCATACGTGACATTGAGGAATTATTCCTTAGAGAGCTACCACCATAAGAAGATCTAGTAGTAGGCACAGCTGTATAGCTTGATCTCCTTCCATTATCTGAGGAAGCGGTAAAACTTGAATTACCTCTTGTTGATCCACTGTAAGAAGATCTAACAGAATTTCTATAATTCATAATGTTATTTATTTTTTCAGATGAAGATCTTGAACTGCTTAAGGATCTTCTGTTTTGAGTGTTTAGCAATGTACTCCTACTTGATCTAGTTGAAGAACCTCTTACATTAGACGAGGCATTATTATCTCTAAATAATGTGTTTTGCGAATTAGCAAAGGTTTGTCCTCTACCTCTTCTATCTTGAAGGTCTTGTGAAATATTAGAATTTGTAATTCCACTTTGTCTTCTTGATGGATAATTAGCATCTGGAATATTTTCACCGTTCAATACTGAGGCACGACCTGATCTTCCTCCTCTAGTACCTGTTCTTTCAGCATTAGAAATTATGCCGCTTACATAAAAGTGTCTATTAGTTAGAGTATGACCTAAACCACCCCCTGTACCATTGTTAATAAACATCCACGTACCGTGTTTATTAATTGAACAACCAAATCCATAGCCGGCTATACTTGGATAGTGAAGATTTAGAAGTGCTGGTGATAATGATGGATCTAATGAAGCGAGATAAGGATTAGAAAAAAACAGCATCGGATTAATTGAAGCAAAACTTCTTAAACCTACCTGATTTCTAGGTAACATCATTAAATCATAAGATGTCATACCATAATACATACTTGATATTGGATCATACATATTAAAAGGGTCATTATATCTGTACATATAAGGTAATACATAAGAAGATATTCGATTATATTGAAGAGACTGATTTATTTCATTACTAGCATATAAATTATCTCTATCAAATTTTAGTGATTGTGAATCTTTCTTTTTTTCTGTAAACGGAATATCGTCAACGTTAGATGATTTATACTTTTCAAGTATTGATTTATCTATAACATCGGTTGAATTTATCTTTGTATTTCCCTTTCTATATTTGGATAGAATGACTTCAGCAGGACTAACTTTTTTAGATAACTTTTTTTTAATCTCTCTATCTGTACTTGTGAAATACATATCATCAATTTCTTGTGCTTTAACAAGTAAGGAGCTTACAAACATTAGATATAGTGAAATAAAGTACTTCATAAAATCAATAATTTACCATCTAATTTACAATATTAAAACGAAAAAAGGTAATTTTATTGTTTCAATTACAGCGTAAAAGTTAAGATTGCATAAAGTTTTATTATGAGCAAAGGATTACCTCAAAGATCTAATGATTTTTCAGCTTGGTACAACGAATTAGTTAAAAAAGCAGATTTAGCTGAAAATTCTG
>Ga0208390_1000008_pt1 | contig 50861 bp, 44 predicted proteins | sample Knorr_S7_td_Surf_FD_185594 | JGI IMG/M metagenome (GOLD analysis project Ga0208390, IMG submission 185594) | Marine microbial communities from Southern Atlantic Ocean transect - Knorr_S7_td_SurfaceA_ad_6m_LV_A (SPAdes) (version 2) | ecosystem: Environmental > Aquatic > Marine > Oceanic | place...
ACAACAATTAGAGGATTATAAGGCTGATGGATATTTATCAAACAAGATAGGTGAACAAACGCAATTTTTTCAAGTTATCTCGATTGAAGATGAATCATTGATATATAAAGCTTATACAGCATTGGGCGACGAATATGATATGGCTATTATCACCAAAGATTTTACTACTGGAATCAAAACTTTAAAATAATCTTCTAACTTGACTAATAATTTTTTTATGCGATTTAATAGAATCATTTTATTAATTGTAATAATTTTTTTTTCATGTGATAATTCAAGTAAATATGATGTAATAATTGTTGGTGGAGGAGCAGGTGGAACCTCTGCTGCTGTAGAATCTTCTAGAAATGGCTCAAAGACACTTCTGATTGAAGAGACTGATTGGTTAGGAGGTATGCTCACATCAGCTGGAGTTAGCGCAGTGGATGGTAACTATAAACTACCGTCAGGGTTTTGGGGTGAATTTAAAGACAGTTTAGTATCTCATTATGGAAGTTTAGATTCTTTAAAGACAGGATGGGTTAGTAATGTTTTATTTGAGCCAAGAGTTGGAAATGAAATTTTAAAAGCAATTGCAAGTAAAGAAAAAAATTTAAAAATATTGTATAGCTCCAAAGTAAACTCTGTTGTTCAAACAGAAGGAGATTATTATAATTTCAATGTAAACTCTTCAAAAGGTAATTTTTCATCAAAAGTTCTTATAGATGCCACTGAGCTTGGAGATATTCTTCCTATGTTAGATGAAGATTATGACATTGGTATGGATAACAAACTAATGTATGGTGAAGATATTGCACCAGATGAGAAGAATGATATTATCCAAGATTTAACTTATGTAATGATTTTAAAGAATTTTGGAAAGAGCATGAAAATTGAAAAACCTATTAATTATGATCCATCAGAATTTTATTGCTCAACCTCGTCAATCAATTGCCCTGAATCTGATAAAGCTTTATGGTCACCAGATCAGATGATGAATTATGGCAAATTGCCAAATGATAAAATAATGATTAACTGGCCAATCTATGGAAATGATTATTATTCAAATCTTTTGGAGATGAACGAAGATCAAAGAAAAGTAGTTTTTAAAAAAGCTAAGGAAAAATCAATGAGATACCTGTACTACATTCAAAATGAATTAGGTTTTGATAATTATTCACTCAGTGATGAAGAATATAAAACGAAAGATAATTTTCCTTTAATTCCATATTACAGAGAAGCTAGAAGAATTAGTGGTATTACGACTTTTTCACTTAATTACATAAAGAAACCATATGATCAGATAAATCCTTTATACAGAACTGGTGTTTTAGTTGGAGACTATCCAGTAGACCATCATCATGATGCACATCCAAATAAAAAAAGTTTACCACAGCTTTCATTTTATCCAATTCCCTCATACACCTTACCAATTGGTTCAATCATTTCAAAAAAGAATCCTAATTTCTTGGTTGCAGAAAAATCGATTTCCGTTTCAAATTTGGTAAATGGAACGACTAGACTTCAACCTGTTGTTTTACAGATTGGACAAATTGCAGGGTTAATAGCATCTGAAGCAGTTAATAAAAATATAAACACACAACAAATAGATATTAGAACTATTCAATCAAAATTTTTAGACAGTGGTGGATATATTCAGCCCTTCCTTGATGTAGAGAAAAACCATACTTTTTTTAAAGCATACCAAAGAATTGGATCTACTGGAATATTAAGAGGAACAGGTTTAAATGTAGGATGGTCTAATCAAACTTGGTTTTATCCAGATAAAGATATTGAATTTAATTTGTTGAAGTCAGACCTTGCAGATTATTATGACTTAGATGAGTTTCCATTAAGTGATTTAAAAATTAATTCCGTTTTTAAATGGATTTCCTTAATATCAAACCAAAAAATTAAAAATTACGAACAAGCCTGGGTAGATTTAGGTCTTTCCAATTTTGATAAAAATAGGATTATGAAGAGAGGAGAATTTGCTATAATTGTGGATTATTTTTTAAATCCTTTTAAAAGTTTTAAAGTTGATTTTGAAGGTCAATTAATTCATGATGAAAAGTGAGAAAGTATTTATAAGAAAAGCAAATTTAGAGGATCTTGACCTTGTAATGCAAATAATTAAATCTTGTACACAGGATATGATATCAAAAAAAATTTATCAGTGGAATGATAAATACCCAAATAAAGAAACTTTTCATAACGATATTAAAAATGAATATTTACTTGTGCTAATCAAGGAAAATAAAATATTAGGTTGTGTATCAGTTACTGATCAAATGGATGATTTTTACACAAAAATTGATTGGATAGCACCTACTAAAAAAAATTTGTATGTGCACAGATTAGCAGTTCATCCAAAGTATCAAGGCTTAGGATATGCAAAAGAAATCATGAATTTTATTGAAAATAATGCGATTGAAAGTAATTGTGATTCCATTCGCTTGGATACATTTAGCATGAACAAAAAAAATAATAATTTTTATTCTAATATTGGTTATGAAAAACTTGGACAAATATATTTTAGAGATCAAAGTGAAATGCCTTTCAATTGCTATGAAAAGCGCTTAAAATAGATTGTTTAATTTTGTACAATTATGGCTAAAAAAAAACCAGATCAAGTAACAGACAATCCAAATATTCTACCCTATGCTTCTAATGTAGGTGCTCCTGTTATAAAGCCAACAGATCTTACATCATTTAAACAAGAAAAGATCTTAAAAACTAATGACTACTTTAAGTCAAGATATGAGGAAATAAAAAAAGAATATCAGGAATTAATTGATTCTTATGAGTGGAATAAATTAATTTATAACTCCAGTTTTAGTTTCAAGCCAGATAAGGGAGAAATTTATCATTTATATCAGAGAGATGATGAAAAACTTTTTTTATCAATTATTGGTCCTGATGAATGGAATATGATATATATTGGATCTTTTAGATTAGATTCAAATGATAAATGGGAAAAAATTGATTTAAAATCTAAATGATTAATATTAAATTAAATAAAGGCAAGAGTATTTATTTTTCATCTGATAATCATCTTGGAGCCCCTAATTTTTCTGGAAGCGTAATAAGAGAAAAACTATTCGTATCATGGCTTGACATAATTAAAAAAGATGCTCAGGTAATTTTTTTATTAGGAGATCTTTTTGATTTTTGGTTTGAATATTACAATTCAGTACCAAAAGGCTTTACAAGAGTTTTAGGAAAATTAGCTGAACTTTCTGACTCAGGAATTAAAATTTATTTTTTTGTAGGGAATCATGATTATTGGACTAGAGATTACTTTACAAAAGAAATTGGTATGGAAGTCATAAAAAAGCCTACTGAGTTTAAAATTAATAATAAGTTATTTTTTATCGGTCATGGAGATGGTTTAGGGCCTGGAGATTTTAAATACAAATTCTTAAAGAGAATTTTCAGAAATCCACTGTTTATTTTTCTTTTTAGAATAAATTATCCATGGTTTGGTATTCCTTTAGGTAAATTTTTATCAAGAAAAAACAAAATATTATCAGCTAACAATATAAAATTTACATCAAAAGAAAATGAAATGTTGTATCATTTCTCTAAGAAACAACTAAAGAGAAAACATTATGATTTCTTTATATTTGGACACAGGCATTTGCCATTAAAAATTGAATTAGATAATAATTCCTATTATTACAACACAGGTGATTGGATAAATCATTACTCCTTTATTCATTTTAAAGATGATTCACTTGAACTTAAATATTTCAAAAATTAAAATTTGATTGAAACTAATAAAATCAGCTATGAGAAGGCTATTTTGATAGGAATAATCAATAGTGTTCAAAGTGAAACAATTGTAAATGACTATTTAAATGAATTATCATTTTTAACTGAAACTGCCGGTGGTCATGTGTCAAAAAGATTTATACAAAGGGTTGATAAACCAAACCCAAAAACCTTTATTGGATCTGGAAAAATAATTGAAATTCAAAACTACTGTATTAAAAACGATATAGGTTCAGTCATTTTTGATGATGAGCTATCGCCTACTCAACAATTAAATTTAGAAAAGATTTTACGTTCAAAAATAATTGATCGAACAGGTTTAATTTTAGATATTTTTGCACAGAGAGCAAAAACTAGCTATGCTAAAAATCAAGTTGAATTAGCTCAATATCAGTACTTAATGCCAAGATTGAAAGGACTATGGACTCACCTTGAAAGACAGAAAGGTGGTATTGGTATGAGAGGACCTGGTGAAACTGAAATCGAGACAGATAGAAGGATTGTTCGTGATAAAATTAGTCTACTAAAAAAAAGACTATCAAGCATAGATAAGCAAATGTCAGTTCAAAGAGGAAATAGAGGAAGTTTGGTTCGTGTGGCATTGGTTGGTTATACAAATGTTGGCAAGTCAACATTGATGAATTTAATTACTAAATCCGATGTCTTCGCTGAAAATAAACTTTTTGCAACTCTTGATACAACAGTGAGAAAAATGGTAATCCGTAATCTTCCATTTCTGTTAACAGATACCGTTGGATTTATTAGAAAATTGCCAACCCAACTCGTCGAATCATTCAAAAGCACACTTAATGAAATTACAGAGTCCGATTTATTGCTGCATATTGTGGATATTTCACATCCTAATTACGAAGAGCACATTGATTCTGTAAATGAAATATTAGGACAAATTGATAGTATTGATAAGCCTTCTATTTTAGTATTTAACAAGATAGACAGATTAGAAGATGATTCATTCATAAAATCAAATAAGTTAAAAAGCAGAGTATATATATCAGCTGAAAAAAAAACAAATATTAATGAGTTGAAAGAAAAAATTTATAAATATGTAAGAAACATCCATGTCAAAAGATTTCCTTACAATAATTTCTTATATCCTGAAATAGATTAGATATCCAAGCTAATTCCAATCCCCATTACTTCTCTTACTTGAAGTCTTTTAACAGAGTTATCATCATAGATAAACTGAATAATCAAATTAGTCGTAAGATACTTGTTAACTTTCATCACGGTATTAATGGTATAATCGAGATCAATATTAGATGGATTGTTTAGGTAATCAGAGTATAAGCTTACTCTATTTGTAACATCTACATTTTCTAGTAGCTCAAATTTAAAAAAGGATCTTATGGAAGCTCCTAACTCAAATCTGCTATTTTGTCCTTTTTTAACACCAAAATATTCTTTGTTAGGCTGTAGATTATTGGTGAAAAATCGATTTACAATGATTAATCGGCCAGTAACTGGTGCGATATTTATCCAGAGATCTTTATTTTTTTTCCAATATAAACCTACACCAATTTGAAGATATGCAGGAGATAAAAATCTTGTCAGTTCAGTTCTTTCTTCTTGCCCCTCACTATTTTTTCTAAATCTGTATCCTTTGGTCCATTGTGTCTTTAAATTTATAAAACTTGAGTAGCTCCAGTTTCCAATAAGATTGTTAGTAAATTGTTTTCCCAATAGTGAGTTTATTTCAAGCTTATCATCTGTTTTCTTCAAAAATTTACTTCCACCAATACTATTTAGCCCATAGGCTGTAATTAATTTGGTATCCCAATTCCATCCATTTTTTTCATAATTAAAATCATAATCAATTTTTACTGTTCCAGAAACACTTGTTTGGCCTCCGGCAGTCCAATAACTATAACTTGATTGGTTTCCTAAAAAAGTGAATTTTCCTGAAAGAGACCAGTTCAAATTCAGAGAATCTTTGACTTCATTATTTTGAGATATAACAGGTGAGATATATAAGGTGAGCGTAAAAATAAATAATAAAATTTTCATTTTTTTGCTTTAAATATTGGCACAGATGAACATGCTTCTCCAAACATAATACTTTTAGCAACGGGTTGAATTTTATCTATTAATAATGAATAGAAATATTTTTTAAATTTTTTATTTGTACAACCTTTTATGATTACTGGTTTATTTTTATAAGTAGATAAATCAATGGAATTGATAGCCTCAATCATTAATATATTTTCAAAGTCTTCTGTTGATCCAATGAAATTTTTAATATTTAATTTATTTAATTCTGATGAAATCAACATAAATGCCCAGTCAGGAATTATAGCGTCAGTTGAACAACTTATTGAAACAAGTTTGTTTTTGTAAATTGACCAATCAAACGATATAACATGATTTCTAAAATCTTTTTCAATTAAAATCAGATTATCCTTTAACCAGTTCCTAATATCAAAAGTTTCAAATTCTTTATTTACTAGAAAATCTGATAAATCAATTGACTGAATAGGACTTTTTGAAACTCTATTTTCTATCTCAAAACTCATTTATAAAAAACCTAATTCTAGCTTGGCTTCTTCACTCATTAAATCTCTTGTCCATGGTGGATCAAAAGTCATCTCAACTTCTGAACTTTTTACACCTTCGATATCTGCAATCTTATTTTTAACCTCTAAAGGTAAACTCTCAGCTACAGGACAATTAGGTGTTGTTAAGGTCATTAAAATTTTTACATCATTGTCCTCATTTACAAATACATCATAAATTAATCCAAGTTCATATATATCAACTGGTATTTCCGGATCAAAAATTGTTTTTAAAACCTTTACAATTTCTTCACCTAATTTATTTGGGTCTATAATTTTTTTACTCATTACTTATTTTTTACTAAATGCAATTGCATAAAATTTTATTTGCTTTATCATTGAATATAATCCATTAGCTCTATTTGGTGATAGATGTTCTTTAAGCCCAATCTTTTCTATAAAGTTAGTATCAGACTCAATAATTTCTTTGGGCGTTCTATTATTAAAAATTATAAGAAGTATTGCAATAATTCCTCTAGTAATAATAGCCTCACTATCAGCTAAAAATTTAATTTTTCCTTCATTAAACTCAGCATGTAACCAAACTTTACTTTGACATCCCTTTATTATATTTTTATCATTTTTCATTTGCACGTCCATTTTTTCAAGACCTTTTGAAAGCTCTATCATGTACTCGTATCTCTGAGTCCAGTCCTCAAAGAATGAAAAATCTTGAATTAAGTTTTGCTGTAAATTTTCGATTGTCATACCTAATCAAAGATACGAATTAGCTTAACATTGACTTTGCTTTTACTAGAGCTTCGTAAAGAATATCAATTTCATCAAATGTATTTAGAAATGAGAATGAGACTCGAACTGTTCCTGGAATATTAAAATAATCCATTATAGGTTGAGCACAATGCTGACCAGTTCTGACTGCAACTCCATATTTATCTAAAATTGATCCAATATCATAAGAATGTATTCCAATAATATTAAATGAAATTACAGAGGTTTTATTTTTCACATCTCCATAAATTTTTAAGCCATCAATTTTTTTAAGTTTTGTCGTAGCGTAATCTAAGAGTTGTAATTCATATTTTTCAATATTTTCAAAACCAATTTTATTTAAATAATCAATAGCAACACCAAAGGCAATAACTCCAGAAATATTAGGTGTTCCAGCTTCAAACTTGTGAGGGAGATCAGCATATGATGTTTTTTCAAATGTTACATCGGAAATCATTTCACCTCCACCCATTAATGGATCGATTTTATTTAATAATTCTTTTTTTCCATATAAAAATCCAATTCCAGTAGGGCCACAGAGCTTGTGTGCAGATGCAGTAAAAAAGTCTACATCAAGATGTTGTAGATCAATTTTAAAATGAGCTGCACTTTGTGCTCCGTCAATAAGGACATATGCTCCATTTTTATGAGATAATTTAATTATTTCTTCAATTGGATTAATTATTCCTAATGCATTTGATACATGATTAAGGAAAACAATCTTAGTTTTTTTAGAAACTATTTTTTTAAACTCATCAAGGTCTAACTCACCATCATCATTTATTGGAATTACATTAAGTTTTGCATTGTTTTTCTCACACATCATTTGCCAAGGAACAATATTCGAATGATGTTCTAAGCCAGATACAATAATTTCATCATCTTTACCAATCAGTTTAACAAATCCGTTAGATACTATATTAATTGAGTGAGTTGTACCTGATGTAAATATTATTTCTTCTTTATGTTTTGCATTAAAATGTGCTCTAATTTTTTCTCTTGAATCTTCGTATGATTCAGTTGCCTGTTCGCTTAATGAATGAACACCCCTGTGGATATTGGAATTGTAATTTTTATAATAATCAGAGATTGAATCAATTACACAACTTGGCGTTTGTGATGTAGCTGCATTGTCAAAATATATTAATTGCTTTCCATTAATTTTTTTTTTTAAAATGGGAAAGTCAGATCTGATTTTATTTACATCAAAACTCATTATAATTCAAAACCAAGATTAACACCAATCTTTTTAGCAATAATTTTTTTAATTTTTGTTTTTAAAACTTGCATTTTAACATTTTCTAAGACATTATTAGCAAATGCATAAGTCAGTAGGCCTTTAGCCTCTTTTTCAGCTATTCCTCTCGTTTTTAAGTAAAATAGAGCAGATTTATCTAGTTGACCAATGGTGCATCCATGAGAGCATTTCACGTCATCAGCAAAAATTTCTAACTGAGGCTTAGTATTTACAGATGAATGATCTCCAACTAAAAGATTATTATTTTGTTGAAATGCGTTAATTTTCTGAGCAATTTTATCGACTACTACTTTTCCATTAAAAACCCCAGTAGATTTATCATTATAAATTCCTTTGTATTCTTGGTAGCTTTCACAATTTGGACTTGCATGATGAACTAGAGTATGATGATCTGTATGTTGATTAGAGCCAAGAATAGTAATTCCTTTCATAATGGAGTTAATATTCTTACCATTCTGGAAAAAGTTAAGATTATTTCTAACAATATTACCTCCAAAAGAGAATGTATGACAACTCGCAGTACTATTCTTTTTCTGATTTATATATGTGTTATCAATAATTGAAGTTGTTTCTAAATCATTTTGAATCTTGTAGTAATCAAGATTTGCATTTTCCTCTAGATGTATTTCAGTTAGTGTATTTGTAAGCGGGTCAATGTATCCAGGGAATGTATATGGTGAAATATTATTTCCAATTAAGGAATAGTGACTCTCAACAATTTGAGCTTTTGATCCTTTTTCAAGAATTATCAAATTTCTTGGTTGAAGCATTAATGAAGATTCACCACCAGAATTAATATGAATTATTTCAATGGGTTTGTCTAGTTCAATATTTTTTGGAACATGTATGTATGCGCCTTCTTTGGAAAAAGAGCTATTAAGCAAACTAAAAGATTCCTTGTGATCGATAATTTTGTTAAAATATTTTGATATAACATTAGAGTATTTTTCATTTTCAAGTACAGAAGAAAGAATACAAATATCTGCTCCTTTGTGGGTGGTGTTTGACCAAAGAGGATCGTACATTCCATCTATCAATACAATTTTATAAGACTCAATGCCTCCTAAAAAGAAATCTTTAACTTTTTCAAATTCGATTAGGTGTCTTTTCTTTTTAAAAATTGTTAATTTCTCATTTAAGACTTTCTTAATTGGAGTATATTTCCAATATTCATGTTTTTTGTCAGGGAAACCAATTTTCTCAAACTCTTTAATTGATTTGGACCTTATATCGTGGACATCAGAATTAATATCGGCATCCAATTCAAATGCTAAAAATGACGATACTAATTTTTCTTTTAAAGACATAAATTACAATTTAAATCCAATCATAACCTTTTTCTTCAAGCTGAAGAGCTAGGTTTTTATCGCCTGATTTAGCAATTTTTCCATCTTGCAATACATGTACATAATCAGGTATAATATGATCTAATAGTCTCTGATAGTGAGTTATCACAATAATGGCATTATTTTCATTTCTAAGTTTGTTAACACCATTTGCTACAATTCTCAATGCATCAATATCTAATCCAGAGTCTGTTTCATCTAGAATTGCTAAAGTTGGATTTAGCATTGCCATTTGAAAAATTTCATTTCTCTTCTTTTCACCACCAGAGAATCCCTCATTTAAGGATCTAGATAAAAACTTAGAATCAATTTCTAAAAGAGCCGCTTTGTTTCTAATATTTTTTAACATTTCATTGGCAGGCATTTCTTTTAAACCTCTGGCTTTTAAGTTAGAATTAATTGCAGTTTTTATAAAATTAGTTACTGTAACACCTGGTATCTCTACAGGATACTGGAATGACATGAAAATTCCCTTGTGAGCTCTTTCCTCAGCTGATAAATCCTCGATATTTTCATCTTTATAAAAAATATTTCCTTTTGTAACTTCATAATCTTCATTTCCAGCAATTACAGCGGAAAGAGTACTTTTCCCAGATCCATTAGGCCCCATAATTGCGTGAACCTCTCCTGGATTTACTTCTAAGTTTAAGCCATTTAGTATTGCTTTATCTTCAATACTTACATGTAAATTTTGAATTTTTAACATAATATAATTTTAACCGACAGATCCCTCAAGAGATATTTCTAATAATTTTTGAGCTTCAACAGCAAATTCCATTGGTAGTTTGTTTAATACTTCTTTACTAAAACCATTAACAATTAAAGCAATTGCCTTTTCAACATCAATACCTCTTTGATTACAATAAAAAATTTGATCTTCTCCAATCTTACTTGTTGTTGCTTCATGTTCAATTTGGGCAGATTTATTTTTTGCCTCTATATATGGAAAAGTGTGTGCACCGCAATTGTTTCCCATTAATAAAGAATCACACTGGGAAAAATTTCTAGCATTTTCTGCATTTTTCCCAATTTGAACAAGACCTCTGTAGCTGTTTTGAGATTTTCCAGCAGATATTCCCTTAGATATAATTGTACTCTTAGTGTTTTTTCCAAGGTGAATCATTTTTGTTCCTGTATCTGCTTGCTGATAATTATTTGTAACAGCAATTGAATAAAATTCACCAATGCTATTATCACCTTTTAAAATACAAGATGGATATTTCCATGTTACAGCAGATCCAGTTTCAACCTGTGTCCATGAAATTTTAGAATTATTATGACATAAACCTCTTTTTGTTACAAAGTTAAAAACCCCACCTTTACCATGCTTATTCCCAGGATACCAATTTTGAACAGTAGAGTATTTAATTTCAGCGTTATCGTGGGCAATCAGTTCAACTACAGCAGCATGCAATTGGTTCTCATCTCTGCTTGGTGCAGTACAACCCTCAAGATAACTTACATAACTTCCTTCATCAGCAATTACCAAAGTTCTTTCAAATTGACCAGTCCCAGCTTGATTGATTCTGAAATATGTAGATAATTCCATAGGACATTTAACACCTTTTGGTATGTAGCAAAAAGACCCATCAGAGAAAACAGCTGAATTTAATGCAGCGTAATAATTATCTGTTTTAGGGATTACTTTTCCAATGTATTTTTTTACTAAATCAGGATATTCTTTAATTGCTTCTGAAATTGAGCAAAAAATAATTCCATCTTTAGCTAAAGTTTCTCTAAAAGTAGTTGCAACAGAAACTGAGTCCATTACAATATCAACAGCTACTCCGGAAAGCTTTTTTTGTTCTTCAATCGAAATACCAAGCTTATTAAAGGTTTTAATAAGTTCAGGATCTACTTCATCTAAACTTTTATACTTGTTACTAGTTTTTGGAGCTGAAAAATATGAAATAGCTTGAAAATCAGGTTTCTTATAATGAATGTTAGCCCACTCAGGTTCATCCATTTTTTTCCATGCAGCATATGCATCAAGCCTCCAATTGGTCATCCATTCTGGTTCATTTTTTTTCTTAGAGATAGAACGAACAATATCTTCATTAAGTCCAATAGGAAAGGTCTCAGATTCAATGTCAGTTGTAAAACCGTATTGATATTCCTGTTGTTCTAGTTCTTTTTTTAATTCTTCTTCTGTATATGCCATATTATATTGTTATAAAGAGAAACTTTCACCACAACCACAAGTTCGTGAAGCATTAGGATTTTTAAAAATAAAGCCTTTTCCATTCAAACCTCCAGAATATTCAAGTGTTGTTCCTATCAAGTATAAAAAACTTTTTTTATCAACTACAATTTTTATACCATTATGCTCAAAAACCTTATCATTATCAAGCTTATTTTTATCAAAATTTAACTCATAAGATAGTCCTGAACATCCACCGCTTTTTACACCAACTCTAATAAAATCTTCACTTGGATTAAAACCATCCATTTTCATTAGTTTTGACACTTGATTTTTTGCGGTATCTGCTACTTTAATCATATTTTGCAAATATAACCCTTTAAAAAATAATTATTACTCTAAATTTGAAATTCAATTGCGAATACAAATGCCTAAAAAATCAAAAAAACTTACTGATATTGCTGAAATAGGCGAATTTGGTCTAATTGAGTTGTTAACTAAAGAATTTATTTCAAAAAATGATTCTACTCAGCTATCTGTTGGTGATGATGCTGCTATAATAGATTTCAATAAAAAAAATACACTTATTTCAACAGACATGTTGGTTGAAGGGGTCCATTTTGATCTCTCATATTTCCCATTGAAACATCTTGGGTATAAGGCGATAACCTCATCTATATCGGATATATGCGCAATGAATGGTTTCTGTAGTCAAGTAACAGTTTCTGTAGCTATATCTAACAGGTTTAAAATTGAATCCCTGAAAGATCTTTATTCTGGTATTAAAGTCGCGTGTGAAAATTATAATATTGACTTAGTTGGGGGAGATACAACCTCATCAAATAAAGGACTCATAATTTCTGTAACTGCACTAGGAGTTCCTAGTGATAGTGGATTTGTGAAAAGGTCAGGAGCAAAAACTAATGATTTAATTATTGTTTCTGGCACTTTAGGAGGAGCTTATTTAGGATTACAAGTATTAGAAAGAGAAAAACAGGTCTTTCTAGTAAATCCAAGTAATAAGCCTGATTTGACAGCTTATAAAAATATTATTCAAAAACAACTAAGACCTGAGGCTAGAAATGATATTATTGAGTTTTTTCAGGAATCTAAAATTAAACCAACATCCATGATTGATATTTCTGATGGACTTTCCTCAGAAATCATTCATCTATGCAAAAGTTCAAATAAAGGATGTAAAATTTATGAAGATAAAATACCAATAAGTGACGATTCTTTGCAAGCTTGCAAAGAATTTAACTTAGAACCGACAACAATTGCATTATCAGGTGGTGAGGATTATCAATTATTATTTACAGTTGCTCAAGAAAATTTAGAGCAAATTCAAAATAATTTAAACCTTTCAGTAATTGGACATATTACTTCGTCCAAAGAGATGATTTTATTAGAAAAATCAGGAAGAAATACAATGATAGAATCGTTGGGTTGGAAATCTTTTTAACCATTATTCATGATTGCCTCAATTTCTTCAATCTGAATTGGTATGTTTTTCATTAAGTTAGTTGGATCTCCTGAACTATTAATAACTACATCATCCTCTAACCTTATTCCAAAATTTTCATCTTTAATATAAATTCCAGGTTCAACTGTCAATACCATATTTTTTTCAAAAGGCATATCTAAATCACAATAGTCATGAGTATCTAAGCCTAAATGATGAGATGTTCCATGGCTAAAATACTTTTTATAAGCTGGTTTTTCTTTAGTTTGATTTTGTATGTCAGATTTGTCTAACAGTTTAATTCTTAATAACTCAGAAGTCATGATTTTACCAACTTCAATATGATAGTCTTTCCACAAAACACCTGGCCTTAACAATGACGTGGCTTCATTTTTAACATTTAAAACAGCATTATAGATAATTTTCTGTCTATCGCTAAATTTTCCGTTTACGGGGATAGTTCTAGTCATATCACTTGAATAATTTGCATATTCGGCAGCAACATCCATTAATACGATTTCTCCATCCAGACATTGCCTGTTATTGTCGATATAATGCAAAAAATTTGAATTTCTTCCAGATGCAATTATTGGACTGTAGGCAAATTTTTTAGACCTGTTTTTTAGAAACTCATGTGAAAATTCAGCTTCTATTTCATACTCCCAGACTCCAGGTTTTACAAATTTTAAAACTCTTTCAAAACCTTTCTGAGTTATATTACACGCATGTTCTATTAATCTAATTTCAATCTCATCTTTAATAGACCTTTGTTTTTGGAGTATAGGGTTGCTTTTTTTAAAATTAATACCACCTATTTTTTTAAGCTCCTCAATGAATCTATCTTCTCTTGTTTGAGTCTCTACATTTTGCCTGTAATGTTCATTAGTATTGATGTATACATTTTCAGATTGTTTAATTATTTGATTTAAAATATCTTTAAATTCATGTGTCCAATAAATATTATCTATTCCAGAAATATCTTTAGCTTTCTCTTTAGTTAATTTCTCACCTTCCCAGTGGGTTATATGATCATTAGTCTCTCTAATAAAGAGCATTTCCTTAAAACTGTTTTTTTTAGAATCTGGAAATAAAACTAGTATACTTTCTTCTTGATCAATACCACTCAAATAAAAAATATCTCTATGTTGTTCAAATGGAAGAGTAGAATCAGCGCTAATGGGATATATATCATTAGAATTAAAAAAAGCAATACTATTAGCCTCTAGCTTTTTAATAAAATTTTTACGATTTTTAATGAATAAGCTACTATCTATTTTATTGTATTTCATTTAAAATTGATATCAGTCAAATTTAACAAATTAAAAAAGATGAAAAATATAAGTTTTTTTATAATCTTATTCTCAATTTTTTGCCAGTCACAAAACAATTATACATCTGCACAATCAATAGAGAAATCTGAGATACAATATAAAAATCAATTAGAAAACTCTATTGTAAAAAATATTCAATTTGTAAATATAGGACCAAGTGTAATGAGCGGTCGGGTTACAGATATAGAAGTTAACCCTAAAAATACCTCAGAATTTTATGTCGCGTATGCTTCGGGTGGATTATGGCACACAATAAATAATGGTACCACATTTGATCCAATTATGGATAACAGTATAACACAAAATATAGGAGATTTTGCAGTAAATTGGGAAACTAAAGCAATTTATGTAGGTACAGGTGAAAGCAACTCTTCAAGATCATCATATCCTGGAATTGGAATAATAAAATCTACTGACAATGGCAAAACCTGGAAGAATGTTGGTTTAAGAGATTCTCATCATGTTAGTAGAATTCTTATAAACCCAAAGGATAATCAACATATTGTAGTAGCAGTAATAGGTCATTTATATTCAAAAAATACTGAAAGAGGAATTTTTAATTCATTTGATGGAGGAAAAACATGGACTAAATCTTTATATATTGATGACAACACAGGAGCTATTGATATAGTTTATGATCCAAGTAATTTCAATATTCAGTATGCTGCTTTTTGGGAAAGAGAGAGAAATGCGTGGAACTTTAAAGGAAGTGGCAGTAATTCAGGAATTTATAAGACAATTGATGGAGGTAAAAACTGGAAGAAAATATCAACTTCTGATTCTGGTTTTCCAACTGGCCAAGGAGTTGGTAGAATAGGGCTAGCAATTTATGATTCATCAGTTATTTATGCAGTTTTGGATAATCAGTTTAGAAGAAAGGTTGAGAATAAATCTGAAGGATTAAAAAGATTAGATTTTAAGGAAATGTCTAAGCAAAGCTTTATGGATTTAGGAAATGAAAAGTTAAATAGCTTTATTAAGCAAAATGGTTTTCCAAAATACACAGATGCAGTTTACCTAAAATCTAAAATAAATTCAAATCAGTTAATTCCAGAGGATATTTATAAGTTTTTAACAGATGCAAATGCAGAACTATTTGATACACCTGTAATAGGAGCAGAAGTTTATAAATCTATTGACGGTGGAATTTCATGGCAAAAACAAAACTCAAATTATTTGGATGGTGTTTATAACAGTTATGGATATTATTTTGGAAGAATACATGTTTCGCCAACTAATTCAGATCAAATATATATTTATGGTGTCCCAATTTTAAAATCTGATGATTCTGGAAAAACTTTTAAAAGAATTGGAGCAAGTAATGTTCATGTTGATCATCATGATTTATGGATCAATCCAAAAAATACAAATCATCTAGTTTTAGGAAATGATGGTGGTGTTAATATCTCATATGATCAAGGAGATAATTGGATAAAATTAAACCAACCATCTGTTGGACAATTCTATTCAATTAATGTTGATAATTCTAGTCCCTATAATGTTTATGGTGGACTACAAGATAATGGAGTTTGGATGGCAAAAAATAATTCGATTGAATCTCCATCATGGTATGAGTCAGGTCACAATAATTGGACTAAAATTATGGGAGGGGATGGCATGCAAATTCAAATTGATAAACGAAATAACAATATAGTTTACACTGGATTACAATTTGGTAATTATTACAGACTAGATTTATCTAATAATGATAGAAAAAGTATTAAACCAAAACATAAGCTTGGAGATTCTCCTCTAAGATTCAATTGGCAAACACCTATTTTGATATCGCCACATAATCAGGATATTATATATTTTGGGAGTAATAAGCTACATAGGTCATTTAATAAAGGTGATGATTGGGAAGAAATCTCTGATGATTTGACAACTGGTGGAAAAAGAGGCAATGTGCCCTATGGAACTATAACTAGTTTTGATGAATCGATTTTTCAGTTTGGTAAATTAGTTGTTGGTTCTGATGATGGGATTCTAAGTATTAGTGTTGATACTGGAAAAAGTTGGAAGTCGATAAATAAAAATTTACCACCTGATCTTTGGGTTAGCCGAGTAATTTTTTCAAAACATGAAAATAATAGGATTTATTTATCATTGAATGGATATAGATACAATGACTTCAAGCCATATATATACCTTAGTGATGATAATGGCGATAATTGGGAAAATATTTCATCCAATCTTCCATTATCTCCCGTTAATGTAATTAGAGAAGATATTAATAGAAAAGAAATTCTGTATGCTGGTACAGACAATGGTTTATTTATTTCATTTAATAATGGAAAAAAATGGTATCCATTTGAATCTACATTAAATAGGGTTGCTGTCCATGATTTAGTAATTCAAACTGAAAAAAATGATTTATTAGTTGGAACACACGGAAGATCTATATACAAAACAAATTTAGATTTATTTAATGATTTTATGATTGAAAAAAATGAAGAAAAGCCTTTAATTATTTTTGAAATAAATGATTTAAAACACTCAAATTCGTGGGGAAAAAAATCTAACTATTCAGATGATTTTTTTAAACCCTTAGTTAAAGCGATTGTGTATTCAGATAATTCAATGATGTATGATTACACACTTAGGGATGACATGGATAATATTTTAAATAAAGGACAGCTAAATTTTGATAAAGGATTTAACTATATCGAAATTTTACCAATAATTAATGAATCTCTCAATAAAAATAAATTAAAGAAGATTGGATTAAGTTCTGATAAATCCAAAGATGGAAATATTTATTTGTCTAAGGGCGACTATAAACTAAATATTAATGGGTTGTCAAGAAAATTTTCTATTAAATAGCTTTAATTTCTTGTTTCTGATTTCATTGTGAATTAATTTTGTAATCTATTACGATTTGATAATGAAAAAGCTTTTTAATTCATCGATTGGTAGAAAAATTGCCATGGCACTTTCTGGGGTCTTTTTGATAGTTTTTTTAACTCAACACTTCTTAATTAATATAACCTCGGTTTTCAGTGAAAGTATTTTTAATATGCTTTCACATTTTATGGGCAATAACCCATTGGTACAGTTTATTTTACAGCCAATATTAATTGTTGGTGTTATATTTCATTTTGTAATGGGTTTTGTTTTAGATTGGCAAAATCGTAAAGCTAGGCCTGTAAAATATGCTGTTTACAAAGGTTCAAGAAATTCAATGTTTATCTCTAGAAATATGATTATATCAGGTATTGTTATTTTATCCTTCTTAGCCTTACATTTTTATGATTTTTGGGTACCAGAAATGGATTATAAGTATATTCAAGTGAAACCTGAAGATCCTGACAGATATTATGAGGAACTAATACATAAATTTGAAAATCCTTTAAGGGTTGGTTTATATTGTTTGTCATTTATTTTTTTATCATTGCATCTAATTCACGGACTTTCTTCGTCAACACAATCATTGGGCACAAATAATAAGTATTCATCTGTAATTAATAAGGTTAGTTATGCATTTGGAATTGGAATACCAGCTGGATTTTGTTTTATAGCATTATTTCACTTTTTTACGCATTTATAACACATAATATACACAATTGTAACACATCTTTGAATAAGCTTAGTGTTACAAAAAAATAATTTTTACGAATGTGATATGTGTTAAAAAATTATTTATACTCATATTTTTATATTTAGTTAATTATTATTAATTTTAACACGTGAATGAAAAAAATAACTTACTCTCTTAATTATAGAAAACCAAAGGAGAATTACAAAGATGATGATACCTTAACTGTTTGTGTTAGGTACTACCACAAGTTTGATAATGGGAGTCAAAAGGTAATCAAAAAAAGTACAGGTGTTAAATGTAAACTCAAGGACTGGGATTCTGATTGGCATAAATCTGATAATAGACATCCTATCAAGTCTACTGACCCAAATTATCTTGAAAAAAATAGATTGATTAGAAATAAATCTATCGATTTACACTCATTAATCAAGGATTTTAAACCCTTACAATCTAAATCAACTTTAAAATCAAATATCCCTGACGGTGCATTAGATCTTAAGTGGCGTAGTCATAAAAATAATGTTCGTTTGGTAAGTCCTGCCAATAAAAGAAATATTGACATAATTGTTGTTGGTACCGGCTTAGCAGGAGGTTCTGCATCTGCTACATTAGCAGAACAAGGTTATAATGTTAAAGCCTTCTGCTTTCAAGACTCATCAAGGCGAGCTCATTCTATTGCAGCGCAAGGAGGGATTAATGCTGCTAAAAATTATCAAGGAGATGGTGATTCAGTTTACAGGTTATTTTATGACACTATCAAAGGTGGGGATTACAGATCGAGAGAGGCTAATGTTTACAGATTAGCAGAAGTCTCATCTAGCATTATTGATCAATGTGTTGCTCAAGGAGTTCCATTTGCCAGAGAATATGGAGGTCTTTTAGATAATAGATCTTTTGGTGGGGTATTGGTTTCTAGAACTTTTTATGCAAAAGGACAAACTGGACAGCAATTACTATTGGGTGCATACTCGGCAATGAATAGGCAAGTAGCCAGAGGTAAAATAAAAATGTTTACAAGACATGAAATGATGGACATAGTTATTGTTGATGGTAAAGCAAGAGGAATAATCACTCGTAATTTAATTACTGGAGAGATTGAAAGTCATTCTGCTCATGCAGTTGTCTTAGCGTCAGGTGGTTATGGTAATTTATTTTATTTATCTACTAATGCTATGGGTAGTAATGTCTCTGCAGCCTGGAAAGTTCATAAAAAAGGAGCTCTTTTTGCAAATCCTTCTTTCACACAAATTCATCCGACTTGTATTCCTGTTTCAGGAGATTACCAGTCTAAACTTACCCTGATGTCCGAATCTTTGAGAAATGATGGTAGGATTTGGGTTCCAAAAAAAATTGATGATGCAAAAAAGATAAGAGAGGGTAAACTTAAGCCAACTGATTTGAGTGAAGATGAAAGGGATTATTATTTAGAAAGAAGATACCCCGCTTTCGGAAACCTAGTGCCACGTGATGTTGCATCAAGAGCTGCAAAAGAAAGATGTGACGCCGGATTTGGTATTAATAAAACAGGTGAAGCTGTTTTTCTAGATTTTTCTTCTTCCATAATTAGATATGGAAAAGAGAAAGCTTTAATTAAAGGATTAGATACTGATGATATTAATTTAGTTAGGTCACTAGGAGAGCAAGTTATAAAGGCTAAATATGGCAATTTATTTCAGATGTATGAAAAAATTGTAGATGAAAATCCATATAAAACTCCAATGATGATTTATCCTGCTGTTCATTATACAATGGGAGGATTGTGGGTTGATTACAATTTAATGACTACCATTCCAGGTTGCTATGCTATTGGTGAAGCCAATTTTTCAGACCATGGAGCAAATAGACTAGGAGCATCAGCACTTATGCAAGGATTAGCTGATGGATATTTTGTGCTTCCAAATACAATAAATGATTTTCTAGCTGATGATATTAAAACTGGACCAATTTCATCAGATTTACCTGAATTCAATCAGGCAAAAAAATCAGTTGAAGAAAAAATTGATAAAATTATGTCTAACAGAGGATCTAAATCTGTTGACTATTTCCATAAGAAATTGGGTAAAATTATTTGGAATAATTGTGGGATGTCAAGAAATAAAAAGGATTTAAAAAAAGCGATCAAAGACATTCAAAATCTGAGAAAAAATTTCTATAAAAATATAAAAGTCCCTGGTGAAAAATTTTCTTTCAATGAATCATTAGCAAAAGCCTTGAGGGTTGCTGATTTTATGGAATTAGGTGAATTATTTGCTTTAGATGCACTAAATAGAAATGAGTCTTGTGGAGGCCATTTCAGAGAAGAGTATCAAACTAAAGAAGGTGAAGCTTTAAGAAATGATGATGAATTTAGATTTGTTTCAGCTTGGGAGCATAACCCTAATATAGAGTTGTCTAAATTACACAAGGAACAATTACAATTTGAGAATGTTGAATTAAAAAGTAGATCATATAAATAATGAAATTGTATTTAAAAATATGGAGACAAAAAAATAATAAATCAAAAGGTAGTATGATTGATTATGAGATTGATAATATTTCCCCTGATATGTCATTTCTTGAAATGATGGATGTGCTAAATGAAAAAATAATTGAGGAGAACGGTGACCCTGTTGCATTTGATCATGATTGTAGAGAGGGTATTTGTGGTTCTTGCTCCATGTTTATAAATGGTGAGCCTCACGGTCCTGATAAATTAATTACTACTTGTCAGCTTCACATGAGAAAATTTAAAGATGGTGACACTATATACATTGAGCCATTTAGAGCTAAAGCTTTCCCAATTATTAAAGATTTAGTTGTTGATAGATCGGCTTTTGATAGAATACAACAATCAGGTGGATTTATTTCCATAAATACATCTGGGAATACTTTAGATGCTAATACAATACCTATAGAAAAAGAAAATGCTGATAAAGCATTTGATGCTGCAACATGTATTGGTTGTGGTGCATGCGTTGCTAGTTGTAAAAACTCATCTGCTATGCTTTTTGTTTCTGCAAAAGTTTCCCAATTTTCTTTATTACCACAAGGTAAGGTTGAAGCTACTGACAGAGTTTTAAATATGGTTAATCAGATGGATGAAGAAGGTTTTGGAAATTGTACAAATACTGGTGCATGTCATGTTGAGTGCCCTAAGGGTATCTCATTAGATTACATTGCTAAGCTTAACAGAGAATATGTTAAAGCAAACATTAAAAAATAATAGATCATATTTTTTCACGAATAACCCAATTTGCTCTGATTTTTATTCTTTCTAAACTGTGTATTGTTTCTTCGGGTTTAATTTTATTTAAATAATTTCCAGAATCCCATTTATAATTTTCATTTTTGTCATGAATCAATCTTAAATTATAGTCCCCTGGGTTAATATTTTCAAAAATACATTCATCAAATTGACTTTTAATATATTTAGATTGTATAATATCTTCTTTAGTATCTAAAAGTTCGACAATAATTGGATACTTCTTTAATGTTTCTATATTAACAATTAATAAACCATAATCAGAACTTTTTTTTGTATTTAATGAGTAGTTTAGTGTATCTACAGTATTATCAAAAAAATCAATAATTGCGTTAGGTAAGACAGTAATATTATACTTATCATTTGGTAAAATCTCAAAATCAAAAATGATATCAGTTCCATTTTTAATGCGTGTTGAAAATTCAATACCTACTGAATCTTTATTATAAATATTTATGTATTGATCATCAATTTTTGATAAAGGAATGTTGCTATTTAAAATAAATTTTTCTCCTAAATCGATGGAATTTTGTACATCACTATTGATTTGCAGAGAGTCTCTTTCTAATTTTTTTCTTGGATACGAAACTTTAAATTTTTCTTTGAAATTTTTATTTTTTAAATCTAAATAAATAGTATCATACTCGAATTCCTTAAACCAGAAATTTAATGTATCTGTTTCTTTTTCAAATGTTATTTGCGATGAATTAATAATATTTTTATTAGAAATTTTAATATCCAAACTATCAGTATTTCCTCTGTAACCAAATGACAGTTTGTTATAAGATGTTTGGAATGGTTTAAAAATGAAAAATTCTGGATTTTCTTTAAAAATCTTTAAATCAATCTCATAATCACCTGGAAGATTGATTATACTATCATAATAAGCAATTTTATCGATTAGAGGATCAAATAAAAAATTGTTGTTATTATCCTTAATTGCGATTAGATGATACTTGCCTGTTTTTACATTAGTAAAATTAAAATATGTACTATCCAGAGTGCTAGCAACATAAGTTGGTTTTTCTTTATATATTATTGAATCATAAAATTTTTCATTTTCGGGGTAAAGCATAACCGTGATTAATTCATCTGTTTTTGCTGAATAACTGTCCTTAACTATACCATCAATCTCTAAAGAATCAATATATGATCCAGTTGAGAATGCATATTTATAAAATTGTAATTTATTTCCTTCATTATTGTCCTGAATACTTTGTCCAAAATTGAAAACATAGGTTGTACTATCTGCTAATGATTCATTAATTTCTATATCGATATATTTCGAAGCACCACCTTGCGGAAAAATTGAATATTTACTTTTGTCAATCGGAGGAGATACAACAAGCTGAGAATTTAATTTTTCTAGTTTTATGTACTCGTCAAAAAAAATTCTAATCTTTTCATCATTAAAGTAAATTGAATTGTTTTTAGGTATCTCTCTTACAATTTCTGGTGGATTTTCATCTAAAGGCCCACCATCTGGTGTACCTCTCTTTGCACATGAGCTCAAAAAAACTAAAATTATAATTAATAGCAGAGAAGACGGAACTTTCATAAACATCAATAACTAAAAGAATTTATTTTTAATTATTAAAATCATAATAAAGATGAATATAGTATTTTTGTTACATGTCTGAAGAAAAATTCAAAAAAATAATTTCACACGCTAAAGAATATGGTTTTATTTTTCAATCAAGTGAAATTTATGATGGATTGAGCGCAGTGTATGATTATGGTCAAAATGGTGTTTTACTAAAAAATAATATTAAAAATTATTGGTGGAAATCAATGATAAATATGAATGATAATATTGTTGGACTAGATTCAGCAATTTTTTCTCATCCAACTACATGGAAAGCAAGTGGTCACTTAGATGCTTTTAATGACCCTCTTATAGATAATAAAGATTCAAAAAAGAGATATAGAGCAGATAATCTAATTGAAGATTTCATTGAAAAGATTCAAAGTAAGTTAAATAAAGAAGTTTCTAAAAATGAAAAAAGAATTGGAGAAAAATTTGATTTAAATATATTTTTATCCACAAATGAACGAGCTAAAAGGTATAATTCGCAAATTAATGATCTTAAACTAAGATTAAATAAAGCACTTAATGATGATAATTTAACTGAGCTTAAACAGATAATATTAGATAACAATATTCTTTGTCCAATCTCAGGATCATGTAATTGGACAGATGTTAAGCAGTTTAATTTAATGTTTAATACAAAGTTTGGAGCATCTCTTGAAAGCTCATCTGATTTATATCTTAGACCAGAAACCGCACAAGGAATATTTCTTAATTATATGAATGTCTTAAAAACAGGCCGAATGAAAATACCTTTTGGTATTGCTCAAATTGGTAAAGCATTTAGAAATGAGATTATAGCAAGACAATTTATTTTTAGAATGCGTGAATTTGAGCAAATGGAAATGCAATTTTTTATTAAACCAGGAGAACAAAAAAAATGGTATGAGTTCTGGAAAGAGACAAGGATGAAATGGCACCTTTCGTTAGGAATTAATCAAGATAAGTATAGGTTCCATAATCATGAGAAACTTGCACATTATGCTGATGCTGCTTGTGATATTGAATTTGAATTTCCATTTGGCTTTAAAGAGCTGGAGGGAATTCACTCAAGAACTGATTTTGATTTATCAAATCATGAAAAGTTTTCTTCCAAACAAATTAAATATTTTGATCCATTTGATCAAGAAAAATATACACCATATGTTATTGAAACATCAATTGGTCTTGATAGAATGTTTTTGGCTGTTTTCTCACAATCATTAAATATTGAAAAATTAGATGATGGGACTGAAAGAACAGTTTTGAAAATTCCAATAATTTTAGCATCTAATAAATGTGCAATTTTACCGCTGGTTAAAAAAGATGGATTGCCTGAAATCGCAACTAATTTAAAAGACAAGTTGAAATTAAAATATAATGTTATTTATGATGAAAAAGATGCAATTGGTAAAAGATATAGAAGGCAAGATGCAATTGGAACACCTTATTGTATTACAATTGATCATCAAACTAATCAAGATAAAACAGTTACAATTAGAGAGAGGGATTCTATGAAACAAAAAAGGATATCTATTGATAATATTGAAAGTTTTTTATCTAAATCTTTTGATATTTCGAATTGGCTTTAAAAATATAAATTGATTAAAATTCTTTCATATAATATTAACGGGATTCGTGCAGCTTTAAAAAAAAATTTGTTGAATTGGATAAAAGATTATGATCCAGATATAGTATGTTTTCAGGAAATTAAAGCTAATGAGGATCAGTTTGACAAGTCATTATTTTCTGATTTGGGTTATTATAACTATTGGTTTTCTGCACAAAAGAAAGGATATAGTGGAGTTGGAATAATAACTAAAATTAAACCTGAAAATGTGACATATGGAACTGGGATTGATTATATGGATTTTGAAGGAAGAAATTTAAGAGTAGATTTTAAAAAATTTTCTGTTATGAGTTTATATTTACCCTCTGGAACTAATATTAATCGCCTAAATTTTAAATTTCAATATATGGATGATTTTAAAACATATATAAATAATTTGAAGTCTAAAGTTCCAAACTTGATTGTTGGTGGAGATTTTAATATATGTCACAAAGCTATAGATATACATGATCCAATTAGAAATGCAAAAGTTTCAGGTTTTTTGCCTGAAGAACGAGATTGGATTGACAATTTTATAAAGGATGGATTTGTTGATTCATTTAGAATATTCAATAACTCACCACACAATTACAGCTGGTGGAGTTACAGAGCCAACTCTAGGAATAACAATAAAGGATGGAGAATCGATTACTTGTTGGCTGTTGAAAAACTTAAAAAAAATATTACACAATCCTATATTTTAAACGATGTAGTTCATTCTGATCATTGCCCAATTGGTTTAAATTTAAAAATGTAATGGAGTATAATTTTTTACCAACAACAAATATTAAAGTAAGTAAAATATGTCTTGGTACAATGACTTGGGGTAGACAAAATACTACTCAGGAAGCTTTTGATCAAATGAATTTTAGTTTAGAACATGGAGTTAATTTTTTTGATACTGCTGAATTATACCCAGTACCAGCTACAGCTGACAAATATGCTGTAACTGAGGAAATTATCGGAAAGTGGTTTTATGAAAATAAAAATCGAGAGAAAATAATTTTAGCAACGAAAATAGCAGGGCCAGGGGCTTACACTGCACATATAAGAAAAACTGGCTTCAAGGGGAAGTCTATTGATGAGGCAGTAGATGGTAGTCTCAAGAGATTAAAGACGGATTATATTGATTTATATCAATTACACTGGCCAGAGAGAATAACTAATACATTTGGCAATAGATCATTTCAATATTCGAATGATACATGGGAAGATAATTTTTTAGAAATTTTAGAAAAGCTATATAGAATTATAAAATCTGGTAAAGTTAGACAGATAGGATTATCAAATGAAAACCCATGGGGGATTATGAAATTTTTAGAATATTCAAAAGAGTCTTTACCCAAAATGATTACAATTCAAAACCCATATTCATTATTAAATAGACTATTTGAGGTTGGTAGCTCTGAAATTTGTAAAAGAGAAAACATTGGATTATTAGGTTATTCACCTCTTGGCTTTGGAATATTAACTGGAAAATATTTTGATAATAAAATCCCTGAAAATAGCAGACTCAATTTATTTCCAAATTTAAAAAGGTACAATAGTAAAAACTCAATGAATGCTTCATTAATGTATAATAAAATAGCTAGAAAATATAATATTTCACTAACTCATCTTGCTCTATCTTTTGTCAATGATCGCCCTTTTGTGACAAGTAATATTATTGGAGCAACAAACTTAAAACAGCTAGAAGAAAATATTAAAAGTATTGAAATCAAACTTTCAGATGAGATTATTAAGGAAATTAATGAGGTACACGAACTTTATCCAAATCCTGCACCATAATTTCTAAAAGGGTAAATTGTCTATCAGCCTCACACCTTCAACTTTCACTGAAATGAAACCTCTAAAGCTTTTTTTATAATCATTTTGGTTGTAAATCACTAAATTTTCCTCGTCTCTTATTTCAAAATACTCAAGCTCAAAGTTTTTTATTGTTTCAATTTTACTTTTGATTGCAACTAATAAATCAACAAAATCTATTTTAATATAATTTGCCTTTGCAAATTGTAATGTTTCAAAAATTATCCCACATTTTGAAAAAGAATTTTTTGAGATAAGTTTATTCCTAGAACTTAATGCTAAACCATTTTTATCTCTTATTGTGGGACAAATAATAATATTTATCTCTGGAAAAAATTTACATATTATTTTTTTGATTATTAAAGTTTGCTGAAAATCTTTTTCACCAAAAAAAACGAAACAAGGCTCAAAGATTTCAAATAATTTTTTAACGATGGTTGCGACACCATTAAAATGACCAGGACGAAATTTACCCTCTAATATATTATCAATGTCGCCAAAATTAAATTTTTCTAAAGGTATGTTATCAGGGTACATTTCATCTACACTAGGTATGAAAATATTTATTTCTTTAGAGATAGATCTAATTTTTTTTATATCACCATCAATTTCTTTTGGATAAGATTTAAAATCATTAACATCATTAAATTGTGTTGGATTTATGAAAATCGTTACCCAAACAAAATCAGATTTTCTTTTTGCAACTTCAATTAAAGATAAATGACCCATGTGTAATGATCCCATCGTTGGTACCAAGCCAATTTTGTTAGAAAAAGATCTTTGTTCATCTAATAATCTATATAAATCTGCTTTTGTTTTAACAATGTTCATTTAAGAAAAATTTAACAAGATGCAAACATAACACTTTACATCCTATCTTATTTAATTTTTGTAATTTTGTGGACCTATATTACAAGATAGGATTTATGAAAGGAAAAAAAATTTTATATGTTTCCTCTGAGGTAATCCCTTACATGCCTCAAACCGATATAGCAAATATGACTTATAGTTTGCCTAAGATGGTAAATGAAAATGGTGGTCAGACTAGAATTTTTATACCTAAGTATGGTATTATAAATGAAAGAAGGCACCAATTGCACGAAGTAATTAGATTATCAGGAATCAATCTCATAATTGATGATATGGATATGCCTTTAATTTTAAAAGTTGCGTCAATCCCTAAGGAACGTATGCAAGTATATTTTATTGACAGTGAAGATTATTTCAAAAATAGATTAGTTGAATGTGATAAAAACGGCAAACTTTACAAAGATAATGACGAAAGATCAATATTCTTTGCAAAAGGTATTATAGAAACGATTAAAAAATTAAATTGGACACCTGATTTAATTCATGTTCATGGCTGGATTGCATCACTGCTGCCTCTATATCTAAAAAACTTTTACAATAATGATCTTATGTTTGAAAATACAAAAGTAATTGTATCTATTTATGATAATCAACTTAAAGGTAAGCTTGATAAAAAAATTATCAATAAGTTAAAATTTGATGATATAGATGATAAAAATTTGTCAATACTTGAAAATCCAACTTATGATAATTTATACAGAATTTCTCTTGCATTTTCAGATGGTGTTATTTTTGCATCTGATATTAAGAAAAATTATATTGAAATGATAAAAAAAGCCAAAATTCCCGTACTGGAATGCTTTTCAAATATTGATTTTCAAAAGGAATACTTAGATTTTTATGAAAAAATTTTACCAAATGAGAATTAAATTCATTTCAATTATTCTTTGTTATTTAATTTTTATGTCATGTAATAAAGAGTATAATAATATTGGCACAGATTTTTTAAGATCAGATACTTTTGAAACCAATGTTGAGTATGTCGATGTTTTCATAAATCAAAAGAAAATACCAGCATTTAAATCAATTGGCCTTCCTGTTTATCAACTAGGTAAGATAGGAGATGATATTTTTGGAAATAGAGAAGCTACTTTTGTTTCCCAGTTAACTTTAGATGAGTTAAATCCAATCTTTGGCATTACAAGTCAAGCTAAGGAGTTAGAAGGTGATGATTCCAATATATTAATTATCCCAGAAAATGAGATAGTTGTTGATGCATATTTAGATATCCCATTTTTCAATAACACTTTTGATTCAGATGGCGATGGTGTTATTGATGCATATGATGTTGATCCATTTGATATATATAGTGATAGCGATGGAGATGGTCTATCTGATGTTCTTGAGAGAAGTAACGGAACAGATCCATTAGATCCAGACACTGATGATGATGGTATTCTTGATAATGTTGATACCGACACAGTTAATCCAAGGCAGGGTGCTACAGTATATGATATTGATTCTCTAATAGGCAACAAGGATGCAAACTTTAAAATAAAGGTTCAAGAATTAGATTATTTTTTAAGTACTTATGATCCATCTAATAATTTTGAAACATTCCTAAAGTATTACTCGGATGATAATGAGATAGAAAATTTTAGAGGTAAAATTCTCTTTGATGATGAAATTGAAATTGATACTGATGAGGTTGTTATTTATAAAGAGGATGATCCTGATACTGATGATGTTGATGAATCTGAACAGGTAAAAGAAAGGTTAACCCCAAGATTAAGAATACCTATTGACAAGGATTACATGCAATCTAAAATCATTGATCAAGAAGGTAATATTGACTTAGCAAATCAAGACAATTTTAGTTTATATTTTAAAGGTCTTTTTTTAAGTGCATATGATTTTTCTGATCCACTTTTATTAATGTTAAATTATTCTGATGCCTCAATTAATATTGTTTATGAGTATGATAAGTATAATAGAAATGATACCACTGATGACACATCTGATGATACGATTGATAGAGAAGAAAAGACATTTAAACTTAATTTAACTGGTAATCAAATAAATATTATAAAACAAGACCCTTATTCTATTGAAATTTCAAATGCTTTGACTAGCGCTAATCAAGATCTGAAAAGAGTTTATCTAAAAGGTGGTGAAGGTATAATGATGGAGATTAATCTTTTTGATGATGGTACTGGAAGTGATATTTTAGGTGAAATAAAGTCAAAAGGATGGCTAATTAATGAAGCTAATTTAACTATGTATATCGACAAGGATGCAGTTGATATTAGCGGAGGAATAATTGAACCATCTAGAATTTATTTATATGATATTGAAAGTAAAGCACCAGTAATTGATTATTTCGTCGATCAGTCTCAAGGGCAAAAACCAAAAGATCAAAAAACTGTGCATAGTGGATTGATTGAGATTGATGAAGACAGAAATGGGATAAAGTATAAAATTAGAATTTCTGAACATGTTAAAAACATAATAAGAAATGATTCATTAAATAAAAAATTAGGACTAGTAGTTACATCTGACATTACAAATGCAGTAAATACTGAGCTAAAAAGTACAGATGAACTTGAATATATTCCAATATCAACTGTAATTAACCCTTTAGGTACTATACTATATGGGCCGAATCCTGAACCAATTAATTATGATAAAAGGTTTAGGTTAGAATTATTTTATACAGAAATAAACAACTAGCTTTTAATAAGCTTGTTAAGAATTTCCCTTTTTTCTTTTATAAATAGAGATAGAACTATTAACTCAATTAGTTGAGAGGAAAATAAAAGCAATGAAATCAATTTTGCATTTAAAGCACCATAATGTTTTTTAATAAAGATATGTGATGATCTAATAACTTGAGTTTTTGAATTGATCTTTGTTTTGTAATCAAACCTTGAAGATTTGCCATGAAAGTGATAACAGTATAAATCATTATAAAACTTGGTTTTGATATTAAATCTTATAGCTCTTTTGCATATATCCATATCCTCATAGTACATAAAAAAATCTTCATCCCATCCACCTATTTTATCAAAATCCTTTTTTTTGATTAAAATGAATGATCCTGAAATCCAATCTGGACTAAAGCTTTTCTTTTTACTTAGTATTTTATTGGTTTGATTATTTAGAATTCTGTATATAAACCTTAATATTCCATTTATTGAATAATAACTTAAAAAATTTCCATAAGCATATGTATCTTCATCTTTTTCATTAAGTTGCTTTATTCCAATAATTTTATTTTTTTCATTTGAAACTTTATTCATTAATTTTTCAAGACAATCTTTAGGTATTAATGCGTCCGGATTCAAAAATAATATCCATTCTGTTTTAACTATTTTTGAGCCAATATTACAAGCTTTTGAAAATCCATAATTATCCTGATTTTTAATCCAATGAATTGATTTATATTTTGATTTAAATTCCATAAACTTAGTGTCATCAGAATTGTTGTCTAAAACAATAATTTTAGGAGTAATTTTTTTTTGATTTAATAAACTATCTAAACAAATTGTCAAGGGGGTCCATGACTTATAGTTAACAATTACTATAGAAAGATTTGACATTATAATTTTCTCCTAAGTCTGGCAACTGGAGCACCAATCATTTCTCTGTATTTTGCAACTGTCCTCCTGGCTATTGGGTAGCCTTCTTTATTTAAGAGTTTAGTTAACTGATCATCTGTCAGAGGTTTTTTCTTGTCTTCTGACTCTATAATGGATTCAAGTGTTTTTTTAACCTCAATAGTAGAAATATCTTCTCCTTTAGAATTTTTAATCCCCTCTGAAAAAAATGATTTTATTAGTTTAGTTCCATAAGGCGTATCTACATATTTACTGTTGGCAACTCTTGAAATTGTTGATATATCCATAGTTATTTCCTCAGCAATATCTTTTAAAATCATTGGTTTTAATTTCTTTTCATCTCCAGTAATAAAATATTCTTTTTGAAAATCTACAATTGCTGACATTGTCATTATTAAGGTCTGATTTCTTTGCTTTATTGCTTCAATAAACCATTTAGCAGAATCAAGTTTTTGTTTAATAAACATTACAGCATCTTTTTGACTTTTAGTTTTCTCTTTTGATTCGGAATAGCCTGATAACATATTTTTGTATTCATTAGAAACATATAAGTCTGGAGCATTTCTAGAATTTAATTTTAATTTTATTTCTCCATCAATAACCTCAACAGTAAAGTCAGGGACTATTGATGAGTTCATTTTTGTATTTTCATTATATGCTCCACCTGGTTTAGGATTCAACTTTTCTATTTCAGAAATACTTTCTCTTAAATCCTCATCACTAATATTTAATTTGGCCTTAATCTTATCAAAGTGTCTTTTTGAAAATTCATCAAATAAATCTTTTATTATTTTAACTGCATTTGATATGTTTTTAGTGGTTTTCTTTCTTTTTAATTGTAGGTATAAACATTCTTGAAGATTCTTTGCACCAATACCAGCTGGATCTAAAAGATATATTTTATCAAGTATTTTTTGAATTTTGTTTTCATCAGCATTAATTCCCAAAGTGAAAGCTAAATCATCAGAAATATCAATCAAATCTCTTCTTAAATAGCCAAACTGATCTAAACTGCCTAAAATAAATTCAGCAATTTCTAAGTCTTCATTATTAAAAGAAAAAGAATGTAGTTGATTTTTAAGAAATTGATTGAATGAAGTCCCTGCTGCATAAGGAATTGCCCTTTCATTTTCTTCACTGTAATTATTAGATTTTAAATTGTAATCAGGTATATCATCATCAGATAGATATTCAGAAATATCAATTTCATCATCTGATTTTTCTTGCTTTTCACTGTCTTCATTATATTCAAAATCATTGTCAATTTCTTGACTTTCATCAACAGTATCTAATGCTGGATTTTCTTCAATTTCTCTAGAAAGTCTTTGTTCAAATTCAAGAGTTGACAATTGAATTAACTTCATCAACTGAATCTGCTGAGGAGATAATTTCTGTGAAAGTTTTAATTGTAACTTTTGATTTAACATAATTTTATTTAATCAAAATTACAAAATAACAGGGATAAAATTTAAAAATCAGCGTTTTTAGGTGTTCTAGGAAATGGAATTACATCACGAATGTTACTCATCCCTGTAATAAATAAAATTAGTCTTTCAAGACCTAATCCAAAACCACTATGTTTTACAGTGCCAAATTTTCTTAAATCTAAGTACCACCAAAGTTCTTTCTCGTCAATATTTAATGATTTGATTCTATCTTTTAGTACATCAATTCTTTCCTCCCTTTGTGAACCGCCAACAATTTCCCCAATTCCAGGAAATAGGATATCCATTGCCCTTACTGTTTTATTATCATCATTCATTCTCATATAAAATGCTTTAATTTTAGATGGGTAATCATAGACAACTACAGGTGATTTAAAGTATTTTTCTACAAGAAATCTCTCATGCTCACTTTGAAAATCAATACCCCAATTATCCAATGGATATTTGAATTTTCCTTTTTTATTTGGTTTGGAATTTTTTAGAATTTCAAACGCTTCAGTATATGTGATTCTGACAAACTTATTATTAATGACAAAATTTATTCGTTCCTCTAAGCTTAATTCACTTCTTTCATTTTTAGGGATATTTTGCTCTTCTTTTATTAATCTGTTACTTAGAAAAACAATCTCATTTTTACATTTATTATACACATACTTAATAATGTACTTAATGAATTCTTCTGCAAGATTAATATTATCATCAAGCTCGTAAAAAGCCATTTCTGGTTCAATCATCCAAAATTCTGCAAGATGCCTTGAAGTATTTGAATTTTCAGCTCTGAAGGTTGGCCCAAATGTATAAACCTTTCCTAAGCCAAGAGCCATAGATTCAGCTTCTAATTGTCCAGAAACTGTAAGATTTGTTTCTTTTGAGAAAAAATCAGCTGTAAAATCAATTTCTCCATTAGAGTCTTTGGGTATTTTATTTAAATCAAGAGTTGTTACTTTGAACATCTCACCAGCTCCTTCTGCATCACTTCCCGTAATAATAGGTGTATGTACATAATAAAAATTATTTTCATTAAAGAATTTGTGAATAGCATATGAAACTTCAGATCTAATCCTCATAACTGAGCTAATTGTCTTTGTTCTAACTCTTAAATGTGCATTTTCTCTCAAAAATTCAAAAGAATGTTTTTTAGGTTGTATAGGATATTTATCAGGATCACTTAAGCCAAGAATATTAATTTTTTTAACTAAAATTTCAATGCTTTGTCCTTTGCCCTGGCTTTTTACAATTTCTCCCTCAATATTTAGAGATGTACCAGTATTTATTTTTGATAAAATTTCATTGTCAATCTCCTCAAAATTAATTACACATTGAATATCTTCTAAGCATGAGCCATCATTTAAAGCAATAAATCTATTTGATCTAAATGTTTTAACCCATCCACTGATCGAAACATTGTCACCAACATTTTTAATTTTAAAAACACTTTTTATTTCAATATTTTTAGACATATTATATTGATAAAATTTCCTTTTCTTTAATAGCTAAAATATTATCAGTTTTACTAATAAATTTATCAGTAAGATCTTGAATATCTTGCTCATAATTACTTTTTAAATCTTCTGAAAAATCTGACTTTCTTATTTCATTATTCGCTTCTTTTCGTGCATTTCTAATACTCACTTTTGCTTTTTCTACTTCAGACTTTGCAACTTTCACTAATTCAATTCTTCTTTCTTCAGTTAGAGGAGGGATATTGATTAAAATTGACTCACCATTATTCATTGGATTAAATCCTAAATTACTAGCAAGAATTGCTTTTTCGATATCTTGTAATTTATCTTTTTCCCATGGTTGGATAGAGATTGTTTGAGAGTCTGGTGTACTTATATTAGAAATCTGACTAAGTGGTGTCATAACGCCGTAATATTCAACATTAACAGATGATAACATATTGGGATTTGCTTTACCAGCCCTAATATTCACAAGCTCCTTCTCCAAATAAATGATTGAGTTATCCATTAATTCTTTTGAACTTTCAATTATAAAATCTAATTCTTCCATATTAATTTACTATTGTACCAACTTTTTCCCCCTTGATGATTTTTTTCAGATTTCCTTCTTTATTCATATTAAAAACAATAATTGGTAATTTATTTTCTTTACTCAAGGTGAATGCCGTTGAATCCATAACTTTAAGTTTTTTGGCTATCACATCATCATAACTTATCTGTTTAAATTTAACAGCGTCTTTACTTTTTTCAGGATCATTATCAAAAATTCCATCTACTCTTGTCCCTTTTAATATTACATCTGCATTTATTTCAATAGCCCTTAAAACTGCTGCAGAGTCTGTTGTGAAAAAAGGATTTCCAGTACCTGCGCTAAATATTACAACTCTTTTCTTTTCTAAGTGCCTAACAGCTTTTCTTTTAATATAAGGTTCGGCTACGGCTTCAATATTAAAAGCAGTTTGTAATCTAGTTTGTATTTTAAGATCCTCAAGACTGCTTTGAAGAGCTAAGCCGTTAATTACAGTCGCTAACATTCCCATATAATCTGCTTGTACTCTGTCAATTCCATTACTTGCACCAGAAACACCTCTAAAGATATTACCTCCACCAATAACAATCGCTAACTCAATACCAGAGTCAACAATTTCTTTAATTTCTTTACTATATGCAAGAATTCTTTTGGGATCAACACCATGAGATTTTTCACCCAATAATGCTTCACCGCTTAATTTTAATAAAACTCTTTTGTAAGACATTTTATATGATTATGTAAATATAATCATACTATTTCAATAAGGTATTTTGATTTATTTTTAAAAATTAAACCAAAGCAACACGCTTGAAATCCGTAATTTCGCAGTCTTGATTAACGGATTTAACGTAATCATTTACACTTGATTTATTGTCTTTTATGTAAGCTTGATTAATTAAAGTACTTTCTTTGAAAAACTTCTTTAATTTTCCTTTAGCTATATTATCCAGCATAGATTCAGGTTTTCCTTCCGCTCTTAGTTGTTCTTTTGCAATTTCAATTTCTTTTTCAATAATATCCTTACTTACACCATCTTCGTTCAAAGCAATAGGATTCATAGCAGCAACTTGCATAGCGATATTTTTAGATAATTCTTCAGATCCCTCAAATTTATTTGAGAGTCCAACTAATGTGGCAATTTTATTTCCTGCATGAATATAAAATCCAACATACTCAGAATTAATCAATTCAAAAGATCCAATCTCCAATTTTTCTCCAATAACACCAGTCTGTTCAATAAGTTTTTCGCTTACATTCATTGATTCATATTTTGAAGATAGAAGTTCTTCAACTGATGAACAATTGACAGCAATTTTACATAATGATTTTGCAAACTCAATAAAAGACTCATTTTTTGCTACAAAGTCTGTTTCACAATTTAGTGATATAACAACACCCTTATTCATCTGATCATTAACCATGGCTATAACAGCTCCTTCACTTGACTCACGATCAGCTCTTTTTGCAGCAACTTTTTGACCTTTTTTTCTCAAATTTTCAATAGCAGACTCAAAATTTCCATTAGCTTCGACAAGAGCTTTTTTGCAATCCATCATTCCTGCTCCGGTTGCTTTTCTTAATTTATTTACTTCAGCAGCAGTAATATTACTCATAATTTTATTTTTTATCCTTATTTTCTATTTCATCACCCTTTTCCTTTTTGGCTTCACTTTCTATTTTTTCATTTTCTCTAATTGTAAGGCCTTTTTTTATTGATTCGGTGATATACTTTAATATAACCTCTATTGATTTTGTTGCATCATCATTAGCAGGTATTCCAAAATTAACCTGATTAGGGTCTGTATTAGTATCAACTAAAGCAAAAATGGGAATGTTTAATTTATTTGCTTCTCTTACTGCAATATGCTCTCTTCTAATATCTACAACAAATAATGCACCCGGAAGCCTAGTCATTGAAGTGATGGATCCTAGGTTTTTTTCAAGCTTAGCACGAGTACGGTCTACTCTTAGTTTTTCTTTTTTAGAAAGTGTTTCAAAAGTACCATCTTCCTTAGTTCTATCAATTGCTGACATCTTTTTTACGGCTTTTCTAATTGTAACAAAATTTGTTAACATTCCACCTGGCCATCTTTCAGTAATATAAGGCATATTAACTTCAGATGCGCTTTTAGAAATAATATCTTTTGCTTGTTTTTTTGTAGCTACAAATAAAATTTTTCTTCCTGATGAAGAAATTTTTTCTAATGCACCACATGCTTCCTCAAGCTTATTTATGGTTTTGTACAGATTAATTATATGAATCCCGTTTTTTTCAGAATAAATGAATGGGGACATATTAGGATTCCATTTTCTGGTTAGGTGACCAAAATGAACTCCTGCTTTTACTAATTCTTTAATTTCAATTTTACTCATTTTATTTAGTTTACTTTCTTAATATTTTAGCAACAAACTATTATGCTTGTTTAGATGCTAAACTAAATTCCAATAAGAAAATAGCTGATTTAAAATTATCGCTTAGAAAACTGAAATTTCTTTCTTGCCTTCTTTTGACCAAACTTTTTTCTCTCAACCATTCTTGGATCTCTAGTCAACAAGCCTAGTTTTTTTAATGCAGACTTATTCTCATCAGACATATCTGAAAGAGCTCTAGAAATCGCCAATCTTATTGCTTCTACTTGACCAGTTATTCCACCACCGTAAACATTAACAGATAAATTGAATTTACCCAAGTTATCAGTTATTTTGAAAGGTTGTAAAATTTTATACTGGAGTGAAGTCGTTGGAAAATAATCTTTAAAATCTTTTCCGTTAACAGTGTACTTGTCTTTTCCTTTAGAAAGATATATTCTAGCAACTGATGTTTTTCTTCTACCTATTTTATGAATTACTTCCACAACTAAAATTCGTTTATATTAATTGATTCTGGATTTTGGGAGCTTTGATTATGATTTTCGTCATTGTAAACTCTTAAGTTTTTAAAGATTACTGAACCTAATTTGTTTTTAGGTAACATTCCTTTCACTGCTTTCTCAATTAAAATTGATGGGTTTTTCGCAAAAACTTCTTTGGCAGTTTTAATTTTTTGACCACCAGGGTAACCAGAATGGCTTATGTACGTTTTATTATCCCATTTATTACCTGAGAGATTTACTTTTTTAGCATTTATTACTACAATATTGTCTCCACAATCTACGTGAGGAGTAAAAGAAGCTTTATGTTTTCCTCTTAAGATTTTAGCAATGTTAGAACACATTCTTCCAAGATTTTGGTCAGTAGCATCAACCAAAAACCATTTTTTCTTGACATCTTCTTTTCTAAGTGATAATGTTTTAAAACTATTTGAATCCAAATCAATTAATTTATTGGCCAGCAAAACTACAATAAATAATCAAAAATGCAAATCTTTCTCCCATAAAAGAAGATTATCTAATGAGCTTCAAGCCAGTTATTTCCAACTCCTAAATCAACTGTTAATGGAACTTTGAGTTTATATGCATTTTCCATCTTGTCAATTATTATTTTTTTTATCAAATCAACTTCCTCTAGTGGAACATCGAAAACAAGTTCATCATGAACTTGTAAAATAAGCTTTGATTTAAGTGAATTATTTTTTAACTCATCAGCAATATTAATCATTGATAATTTTATAATATCAGCTGCACTTCCTTGAACAGGCGTATTAATAGCATTCCTCTCAGCTGATGATCTAATCATCCCATTTCTTGAATTTATATCATTTAAAAATCTTTTTCTTCCCAAAATTGTTTGTACAAAGCCATTTTCTCTAGCGAAATTAATTTGATTGCTCATAAATTCTTTTAATGCTGGGTATGAATTGTAATAGTTGTCAATTATTATTTTTGATTCTGACCGACTAAGATTTGTTTGGTTACTTAAACCAAAAGCAGAAACTCCGTAAATAATTCCAAAATTCACAATTTTTGCATGACTCCTTTGTTCTCTTGTGACTCTGCCTAAATCAACATTAAATACTTTAGCTGCAGTTGAAGCATGAATATCTTGATTATTGTTAAAAGCATTAATCATGTTTTCATCACCACTCATCGAAGCGATAACTCTTAGCTCAATCTGAGAATAATCTGCAGAAATTAACACACTACTATTATCACTAGATGTAAATGCTTTTCTTATTAATTTTCCATTGTTTGTCCTTATTGGTATATTTTGAAGGTTAGGATTATTACTGCTTAACCTGCCTGTTGATGTATTAGTTTGATTAAATATTGAATGAATTTTTTTTGTCTTTAGATTAACCTGATCTGGAAGAGCATTAATGTATGTTGACATTAATTTCTGTAATGATCTCCAATCCAATATTTTAGTTACAATTTCATGTTTTTTAGAAAGTTTTGAAAGAGTCTCCTCAGAAGTTGAGTATTGACCTGTTTTTGTTTTTTTTGGATTTGATTCTAATTTAAGATCATCAAATAATATTTCTCCAAGTTGCTTTGGAGAGGCGAGATTAAATGTTTTTTTACAAAAATTATAAATGTAATTTTCTAGATCATTCAGATTTTCTTGAAACTGAACTTTAATTTCATCAATTAATTTTTCATCTAATTTTACCCCATTATATTCCATTTGCATCAATACACTTGACAAAGGCATTTCTACATCATAAAATAAATCGATCAGATTATGATTGATTAAATCTTTCTCGAGAATATTATAAAGTTTGTATATTAAAACAACTTTTGAATTAATTTCAGATTCAGTTAATTCAGTGTTTAAATTTGTTTTAATAATAGATTCTAAATCATCTCTTCTTGAACTATCAATAAGGTAATTTGCAATCTTTATATCAAAAAAATTTATATTAAAATCAATATTATTTTTTTGTAGTTCTTTTGAAAGGAATTTGTGATCATAGATTATTTTTATTGATTCGCTCAGAAAAAAAGCTTTGAGACTATTAATTACTTTAGATAATTCTGAATATTCAAATTGAATATAGTATGAGACTTCGGTATTTAAACAAAATGAGATATATGAATTACCTTTTTCAAAACAATAGTCAAGTGCAACAGATTTTTCAGAAGATATCTTTTTAATTAATAATTCTGTACCAAGCTTTGATTCAACTTTTTGACTAAAAATTTTACTATTATATTGTTGTTTAAAATCAAATTCAAGGTTTTGTTTATCTTCTTTTTCATTTGAAGATTTACCAAATAGTTTTAAATAGTTTTCTTTTAATCTTTTAAACTCTAGTTCATTAAAAATTGACAATATTTTTTCGGAGTTAGAGTTACTAATTTTTAATTCTTCAATTGAATATTCAATTGGAACATCTGTAATAATTGTCGCAAGTTTCTTGGATAATAAACCTAGCTCCTTATTACTAGAAATTTTGTCTTTTAACTTCCCTTTGATATCATCAAGATTTTCATATAAATTTTCGATAGAGCCATATTCTCTAATGAATTTTTTTGCTGTTTTTTCACCAACACCGGGTAAACCAGGAATATTATCTACTGAATCACCCATCATCCCCAAAAAATCAATCACTTGAAGAGGGTTGTCTACTTCAAATTTATTCTTTACTTCATCAATTCCCCATATTTCAATTCCATTTCCAAATCTTGCAGGTTTGTAAAGAAAAGTAGAATCTGTAACTAATTGAGCAAAATCTTTATCAGGGGTTACCATGTATGTTAATAATCCCTCTTTTTCAGCTTTTTTAGCTACGGTTCCAATAATATCATCGGCTTCATAACCACTAAGTTCAAGGGTTTTAATTCCTAATTCTGTTAAAATTTCATGAATAATTGGTACCGAATCTAGAATAGGCTCAGGTGTTGAGTCTCTGTTAGCCTTGTATTCTTCGTAGATCTCAATTCTGTCACTTGATCCACCTTTGTCAAAAACAACAGAAAAATAGTCTGGATTTTCCCTTTTTAAAATATCAAAAATAGAATTTAAAAAACCCATTATTGCACTAGTATCAAATCCTTTTGAATTTATTCTAGGATTTTTAATAAAAGCGTAATATGCTCTGTATATTAGCGCATAGGCATCAATTAAAAATAATTTTTTTTTTGACATTAATACAGTGACTAAAATACAAACTTATCATCTATTTTTCTGTTATTTAATATGAAATAAAACCCCAGTTAACTTTATTTAAATCAGTAGTTTATAAAAAATGTTATTTTTGCCGTATTAAGATTTAATAATATGTCAAAATTTGGTGAACTAATAGATTCTGAATTACCTATACTATTGGATTTTTACACTGACTGGAATGAATCATCAACTTCAATGCATCCAGTTCTAAAGGATGTAGCTGCAGCTATCGGAGATAGAGGCAAGGTTATTAAAATTAATGTAGATAAGAACAATGAATTAGCACAAGCATTGAGGATTAAAGGATTACCAACATTGATGATCTACAAATCTGGTGAAATGGTTTGGCGTCAAAGCGGAGAGCAGGATGCCAACACTCTAATTAATCTAATAAATGAGTTTATTTAATTAAAAAATTCACTTATAAAACCTTCTAATTTGTTCGATTCTTTGACTTGATAATCCTTGCTCTCATACAAACTGATAATATCGATTAAACTTTTAGCAGATTCTATTTCTTCGTCAAACAAATTACTTAGGTAAGTAAAATTGGATTCATCCTTTGCTGATATAATAGTTTCTAGCCTTGAAACAATTTGATCAGATATATCTCTATATAATTTTCTAGCTAAATTATTTTCACTTGAAAGATACAATGGTTCAATGAAACTAATCAGAAACATATAATAATCGTATTCACCATATATCCCATTAAATATTTCAGTGTAGTTAACAAAAGATTTTATTGATGGCTTAACAAAATCATAATTACCAAGCTTTATTTGATTTTCAATTAAACCCCTATATCTTTCGGTGTAGGTAAAAATATTTTCTGCAAATTCACTTAAGTCAAATATATCCTCATATTCTCTCATTGATATAGAATAATATTTTATTTGATCTAAATATTTAGCTTCTATTGTTTTATATAAATTTTGCGCCTTTTTATCTTCACCAGTTTTATAGTAGCTTAAAATATATGGTTCACTTAGGCTGTAATATTCAAAAAAATCAATTGGCATTTTTTCAAATGATAGATCCATAATTTCATTAGCTTTTTCAAATTCCCCATTATCAATAAATTTATTTGCAAGTCTATGTAAATTTCCTCTGAAGGAAATACTGTTTTTCCTAGTTTCAGGATCATGGTAAATATCAGGACTTTCAGAATTTCCCCATTCCCATTTTTTAATTATATTATACATTCTGTCGCGTTCAATTCTTCCCATCTGATAAGGATTTTCTTGATTAACAGGTGTTTTAATTGGTACAAGCTTATACACTAATCCATCAAGCTGCAGAAAATCTTTCATCCATATATATTCTGAGTCTTTGTAACTTCCGCCAGTAAAATAAATTGGTCTCTTCCAGTCATTTTTTGAAAGAATATCTAACATTAAAATTTGATTTTTATATAGACCGCTTTTTGGCAAATCAATATCTATATAATCAACTATTTTTGCAGTTTCAGAACTATTAATAATTCCACTGTTTATAACATTTTCTTTGTTAACATAAAATCTAACTTTGTTGGTAGGATAGTAAATCATGTTTTGGGTAAACATTGGTATCTCCTCCAAATCATCTTTTTCATAACCGTATTGTTCAAGTAAGAATTTATATTTTGTTCTTTTATTGTCGCTAGAGACCCAATTCATAAAATCTTTAAGATCCCATCTGACAGAGTCAATCAATTCTTCGTATTTAATATAGTCTCTATTACCATATGCATATTGTTTATGGTTTAAATTGGAAAGAATTGGATCACTTTTGTAAGCTTTTCTTTTCATTTGATCCATATACCAATCAGTAGCTAATAAGCTAGTATTAATTGTTCTTACATCAGTCCTGTGATTTTCAATTTCTTGCGCATACCAAAGAGCAAAAGTGTCATTATCACCTATCGTAAAAATCATAGCTTGCTTGTCTTCATCAATTGAGTCAAGATATGCTTTAGCTAATGTTTGCGCAGTATATCTGTTAGATCGATCATGATCATCCCAATTATTAAATGATAACAGTAATGGTGATGTTATTGTGATTGATATTGCAAGCAAAAATGAAAAATTATTTTTTAGATATTTTGATAAATATTCACTTATTGCAATAAAACTAAATCCTATAAAAATACAGTAAGTGTAAAAGGAGCCCACAAGAGCGTAATCTCTTTCTCTAGGCTCAAAGACTCTTTCATTTAAATAAAATTTTAGTGCTATGCCTGTAAAAATAAATAATAAAAATATGGGCCAGAATATCTTTAAATTTTTCTTGAAAATAAAAATCAATCCAATTATTCCTAGTATAAATGGTATTAAGTAATACTGATTTCTTGCTTTATTATTTATTACATCTAAAGGAAGGTTTTTTTGAGGACCGAGCCTGTATTCATCAATTATATTAATACCACTAATCCAATTTCCATTTTCTAAATCATATTTCCATTGTTTATCGTTTTGTCTCCCACTAAAATTCCACATAAAATACCTAAAGTACATTTTACTGAGCTGAAAATTAATAAAGTAGCTTATGTTGGAAAAAAGTGATGGTTTGTCAATATCTAGGTATGAACCGAAATTTGACAGAAATTCGTGATAATCATCTGCATCAACATCATCGTTTGCAATTCTACTTTTAAAGCTATTTACTATCTCAATAATTTGACTTTCATTTTTGTACTCAGATTTAATTTCAAAATCAAGAAATCCATAATAATTTAAATAATTTACAGCATTATCTGAGCTCCACATTCTAGGAAATAAACCCTCATGGCTTTTATTTGAATTGATTTTCCCTTTTTCCCAATCATTTACAATTATATATTTATTTATTTCATAGTCTCTTTCATATTTAGGTTTGTCATTTTTATATGGATCATCAGGGTCTTGACCAGCATAAATATCTGAAAACATGGGGCCATAAAATAGATATGTATCAGGGTATTGTTCTAGGTTATAATACGCCAATAATGATCTAGCATCTTTTGGTGAATTTTCATTTATTACAGTGTCAGCATTTGATCTTATAGGGATCATAAGCCATGATGAAAATCCTATAAAAATAAATGTTAATGAAAGCAAAGTGGTATTGGCTAAGTAGTATCTTTTTTTTGCTGTGTATGATAATCCATAGTATATTGAACATATAATAAATACAGCACTAAATATAGTTCCAGAATTAAAAGGAAGACCCAAGTCATTTACAAAGAAAACTTCAAGGTTACCAAATAATGAAAGAGTTGAAGGCAATAGAAGTTTGAAAATAAAAAGTAAAATTCCAACAGACAAAATATTTGCAATCAAAAAACTTTTTAATTTAAAATTCTTGTATTTTTTGAAATAATAAATTAATCCAATTGACGGTATTGCAAGCAGTCCCATAAAATGAACTCCAAATGAAAGTCCTACAACAAATGATATCAATATTAACCATTTATTGGATCTCTCATTTTCAAAATCATCAGCCCATTTAAGGCCTAACCAAAAAAGAACAGATAAAATTAAAGTTGCCATTGCATATACTTCTGCTTCAACAGCATTGTACCAAAAACTATCTGTAAAAGTGAACGTTAATGAACCAAGAAAAGATGCTCCAAAAATTTTAACAGAATTGTTTATATCAAGTGTTTTATTTGCACACAATATTTCTTTACCAATTAAGCTGATGGACCAAAAGAGAAACATTATAGTAAGTGAACTTGAAAAAACAGACATCATATTTACCGCATATGCTATTTGAGTTGATTCTAATGCAAAAATTGAAAAAATTGCTCCAAGCATTTGAAATAAAGGAGCTCCAGGTGGATGACCAATTTGAAGTTTAGCTGATGTAGAAATATACTCAGCACAATCCCAATAACTAGCAGTTGGTTCTACTGTTAAAGAATAAACAATAAATGATATAAGCCCAGCAAATAATCCAAAAATTTTATTGTATTTATAAAACTCTAATCCTTTCATAGATTTCAAGCGAAAATAAACAATAGTATCTAAATAATGAATTACTTAATTTAATTTGTCCAGCCTGTAACTTTATTTTAAATTTGAAATCCAATTGGCCTATGGTGTAACTGGCAACACGTCTGGTTTTGGTCCAGAAGAGTCTAGGTTCGATCCCTAGTAGGCCAACTTTTAGGTGTAATATATTTTATTATATTTGCACGTGATAGAAAAATGAGGGGACTTTGTCCCCTTATTTATTATATATACTTAAAATATTAGTTATGGATAATTTATCATTAATTGAATCTTTTTCTGAGTTTAAAGATGAAAAATATATTGACAGGGTAACATTGATGTCAATTCTTGAGGAAGTTTTTAGGAATACATTAAAGCGAAAGTTTGGTGATGATGACAATTTTGATGTCATTATAAATCCAGACAAAGGAGATCTTGAAATATGGAGAAATAGAATAGTTGTTAGTGACGGTGAAGTCGAAGATGAAAATAGTCAAATATCTCTTACTGATGCTCAGAAAATTGAACCTGATTTTGAAGTAGGGGAAGATGTTTCTGAGGAAGTTAAGCTTGTCGACTTAGGTCGTAGGGTTGTACTCTCTCTAAGACAAAATCTAGTTGCTAAAATACATGAACATGATAATGGAATTATCTATAAACAATTTGTTGATTTAGTTGGTGAAATTTATACTGCTGAGGTTCATCATATTCGCCATAATGTTGTCATTCTTTTAGATGATGATGGTAATGAAATTATTATGCCGAAGGATAGACAGATTCCATCAGATTTTTACAGAAAGGGAGATTCAGTTAGAGGGATTATTGAGTCTGTTGAGTTAAAAGGAACAAAACCTGCAATTATTATGTCAAGAACTTCACCAAAATTTCTTGAAAAATTATTTGAGCAAGATATTCCAGAGGTTTTTGATGGTTTAATCTCAATTAAAAAAGTTGTTAGAATTCCTGGGGAGAAGGCTAAAGTTGCAGTTGACTCATATGATGATAGAATTGATCCAGTTGGGGCTTGTGTCGGTATGAAAGGTTCTAGAATTCATGGAATAGTAAGAGAACTAGGTAATGAAAATATTGATGTAGTTAATTACACAAATAATATTCAATTATTTATTAATAGAGCTCTTAGTCCTGCAAAAGTAACTTCTTTGAAAATTGATGAAGATAATAAGACTGTCCAAGTTTATTTAGATGCAGATCAAGTATCAAAGGCAATTGGTAGGGGAGGTTATAATATTAAGTTAGCAGGTCAATTGACTGGTTATGAGATAGATGTTTTTCGTGAAGGTTCCGAGGAGGATGTTGAATTAACAGAATTTTCTGATGAAATTGAGAGTTGGATAATTGATGAATTTAAAAAAGTTGGATTAGATACGGCAAAAAGTATCTTGGAACAAGACCTTGAAGATCTTGTTAAAAGGACTGATCTTGAAGAGGAAACTATTATAGACGTTAGAAAAATTTTAAGTGAAGAGTTTGATGATAATAATTAACTAAATGTCAGAATTGAACAAAATTAGATTGAATAAAGTTTTAAGAGAATTTAATATCTCCTTGGAAAGGGTTGTGGAATTTTTATCCTCAAAAGGTCATAATATTGAAGCAAGACCCACCACAAAAATTTCACAAATTCAATATGACTTATTATTAAATGAGTTCAGTTCAGACAGATCAAGTAAAGTTGAATCCGATGATTTAAGTGAGGAGAAGAAAAAAGAAAAAGAAGTTATCAAAGCAAAAGCTGAACAAGAAAAAGAATTAAAAATTCAAAGAAAAGTTATCACATCTAAGTCATCAATACAACAATTTAAAAAAGTTGGAGAAATTGATTTAGAAAAGCCAGTTTCACAAAAGAAAACTGAGGAAAAAAATATAGTTGAAAATATAGATAAAAATTCATCAAAAATTGACACCAAGTATGAAAAACTTTCAGGCATAAAAGAAACAGGTCAAACTATCAATCTTGAAAGTTTCAAAAAGCCAGAGTCAAAGGATGATACAGATCAAAAAACAAAAAGAAAAAGAAGGAGAATAGCAAAGGATATAATTAACAAAGATTCTGCAGTTGATAAAAATAAAAATTTTAAAATAACAAAAAGTAAGGTAGCCCCAGCTTTACCATCTGATGATGAAGTGCAAAAACAAATTAAGGAAACATTAGAGAAATTACAAACTTCTTCTAAATCAAGAGCATCAAAATACAGAAAAGAAAAAAGAGATACTCACAAGAAAAGATTTGAAGAAGATGTGGAAAAAACTGAAGCTGAAAAAAAAGTAATTAAGGTAACAGAATTTATTACTGTTGGTGAAATTGCTACAATGATGGATGTTTCAGGAAATGAAATTATATCAGCATGCATGTCATTAGGAATAATGGTAACAATGAACCAAAGACTAGATGCTGAAATTTTAACATTGGTGGCTGATGAATTTGGATTTGAGGTTGAGTTTGTCACAGCCGAGATTGAAGAATCTATACAGGAAGAGGATGATTCACCTGATAATTTAAAACCAAGACCACCTATTGTTACAGTTATGGGCCATGTTGATCATGGTAAAACATCTCTATTAGATTATGTTAGAAATGAAAATGTAATTGCTGGTGAGTCCGGCGGTATAACTCAGCACATAGGTGCATATAATGTTGAATTAAAAAATGGAAATAAAATAACATTTTTAGACACGCCAGGTCATGAAGCATTCACTGCAATGAGAGCAAGAGGAACACAATTAACAGATATTGCTGTAATTGTTATTGCTGCTGACGATGATATTATGCCGCAAACAAAAGAGGCCATTAGCCATGCTCAGGCAGCGGGAGTTCCCATGATAATTGCAATAAATAAGATTGATAGAGATGTTGCTAACCCTGATAAGATTAAAGAAAAGCTTTCAGGCATGAACATTCTTGTTGAAGATTGGGGAGGAAAAATTCAATCTCAAGATATTTCAGCTTTAAAAGGAACTGGGGTTGAAGAATTATTAGAAAAAATTATGTTGGAGGCCGAGCTTTTAGAATTAAAAGCAAATCCTGAAAAATTAGCTAGCGGCTCCGTTATTGAAGCTAGACTTGATAAAGGGAAGGGCTATATAACCACTCTTTTGGTTCAAAATGGAAATTTATTAGTTGGAGATTATTTTCTTGCAGGTCAGTATAGCGGCAAAGTCAGAGCACTTTATGATGAAAGAGGAAATCAAATTGACTCAGCTGGACCTTCAATGCCAGTTTCTGTTTTGGGTCTTGATGGTGCTCCCCAAGCTGGGGATAAGTTTAATGTATTCGTTGATGAAAAAGAAGCCAAGCAAATAGCTTCTAAAAGAACACAATTAGTAAGGGAACAGAGCGTAAGAACGCAAAAACATCTTACACTTGACGAAATTGGGAGAAGAATTGCTCTTGGAGAATTCAAAGAATTAAACATAATCCTAAAAGGTGATGTTGATGGTTCAGTTGAAGCATTATCAGACTCTTTTGAAAAATTATCAACGGATGAGATTCACGTCAATATAGTCCATAAAGCTGTAGGTGCAATTACAGAATCTGATGTTTTATTAGCCTCAGCCTCTGATGCAATAATTATAGGATTTAATGTTAGGCCCTCAGGCAATGCAAGAAGTATTGCTGATAAAGAAGATGTTGATATAAGAAATTACTCTATTATTTATGATGCAATTAATGATCTAAAAGATGCCATGGAAGGGATGCTTTCACCTGATTTAAAGGAGGAGGTTTCTGGAGCTGCTGAGATTAGAGAAACATTTAAAATTTCAAAAATTGGGACAATAGCTGGATGTATGATGACTGATGGAAAAGTGTACAGAAAATCAAATGTTAGATTAATCAGAGAAGGTATTGTAATTACAACCACAACTTTAGCATCATTAAAAAGATTTCAAGATGATGTCAAAGAAGTCTCTAAAGGCTATGACTGTGGAATTCAATTAAAAAATTACAATGATATAAAAGTTGGAGATTCTCTTGAATTTTATAATCAGCTCGAGGTGAAAAAGAAAATTAAGTCTTAGTATTAGGTTTTAGAATAAATGCTGATTTGAATACTTTTGACACCTCTCTTAGACTTTTTTGAGCTTCAATTTTAGACCTATATTTTCCTAACTGAACTTTATAGTTTGGTGTTTCAAAGAAAAAATAAATACTGTCATTAATATATTTCTCTTTCACAAAATTCATAATAGAATCAGCTTCATTGTATGTTCCGCTGTAAACTTGAATTGAAAAATAATTTGACTTAAAGTACTCATTATTAGCATCTTTTGACAGTTCAATTAGTTTTAAAAACTTAGGATTATCATTAATTTTTTTATTTAAATTCTGGCTAGTAACATTAAAAAAAATCAAGGCAAAAAAAATAGAAAAAAAAGATTTTTTACTTAAAAAACAATTATACATTACGCTGTGCATTACGTGTTAGTTTTTATTCAATTAAAATTAGAGAAAAATCAACTATTTTTCTTTCCTAATATAATAATTCTTTATTATATTTACTCTCTTTAAAAGAATGAGCAATTTTTGATTGTTGGAAACTAGAAAAAACAACCTTTTAAAAACTAAAAAAAACTTTCTTTTTTTGAAAAATGTTAGGAGCTTTTTTACGCTCTTTTTTTCACTCTTATTTTTTTCCTTTTACTCTCATTCTCAGGATGTTGACATCTCAAAGGGAAAATCTTTATTCAATTCTAATTGTGCAGCTTGTCATAAATTAAATAAGAATCTTGTAGGTCCTAAGCTTGCTGGCGTTTCTGCTAAATATGAAAAAGAGTGGCTTTATTCTTGGATTAAAAATAGCTCCGCTATGATTAAATCTGGTGATGAGCGTGCTGTCGCAATTTATGAAGAATGGAATAAAGTTGCAATGAATGCCTTTCCTCAACTTTCAAATGAAGATATTGATAACATACTAGCATATACTGATTATGTTCCAGAACCTGTTGTTACTGCTGTTGCAGATGCAGGTGCAGTTCAACTGCAATCAGAAAGTTCAATTTCTACTGACATCATACTTGCGGTTCTGATTGTAATACTATTAGTTCTTATTTCAATGCTGTACCTGGTAAATAAGACACTAAGAGCAATAGCGCTTAATAATGGAATTGTAATAGAAAAGAAAGCAAAAAAACCAAGTAAGCCAATTTGGATACTTTTTATTCAAAACCAATTTCTGGTATTTTGCTCAGTAGTATTTTTCTTGCTATCTAGTGCATACTTTGCTTATGGTTGGTTGATGCAAGTTGGGATTGATCAAGGTTACATGCCGATTCAGCCAATTCACTATTCCCACAAAATACATTCCGGTGCAAATCAAATTGATTGTCAATATTGTCATTCATCTGCTCGTGTCTCTAAACATTCTGGTATACCATCGCTTAATGTTTGTATGAATTGTCATCAAAATATTGCTGAATATAATGGTGAGGAAGATTTAGAGTTGGGCTATACAAAAGAATTTTATACAAACGAAATTAAAAAATTATATAAGGCTGTTGGATGGGATGAAGAAAGAAGAATTTATACTGGAGATACCGAACCTGTAAAATGGGTTAGAATACATAATTTACCAGATCATGTTTATTTTAATCACTCTCAACACGTAAATGTAGCAGGAATTGAGTGTCAAGAATGTCATGGACCAGTTGAGGAAATGGAAATTGCATATCAGTATTCTCCATTAACTATGGGATGGTGTATTAATTGTCATCGTGAATCAGATGTAAAAGTTAAAGACAATGATTATTACACAAAAATTCATGAAGAATTATCGAAAAAATATGGTGTTGAAAAATTAACTGTTGCTCAGATGGGTGGACTAGAGTGTGGTAAGTGTCACTATTAAGATGAATAAGAATATTAAGAAATATTGGAAAAGTGAAATTGAGTTAACAGATAGCTCAAAGGTAGAATCATTGAGAAATAATGAATTTGTTGAAAAACTACCTGTTGATGATATTCTTTCCGATAAAAATTCTCTTGAAAATTCAAATACAAACAGAAGAGATTTTCTAAAATATTTAGGCTTTAGTACTTCTGCTGCTGTATTAGCAAGTTGTGAAGGTCCTGTCCATAAATCAGTTCCATATGTAATTCAACCTGAAAGAATCCGACCTGGAATATCAAATTATTATGCAACCTCAATGTTCGATGGATATGACTGTGCTAATATTTTAGTAAAAACTAGAGAAGGTAGACCTATAAAAATTGAAAATAACAAACTTGCTAAATTTCATGGTTCAGCAAATGCTAGAGTTCATGCTTCAATATTATCTATGTATGATAGTGCAAGAATACAAGGGCCAATCCATTTAGGAAAAGATATTTCTTGGAATGATTTTGATATTAAGGTTATAGAAAAATTAGATTTGTTAAGATTCTCAAATAAACCAGTTGTTTTGCTGACAAACACTATTGTAAGCCCAACAACATCTAAAATAATTTCATCTTTATTTTGAATTATGAACGACCCATCGAAAGTTTTAATTTTAGGAACATTTTTTTCTTTAAATCTAGATATATCTAGTATTCTTAAGTTTTTTTTTCTCTTTAATATTTTCAAAGCTTCTATATCAAAGCCTTTAGCAAGGATTACTTCAATAAAATTTTTAGTAATATCTAAAG
>Ga0208390_1000009_pt1 | contig 49668 bp, 92 predicted proteins | sample Knorr_S7_td_Surf_FD_185594 | JGI IMG/M metagenome (GOLD analysis project Ga0208390, IMG submission 185594) | Marine microbial communities from Southern Atlantic Ocean transect - Knorr_S7_td_SurfaceA_ad_6m_LV_A (SPAdes) (version 2) | ecosystem: Environmental > Aquatic > Marine > Oceanic | place...
GAAACACCAGCTGAAAAACCTGCTGATGGTAAAAAGTAACTTACGCTTTATTGATTTTATTTTATTTGTTATGGAGAAATGCGTAAAATGTCTAATGAGTACTTATGGGTTGAAAAGTATCGTCCACAAACTATTGATGATACTATACTTCCTAAAAAACTAAAACAAACTTTCCAGAAAATAGTTGAAGGTGGTGAACTACCTAATATGTTATTTACTGGTACTGCTGGTCTTGGTAAGACTACAGTAGCTAAAGCATTGTGTAATTTACTTAATTGTGATTACATTTTAATAAATGGTTCAGAAGAAGGTAATATAGATACCCTTAGAACCAAGATAAAACAATTTGCTTCATCGGTTTCTTTATCCGGTGATTATAAAGTTGTAATACTTGATGAAGCAGATTATCTTAATCCACAATCAACACAGCCTGCCCTTCGTGGATTTATTGAAGAATTTTCAAACAACTGTAGATTCATATTAACTTGTAACTTTAAAAATAGAATTATTGAACCACTACATTCAAGATGTGGTGTTTATGAATTTAATACTTCTAAAAAAGATATGATTGAGTTATGTCAATCTTTTATGGAAAGATGTATGACTATACTTACAAAAGAAAAAATTAAGTATGGTGAAGCGGCTGTCGCTGAATTGATTATGAAGTTTGCACCTGACTGGCGTAGAGTTCTTAATGAATTACAAAAATATTCAGTAAATGGTATTATCGATAATCGTATATTGAATATTGTAAGTGACAAAAATTATGATGAACTTTTCTCTTATTTAAAAAATAAAGATTTTAAAAAGATGCGTTCATGGGTTGTTAGTAATATAGATACAGATGCAACCGCAATATTTCGAGCTATCTATGATAGAATGAGTGAAAAGGTTGCACCACAATCAATTCCACAACTTGTTTTAATATTAGGTGATTATCAATACAAAAATGCATTTGTTGCTGACCATGAACTTAATGTGGTAGCATGTTTAACGGAGGTAATGTCAGATGTACAATTCAATTAAATTAACTTTATACACTCAAGAAGATTGTTATTATTGTAGACTATTAAAAAAGAAATTAGTTGAATGGGATTTTGATTTTCGAGAAGTAAATATTAGTCATGACTTATTTGCAAAAGATTTTTTAAAAGATAAAGGACATCGTACAGTACCTCAACTTTATTGGAATAATACACATCTTAATAAGTTACCAACTACTGATTTAACTTATGAACATATTGAAGCTGAGCTTGATTATGAAAACTATATTGGTGGAGTAGAAAATTGGTCAGTAACAAAAGCATAGCAATAGTTGGTGCCGGTGTTGCTGGTATAACTACTGCTTATTTCTTAGGTAAGAAAGGTTACAAAATAAGACTATTTGATCCTGATGGCGTGGCACATCAATGTAGTTATGCCAATGGTGGTCAGCTTTCTGTTTGTAATGCTGAAGTTTGGAATACATATAGTAATATATCTAAAGGAATAAAATGGTTGACACAACCAGATGCTCCACTAGCATTTAGACCGGATGTTTGGTCATGGTCAAAAATAAAGTGGATTGCTGGTTTTATTGGAGCTACAATTACAAATTCATATGAAAGAAATACTCGTAAAACAATAGAATATAGTTTACGTTCTCGTAGATTAATGAAAAAATTAATTAAAGATGTAGGCATTGACTTTCATCATAATGATTGTGGAATATTACACATTTATAAAAATCAAAAGTCATGGGATAAAGCACGTAAAACACTCGATAAATTTAAAGATACAAGGTGGGGAAGAGTAGTTGCTAAAGGTAATTTAGCCGGAAAGTACAATTTTTATTCAAAAGATGTTGTAGGTGCAACTCTTACTAAAAGTGATTCAGTTGGTGACATACATGTTTTCTGTAGAGAAATGCAATACTATATGGAAAAACAATTTGATTTTAAAGTATTCTGTAATAAAATAGTTATTAATAAAGAAGTAAAATACTTATCAGGTAAACGAGATCATGCTAAAACATTAGATGAATTAAAAAAAGAATATGATGAAGTTGTTATATGTGCAGGTGCTTACACCGCAACTTTAGTTCCAAGTTTGAATATATATCCAATAAAAGGTTATTCAATTACTTTCGAAAAATCGGCAGCAATAGATGCACCATGGGTTTCAATATTAGATGATGATGCAAAGATTGTAGCATCACCATTTGATAATATGACATTCAGAGTTGCTGGTACTGCAGAACTTGCAGATTGGAACCATGATATAAGAGAAGATAGAATAAAACCACTAGTTAAGTGGGTAAAAGAAAACACATTTATGGATGCAGAAAATTATAGTAAATGGGCATGCCTAAGACCTATGACACCAAACATGTTACCAGTAATTAAAAGAGTTGATCGTATGTGGGTAAATAGTGGAGCAGGACATTTAGGGTGGACTATGGGAATGGCTTTAGCAGAAAGGTTATCAAATGATTTATCCAGCCGTTGAAGAAATTTTAAATTGGGAACAGTACAGACAAGATACAACTGTTGAACTTATTGCTAGTGAAAACTTTGCAAGTCAAGCTGTTATGGATTTGTGTGGTAGTGTATTCACAAATAAGTATGCTGAAGGTTATCCCGGCAAAAGATACTACAATGGTTGTGCTCATATGGACAAAATTGAAGATCTTGCAATTGATAATGTTAAAAAACTTTATAACTGCAATTTTGCAAACGTACAACCACACAGCGGTGTAAATGCAAACACTGCAGTTTATCAAGCACTTATGAATCCTGGCGATACAATTATGGGTATGGATTTAGCAAGCGGTGGTCATCTAAGTCATGGTGCACCACCAACATTAAGCGGTAAAGTTTATAAGTCTGTTTCATATGGTGTTGGTGAAGATGGTTTACTTGATTATGATGAAATAGAAAAGATTGCAGTACTCACTAAACCTCAAGTAATTGTTGCAGGTGCTAGTGCTTATCCAAGAATTATTGATTGGAAAAAGTTTAGAGATATTGCTTTTACTGTACGTGCAAAATTAGTTTGTGATATGGCACATTATAGTGGATTGGTAGCTGGTGGCGTATATCCAAGTCCATTACCTTATGCAGATGTTGTAACAAGTACAACTCATAAAACTCTACGTGGTCCAAGAGGCGGAATGATTTTATGGAATGATGAAAGATATACTAAAAAAATAAATAGTGCAATATTTCCAGGGACACAAGGTGGGCCATTAATGAATATTATTGCAGCTAAGGCTCAATGTTATTTAGAAGCACAAGAAGATTCATTCAAACAATATGTAATGGATGTTGTTGATAACGCAAAAGAAATGGCTAAAACATTTGAAGAAAATGGATTACCAGTTTTAACTGGCGGTACTGATAGTCATATCATTTTAATTGATTTAAGTAAAAGTAAATATAGTGGTAGAGAGGCCGCTGACTTACTAGAAAAAAGAAATATAACTGTAAATAAAAATGGTGTACCTAATGATCCACGAAGCTTTATTGAAACAAGTGGTATAAGAATTGGTACTGCAGCAGAAACAACTAAAGGACATACGAAAGATTGGTTTGCTGAATTAGCAAAAAAGATTATAATAATATTAAAATAATGGAACGTGAAATAATTTACATAAAGGAAGAAAACTTCTACTGTGATGGTGGAGATGACTTCGGTCATCCAAGAGTTTATTATACAATGGTAGATGGTGAAGCAGTATGTGGTTATTGTAATAGAATATATAGATTGGAAAAAGATAATGAGCAGTGAAATTGAAATGTTAAATCAATTTGTTAATCAACTTGCAATGTGTGAGATATTATCAGCACATAATATATTACAACCTTCAATAGCATTTGAATGTGAACAAATACAAAAGTTTATAAAAGAATCTTACTTTAATAATAATTATGATACATTCGTTAAATGGTGGGATGCTGTTGTAGTTCCAACGGTAAATGAATTTTACACCATTTATCAAAATCAATTAAATGGAAAGTAAACTTAAAACTGCAGAATGGATAGTTAAACACTATGCATTAGATAAATCTTATCAACATAATCATGCTGTACAAGATTGGTTATATGATGCAAAAATATTATTAATAGAAGAAGCAAATAGATTAAGAGATCTATCACTATACGGTAAAGAACCAGAAAGATTTTATAAAGATGAACCCTTTTGATTATGTAAATGCAATAAATTACACTAAGAAGAATATTATGGTAGATGATATAACTGAAAAAGCTTATATACCATATATGGTTAATAGACAACTATCTTACTTTCCAGATACTGTTTTAGCTGCAAATGAAATGAATCGTAATCATCACATTGATAATCGTTTACAATTTGATTTTTTTATAAATATAATTAGAAAGCGTAAAAGGTTTTCTAAATGGTATAAACCAGAAACTGTAAGTGATTTGGAAGCAGTTAAAAAATATTATGGCTATAGTAATGAAAAAGCCCGCCAAGTTTTAACCCTTCTAAATACAGATCAGATTAATGAATTGAAACGTAAGGTAACGACCGGTGGAAGAAAGTAATATTGTAGAATGGACTCCAACTAATATGTTGGAAGTTACATTAAATGAACCAGATGATTTTTTAAAGATAAGAGAAACATTAACACGTATTGGTGTTGCATCTCGAAAAGATAATAAACTCTATCAATCATGTCATATACTACACAAGCAAGGTAGGTACTTCATTGTACATTTTAAAGAACTATTTTTGCTTGATGGTAAGAAATCAAACTTAGAAGAAAATGATGTTGCAAGAAGAAACACTATTGCAACACTTATGAGTGATTGGGGTTTATTAACTATTGAAGGTAGAGACAAGCTCGAACCTATTGCACCATTAAGACAAATAAAAATAATTTCTTTTAAAGATAAGAATCAATGGAATCTATGTCCTAAGTATAACATAGGAAATGGTTCAAAGTAAAAAAAAGTTTGTACAAACTATGTACATTTGAAAAAAAAGTATTATATATATTATAGGATGCCGAATGGTTCGGGTCCGTATAATAACCTTGCTTAATAGGAGGATACTATGACTGGAAATTTTGTTTTCCCAAGAAACGCTTTTTTAGGTTTCGACCATATTTTCGATGCATTACAAGATATACATGTACATGCAAACGATGGATACCCACCACACAATGTCGTAAGAGACGGTGATCAGAAGTACATCATCGAGATGGCTGTCGCCGGGTTCAATAAAAAAGACATTGAGATTAAGGTGAAGGAACATATCCTTACCATCAAAGGAGATAGGGACAAGCGTAGAGAAGCAGATGCATACGTTCATAAAGGAATTAGTGGACGTAAGTTTGAAAAGTCATTCAGACTGTCGGAATACACCGAAGTAACTGGTGCCGATCTAACGGATGGAATATTAACTGTCAAACTCGAAGTAGTTTTACCGGAAGAGAAGCAGCCTCGTACAATTAACATTAAATAATTTAACGAGGATCAAAATGACAACAATGCAACTTACTGCATCAGTATGCAGTTTCTGTGATGCAGTAGCATCAAAATTTAAAAGTATAATCAAAAATTGGCAGTTTGCAAGACAGATGTCCGCAAATAGAATAGTTGCTCAGCAACTAATTCATTTAGGTCATCACAATCAAAAAGAGTATGATCAAATACTCCAAAGAATGAATGATGCGACAGTCAATGAATATCACGAAAAATACTAATAATTAGGGCGGGTTTTACCCGCCTTTTTTATTATAAATAGTAATTTATAGGAGGTGACTATGAATATAGAACAGTTACGAAAAGAACTTGAAGTGGATGAAGGAGTAAAGTATGAAATATATAACGACCATCTCGGCTATCCTACTTTTGGTATTGGTCATTTGGTTAGGGATACAGATCCAGAAGCAGGGGCAGAACTTGGAACGCCTGTCACAAAAGATAGAGTTATTGAAGCCTTCAACCAAGACGTTGAAACAGTGCTTAGCGATTGCTCAATATTATATGATGACTTCAATGACTTGCCAGAAGAAGCACAATTAATTATAGCAAACATGATGTTTAATCTTGGTAGACCAAGGCTTTCTAAATTTAAAGGTATGAAAGCTGGTGTAGATGCAAGAGATTGGAAGAAAGCTGCAGATGAGATGATTGATTCTGCATGGTATAGGCAAGTTCCAAATAGAGCAGGTAGATTAGTAACTAGAATGAAAGCGTTAGCGTAATGTCAGATGATTTTTTTGATTTTGGTTTTACTGCAGTAGATGAAGAAGAACTAGAAGCTGTACAAAAAATTAACAAGAAAGCTGAAGCTTCTAAGACAGAAGCAAGCTCTGCACAAACAAAACTTGATAAACTTTATAATGCAATAACACCTTTGTTAAATAATCTAAAAAAGAATCCAGAAAAAGAATATATTCTCTGGCCAAATAGATTAGAAAAGGTTGAGCAGTTTGAGGATCATATACAAAAAATATACAAAAACTGAAAAAAGTCCTTTACATTTGCTTAAAAATATGGTAGAATATCTATAATGGTAAGATTTAAAACATTTTTAGAAGAAGCCGCTGGCAAAGGTCTCACAATGTTTGACGTTGATGAAACAATGTTTATGACAAAAGCAAAAGTCAAAGTTGTTAAAGATGGTAAAGTTATTAAGAAACTTGATAATCAACAGTTTAACACTTATAAGAAAAAAGCTGGTGAAGAGTTTGACTTTGGTGAATTTAAAAATGCAAAAGTTTTTAATAAGACTTCTACACCAATTGCAAGAATGATTGATAAAGTAAAAGTTATTCTAAGAAATGCAACACGTAAAGGTTCAAGAGTTATTATAGTAACTGCAAGACCAAACTTCGATAATAAGAAATTATTTTTGGATACATTCAGAAATCAAGGTATTGACATAGATAAAATCTATGTTGAACGAGCAGGTAACCTTGGATCTGGACCTGCCGCAGACAATAAGAAAGTTATCTTTCGAAAGTACTTAGATCAAAAAATTTATAAAAGAATAAGATTATTTGATGATGCAAGAAGTAATTTAAAAGCTTTCTTATCATTACAAAAAGATTATCCTGATGTAAGCTTTGAAGCTTTCTTGGCAAAACCAAATGGTTCAGTTTCAAGAGTAAGATGATAAACTTAACAAGTTCAGCAAAAAATTATTTAACAAACACTACTAAAAAACACAATAAAAAATATGCTTATCTTGGTGTTTTAGGTGGTGGTTGTTCCGGTTTTCAATATGAATGGGATATGACAGATGATACAGAAAAAGGTACACTTATTGAAGACATCTTAGTTTTAGATAAACTTGCAGAACTCTACGTTTTAGGTTGTACAGTAGATTACGTTACGGAGTTCGGTGGTTCTTATTTAAAAGTTATAAATCCAAATGCAACAGCACAATGTGGCTGTGGAGAATCATTTGCAGTTTAGTTAACAAGTTAAACATAAACTCCTTTACTTTAAGTTAAAAGTGTGGTAGAATAATAATAATTGAAGGAGAGCTTAATGTTAAACTATAATCTTAATAACCCAACACCATTTATAAAAAAATATATTTTTAAACATAATCATACAATTAACAAATTCGCGGATTTATTATTTTCGGATCCAAATACTACTAAATCACCACAATATAATTCATTACCACCATTAACCCAAAAACTCATTTTCGAATTATCACTATACAAATTACAAAACGGCCGCGATTTTTATTTATAAAATCGCATTTTTTCCTTTACTTTTCCGAAAAAATATGGTAGAATATAATTATAATTAAGGGAGTACTTATGACTAAAAAACAATTAACTAATTTACAACAACATTTTTTAAATTTTCAAATTCTTCAAACTAAAGAATCTAAAATCGAATATTTAAAACAACAACAAACTAAATTATCTAAATATAATATAAACGTATCAAATCTAATTAAGGCTTGGTCCAATAACGATTGGCCTCATCTTCGTCCAAAACAAACTAACCCAGGATTCTAATGGCATTTTATACAAACGTATTACGATATAAAAATAATATCCTTCACCGCGGTTATCATGACAACGGTGAAAGATTTTCTCGTAAAGAATATTTTCAACCAAAGTTATATGTTTCATCTAAGAACAAAACTGAATGGACAGGCTTAGATGGTCAAAGCGTAGCACCTATAGATTTTGAAAGTATGTTTGAAGCAGGCCAATGGTTAAAGCAAAACATTGATGTTTCAGGTAGAAACATATATGGTAATAAAAAATTTACTCAACAATTCGTTACAGAAAGATATCCACGTGATATTGAATTTAAAAGAGAATTTGTAAATGTAGGTACATTTGATATTGAAACAGATTATGATAATGGTTTTCCACATCCTAATGAAGCATCACAAAAAATACTATCAATATCATATAAGTCAAGTAAAAGTGGCCTATATCGTGTTTGGGGATATGGTGACTTTAATGAATCAAAAGCTCTAATAAGACCAGTAAGATATTATAAATGTAAAGATGAATTTGAATTGTTATCAAAGTTCCTTGAGTTTTGGTCAGATCCAAGACATACGCCTGATGTTATTACAGGTTGGAATACAAGATTTTTTGATATACCTTACATCATAAATCGTATGTCACAAGTATTAGGTATACAAGAAATAATTAAACTATCACCATGGCAGTTACAACTCGAACATAGAAAGATTGTAAGGCGTGGTAGTGAAAATGATGTGTATGAAATACCCGGCATACAAACACTTGATTATATGGAATTGTTTCAAAAGTTTGGTTATACCTATGGTCCACAAGAATCATATGCATTAAACCATATTGCAAATGTTGTACTTGGTGAAAAGAAACTTTCTTATGAAGAAGAAGGTTCTCTTAAAAATCTTTATAAAGAAGATCATCAAAAGTATATTGATTATAATATGAAAGATGTTGAATTGGTTGATAGGCTTGAAGAAAAAACTGGTTTTATAACATTAGCCATGACAATAGCATATAAAGGTGGTGTAAATTATCAAGACACTTTTGGTGTTACTGCAATATGGGAATCAATTGTTTATCGTAAGTTGTTTAGTCAAAAAATTATATCACCATTACTACCTATGAAAAATCATCCTGACTACGAAGTGTATAGACCAATAGGTGCAAATGATGATGAATATGAAAAAGTTTATAAAAAACATATGTCAAAAGAAAGATGGCTAGAAGAAAAAGTAATAATAAGTGGCGGCTATGTTAAAGAACCGATAATTGGTAAACATTCGTGGATTGTATCTTTTGATTTAAATTCACTATATCCTAATATATTAGTACAATATAATATGTCACCAGAAACTTTAGTTCATAAAAATAATGGAGTCACTGGTGTAGGTCATTACTTAAGAGGTGTAGTTGCAAAAGATGAATATACTTTAACTGCTAATGGTTCAAAATATAGAAAAGACTTTCAAGGTATTTTTCCAAAACTTATTGAAGAATATTATGATGAACGTAAAGAAGTTAAAAAATTACAATTAGCTGCACAAAGAGAAATACAAAAAGAATATACAAACGAGTTAGATAAACAAATAGTTACTTTAGAAAATAAACAGTTGGCAATAAAAATTCTACTAAATAGTTTATATGGTGCTTTAGCAAATAAACATTTTCTTTATTTCGAAAAAAGACTTGCCGAAGGCGTAACTTTATCAGGTCAACTTGCTATACAATGGGCTCAACAAGCAATAAACAAATCAATGAATAAGTTATTAAATACAAATAATGAATATGTTATTGCAATAGATACGGATTCATTATACATCAACTTTGGTCCACTGATAGAAAAACTTGCACCTAATAATCCAGTAGCTTTCTTAGATAAAATATGTAAAGAACATTTTGAACCTGTTTTAGAAAAAGCATATGAAAGATTATATGAAAATTTAAATGCATATAAAAATAGAATGGTTATGGCAAGGGAAGGTATATCAAGCAGTGGAATATGGACTGCAAAGAAAAGATATATCTTAAATGTTCATAACAATGAAGGTGTGCAATATAAAGAACCAAAAATAAAAATTATGGGTATTGAAGCAATTAAGTCCTCAACACCACAAGTTGTACGTGATAAATTTAAAGAAGTATTTAAAATATTACTAAATGGTACTGAAAAAGAAACACAACAATATATCCAAAATTTTCGTAATGAATTTAAAAAACTTACACCGGAACAAGTATCTTTTCCAAGAAGAGTTTCAAATATTACTGATTGGTATGATAGAAAAACTATTTACAAAAAAAGTTGTCCTATACATGTTCGTGGTTCATTATTATTTAATAAGTATGTTAAAGCAGCAAAGATAGAAAATATATATGAACTTATAACAAATGGTAGTAGGATTAAATTCTGTTATTTAAGATTACCTAATCCAATCAAAGAAAACGTTATTGCTTATCCAGAAGCTTTACCAAAAGAATTAAAGTTGCATAATTATATTGACTATGATTTACAATTTCAAAAAACATTTTTAGAACCACTTAATTTAATATTAGATTCTATCGGATGGACAGCCGAAGAACAAACAACATTGGAGGATTTTTTCGTATGAGTACAAATTGGTTTAAAGATATGCAAGACATGCATAAAAAATATGGTGTCAACAAATGGATGCAGGCTGAACAACAATCTGATGTTCCAATTAGGAAATTAAAAAAATACATGCAATTTAGAATTGGCATGATGCAAGAAGAACTTGATGAAACAAAAGAAGCATTTCAACTAAAAGATGCACCAGGAATGGTTGATGGAATTATTGATTTATGTGTTTTTGCCATAGGTACTTTAGAAGTATTTGGTGTTGATGCAAACAAAGCATGGGATGAAGTATATAGAGCCAATATGGCGAAAGAAGTTGGTATTAAAGTAGGTAGACCTAATCCGCTTGGATTACCAGATTTAAAAAAACCAGATGATTGGCAAGGACCAGTGCATGAGGATAACTGTGGAAATATCTCTGACTCTTTTCAATAGTATTTTTGATAACAAAACTACACAAAAACTAACATTCAAAGACTTTGAAAGTTTTGAAAAAGCTTTGTATGGTTTATCTGAACGTAGAATAAAATCAAAGAAAGAAGCACCTTTAATGTCACCTGCTTGCTATAAGCCTGACACTACTCGTAAAAATGACAATGTTACAATGTGGTCAAGTTGGTGTGCAGTTGATGTAGATGATTTTAAATATGAAGGAGATCTATATGGAAATTTACGTACACGGTTTGGTAATTATAAGTTCGTTTGTTACTCTACTGCTAGCTCTACACAATCTCTTCCAAAGTTTCGCATTGTCTTTCCTCTTACAAAAACAGTTCAAGCTGAAAAGATTCGACACTTTTGGTTTGCTCTCCAAACGGAACTCGGCGACCTCGGTGATAAACAAACCAAAGATTTATCTCGCATGTATTATATACCAGCAAAATATGATAATGCTTTTAACTTTATCTTTAGTAACTCTGGCAGTCCTATCGATCCAGATATGGTTATGAATAAACATCCATATCGTCAAAAAAGTGGTAATAGTTTCTTTGATAGATTACCTGAAGATATGCAAAAAGAAATAATTGAACATAGAAAATCCAAACTCGATAACTCAACAGTAAATTGGTCATCATATAAAAACTGTCCGTTCTTTCCAAAACAAATGGTTACCGAATATAAAATGATTAGTAATACTGGTTGGTATCATAAAATGTATCAAATAATGGTAGCCACTGCTGGTAATGCAATAAAGAACAAGTATCCTATCACAGCTCAAGAAATAACTACATTATGTCGTGAACTTGATATTGATACCGGTAATTGGTACAAATCAAGGCCAATGGAAAAAGAAGCCGATAGAGCTCTCGAATACGTTTACAAAAACATTTAACATATTAATTACTTTTTCCTTTACTTTAAGTGAAAACTGTGGTAGAATAGATCTATAATAAAAATTTGGGAGCCATATATTATGATGTACAGAAATCTTAACATAACACATAAAACAATAAAGCGTCAAGACTATATTCATCTCGTCATCGATGGAAAAATTAATACTGATCCATTAGGTCAAAGACCAGCTGTAGCAAATGAAAAAAAATCTATAGGTATTTTAGACGCATCATTAAAAGGCTTAGGCCAAGGTGCTATATCTTTAAGAAATATAAGAAATGATAAATTAGCTCAACAAACATATAAAGGATATGATGAATTGGTGATTGATGGAGGTCATAGATCACGCGATTGGGTAGATTTTTTTCAAAATATAATTAAGAGTAGTAATGGTTACTTTAAAGATTTACCACGTAACTTAAGAAATCAATGGCTTAATGATCCAATTATTTTAGAAATATATGAATGCACGTCTAAGCAAGCACGTGATATTTTTAGAGCAATTAATAGTTCTACTGCGGTGAATCAAATAGAAATGTTAATGTCTGATGAGTCATCAGAATTAACTAAGTTAATTAGATCGCAAACAAAAACATATGAAGAGTATGAAGAAGAAAATCAAAAGAATCATGTAATATTTGATACTGACGGCGATAAAGCTAAATATTTTCAAGAAAAAAAATGTAATCCTAGAAGAAAATGGGATGAATGGGTTGCCACTGCAATTGGAATGATTATAACAGATGACGTAGTTGATTTTGACATATTAAACGATTTAGTTGATAACCGTGAACTCGAAATAACAAGTACTCATAAAAATAAACTTAAAGAATTTCTTGACTTTGTTTTTAAATGCAAACCAAAATACCCATACTACACTGGAATTAAATTTTATACGGCGATGTGTTGGTGGTTTAATAAACCACAAGGTAAAATTCTTAATTATGAAGAATTTGGTAAACACTTATGGGCAGCATTATCTATTATGACTAGTACTTCTCAGTATAATGACGAAGAAAGAGCAAATAATAAAAGAATGTTGCAAAATAGTTTTAGAAGAGTTGATCAAAAACAAGCTGCAGAAAGGCTCCATAAACATATGAAATTACCTGAACATGTTTTTAATACAACAAAAAGAACATTATCATTTAATGATAGAGTATCATTATTAGAAGAGCAATTTGGCCTATGTTATATAGATGGTCAGGAATTAGATATTAATGATGCGGAGTATGGTCATGACATTCCATACTCAAAAGGCGGAGATTTAAAAGGCGGTCGAATGATTCGTAAAATACACAATCGAAATATGAGTGACAAGTACAAAATTGAAGAATACAAAAAAATTTGGAAGGAATCAAATGGCACACAAATCTGAAATCATAAATACTGAAAAGCATCCTTTTATTGGTGTATCATGGCCAGTAGTAGGCTCAAAAGGCAATGAATATAAAGTTACTATGTATGATAGTGGCTTTGATTGTTCATGTATTGCATTTAGGAAGTGTAAGCACATTAAAGAAGTAGAAAAAAAGATTATAGGAAATGATTAACATGTTAATCTCTTTTTTTCATTTAAGTGCATTTTTTCCTTTACAAACGGTAAAAACTATGGTATTATATATCTATAATAAAAATTTAATAGGGAGTTAAAAATGGCGATAGATAGTTACGGAAATGAAATCTTTGAACAACAAGAGTTATTCACCAATAGTTGGGGTGTAAACTCAGGTTTTGAAAGATTAAGAGATGAGTTAAACAAGCTTATACCAGCATCTGGTAAATGCGAAAATCCAAGATCTAAGAATAAGCATTTAGAAAAATTTAGAAAAGCTCAAAATGCTGCTTATGATTTTTTTAATAATGGTCTTTGTAATAAAAGAGGATTATTCGTAAGCATCTTTGCTGAAAACGAAAATTACTACATTGATAGATGGAATATTCCTACAATGAATTCTTTTAGGTATTTCAATAAAACTAACTACGAGTGTTGGGAAGATAGAATTGAAAAAATCTTAACACCAATTATCATAGCTGCGGCTAAAGAACAAGGAGTTAAGTAATGAAAAAGTTTACTATTACATTCACCATGAAGAATGGTGATAAATGGGTTACCAATAAAGATACAAGAAAACAAATGAGTGAAGTCATTCAGTCTGTCTTAAATGACGGCAGTATTAGCGAAGGCTATGGTAATCAGGTTGTAAAATTTTCAGTGGAGGAGAGAGTATGAAATACTATTGGGATATAATTTTTATTTGTTGGGGTTTAGCATTTTTTGGAGGATATTTTTATGGTTAAATTTGATAATATTGTTTACGTTGGTGATAAGGTTGAAACTAAATTTGGTATAAGACAAATCACTAAAATGGAATTAATGCCTGAACCAAGACATTACTCTAAGTGTGGAATAAATGTAAATAAAATGTTTACAAATATGCTAAAATATTGTATAATAGATCTAGATGATCAACATTTTGTATATGGAGATGAGGTTAAATTATGCCGATAATTGATAGAAAAGAATCAGTAAAAGTCTTACAAGAATGTATTGACTTACAACTTAAAAAATCAAAGGATTATCAAAGCGATAATTCAAATGTAACACAATCAATGCATTACCGTAGAGGTGTAGATACAATACATGATATTTTAATTGGTAAGCTTATGCGTGCCACATCATTAATAGAATCAGGTAATGCACCAAACTTTGAATCACTTGAAGATACTTATAAAGATATGATTAACTATGCATCTTTTGCAGTATCATATATGCGTGGTAAAATGGATGGACAAAGTCCTGATAGAGATATGTTTAATAAGCCTAAGGTTAAAAAATTATGAATATTATAAATGATAATACTAAAACAATAAAAGAATACTTCATTAATGCTTTAGCTAGTGAAGATTTCATTATGGATAGAACCGGTCAAAAAACTATTGAAATGATTGGTGCTAATTTTTATGCCGATGGCCCTGCAATATTCGGTGAACCAAATGCTTCTTATATTGAAATAGAAAAAGCATGGTATGAAAGTCAATCAACAAATGTTAATTGGATAACGAATACTTATAATAGAAATGTACCAGAAGCATGGAAACTTGCGGCTAATGACTTTGGCGAAATTAATTCAAACTATGGTCATTTAATTTATTCCGATAAATATCATCACCAGTACGGTCAAGTACTCGATGAATTACTTGCAAATCCAGATGGCCGTAGAGCTTCAATGATTTATACAAGACCTAGCATATGGATGGAATATAATGAAGATGGTAAAAATGATTTTATATGTACTAACGCCGTTACTTATTACATACGTGATAATTGGTTACAGTCAGTCGTACAAATGCGTTCAAACGATGTCGTGTTCGGATATAAAAATGATTATGCTTGGCAGCTTTATGTTTTAGAACAATTAGTAAAAGATTATAATGATTGTAAAGAAAACGGTGTGCCTGAATTAAAAGCAGGTGACTTAATATGGCAAGTACAAAACTTGCATGTTTATGAAAGGCATTTTCATCTTGTTAAATAAATGGGATAAAAGATTTTTAGAAATGGCTAAGCTGGTAGCATCTTGGTCTAAAGATCCTTCAACACAAGTTGGTGCAGTAGCTGTAAGAAATAGAACTGTCATAGCTCAAGGTTATAATGGTTTACCTCGAGGTATGAAAGATACACATGACAGACTTACAGTTAGAACACTTAAAATTAAAAGGATAGTTCATGCTGAAATGAACGCAATATATAATGCTGCGGAAAACGGTGTGTCTTTAAAAGATTCAACTGTTTACGTTGTAGGTTTACCAGTTTGTCATGAATGTGCAAAAGGTTTAATTCAAGTAGGTGTAAAAAGAATAGTAACACCACAACAAGATATACCAGAAAAATGGCAACAATCATGTGGTGATGCACATTTATTTTTTGAGGAAGTAGGTATTAAATGGGATCAGATAAGGTTATAGTTATTGGACATAGTCCGGGTAAAACACCCATAAATAAACGTAAGAATGGTTCACCAACATTAAACCGTCTGAATCGTTGGCTCGATGCATGTAATGTAGATATATACAGCTTTAGTAATCTTTGTGCATCTCACAAGGAGTTTTTAAAATCGTCAGATATTGATGGCATTTTAATCCAAAAAATCACCAAAAACTATCAAAAAGTGATTGGTTTAGGTGGTTTTGTGGCACAATATCTTACTAAATTAGGCATAAAACATTATGCTGCTCCACACCCAAGTCCACGTAATAGAAAGTTTAATGATAAATCATTTGAACCTATGATAATAAATGAATTAAAGGAGTATTTAAATGGGTAAAAGAATAGGCTTAAAAGATTTAAAGTCAAGACATGCAGTTGATAGAAGAATGATAAGAGACTGCATAAGGAACTATGGTGAATTTAAATTAAACGAAGATTCTGTAGTTCTTGATCTAGGTTGCAATATTGGTGGTTTTCAATATTGGTTAAAAGATTCACCTATAAAACAATACATCGGTATTGATGCATTTGAAGATAATATAAACTTTTATAGAGAAAATAATTTACCTGATAGACCTAACTTTGAAATATTTCATGGTGCGGCTACAACATCAGAAGCAGATACACATTCATTTTATGTTTATGAAGATGATGAACTTGGTAGTTCTAATGGTCAAACACATCCAAGTAAAAGACAAAGAGTTAAAAGATCTAAAGAACTAAAAGTACCAAATTTTAATATTAATAAATTGATTAAAAAGTACCAACCTACTATTTTAAAGATGGATATTAAAGGTACTGAAATGATTTGGCTTGAAGAAAATAATGCAAAGATGCCTGACTGTGTACAACAATGGTTTGCTGAAATATATACAACACCGGCATCTGAAAAATATGATGCAGAATTTTGGCCAAAACAAAAAGAACAAGGTTTTGAATTAACATTTATGTATCCAACCGAAAGATTTAAAAATATGGGTGATTGGTATAATTTACCAAACTTAGGTTTACCGAATGTTAATGCAAGACTTTATGATTTGAATGTATTGATAAGTAGGAGTTAATTATGAAAATAGGTGTCATTCTTGGTAGAGGTGTAGAAGGTGTAGGCTTAACTAAAAATGTAGTTGAGTTTCAAAAGCTTTTCTCTGGTGTTGAGGTATATGCAACAATTGATAAACTTTGGCAAAGAATGAACTCTATGGATTTTAAAGTAAATTATTTTAGAGGTACTGATTGGAATGAAATAAGCAAACCGACAAAAAAGTTTCCAGATTTATTAACATGTAGCCAAGTTGTTGAAAGAATAAATCAACTTGACATGTGTATTGTTTGGAGCGTTCCATCTAAATCACATCCAGAAGATTGTATTAATAATTTTATTAAAATGATGGATGAAATTAAAGTAAGAAAGTCATTAGTACAAGTTGATCATAAAATACATTCAATTAATAGAAATGCTGGACTTGCTGATATTTGTTCTAAGATGAATGTTTTAATGTGTCATTACACTGAAAATCCATTTGGATTATGGGTTAAAAAGAATAACATTAAAACACCTTTAACTAATATGGGTGTAGGTTTTAATTTTACAAAAGATTATTGGAAACCAATTCAAGAGCAAAATCCTTATCGTATAAGATGGGTAGGTCGTACAGCAATGTGGAAAGGTCCGGATTTAATGATTGATTTCCATAATGATTATTTTAAAGATCTTGGTTTTATAACTGTACTAGAAGGATTAGAAGCATCAATTAATTATCCTGCTGTATTGTATAAAAAACCAAAAGAGTTAAAAGAAAGAAGAGATGTTGTAAATTATTTTAGACCTGAAAAAGGAATTGATAATAATCCAAGTAAAGATCCGGATTATGGTAGTGAAACAATAAATCAACCGCCATACTTATATGGAGCATATACACATTCAGAAATGATGGAAAGAATGAGTTTAGGTGGATTTGGTTCAGACTTAATGTATTTTAAAGAGAATATTTATGGTGATAATGTTGAATATTGCCATACAGATTCTTTTGCTGCAGGTGTCATACCAATCTTTCATAAACACTTTTGTGATAATGTAATTCATAGAAAACAAGGTAAACCTATATCACAATGCACTAATACTGGAACAATCGGTATTGATGCTAGTAATGCAGAATCGATGGCACATGATATGGTTATGCTAGCAGATGATAGTGTAAAAAGAGATGAATGGCGTAATATGATGTTTGAATTTTGGAAAGAACATTGTGATGCAACAATAGTATATAATGACATCATAAATAAAACACTAAACTACAATGAAAAGAATGAAACAACTTTGGAGGATTTTTTCGTATGAAGATAGCACTTACAGGCTCACGTGGTTTTATTGGTGGTCATTTAATGACAAGACTTAAAAAAGAAGGCCATGATGTAGAAGAATGGGATTTAAGACAAGACCCACCAAAATGTATAAAAGATTTTGATATACAAAAAATAGATTATGTTATACACTTAGCAGCATATGCTGATGTAAGACAAAGCTTAAAAGAACCAGAAAAATACTGGACAAATAATGTAGAAAATACTACAAGAATACAAAAGATTTGTCATTATAATAATATACCTTTACTATATGCATCTTCTTCTTGTATACATAATTGGTGGCTGTCACCTTACGGTATAAGTAAAAAAGTAAATGAAGAAACTGCTTTTGAAGGACAAGTCGGTTTAAGATTTACAACTGTTTATGGTGATGGTGCAAGAGAATCTATGTTAATAGGTAAATTACTTGATGGTTCAATTGGTTATCTTACAAGACATGTACGTGATTTTATTCATGTTGATGATGTAGTTGAAGCAATCATTTTACTTATGAGTAAAGATATAAGATTATTAAAGCCTGCATATGATATTGGTACAGGTAAAGGTAATGTAGTTGAAGCTCTTGGAAAACTTACTGGATGGGAAGGTATTGAAGTTACTGATGGCGATCCATGTGAAGCACAAGATAATACTGCAGATATTACTGAACTTGAAAAGTTAGGTTGGAAACCTACTATTGATGTTGAAGAATATTTAATATCAAAAACGGTGCCACACTAATGAATTATGCAAGTATAGTTCCATTGATTGGTGGTGAAACAATTGCAATGGAAAAAGTATTTAAAAAAAGACCGGAGTATATAATAAGTTATGAAGACTTTCAAGCAAACGATACTCACTTGGTTGAGTATTACAAAAGAGAAGTTCCCTACTATCTTTTGGGAAACGACAGGAATTATGATTTACCTTCTGTCGATGTTATTAATACCGTGTGTCCTTGTGCTGGTTTGTCTAGTCTCAATACTTCAGCATCTTCTGATGCTGCTGCTAACGATTGGATGCTTACCTCTGCTAATTATGTCTTGGGTACACTCAAACCTAAAGTATTCTGGGGTGAAAATGCACCAAGACTCGCTTCAAAAATGGGCGAACCAGTTGTCGAAAACCTCAGAACTATTGGAAGAGAGTTTGGATACGCTTTCAGCTTATATAAAACGAAGTCTATCATTCATGGACTTGGACAAGTAAGAGACAGATCATTTTATTTTTTTTGGAAAGGTGATAGAGTACCTCAACTTGAATATATAAAAAGGAACCATGAAAAAATAGAAGATACTATACGATCAGTTGGCAGAAATCCAGATGATCCTATGAATGTTTTAACAAATGAAGCTGTTCCATCACAAGATCCATATTATAGATATGTTCTTGAAGAAATACAAGGCGGTATAACTCATAAAGAATTTCAAAATAAAATAAAGAAAAGCTATGATGTTCTTCATTACATTGAAGATAACAAACACTCGTATGATATAGTTTCTGAATGGATGTCAAAAAATGATTTTGAAAAACAAGCAAAACGATGTAAAGACATGCATAAAAAACTAACATCTGGCGGTAACATAATGAGAAGAGGTGTGTATGTACCTAAAGATTATATCGGTGCTTTTGTTGGCAGTGCACCAACAAAGTTAACACATCCAGATGAGGATAGACATTTAACGATAAGAGAATGTTTAAGTATCATGGGTTTACCGAAAGATTTTATTTTACAAGGTGGTGTAAAAAATTTAAATCACATTTGCCAAAACGTACCAGTAACAACGGCAAGTGATATGGCTGAACAGGTTTTAAAATTTTGTGATGGTAGGTTAAGTAATCAAATGTGGGATACTGATTACATGGTTCAAGACAATCGAAAACAAGCAATAATTAGTGAAATTAAACCTTTACAATTAGATGCTTTTATGGTATAATATATTATTTGTAGGAGAAATGAATGTCAATAATGGATAAATTAAAAAAGAATAGTAAAGTAGATTATACATCCGTACTTGCTGATTCTAAGTTTTTTAATGAAAAGGATATGGTTCCAACTGATGTGCCAATGATTAACGTAGCACTATCAGGTAGTATGGACGGTGGTATATCACCGGGTCTTACTGTTTTAGCTGGACCTTCAAAACATTTTAAAACATCATTTGCTTTAATCATGGCAAGTGCTTATTTAAAAAAATATGATGATGCTGTATTATTATTTTATGATTCAGAATTTGGTTCACCTCAGGCTTACTTTGAAAATTTTGATATTGATACAAGTAGAGTTCTGCATACACCAATTACAAATGTTGAAGAATTAAAATTTGATATGATAGCTCAACTTGAAGGTTTATCACGTGGTGATAAAGTTGTTATTGTAATTGATTCGGTAGGTAACCTTGCATCTAAAAAAGAATTGGAAGATGCAATAAATGAAAAATCAGTTGCAGATATGTCAAGAGCAAAAGCACTTAAAGGTTTATTTAGAATGACTACACCATATCTAAATATGAAAGATATACCTTTACTTGCAGTAAACCATACATACAAAGAAATTGGTTTATTTCCAAGAGATGTTGTATCAGGCGGTACAGGTATATATTACAGTGCAGATAATATTTGGATTATTGGTAGGCAGCAAGATAAACAAGGTACTGAAATCAAAGGCTACCACTTTGTAATCAATGTGGAGAAATCAAGATATGTTAAAGAAAAGTCTAAGATACCTATTTCTGTTAGTTGGGACGGCGGTGTACAGCATTGGTCTGGTTTGCTTGATGTTGCTATTGCTGGTAACTATGTCAATAAGCCTAGTGCTGGTTGGTACTGTAGGGTTGATAAGTCAACTGGAGAATTGGTTGAACCAAAAGTTAGAGAAAAAGAAACATTAAATCCTGATTTTTGGAAACCTATTATTGAAGATACTGACTTCAAACAGTTTATTACAAATAAGTATTCAATATTAAATAATGTAGTTAATCTTGGAAAACTGGATCAACATTAATGAACTTAGTTGAAAATAAAGATTATGAAATAATACCAGATAAAGGTGATGAACAAGCTTGGAATGTAAGAGTACTTTCAGGCTTGTACACCGAAACTGTTTTGAAATATGGTGTGGTTAAGTTTAATGGTAAAGGCAAAGAAAAATATATGTCTTTTAACTTTGATATTATCTACACACCAGATACAGAACTCACTAAAGAAAGTGTCGAACTTCAAGACTTTGCCGGACTAATGCTTGAACAAATAATGGCAAGAGGCATTGAAGAAGGTAACGTAATAACAAGAGATATAAAGGAAAATAATGCCAACTAACCTTGAACAAACTATATTACGTAATTTGTTAACCGATGAAAAGTATATGCGTAAAGTATTACCTTTCATCAAACCAGATTACTTTGAAGGCATATACCGAATACTATTTAGAGAAGCTGGTAAGTTTGTTGCTAAATATAATAAACTACCAAATGCTGAAGCTTTTAAAATAGAACTTGACAATGCAGATAAATTAAATGATGAACAATATAATTTAGCTATGGATATTGTACCACAATTGTTTACTGGTGAAAAAGTAGATGATAAATGGTTGATTGATACTACTGAAAAGTGGTGTCAAGATCGTGCAATATATCTTGCAATTATGGAATCAATATCAATCATTGATGGAAAACATGAACAATTAACAAAAGGTGCTTTACCTGATTTACTTACTAAAGCTTTAGGTGTTGGCTTTGATTTAAAAGTTGGTCATGATTATGTAGAAAATGCAGGAGAAAGATATGAATTCTATCATACCGAAGAAGACAGGCTTCCATTCGATTTGGAATACTTCAACTCAATCACAAAAGGTGGTGTCCCACGTAAAACTCTTAATATTGCTCTCGCTGGTACCGGTGTCGGTAAGTCTTTATTTATGTGTCATGTGGCTTCCTCGGCTTTAGTACAAGGTTTCAATGTTTTATACATTACAATGGAAATGGCTGAAGAAAGAATTGCAGAAAGAATAGATGCTAATTTACTTGATGTACCTATTGATCAACTCGATAAAATATCAAAAGATAGATTTACTCTAATGGTAAATAATATCGCAAAGAAAACTACTGGTAAATTAATTATAAAAGAATATCCAACTGGTTCTGCACATGCTGGTCATTTCCGTGCATTATTAAATGAATTAAAATTAAAAAGACAATTTGAACCTGATTTAATCTTTATTGATTATTTAAATATATGTGCTAGTTCAAGAATGAAAGGAATGGGTGGTGCAATCAATTCATACTCTTACATTAAAGCAATTGCTGAAGAATTACGTGGCCTTGCGGTCGAGTTCGACTTACCGATCTTCTCTGCAACGCAAACGACTCGTAGTGGTTATTCTAACTCGGATATTGGGCTTGAAGATACAAGTGAGTCTTTTGGATTACCCGCTACCGCGGACTTAATGTTCGCATTAATATCAACCGAAGAACTTGAACAGCAAGGACAATTTATGGTCAAACAATTAAAAAATCGTTATAATGATCCAACACTACATAAAAGATTTGTTATTGGTGTTGATAGAAGTAAGATGAGATTATTTGATGTTGAAGATAATCAACAAACACTTATTGATGATACACCAGTTTTTGATAAGACAAATACTGGTAAAAGATTTGCGGATTTTAAATTATAATGTTTTATGATATAGAAAAGTTAAACGAACTTGAAAAAACGTTATCTGAAAATTTAATGAAGGCTGATGGCCAGACATGGGATCAAAGTCATAAACCTCATTGGATAAATTATAGAAATGATATTCCTAATTGTTTATGTGTAATTAGAGAATACAGAAGTTTATTACAACAATTGAAAGCACAAGATGAAAGCAAAACTAGTTAGTTACTCACAACCTGATAAAGATACTGTATTTACTGAATGGACACCAAATGATTTAATAGCATATGCTGCAAGAGTTTCAAATCCATCAAATCAAAATAATCGTGATACATCTGAAAAATTACTAAGATATCTTATTAAACATAAACATTGGTCACCGTTTGAAATGGCTAGTGCTTGTCTTGAAATAAACACAACAAGAGATATTGCAAGACAAATTTTAAGACATCGTAGTTTTAGTTTTCAAGAGTTTAGTCAAAGGTATGCAAATCCTGTTGATGAATTAGAATTTGATTTTAGAGAAGCAAGATTACAAGATACAAAAAATAGACAAAATAGTATTGAAACATTTGATTTAAATCTTGAAAGGCAATGGTGTGAGTATCAGTTAGAAGTTGTTGAAAAATGTAAAGAAGCATATAAGTGGGCAATTGAAAATAATATTGCAAAAGAACAGGCAAGAGCCGTCTTGCCTGAAGGATTAACAAAATCAAGATTATATATGAATGGTACAATACGTAGTTGGATACATTTCATTGAATTAAGAAGTGCAAATGGAACACAAAAAGAATGTATGGAAGTTGCAATTGAATGTGCAAAAGCAATAACAAAAATATTTCCAATGATTAAGGAGTTTTATCATGAATAATAAGTATACGCAAGATATGACTGGAACTGGTCAATATGTTGAATTACCAGATCCTGGGCCTGAGCCCGAAAGATATAACGATTGGATGTTGTGGAAACTCAGACAAAGCCCAGAGTGGAATAAAGCGGTGTTTGGTAAACCTACATTTAAAGATAAATTAAAAAGATTTTTAAAAACTAATAGTTTGGCTTTAAGTTTAATTTACACTTCAGGTCATGTTGTGATTGCAGGTACAACTGTTTACATTATGACAGGTGCAACTTTATGGGAAGCTGGTGCAGTTGCGATAGTAGAACCTACACTAAATGGAATATGGTTTTATATATTACATTCATTATGGAAAAGATATAGTTAACATGTTAATCTCTTTTTCCTTTACAAATTGAAAAAAGTATGGTAGAATAGATCTATAATAAAAAATTAACTATTTACTTAAGGGAGTTTATATGATAGTTCAAGTTACTTATAATAATGATTTCGGTGGTACACCTCATGCAGCAGCTGAGGTTAATGCTCCAACTAATAACATTAATGAAGCATTAGAGTATGCTTTTAGATGGACTCAAAACATTACAGGTTCATGGTCAAAAAAGATTGGCGATGATGCTAACGATAATGTTAAAGTTCTTTATCATAACTTTGATGGCTCTGGTCTTCGTAGCTCAATGGTTGGCGATGAATTCTTAGCTGATGGCAAAATATTTAAGTGTATGCCAATGGGTTTTAAGGAGATTGGCTAATGGGTATTTTTATCGGTAAACATAATAGATCGACTTCTTGGGTTGGTAGGTTTGATCCTACCAATCCCGAAGATATGAAAGAATATGAAACAGTTAAAGCTGTAGTAAGAGTCATAAATGCAAACTCTAGTAAAAAGTTTAGAGTTGAAAAGAAAGGTCGTAAACCAAAACATGGTTTTGTTTATGGCGGTAATCCAAAAGGTGGCATGAAAAATGCTACTTTATGGGATGTTTATATATGGAAAAGAAATTACATAAGAATACCAAATGGTTTATCTTGGGCTGAATCAAGATATCCTGATCCTACATGGAGCGAATACTCATGATTATTGTAGATTATAGTGGTATAGCATTAGCAAGTATCATAATTAATAAAACATTTGACGAACAAATGATTCGTCATATGATACTCAACTCCCTTAGAATGTATCGCACAAGATACAAAGATGAATATGGCGAAATGATACTTGCTGTTGATGCTTCAAACAATTGGCGTAGAAAAGCTTTTCCACAATATAAAGCCAATCGTAAAAAAGATAGAGGTAAATCTACATTTGATTGGAATGAAGCATTTCGTATCTTAAATAAAATACGTGAAGAAATTTCTGAAAACTTTCCTTATACTGTAATTAGAGTTGATGGATGTGAAGCTGATGATATTATAGGTACACTAGTAACTATGAATCCCGATCATAATAATGATTTCAATCCACAAAAAACTATGATTGTTTCATCAGATAGAGATTTCTTACAACTTCAAAGATTTAAGAATACTAAACAATATTCACCTATTCTTAAAAAAGAAATTTCAACAGATAATCCAAGATATTATTTACAAACACATATTGTACGTGGTGATAAAGGTGATGGTGTTCCAAATATATTATCTGATGACAATGTTTTTGTTGAGGGCTTCAGACAAAAACCTATGTCTAAAAAGAAAGTTGATGAAATTATACAAGACTTAGAAGATGGTGAATTACTATATGCCGCATCTTGGTACCGTAATTATTGTAGAAATAAAAAATTAATTGATCTTAGTGAAACTCCACCCGAGCTCAGAAGAGAAATTATAAATAACTTTATGGCTGACAAGCCAGATACACGATGGATGAGACGAGGTAAGGTATATCCATACCTTGTAGCAAACAGGTGTAATCAATTGATTGAAAGTGTACAGGAGTTTATTTAATGAATAAGTATGTATTCGAAATACTTGAAGAAGTAGGCAAACAACGAAATCGTAATGATAAAGTTAAAATACTAAAACAACATGAGTCATGGGCTTTGAAAGATGTTATTAGAGGTTCAATGGATTCAACAGTTGTTTGGAATTTACCTGAAGGACAACCACCATACACACCATCACCAGCACATCATCACCCTGCTAATTTAATTAGAGAAAATACAAAGTTTAAGTATTTTGTTAAAGGTGGTCAAGGTGACAAAATGTTGAAAGTAAAAAGAGAACAAATGTTTATCGGTTTACTTGAAGGTATACATCCCGAAGATGCTAAAGTTGTACTGTCTATGATTAATAAGAAAAATTTAAAAGGTATAACAAGACCTGTAGTAGAGGAGGCTTTTCCGAATTTACTGCAAGATTAGAAAGGCAAAGTATGTTACAACAACTTGAGCGTTTACAAAAAGATTCCAGTGAATTAGAAATTTATGCATTAAAACTTAAAAAAAGAGGAAAGTTAGACAAGATGAACAAGATATTAAAGAAAAAAGATTACATTGAAAATAAAATCAAGTTGATGAACACGGAGGTAAGATTTTCTACTTAGAGAAAAGTTTTTTTATTTACATTTATTGATTTTTATGATACTATATTATTTTAAGGTGAATATATGAATATTTTTATACTTGACAAAGATCCTATGAAAGCGGCCATGATGCTTTGTGACAGGCACGTTCCAAAGATGATTGTGGAATCTGCACAAATGCTAAGTACTGTGCATCGTTTACTTGATGGTAATCCAGAAAAGCGTAGGTCAAAATCCGGAAAAACTATACAAACATACTATTCATTTGGCGATGAACGTGATGAATTATATTATCTTGCAGTTCATAAGTATCATCCGTGTACTACATGGACTAAAGAAAGTTTACAAAACTACAATTGGCATTATTATCATTTTTATGCTATGGCCAAAGAATTTGAATACCGTAGAGGTAAAAAACATTCTACATTTGAAAAACTCGGTGACTTACTTTCTAAACCACCGATAAATATACCAGATATTGGATTAACGGAATTTGCTCAGGCAATGTCTCATTATCCAGATTGTATTGTGCCTGGTGATGCAGTACAAGCATATCGTAATTATTACCATCAAGCAAAATCATTTGCTAAATGGGAATGGGGCAGGGAAGCTCCATCATGGTGGAAAGGATATCAAGGTGCCTAAATATACTTTACGTAAATGGATAGACTCAAAGAATGAATACGTCGAATGGGATGTTGATTGCAAAGCTGATGAAGTGCAAGCTATATGTGAACAATATAATGCCGAAAAAGTTCTCAAGTTTCCAGGGATTATTTCACAACAAGGTAGTTTACTATCAAAAACCGATAATGGATGGAAAGATAATTTAAAAAGAATTAAAGCAAATTCTGGTAGAGGTAATACAATTAAGGTATGACAAAAGAATTCTTTCAGCAATGTACTAATTGTTTAACCGAAAAACAATTTAAAGCATTAGTAAACGTAGTTAATTTCTTTTATGATAAAGAAGAAAAAGATTATAATGAAAAGAAAGCTACATACGGTGATATGGTTAATCAACCAAGAGATCATATATTCTTAGAATTTAAAAGGTTAAAAAATTATATAAAAAATTATGAGTAAAACTAGTACTAAGCTTGAAGATTTAATTGAAATAAACCCAGTAACAAAAAACCAAGTAAAAGCATTTGATTCGTGGAATGAAGGTGAAAACTTAGTACTTGCTGGTTCTGCAGGTACAGGTAAAACTTTTATTGCAATGTATCTTGCTTTACAGTCTTCTTTAGAACAATCAACACCATATTATAAAGTTATCGTAGTTCGTTCCATTGTAGCAACTCGAGATATGGGTTATTTACCTGGGACTAAAGAAGAAAAAGTTGAACCTTTTGAGGCTCCATATAAAAGTATTTGTTTAGAATTATTTGATTATGATAACGCGGCGTATAACAAACTTATAAATAGTCATCAGATGGAGTTTATTACTACATCTTTTGTTCGTGGTACACAACTAAATAATGCTATTGTGATTGTTGATGAAATGCAAAACCTCAACTTCCACGAACTTGATTCTGTAATTACACGTATTGGCCAAAATTGCAGAGTTATTTTTTCAGGTGATTATCATCAATCTGACTTTAAAGACGCGTTAGAACGTGATGGTATTCAAAGGTTCCTAAGAATAGTCGAACGGCTAAAGAACTTCAGTGTTATAACATTCGGTTGGGACGATATTGTGAGGTCTGGGTTTCTCAGAGATTATATAATGACAAAAGAAATGTTAGGAATAAAATGAAATTTTTTTTAATAGTATCGTTTTTGATGACTGGTTATGCAGCGGAAAGACCTATGTACTTGTTTAAGAATCCTAGCTTTGAGACATATCAAGAGTGTGTTGACTATGTTAGTGTAATGCATAAGAAAATATATCAAAAGGCAGTACAATCATACAATTACAAGTTTCCGCCTGAAGCTATTTACTGTATTACAAAAGATGCAGTAAAAGAAATATTTGATTATAATAATGATAAACATAAAAAACAAATTTAATCATGAAAAAATTGACATCGGCTATAAAGATTTGGATGCTGAAACTACCGACAGTGGGAGAACTTACAGTACTCCTGATGGTAAGTCTTATCCTAGTGTTACAACTGTTTTAAGTATACTAAACGAACATATAATTCAAGCATGGCGTGATAGAGTTGGTGAAGAAGAAGCCAATCGTATTAGTGGTAAGGCTTCAAATCGTGGTACGCGAGTTCATAGTATTGTTGAAAAATATCTTAATAACGAAGATACCACAAAGGCATTGCCACATATAAGACAAAGTTTAGAAAATTTAAAACCTGTACTAGATGATAATATTGGCACAATATTTGGTTTAGAAGTACCTCTTTATAGTAATCATTTAGGTGTTGCTGGTAGATGTGATTGTATTGCACAATATAATGGTGTACCTTCAATTATTGATTTTAAAACTTCAAGATATAAAAAGAAAAAAGAAAAAATAAGTAATTACTTTGCACAAGGTGCGGCTTATTCTATAATGTGGGAAGAACGCACTGGCATGGTAGTACCTAATATAGTAATTATCATGGATGTAGACCATGAAAAACCTTCAGTGTTTGTTGAACATCGTGACAACTGGACTGATTTATTACATAACACAATCGATGAATATAGAAAAAGAAAGATGTTTGGTCACTGATGAGATTAACTGAAGTATTATTATTAAGATCTGAATTTGAATTCACAACAAAAACTTACAATATGCCAGAAGGTTCTGATATAGATACTATAGAATGGTTTATAGAAAATGGCCACAGGTCAAATTCGTTGAGGAAAGGATTTGACACTGCACTTAATTTAGCGAAGAAAATAAAGGAGTTTAGCGATGGCTGCACAAAAAAAACTAGAACCCGGAAGCAAGTACGCCAACTTTGACAAAGACGGTGACGGCGTTGTAACTGATGAAGAATTTGAAATGGAGCAAAAATTGGTACAACTTGAGAATGAAGATAAAAAACAAGATGCACAAAGGAATATGGCTTGGTTTGCTCTTGGCGGTATGTTACTTTATCCTGCTTTTGTTATTGCTGCAACAATATTTGGTCTCGATAATGCTGCAAAAATTTTAGGTGATATGGCTGCGGTATATTTTGTATCTGTTGCAGCGATTGTAGCTGCATTTTACGGCAAGGAAGCATTAGCCAAGAAAAAATAAAACAAAATTTTTGTTATGAAAAATTTAGTATTTCAATATTATATACCTTATGAATCCTTTGATGCTGATATGGGTGGTATAAAATTACCAGAATGGGCAAATGCCGGTTCACGTTCTGCAAAAGCTTATGCAGATTATTGTGGTGCTGAATATGAACTATCACATGATAGATTTTTTGATCAGATAGATCCAAGACTTGATTCAATAAAAATAGTATTTGATAAAAAGTATGACGAATATGATTATATTCTGTCAATTGATCTTGACATGTTGATACATTCTGGTGTAGGTGAAAATATTTTTGAAAAAGATATTAAAGATGTTGCAATGGTACATGAACTTGGCGTACATACAGGTGGACCAGCAGGTTGGTTAAGTCGAGTTATGTATCAACCTTTATATAAAAGAGGCATAATTGCTTATGGTAAACATTTATGGGGAAATGACTGGATGTTTCCAAAAAGTAAATTATATCCTGATGAAAAATTTAGATATATGAATGGTGGATTACAGCTTTGGTCAAAAGAAGGAAGATTAAAAGCTCGGAAACATTTTACTTCAGTTGACAACTATATTTTACATACAAGATATACAGAACAAATGTATATTAATTTACAATTATCACAGCCAATTTTTGAAGTAACAGAATTAGATACACATTGGAATAGAATGCCGTATCAATGGCGTAGTGGACCTGACGGTAAAATTAATCATTTCTTGGCAAGAACTAAATTTGATATGCCGAGGCTAGAAAAAACGGAGTTAAGTATATGGGAAAGTTCTTAGAAGTAGCGGCTGAAAGGCCAAGAGGTTTAAATTGGGAAGTCATGAATTTAGCAACTCATACAGGTGTAGTAAAAGGTGATGCTACTAATTTACCATTACCTTATAATGATAATGAATTCTTTGGTGTTTACTCTGAACATTTTATTGAACATTTATTTAAGTATCAAGGTATAAATTTTTTTAAAGATGTTTTGAGAATACTAAAACCCGGTGGTGTGGTAAGAACTGTATGGCCACCTGAAGAATTTATAAATGTTCTAGTAAGTGATGATGAACTTACACCAGATCAACAAATGTTTGTTGAACATTATTATAATTTTTATATAGTAAAAGAACAATTTTCACCGTCGGGAAATAATCATAGAACTAAACGTGAACAGTGTGCTCTTGGTTTATTACATCAAAAAGGTCAACATCATTATCTATGGGGAAGAAGTGAAATGATGAAAACATTGAAAGATTTAGGTTACACTAATGTTAGATTATATCCTTATCAAGAAAGTGGTGTACCTGATTTTAAAAATATTGATACGCCAGGAAAAATAAGAGCATTACATTCCGCAGTAGTTGAGGCAACTAAACCGTGGTAATAACATTAAAGTTCGACGGACAACAACAATTATTTCATTATTATTGGCTACCTTTAATGTATAAACATAATGAATGTAAATTTATTGTTGAAGATAAAACTACGAAAATGATTTATCCAAAAGATGTTAATAATTTGGAAGTTACTACAAACATAAATAATGTTAAATTAACACAACCAGTTTTACATTGTAAGATGAATAAAGTTCCAACATATAAAACAATGATTGACTTGCAAGCAAAACGAGCTGGTGAGTATCAAGACTTTGGTGAATATTACGAGGTATAATATGAAAAAAAATTTAATCTATCAAGTATGGTGTGGTGATATGAGGCCGGGTTGTAAGTATAGTGAAAAACTATTTAGAAACTATGCTGAATCTATAGATGCTGATTACAGATTAGATTTAAGTCCTAATATAGCAAGTAAATATGTTAATGGTAGAGATGGAATTTATTTTGAATGGCTTAATCCTATTATTGATGATTCTTTCTTAGAATATGACAAAGTTTGTGTTGTAGATTTGGATGTATTTCCAGTTAAAAATTTAACTAATAATATATTTAATGATGATGTTAAAGATTTCGGAATATGTACTGAGCCTTTTCAAGGTAAGCTTAGAGAATCTGTAACAATTGGTGGTAATATTAATAGAAAAAATGATGAGATCTGGGCACAAATAATAAAAGCAAAATACGGAAAAGAAATGCCTCGTGACAGTGACGGTTACTTAAAAGTGTATAATGCTGGAATGGTTGTATTTACAAAAAAAGGTATGCAATTAGCAAGAGAAAAGTTTGTGCCTTTTCAAGAATATATAGATTTTATAAGATCAAACAATTTAGGTAGATTTTATAGTGTTGATCAAAATTATTTCCATGCAATGATGGTTACACACAGTGAATATACTGAAATGGATAATGGTTGGAATAATTATGTACATTACACGCGTGGACCACTTGGTTTAAAAGATCCTGTACATGATAGTAGAAATATGTTTACTAAATTTGTACATATACAATTAAGTGGTGCAGATTACTTTAATGATGATCAACTATATCATATAACTAACTCACCTAGATCTCAATGGAAAGTGGAAGGAATATAATGCATACATCTGAAGTCAGTCATGTAAAAACTGTAGAAGAATTTTATAAATCAATACGAGAACAACAAGAAGTAGCACATGGTAAAGAGTACTGTGATCAACATGATGCGATAATGAAATACATGAAAGAATGTGAATCGTATAAAGAACTAGGTACACATCAAGGTGCTACTGCAGCATGTGTTATGTTATTAAAACCAAAGTACATAGAATTAGTAGACATTAATCATTACAAGTACAGATGGAAACTTAAAGAACTTGCTGAGCCTTTTTGTAAAGAAAATAATATTGAATTAGTTGTTAAAGAAGCTGATTCAGGATCACTAGCATCTTTAAGTAGACCTGTTGATATGATGCTTATTGACTCTTTACATAAACCTGATCATATGAAAAAAGAGCTTGAGATGCATGGTGTATCTGTAAATAAGTATATTATAGCACATGATACATTTTCAATACCAATATTACAAACAGTATTAGAAAATTGGTGTAATGAAAATCGTTCTTGGAAAGTACATGAAAGAGGAACTATGAATGCAGGTTATACAGTTTTAAAAAAGAATGCGTAATATAATACTACAACATTTTGATGGTGAACTAAGACCACTCGATTACCAATCACAGTATAATATCATGGACTATGCTGACATGATTGATGCCGACTATAAATTAATAAGAGGAAAACCCTTCAGAAAAAATTTAACAAATGCATGTCAAAAAGTTCATATGATAGATGAAGAGTTTGACGAATGGGATAATGTTTTAATGTTAGACATTGATATGTTTAGACCTAGAAACATGTCAATAAATGTCTTTGAAGAAAAAGGTATTGGTTTATATGCGTCAGTACAACAAAATTTACATAGAAGATTAGTTCAGTGGCATCCAATGTTGGCAAGTATGGATGCGCCATATTGGGGTGGTGCAATATATAAAATGGATAGGCATACAAGACAAACATTACGTAAACAACTTGGCGGTAATGAAGGTTGGATGCATAATTTTAACAGACCGTACAATTATGAAGATGAAGGTATAATGCATGTACTTGCGTTTAGATCAGGTTTTAAAACTGAATATCCATACATGGATCAAAAATGGTGTCAATGTTCATTTTTACCTAGACCGGAAAATGCTGGTTTTATACACGTTAGAACTAAAGTTACACCACAAGGACCTAAACAAGATAAAATTTTAAATTGGCAAAATCTAGTTGATAAAAAAATATTAAGTGCTACAGATATTACTACAAAGATATAACTCTAAAAGACTAAAATATCATTTACATTATGATAGATTCTTTTTTGAAGATAGATTAAAACCTTTAATAATTTTACAAGTCGGTGTCGAACCTAGTTTACAAGTTTGGCAAAGATATTTCACAAAATCACTAATTTATTGTATTGATACTTTTAACGATATCGATCCTAAAGATATTTCATACTTAGATGAAAATAGAATTTACTGGTCAAGATGTGATGTTAATGATACTAAACAACTTGAAAATGTAATGAAAAATATTTGGAATAATCCACGTTTTAATATAATAATAGATAATACTAATAATTATGAATCATTGAGAAAATATGGTATTGGTAAATATTATAAAGAGGTAGGTAATGAAATCTTTTGTCATAGTTGTAAAGGATAATGAAATATCTGAATCAGGCTATCAACAACTTGTTGATAGTTATATGCATTACGGGCATTACGATGGTATAGAACCTCATTATGCTATTGAATTAGATAAAGTTGACGGCTTTACTAGTGGTAATGGATTACAATGGAATTATCCATGGTCTGGAGAAAAAACAGATTTAAAAACAGGACTTATTAAAAAAGCATATCCTACTGAAGATAGAAGAAAAAGAATATCTTGTTTTTTAAGTCATTGGTATCTTTGGCAAAAATGTAAAAAACTAAATGAAATGATATGTGTCTTAGAACATGATGCAAGGTTTATAAAAAAGCTACCAAGTGATAGAACTTTTAGAAATAGTAAATATGATATTATAGGTATAAACGATCCGTCAATGGCAACTCGTAAATCAAAATTATATCATGATAAAATATTAGAAGGGACACAATTTTTTCAACCTGTACCTACGATTGATGATTTTAATGTACCACAAGGATTAGCAGGCAATTCCGCATACGTAATAAAACCTGAAGGTGCAAGAAAAATGTTGGCACTTGCTAATGAGCACGGTATGTGGCCAAATGACGCATTAATGTGTAAGCAATTAATACCTACATTAGGTGTAACACGTAACTTTTATACAAGAGTTCAAGGATTGAGGTCAACGACAACGTTATGAAGATGTATGTAATAACAATAATGGAAAATGAAAGATCAGTACAAGTTGCCGATAGATGTATTGCTAGTGGTTTAAAGTTTGGACACTACATCGAAAAACATAAAGCATATACTCCAAAAAATTGTAATGTTTTTGAAGAGTTAGAAAATTTAGGTTATGATGAACTTGGCTTTCGTGAAAAATATAGTAGAATTGAAAGTTGTATTGCAGGTTTTTTAAGTCATCATAGTTTGTGGCATAAATGTATTGAACTTGAAGAGCCAATTGTAATATTCGAACATGACGCTGTTCTTGTAAATAACGTACCTACGTTACCAATGTTTGATATACTTAACTTAGGTAAACCATCATACGGTAAATTTAATACACCTAGCTTTTTAGGTTATGGAGCTTTGGTTTCAAAACCATATTTCCCTGGTGCACATGCATATCGTATCAGTCCAAATGGTGCGGCACAGTTAATTAATGAAGCTCAATTAACTGCAGGTCCAACTGATGTTTACATACATTCTAATAAATTTACTTTAGGTGAATATTATCCATGGGTTGCTGAAGCTAGAGATAGTTTTACGACAATACAAAGTACACAAGGTTGTTATGCAAAACACAATTACGGCGAAACATATGAAATTATATGATGAAGCATTTTTAACAGGCTGTGACGAAACACAAGCATGGATGATGCACTGGTTTATAAAGAATTTTAAAAAAAATTCTAAAAAACCATTGATATTTGCAAACTTTGGAGTAAGTAATTTATCATTAAATGTTATAAGAGCCAATTGTCATGCTGTTATGGATATGACAAAAACACCTGAAAAAGGATGGCTTAATAAACCTATATCAATGTTAGAGTGTCCTTCAAAGAAAACAGTATGGATAGATACTGATTGTGAAATACTTGATGATATTGATGGCATATTTGATTTACTTGAACCAGAAAAACTTAACATGGTAAAAGATGAACCATGGACTAAGAGATCTGGTTCAACATGGCATAACTCAGGTGTTGTTGGTTTTATAGATAAACCTATAATACTACATCAGTGGCGTAGTGCTTGTAAAACTAGACCTTTATCAGGAAATGGTGATCAAGAAATATTACACGGAATGTTAAATGAAATCACTAAAATTAAATATATAAATGATTTGCCAAACGAATATAACGTATTAAGAATACAAACCGAAGTTGATAAAGATTATAGTGGACCGATAAGAATCATGCACTGGACTGGATATAAAGGTAAAAAAATAATAAACAGTAAAAAGTGGAACTAATATGAAGAGAACAGTTCATGTAATTGGTAATGGAGACCATGCTGGTTACTTTTGGAATGAACCAAGACATGGTATGAGATTATGTTGCAATGTTCCTCCTTTTTCTGTACCTAATTCATATGCTACTATCATGGTTGACTTTAAAATGATGAAAGCTATACATGAAGGTTCAGTAACTGTAGGTGGTGAATGGATTATAGGTATGAGGCCAAAAATATATATGGGCAACAATCCATCATTTCATCTTAAATATTCTCATCATATCAAAGAATTTTATACTGAATTACCAAAGTATGTAGCAAATTACACAGACTTCAATTGTGGTCATATGGCTGTACATTATGCTGCAAATAAAGTTAAAGCTGAAGAAATACATATGTACGGCTTTGACTCAATATTTGATTTTAATTTAAGAAGTACATCTGACTTATTTTTAAATTCAGACAGAGGTAATAATAACAACAATAGATTGGCAAACAACTGGAGACCTGTTTGGGAAAACATGTTTAAAGAGTTTCCAAATACAAATTTCATACTTTATCATAAACATAATGCTATCAAGCTCAGATTGCCACCTAATGCAACTGTAAAAGTATATGATAAAATGGTAAAACAACCTAATTAAATTTTTTTTTCATTTTAGTGCATTTTTTCCTTTACAAAGGCTAAAAAGTGTGGTACAATATATCTATAAAATAAAAAATTAAGGAGTTTAAATATGAAGAATCTTAAAAAATTAATTACAGAAACAGTTAACTTATCTAAGATGGATTGGGCTATCAAGGAAGATATGGCTGATATGTATAAGCAGGATGCTCAAGATTATGAGTCAATCTTAACTTTTATTGAGTCTGATAATCTTTCAGGTGCTAAGAAGTTACTTGAGTACATGGACACTCTTCCAAGAGAACATGCAATTATCACTATTGCTGAAGATTTAGGCAATAAGTGGGTTTTGGAAAACTTAGGTTGGAATGCAAGTTAATGCATTTTTTCCTTTACATTTGGAAAAAAATGTGGTAGAATAGTACTATAAAATAAATAATAAGGGAGTTATATTATGGCAAAAGTTAAAAGTTTAATGATGGAATTACAAGATGAGTTTTATACTAAAGCTCTTCCAATATTAAAAGATTGTGATTCAGTATGGGAAGCACAAAAGAAAGTTGAAAAATTAAGGAAAGCCGAATACAATTGGCTGGATCAATTTGCAATTGCTGAAGAAGTGGAGATAGCTTGGAATGCCAGTTAATCCAAAAAATAATAGTCTTGGCCTAGTATTTGGGGCAATTGCATTTCTTGGTTTAGGATTTTGTAGTCCACCTGCACCAGCAAATGAAGCAATCAACGCCAAGAACTTTAATGATCAAATAGTTTGTATGGCTGATAACATATATTGGGAAGCGCGTAATCAACCTGTAAAAGGTATGTGGGCAGTGGCTTTAGTAACTGATAATCGTGTTGAAGATAAAAGATTTCCAAATACACATTGTGAAGTAATTAAACAAGGACCTACAAGCAAGTGGTGGTATGAACATCACGGTAAAATTGTACCGATAAGACACCGTTGCCAGTTCAGTTGGTTTTGTGATGGTAAAAGTGATGAGATACCAGTATATGATATTGATGTTTATCGTACTGCACTAATTATTGCACAAAGAGTTTTCTTTGGTACATATAGTAAAGACATAACTCAAGGTGCAACACATTATCATGCGGATTATGTATTTCCGGCATGGCGTAAACAAAAAACAAAAACATTAGTTGTAGGTAATCATATATTTTATAGATGGGAAAAGTAATGGATGGATTTTGGGAACACTACTGCATGGTAAAAAAAGACATTATGGGTTTTGAAAAAGGTGTCAAATGCGATTGGTGTGGAATGGAAGAACCAATTAAGATAATAATAAGAAATGATGATGAGAGATCGGAAGACGAAAAATAATAAATCACTTTACTTTAGTAAAATGAAAAATAATGTAGTCACAAATATTGAGAAAGACTACATGGATAAATACAGGAATATTATAAAAGAATTAAGACAAAGATTGTTTAAACTAAGAGGGAATGCATGAAACAATTTATATATGATAGTTGGAACGGTGTTATGGATGCCGATATAAATCCATTAAAACATATACCCGATATAAATGTAAGACATATGGTTTTACAAGTATTGGCATGGATGTGGTGCATTGTATTTTCAATGTATGTTGGTAGCTTTTGGATAATGGGTATATCAATGGTTGCACACGCATTATTTCTAATGGCAATTGTAATAACAGTTGCAACATTCGAAACTGCCAGAAAAAATGGAGGTGCTTTTAACTTAAGATTAGAACATAAAACTAATGGTTATCATACACCAAGCAGAACAAGGTATATGTATTATAATGGTAAAAGAATTGAATTAGATAAGAATGATCCAGGTGGTGAACATGAATGAAAAAGATAATCTACGTCAATATCGTGGTACAATAAGGAGAGATATTGACGAAATAATGTTAAAGCTTGAAAAAATTGAAAAGAAAATAAATAAGCTTAATGATAACTTTGAAAAGCATATTGAGTTTATTGACAATACGTATGAAGGACTTAAGAATCCAATCAAATTAGCAACAAGGTTTTTTAAAAGATGATAGATTATAAATTTAATGAAGATGAAAATATAAATGAATTGAAAAAACATATTGACTCAACATATGATAGTCACTATTCAAAAGAACAATTTCAAGCAACTGAATTCATAATTGACGGCGGTCATGGTACAGGATTTTGTATAGGTAATATTATGAAGTATGCACAAAGATATGGTAAGAAAGGTGATGCCGCTCAAGCCAGAAAAGACTTAATGAAGATACTACATTATGCAATCATACAATTACACGTACATGATTTAAAAGAAGCCGAAAAACCTGTTGCTGATATCGATTACACGTTTAATAAATTTTAACGTTATTCCCAACACGTTTGGGAACACAAACTGCAACGTACTTTACAAACTTATCAACTCCCTCTTGTGCGTTGCGGTTTGGCACTAAAGGTTGATCATTTAATCTTTCGGCAAAATATAAACAATCATTAATATTTCGAAAGTACATGTCTTTACTTACTAAAGCTTCACCCATATATAACATTAATAAAAATGCATGCATCACTTACTCTTTGACTTCATAGTTAATTTGCACTGTTCTCTCATAGTTAATTGAGGTTTAAACTTTTGTTGAATTGGTTTGTAATCTTTGGCGTTTCTCATCATTAATGTAATCGCTTTATATCCATCACCTAAAAAAATTAATTGATTACCCTTATAAAGTTTACCTTTATTTGACTTTGTAAGATCAATCAATAAGTCTTCATGTTCAAATATCATCTTTACATTCACAGGTATAACATACATCGTTTGCACAATTAGGACATTCGGGTGCATAACAGTGACATCTACATCTACAATTATTGCACCATCTTTCTGGACTACCTGACATTATTTATTACCTTTCTTAATTGAATTTAAACTATCGATAATATCATCAATACTCGGTTCTTTGCTCCAAGGATTGTATTCACATTGATACTGTGCAGGACAATTATTTTCATACATTAATGTAAATGTTTTATTGCCACCGCGATAAATACATGCTTGTCTTTTTGTTTTACGTGATTTTAATCTCTTCATCAATCGGCATGTTGTATACTGTTTATCTTCAACGATACCTTTTCTTTTTTTCTGTTCTAATGTATATGATTTGCTTGTACCATACTTAGGATCTTTTGGTTCATAAATCTTACCACCTGCATGTGCTAATATAGTAAATAAAAATATACATGCAATAAATGAGATTGTCGTTATGAGCCAGTAATAATCTTTTTTCAAAGTAATCCTTGTGCTTTTAGTGCTAGAGTCAACAACCAAAAAAGAAAACCACCAAAGATTGCCACACCAATTGTGATTGCAGTCCACTCGATAAACTTTCTTTGTTTTTCTTTTTGTGCGTAAATTGCTTTTTGTCTTCTCTTTCGAATATCACCTTCAGTCTTGAGTAACTCATCCCAAGCACCCATACCACGAGACATAATGATAATTGATTTGAGTTGAGCACGCATGTCTTCGGCTTTCTTCTTTGCCATCAACGTTTGTAGTGCTTCTTCCTCTACAGAACCCGAGGCAAAGAGCTTCTTAAACAATGGTGGATTCTTTGCGTACTCGTCCGCTTTATTAATATCGGATACGTGTCCCATCCAACGACCTAAGTCACCGGCCATTGACTCGATTTCTCGTCCGACTTCAAAACCTTTTTTAATTGCATTAAATGCAGTGGTTGCCGCACTTAAAGCTGCTGCTACTTCTATCATTATTGTTCCTCTTCTTCCGTACTATTTATAAAAAAGTCCTTTACAAGTGATAAATAATGTGGTATAATATATACTATATAACGATGAAGCAAAGCAAAATATATTCTGGACACGGGGGCAGTACCCGTCAGCTCCACCAAAAGGATACGATATGCCGATAGAAATAGGAATAATAGTATTAGCGATTTATCCAATCGTGCTTTCTCTAGCGATTTACTTATTTGGTAAATACAGTGTCAAACCAAAGTAGTTGCTGTACGAGAAAGAGATCAAAGAAAGATATATTTTTCTTACCGATTGGAATATGTTGCAGTTTATTGTTACTTGCAGCATTAATAACGATTGAAATAAGTATCGCATATCTCTTAGGTTACGTATCTTTTTAATGGGGCTGAAATAGGATCGACAGGTATTGATTAGCGATGTGGAGTTATCCGGATGTAAGCTCGGTTAACGCGAACAAAACGATAAATGCAAACGATAACTTTGCACCTGAAGAGTTTGCTCAAGCAGCGTAACTCTACTGCGCTTGGTGAGAGCGTGGAAACAGAATCTCACCACCAAGAGGGTATGGCAGAGTGGCTATGCAATGGACTGCAAATCCATTTACCTTGGTTCGATTCCAAGTATCCTCTCCAACACACACAGACACAGGAGATATTATGTCGAAAAATCCATACGAGGTAAGACTCGAAACTTTAAAAATGGCCAAAGAAATGGTCGATCAACAATTCAACTTACAGATGGACATGATGCACAGAATGATTGATCAGGCAAATGATGCCGGTAAAGACATTCAAGATGCGTATGAAAAGTATGTACCGAATATGTACAAACCCGAGCATGTTATTGAAAAAGCTCAAGAACTTTACAAATATGTAAGTGAAAAGAAATAGGAAAAAATTATGGCGGAAGTAGAAAAGAAAAACGGTATCGTGGTTAAGAACGAACACAACGAGTTTGAACTGGCATTGCGATTTTTAGGTAACGAACTGATTGCAATCAAGATGGCGGCAACAAACTTTAGTGGTAAACTTATCGTATGGAGTATTCTACTTCTGCTGTTTAGCTTTATGTTGATCGAAGTGTTTGAAGTCAACACTTGGTTAGGTATGAACTGATGAAGAACGAATTTAAACTCATTGTGAAACGTGATCCCAGCGGTAGTTACGAGGTCATCGAATACAGCGAGAGTAAAGATGATCTCATCGAAAAACAAAATCAACTCGAGAAGGAACAACCTACTTGGGAAGTCCTTGTAGTCAAGCAAAACTACAATGTATCATGAAAGGAAAATATTATGACACCAAATCCACACTACGTTAATATGATAATCAATTTTAGTATACTCGGTACACTGATTTATGTAGCCGTGCAAGTTTCTTAATTTGCATTACGGCGGCCATGTGCATATGTATCAAAAAAGAATACATTCAACCATACAAGTATAAAACCCCATGCCGACTCAACTACTGCATACTTAAACGCCATGAATATTAAAAATGAATAGAATGCCACTACTACGTGGTCTTTCGGTGTTAATTTAGTCTTTGAATCCATATAATCCTTTGTATTCTCCATCTCTATCGTAACATCTTGAATTGTGTATGCTCCATTCGATAGACCAGAACCAACCGTACTTTGGTCCTAATAACCTATACCAATAAAAGAAATCACATATTCTTTGATACATATATCCTTAATAACCTATATAATAGTCCGAGTAATGTTCTTGATTTTACACATATGTACTTATCACGATACATCCACTCTCTACTATATATAGACCTGTTATAGTATCGATATTCGTTGTGTAACCTGTGCATAGTACTCTATACTATGTATATCACAAAAAACTACTGTCGTGTGCTGTAGTAATGAGTACCTTAAGAACCGCAGAGTCACGGAGATTTTTTCTAAGTCGAAAAAAAAAATCACCATAGGCTGCACTTTTTCCTTTACATTCTCGCCGAGTGTGGTATAATAGTACTATATTAATCAAAAGGGAGTCTAAATATGTTTAATAATAATCAGTTCTTTACTACAGTAACCGCGGTGGATAACTACGGCGGCAAGTCATTCTTCTCAGCTACAGGGAAGACTGCACAAGAGTCAATTGACAAGGCTCTTCTCAATAAGCAAATCGGTATCGGTAATGACGATGAGATACTCGCCATCCGTACCTATGATGACACCTCTTTCGTTAAGATGAAGCACGCAAAAATGTAGCACACTGGAGGCCCACCGAGCCCCCCTTCTGGATCCCCTTGGATAGATACTATATAGTATACTGTTTCGGGGGCTCGGTCAGTGTCTGAGGGCGGACTTCCAGAACACCTATACGGACGCCAATTTAGTGTGGCATCGTTACTTAGAAGAACTAGTATAGGTGTTCTGCAAGACTGCCCTCTATATAAGGGGTTTATATTGCCGAGATTCGCAGGGCTATAACAGGCCGCCTTGTAGTCCCACCTCGGAAAAACGTTCAGATACTTTTTCTCAAAAATTTTTTTCTCGAGAAATTTTGTCTCCAGAGTACGCACTATATATAATCTATATGTCTCATCTAATATGTAATATACCCAACCAAAAGGTATGGGTACGCCGTGAATACCTCAGAGATCTCGAGGATGGACACGGTGAATTCGTCGAAGGTCACTGGGTTACGGCAAAATCGATACCTGGTCGTGCTTTCTATTTTGAAACCTTTTTACCCGAGTACGGTGCTTTATTCGATAAACTACCGATATCTGCGTTTGTATCATCGCCCGAAACTCCCGACATTGATATGGCTCTACCGGATCTACAGTTTTGGAATTGTATGGACTACGGTATTACATGTATACAAAAACAATTCATTGGAAGTATGGATTACGAAGTATGGACAAAGAATCACGGACGTGTAAAGGGAAGTTACATTGCTACTCTTGATAATTATCATATTCATTCGGATGAAGTTGATTACAGTACCGCAGAACAACCGGACGAACACAAGTCTTTCAACTTGCTTGAACTTGAGAATGGACAGTATGCCTTGTATCCTAACAATCGCATGCGAGTGTATGATAATAGTTTGACACCGAAGAATCCGAAGACACCGGACTTCAAAGTATCTACGGAATACTATCAGGTCGAGAATGGAAACGAATATCGACTCGGAGATACGGAAGAATACTATTATGATCTGTATGCCGACCGTGATTTTATTACCGGTGAAAAAAAATCCTGAAAAAAAAATGCGACTTAGAGAAAAAAAGTCCTTTACATTTTCGAAAAACTGTGGTATAATATAACTAATAATTGAAAAGGAGTTATATTATTATGGAATATCAAACTTGCATATATACACAAGATCGTCTTACCAAATCAATTACACTGTATGTAGTTGAACTCGGCGGTTCTGCAAAATCTTCGATTGATGAAGCTTTTAATACTTTTAAAAGTTTAAATCTCGATCCGAAAGAAATATTCAAAATTGAAACAAGGGAGTTATCGTAATGAAAAAAATTATCATCAAAACTTATGCCGACGGCGAACACATCGAAACTTTTGAGTTTGACACTGTTGACTGTGTTAAGCGAGCTCAAAGTATGTTACGTACGTTGAAAAAGATTCATGCCTCAAAATGGCTAGTCCACAATTGGACAACTGAATGGATTGAAGTTTAACATGTTAATCACTTTTTTTCACTTAAATGCATTTTTTCCTTTACATTTAAGTGAAACTGTGGTAGAATATATCTATAATAAAAAATTGGGAGTTTAAATTATGAATATCGATCAAGCAATGTTTCTTAGACAAGAAAAGATTCGCAGGTTTCCGCAAAGCAGACTTGCGAAAATGGATAGGTTCATGAAGTGTCCTATCAATAGGAGACTCGTATACGGCTTAAACAAGCGCAAGAATTGGAGCGAGTTTGCTTCAAATCTTTTATCTTTTTTTGAAAAGACTGGTTTCCTTACAACCAAGCAGTGTGTAGCTGGCAATGAGTTCGTCAGAAGACAAGACGAGCGAGATGCAGCAAGAGCTGCTAAGGAAGCGGAGGCACAAAATGCTTAAGCAATTACTTTATTTCACTTTGTCTGTGATTCTTTTCGCAGAATTATTTTTAGCCTATATTATATTAGCATAAGGAGGATTATATTATGGCGCATCAAGTAGAAACAATGGCTTATGCTGGGGAGGTTCCCTGGCACGGCTTAGGTGTAGAAGTCAGTAACGACCTTACACCAAACCAAATGATGAAGAAAGCTGGCTTAGACTGGACAGTCGAGCAGATTGATTCATACGCAACTTTACCTAATGGTAAAAAGGTTGCAACCGGAATGAAAGCATTAGTGCGAAGTTCCGATAATAAAGTTCTTACGAACATCGGTCAAATTTGGAATCCAGTTCAAAACGAACAGGCTTTTGAATTCTTTTCCGAGTATGTACTTGCCGGTGATATGGAAATGCATACTGCGGGTTCATTGAAAGGTGGACAAATGGTTTGGGCTTTAGCGAAAGTTAAAGAATCATTTGATCTCTTCGGTGGAGATAAAGTTGAGTCTTACTTGCTTTTTTCAAACCCTCACTTATATGGTAAGTCAATTGATATTAGATTTACACCAATCAGAGTTGTATGTAACAATACATTATCATTATCACTTGAGCAACAAGCTGAAAGATCAATTAAAGTTGGTCATAGAGTTGAGTTCAATGCCGATGAAGTCAAGAAAGCTTTAGGCATAGCTTCTGATAAGTTAAAGACTTATAAAGAAATGGCTCAGTTTCTTGGTTCTAAGAGATTTAATATAGATAGTCTTATTGAGTATTACAACACTGTTTATCCAAGAACTGCCGATAAGCGTGTTCAAAATAAAGAACTCTCTATGGAGACTCTTTCAAAGAATGCTATAGCATGTTATGATGCTCTTGAGCAACAACCCGGTGCAAAGTATGCCGAAGGTTCTTGGTGGCAGGCTTTTAATTCAGTGACTTATGTTACTGATCACTTACAAGGTAGAAATGCCGACAACAGGCTCTACTCTTCATGGTTTGGTGGAAACCAAATTAAGAAAAGAAATGCTCTTCAAACAGCATTAAAATTTGCGGAGGTAGCGTAAGCTACTTCCCTTTACCCGAAAGGAGGAAATTATGGGTATCATTGCATTAGTTTTTGGAATGTTTAGTATTGACACACAAGAATTTAGAGAAACTGCCAACGCTCAGATGAAAGACGGTTATAAATGGGAATACATTGGTAAGACAAAACCATCGCGTGTTCCTGCAATCACTATGAAAGCAAATGGTGAAGAATATATTTTATGGAAACTTAAGAAATGAGAGATGCTTCAGCACATGCTCGTAGTGTAGTAAGAGATACTCTAGCTATTTCGCTTGGAATGGATAGAGTTTTAGAAGAAATTCAATTTTGGGAAAGTAAAACTAAAAAAGTTAGGTCAGTGAAACACAGGCTTGAAAGATTATACCAAGCTCGAAAGTCATTGACTGAAAACCCAAAGGAGTCAAAAAGTCTAGTGGAACAATTAAGGGAGATTAATAATGAATGAAAGAACTAAAGACTTTATATTTTACGGTATAATGTTTGCTTACGTTGCTTTATCCATAATGGTTATTGTCAAAGAAGCAAAAGCAACACCACCACATAATGTACAGATTGAAGATCATACAAAAACTGTAATTAAAAGAACACCTTACAATGTTGAAATATGTTCTGAAGTACAAAGAGATAAAACTAATGATACTATATTAGGTGCTATCATTGGTGGTGCTATAGGTCAAAATATTACAAAAGATTTACCTGATGGTGCAACCGCAGGTGCAATCATTGGTGGTATATTAGGAAATCAAAACTCAACTATCAATGGAAAAGAAATGAGATGTAGAAATATGACGAGATATAAAGAGTCAATGGAAACAATTTATTCTCATTCAACTATAACATTTAATTATAACGGTAGAACATATAGAGCGAGGTTTCAAAAATGAGTTCAAGTAAACATAAACCAGAAATGATTGCCGCATGGGCAAAAGAAAATGGAATACGTGGATATGAAATGTATGATCCACGTAACCGTGATGCTGATAGAAGAAGAAAAAATTCTTCTCAAAGAAAAAGATTTAATAAAAGTATGACGTTTAAAAAACGTGGTCGTTAATAAATTTTGGTCGTTTCTTAAAGAACGCGCGGTCTCTATCATTTTTATAATAATATTTCTTATAGCATTTATTGGTTTTCCTATTGAATACTATGTGGGTAATTGCAGAATAGGTGTTTTTCCAGAGATAGAAGATATCTGCCAAAACATACATAAGCGTCCATAAGGGCGCTTTTTTAAGCTCCGAACTATTATAAATAGAAGTATGTTAAGATTCAAAACATACGTAAGATATTTGGAGGAGCGCATGAAGTTATCAGCTATGCCTCCCGGTGAATGGGCTAAGGATAACTCCAATACTAAGACACCTCGTATAGACATATTAAAATTATTAATAAAGTCTGGTGAGGCTATGCCTAAAGTCGATGGAACTGAAATTGTAGTTAAAAACACACCGGAAAATAGAGCAGCAGTAGATCGATTAGAAAAAGAAAAGAAGACACAAGATCTTGAAACTAATAAAGGTACAATCAAATCAAATGAAATAGGTAAGTCAAAAGTATTTGGTGGTGATCAAGGCGGTCGTGGCGGAGGTGATAAACAAACTGCTCGAGCTGAAATAATGCAATGTGTTTATTGTGAACACATGGTTAATAATACAAAAGCTTCATTTGAATCTATACAACCATCTGATCTTGAAAAAGCTTATAACGCAACTTCTGTAGTAGGAGCAACATTTGAACAAGTCATGGAGCTTGATCCATCATGGCACTACTCAGGTTATTGGACTGCAAAGAGATTAGTGAAAGAAAGATTAATTAATAATAAGATGACATTTCATCGTAATGATAAAGTAATGAAAGACATTTATAAAGTGAAAGATGATACAGTTAAAAATTCTGGACTTTCTAAAATTGAACATGATAAGTGGAACCCTGGAGATATATGGGCTACTACAGATAAATCAATTGCTTCAAAACTTCCAAACACTTCAATACAAGAACTTAATTTAAAACTTATTGAATTGTTTAATTCAAGAAAATTGATGGGCATATCATTAAAAAAAGTAACTGCAGAAAACGCATTAAAACTTGAAATTAAAAATAAAGATGCTAGTCGTTACAAATATAAGTTTATGAGTGGTAGTTCAATGGCGGTGTTTAAACGTAAAGGCGGCGACATCTGGAGAAGTAAAAGTTCAAAAGTATTTTTTAATGGTGGAACCGCAGCGATACGTAACAAATCTCAATTTGCAGCTCTTACTTTTGAACTTGAGTTAAAGACTGCTCGTGGTGGAGGCGGTGGCTATGGTCAAATATCTGATTCATTGAAGAAAAGAATGAACATAAGACTTCCAACTAATCAAGATTTAAAAACACAAGCACTTGATTTAAAACAAAAAGGTGAAAAATCAAAATTTGCAATGCCATTATATAATATGATTAAGAAAATACATCCAGAAGTAAGTAAAGAAGAATGGATGAATGGTTTTACAACAAAGAGTGCAGGCGATATACACAGTAAGATTGCCGGCATATATGTTTTACATCCATTAATTGTGAATAAAAAGAATGGTAAGGCAGATTTAGTTATAACTGACATGGTCAATTATGCAGGATCAACACTTGAAGAATCATCAATTTATGCAAAGGTATATCAATAATGAAAGTTTTCTTACATGTAGGCGCGAATAAAGGCCAAAATATTCCGAATATTAAAAAAGTTTATGGAAACGATTATGACATTTATAGTTTTGAACCAAATCCTGAATGTATAAAAATATTAAAAAACACTTATGGCAACGACGATAAAATAAACATTATCGAATATGCAGCTTCTGATAAAGATGGAATATCTGATTTTCACTTAGGCATAGCAACAATGTCATCTAGTTTAAGAAAAGATAAAACTACTTATATGTCAAATAAAAAAATTTCAGTAAATACTTTAAATTTGTCTAAATGGATCCAAGAAAATTTTACATTGGAAGATGAAATAATATTGTATTTGGATATAGAAGGTGGTGAGTATGACGTATTAGAAAAACTTATATCTGATAATATGTTAAAAAGGTTTAACGAAGTGTACGTAGAGTTTCATGAAAACAAACTTAAAGATTTAGATATGAAAAGACATGATAAACTTTATAATATTTTAATAGATACGTATAAAGATAAAGCTTATATTTTTGATAAACACCAAAAAGATCTTTACGATAGAATAGGATGACGAAGAATGAATTTTATAGAATTCATATCAGAACAAAAAAATACACATATGACTCATATCGAAGACAAAGTTCTTTATGGTGGAGTCGATGGAACAAGGCAAGCAATACTTGCTTTACGTTCATTAAGAGATATGTTAGCAGGTGTTAAAGATGGAAATGTTAGTGTCAAATGGGATGGAGCTCCAGCTATTTTTGCCGGTACTGATCCTCGTGACGGTGCATTCTTTGTTGCGAAGAAGGGGATATTCAATGTCTCTCCAAAAGTATATAAATCTAACAATGATATTGATGACGATACTAGTGGTGATCTCAATTCAAAACTAAAAGCAGCACTGAAATATTTACCAGAACTTGGTATCAAAGGAGTAGTACAAGGTGACTTCTTATTTGATTCGAGTGAAGTTAAAACAAAAAAATTAAAAGGCAAATCATATGTAACCTTTCATCCGAATACTATCGTGTATGCTGTACCTTCAGGAACAGAAGCAGCAAAGAAAGTACGTGCGGCAAAGATTGGTATTGTTTGGCATACTACATACAAAGGAAGTAAATTTGAAAATATGAAAGCATCATATGGTGTAGATACGAGTAAGTTTCGTAATAGTAAAAATGTATGGTCACAAGATGCAATGTTAAGAGACATGACACGTTTCACTATGACTAAAAAAGATACGGAGGAAGTCAATGCAAATCTTAGTAATGCTGGCAGGATTTTTAATAAAATTTCTGGTAGTACCTTACGTACTCTCGAAGCTAATCAATCACTTGCTCAAACAATTGAAACGTTCAATAATACATATGTACGCAAAGGTCAAGTCATTGGTAACACGAAAACACACGTCGAAAAGCTCATAAAGTACATAGAACAAAAGTTCAAGAAAGAGATTGATAAAAGAAAGACTGAAAAAGGTAAATCAGTACAACAGAAAAAACTTGATGATATATTGAAATTTTTTTCACCTCAAAACAAAATTAGTTTACAAATGATGTTTGAATTACAGAAATCTATTGTTCTTGCAAAATTAAAAATTATAAATATACTAAATAAGTTAAATAGTGCACAAACGTTTTTGAAAACTCGTAATGGATATCAAACAACTGGTCAAGAAGGTTATGTAGCTATTGACAAACTTGGTGGTGATGCAGTGAAAATTGTGGATCGTATGGAGTTTTCATACGCAAACTTTTCACCAGATATATTAAAAGGATGGGATAAGCCGGGGAGGAACTAATGGCACCATTAGATTTTAAACACATGACGTCTGCAAAATATAGACCAGGCGAAGATGATGCAGTTAATTACTACGCACAAAAGCGTAAGAAACAATATCATGGTAATGAGGGTAAAGAAGTCAAAGAACTCTCAATGAAACCTGATAAAAAACTTCCAAACTTAAAAGTCCCTGTAAAAGGTAAAAAAGGTATTAGTAGATTTATGCGT